>ERZ724505.622-NODE-622-length-22091-cov-27.982574_pt1 | contig 22091 bp, 41 predicted proteins | sample MGYA00376038_ERZ724505 | MGnify/ENA primary metagenome ERZ724505 (study PRJEB28724, sample SAMN07190884) | wastewater metagenome | isolation source: effluent of sewage treatment plant in Hong Hong | place: Hong Kong | collected 2016-03-17 ...
TCGATCTGGGGCAACGCTCTTGCACCCTCTCAAGACGAACCCCGTAACGCTCTCCTGAACTACTAGTGCCCGCGTTCCAACAACCGGAACGAAAGCCAATGACAGATGCACAACTCTCCAGAGTTGCCGCCGAACTGGCAATGGATGCTGGCTATCGAGCGTCGGCTTATCCGCCTCGAGTGCCGGGTCCGGCAGCTTGGAGCCAAGACTACGGCCCCCAAAGACGACGGCCGGCGGTGGAACCCGCGCGATCTCATGATGGCCTCGGCTGGGGTGGTGATGGTGCTGGCAGCGATCGCGGACAAGATCGGGTGGACGACCCTCGCAGCTTCCCTGGTCAAGCTCTATGGCAGCAGGTGATGGCTGCGCTGTGCCCTGGGACGAGGGTGTTCTGCGTCTGCCTCGCCATAGCGACGTTCATCGTGGTGGTTTAGGTGTTTACAAGTTCTCGTTTGAGTCTCAGGGTGTTCTTGCATCGGTGCAAACGACATATTGTTATGTTTCAATAACATAATAAGAATTTATCTGCTTTGGGAGCAGAGGGTCGCGTGTTCGAATCATGTCGCCCCGACCACTACTTAGCCGGTTTCTCGGTGCCGGTGTTTGCAATCGTGTTTGCAGTTCTTGTTTCTGAGGCGTTCTCCCAGCGAAGGATCGCGGCGGCCGCCAGACGACGTTGATTGACCTGTTTGGCATAGTGTTCGATCATCTCGCGGCTCTGTCCTGTGATCGATCCGACCTCCGCATCGGTGCAGCCCGCTTCTAGCAAAGTCACCACTGCAGATTTCCTGAGACCGTGAAACACGAGCCTCTCACCCATGACGCGCGGCGGCTTATTTTTCCCCCACGATGACTTGAAGCCGTCGACCGTCCATGGTCGCCCCGCGGTGTTGGTCAGGATCGTTAGACACGTCTGAGGCGACGCCTTCAGAGCCGCGTCGATGATTGGCTTGAGATCGCGGTGGATCGGAATCCAAAGCTGTTTCCCGGTCTTTTCCTGCCGGACGCTGATGACGTTGCCCTGGATGGCGCTTTTCAGCATCGAAAGCACGTCTTCCTCTCGCTGGCCGGTATAGAGCGCTAGGCCAACAACCCACCATAGATCCTCTCTGAGCGTCTGACGGGCGTCCTCAATTGTGTCCCAGGGCCACGGAGCATAGCCATCGCCCCCTTTAAGGGGCTTGATCTCACGGCATGGGTTATCCGGCCTCCATCCGCGAGGAACGGACCAAGCCAGCATCGAAGACAGGCAGCGGAGTAGATTGTTGGCGGAAGCCGGCGTGCTTGCGTACAAGTCCCGCAATGTAAGCACGTTCTTCGGCTCGATGCCTTTGACCTCGTACGCCCCCCACGAATCCTTGATGCGCCGGCAGTATCGCTCCCAGTCGACGCGCGTCTTCGGCTTCATCTGCTTCCATTCCGGGGAAGCATGCCAAGCTTCGATAAGTTTCGCGACGGTATTGGATTTTACGGGCGCGGTGGGCGCGTGCATGAGCCGCGCATATTCGGTCCAAAACTCGGGCTGTCGCGGGTCGTCGGGTAGCCTAATGGCCTTCTCGGCCCGTGGCGTGCCCCTGTACTTCATCAGATACAGATATGGCCGTCCGACCTTGTTTCGGACCTGGACGACGTGAGGCGGCAGCTTCGGCGGCACGGCGTGCTCCGGCGTCGTAAGGATCAACATGCTCAGATTCGGCAGTGTTGCCGCCCCTCAGGTAAGAATCCACTTCCTGCCAGCAAAAAAGCAAAGCTTCCCCAACTTTGTGAGGTGACGGGAGGAGCCCCCGTTTGACGTACTGGTCGACGGCCCCGATCTCGAGATCAAGGCGCCGGGCTAGCGTCTCTTTCTTGCAGTAGTCGGGCCACATCCCTTACTCCTTCTCCCTCTCAAGTCCTGACGGCAAAGCCGGTGATGGCATCCAATGCGTAGGCTCGCCGCCGTAGCTGTTGACGTTCCACTGATCCTCACGGAGAAGCACTCCATCCTTCCACGTCGGCGTTCGCCAAACCCATCCGAACTTTAAGACAGCAAGGTCATTCTGTGCCCAATAGCAATTGATCGTTCTCCCGCGCGGGTAGGGATAAAGGAGGTCAATCTTCGTGCCGTTCTTTGGTGCCGTTTCAATCGGCTGCCAACCTTCGATCATTCTTCCCTCTCAAGTCCTTGATGTGAGTGGTGTAGTGAACGGATGGCTTCTGCAATTTCTTCGCACCAGTAAGCGTTCGCGACTGGCGTAGCCGATGCAGGCGAAAAGCCTTTCGATGCTTCATTCTCACGACGCTTGATCGCGATTTCCTCGGCCACCTTTGCGCATTCCTCGATGGTGGCGGCACGCGTTGCCTTGCACATATCATTTGCGAACCTAACGGCGGAGAGATTGGCTTCTTCCTCAGTCATGTGAGTGACAATACTTCCACCATTTGCTTTCACTCAACGGAAGCACTGGAAGCTTTTTCGAAACCTCGCTCGGAATTGGCGACGCGCGAAATGCACGGTATCGTGGCGGAGAGTCAGCGTACTCATAATCTCCCTGTGCACATCCGAGCGCCATTACCGGCAAGTTTCCTTCGTATTTCGTATCGGCACCTAATTGAAGACAATAGAAGGTCTCGCGCACCTCTCCTGCGTCCATGTTCTCTCGGAGAAATACGAGATCTCCATTGCTGAAGTCAGATATCGGCTTGGGCTGCATTTAGCGTCTCTCTTGGCAGAGTTGCGATGCGATCCAGCGTGGAGCGGACGATGGCTTTCTTGGGCTCCGGCAGCGTATCCCACCAGTCCATGCATCCGAGAGTCTGTCGGGAGTACTGGTAGCCCCAGATTGAAATTGCCATGATATCTTCGGCGTGAGGTCTCAAGTTCCGCTGTTCGCGTGCGTAGTCGATCCCGTTGTTGTTCTCATTCATCGCTGTTCTCTCTTGGTGCCAAAATACGTTCTGCTTCTACCTTTGCTTCACGAGCACGACGGAGATCGCCCACTTTCAGATCCGTGCCAAAGTCGCTCAGGTCCCAATCGTCGTACGACGCCTGCTGTTGATCAACCGGCAGCATATCAAGGTATTCGCGTGGGGAGCTTGGCAGCTCTTCAATGCGTATAAATCGATCAGCAAACGGCTCTACCGCTTTCATCAGTAGGTCTATGACTTGCTGCTGTCGCTCGATGAGAGAGGCGGCTTCGGAAAAATCCTGATCTCCGGTTCGTTCCGCTTCTTCCCGCAGTCGTTCTACTATCGTCGCTTCTTGCATTGGGCTTAGTCCTTCACCGGCTCTGGCTCGTCATCGCTTTTCCAGAATGTCTTGCGAGCGTCCGCCAACAGATCCGTTATTCTCTGCGAGAGACGCGTCACGAGATGGCCGCCATCGCTATAGCTACTATCCTTCTGCATCGCGTCGCGGAGATCGCACCACTCTCTGGCCGTCATCGTTATCTTCATCGTGAAGATGATGTCGTCAGGGTTCTCTACTAAAAATCGAGCGTTGAATGCCATTCTCTAACCTCGTTGCCATCGGCAAATATAAACAGGCGAACTTTCACTCCCCACCCCCACGTTCAGATGCTCGAAAATCGTCCCACATGATGCGATGGCCGCTGAACGGCAGCCCGTAACGGTCGCGAAACCAGTCACGCATTGCCGCAAGGTTTTTGAACCCGTCGATCTTCGCAATGTGTGCGGCGTCGCCTGATGGAAGCCTGAAGTAACTGACATAAATATAGTCTTCGGCAATCGTGATAGGCTCGCAGATTGCGCAGCGCGCGGTACCGATCAGTTCGCAAGCCTTCGTTCGCTGGCCGGTGTAAAGCTGCAACTCGTCGCCCGTCTTGGCGCGCGCAGATTTGCGGATCGTCTGTGTTTTTCGACCGGCGCGAATGTCGGGCGCAAACTGAGCCTGGAAGTTTATGGCGACCATCATTCTCCCCCACGTTCAGATGCTTCCTGCAATTTCTTGATCCATCGGCGCGCATGACCAACGGAAAGACCCCGGATCGCGGCCCATTCCTTCGCCGTCTTGCCTTTGTAAATGATCGGATTGCGCATCATTTTTTCTCAGATGCTTCAAGAATGGTGCGGGCGTCGGCTATCATCTTCTCGACAACGTGAGGACTGCCACCAACTGCGACGCGGAACCTATCGTCTGACAAGAACCACCCGAGCGCCTTTTCAAGCTCTGCTATACGGTCGTCTCTGAGGTCAGGCTTGGATGTGACGCATCCGATATGAAAGTTCTTCTCGCCGACAACATGGATAGCGGCGGGGAAGCAGCGGAAGTCGATAGCTTCGCCGCATCGGTCGCAAATCACAGGTTTGGCGCTGGTTATCTCGCTCACTTCACCGCTCCATTAGTAGAGGGGGCGCGCACGACTGCCGGTTTGAACTTCGCGTTCCGCAATAGCTCCGCAGCACGAGCCTCACCGAATGTTTCGTATGCGGTGCCGTCCAGCACGAACGACCGTTCCTGCACCCAATTCCCACGATGCTTGTGGCTATCGATTTGCAACGTGACATTAGTTTCGCCAGCAGGGTCCACGTATTGCGCGATCGCTATTCCGTTTCCGCTCATGTGCATGATTGCCTGCCAATTCGGCTCAACGTGCAACGCTTCGGCGGCCGAGCGGTATTCGGCGACGGCGCGCTCAATCTGATCCGGTCGCAATCCCGTGGCACTTGCGGCAGCAGCGGCGGCATCGGAGTTTATGGGCGCTTTGCTCATCCCCGCCCCTTTTCTGTAGAGGGGGCGCTTAGAGCAGCGCGGCCAATTGAGATTTGAGGCACGCCTTTATTAATGTCGTCGCGAGATAGGTTTGCGATTCCCTCTCCAGGAGGCTGACATTCCAGCCCAATCCAGAGGATATTACGAGCCGCGTTGACATCGCGATGATGCGACGCTCCGCAGTTCGAACATTCCCAAGATCTCATTCCAAGCGCGCCCTTGCCTTTCGGGCTGCTCGTCGGGATGGTCCCGCAAGCGGAGCACGTTTGGGAAGTTCCTCGTTCGTCGACTTCAATATAAACAGCCCCGTGCCTGCTGGCCTTGTAGCGAAGCTGATTGCGGAACATCGACCAAGAGGCATCTGACACGGACTTTGCCATCCGCGTCTTCTTCATCTTGGCGGCGCTCACGTCGCCGACGACGATCAGTCTATTCTCACGAGCGATCCTTGCAGACCACTCATTGAGATGGTGATTTCGAGAATTGGCAATTTTGGCGTGAATTGCGCGGGCCCGGCGCCTACTTCTGGACCGCTGTGCGATCGCTAGCGCTGGTTCATACAGTCGAAAATGTCGGAGTGCAGGGATTTCGGTCCCATCCGAGCACGTCGCCAAGGACTTCAAGCCGAGGTCAATACCGACTATTCCACTACCGGTAGGGAGAGTATCCGTGACCTCGCATTGGATGCAGACGTACCAACGCCCCCGCGCGTCTTGAACAAAAGCTCCGACTTTAGGCGTTCCCTGCAAGTCTCGGCTCTTCCAAAATCGGTAGTTGCGGCCGCAATATGCTACCCGATCACCGGAGACGCGATGGCCTCGCTTTGCCTTGAAGACTATCCAGCCGAGGGCGCGGCGCGAGCCGAAGCTGCTCCTGAATTGAGGGCACCGTCTGCTCGCATTTCTGGCATTTACAAACCGACGACAAATCTCGCAGACGCTGTCTGCAAGGATGCCAAGCTCCTTTGACGAACCAGCGCATAAATTGATCAGGTCGAATGCGGTTGGCCAGCGGACATTCATGCCGCCCTTGTGGCGACGTTCAGCTTCCCGTTGCGTGGCAACGCAGAAGTTCCAGACCTGATTGCATGCGATTGCGTGACGCGCCAAGTGCTTTCCGGCCGTCGCGTCTTTAATGCGAAATTTGTAAGTTAGGATCATCTGTCAAGCGCTCCCTTTAAGAGCGGCACGGGCCTGATGGGCCTCATAGATTGCGTCGCGAAGAACGAAAGCATCCACCGCAATCAATGGACGGCATTGTTCGATCAGCGCGTCGAGCGCGACGAGAAGCGCCCGCAATCTCCCGACATCATCTGATGTCTGCCGGTCGGTGCCATAGAGAGCGGCGCGAATGATGCGTAGCGTTTTGCTGTCAGCTTCGCTGCGGCGCTTAAGACGGTTTTGTTCTACGTGATGCGCCTCAAGCTCGCTCAGCGATCTACTTAAGCGCGCGATCTCTGCTTCGCGCTCCCAGATAATTTTCCAGGCATCACGCACGTTCTCAAAATTGCGCTCGTTATCACTTCCTGAATGATGCCGGTCGTTTACAGGGAGGGTGGAGAGAGCGGCGTCGATTTGATCGAGCAGGACGGATTGGACAGGCCAATAGGCCGATCCGTCGCCCGCCGTTTCGTATCCGAGGACAGGTTTGTCCAGACTTGCGATTGCTTCACGCGACGCCAGCAGCGCCTCTCTCATTGGCTCATAGGCATTGAAGGCGGTGACGATGCGCTTTGTGAGCGCTTCGGGATTGTCGGCCCAATGATTTATCTGGGCGACGCAAAAACTACTGCCTGGTCCACGGTGCCTCATCTGGAGTTGCCAGCGGCCGTCGCGCTTCTCAGCCCAGAAATCTCCCGCAGTCCTATCTTCTGTCGGCTTCACTTCTGTCATGTGGGGGACTCCGGCGGGTAAGGGAGATTTGGCTTAGGGGTGCGAACGAAGTTCTGTCCCGTTCCCCAATCTCTGCACTCCGTGACAGACGGATCGTCGGCTTCCTTTTTCCACCCAACGGAAAAGTTCTCGTATCCGGCGAAGCCGCCGTGTCTGACCCAAGTGTTCCGAAGGATGCTCGAGAGCTGGTCTGATATTCCGAAGCGCTTGAAGTTGAACTCCAGGCTATTGCCCATATCTCCGTCTTTGTTGCGGAGCGACGCCGCGGCCCAATCGCAATACATTTCGACCAGGTCGAGAAGATCAAATCCTGCAATGCCATTTTTATAGTGTTCGGGGTGATGTGAGTTGTTAGCGTAGTGGTGCTGTAACGCAGGTCCTAGCGCCGCTAGCGACGCTTTGTATTCGTCGCTGCCATAGACAAGGGTCTTGAGCTTCGGCGTCATCTCATCAAAGAGCGGCTTTTCGGCAGGACCGAACTTTGACGCGTCGTGCCAATATCCGCGATCGCCAAGCTCTAAGCGCACCATGTCCAGTCGCTTTGATACTTGCCGAATATGCTCCGTAGTGTCTGGAGCGCTGTCGTAGGCGGTTGTCGGTATTTCTGCTTTATCGGGTGTGGTCATGACTCGTCCTCTTGGCGCTCGTATCGTCCAGCAGCCCAGTTGAATTTCGTTCCCGGCTTCTTTGAGAGAGCCGACTTCTTACGCATCGATTTCGAAATGATGTGCTTGGCGGCCATGCGTCGTCCGTGGCCGGCGGTAGCGTGATCGTGTGCGTCCTTCTTCGGCTTGCACCAGGTGCAGGTGAGCGTCAGATTTGACCAGTCATTTGTGCCGCCATTCTCAAGAGCAAGCGCGTGCTCCACGATCCAGTCATCGGCCGGCATGAGCTTGCGTCCGCATTGACTGCACACGCCGCCTCGTTCAAGAAACAGCTTCGCTGCCTGCTGCTCGGTTAGGAACTTGCGCGGCTCATGGTGCCAGGGTGATCTCACAGCCCTGCTTCCTCATTCACATTGACCGCAATCGTCTTCACGATCCTTGGTCTGATTTCTGAATCGTTCTCAGGCGCAACGGCTTGTGAGATTAGAACCGCAGCCACAACGAAGAGTAGAAGGATCAGGCATATGCCCGTGGCGTCGGAGGTCATTCGGCGGCCTCGCGACTTAGGTATTTGTCCGAAAGCGTCGCGATCGTTTTGTCGATCTCCGCAAGGAACAACCGGGCCTCGCGCTCCAACTCAGCGATGAATTCGTCGTCGCGGCGAACGCGCTGCACGAACATCTGCATTTCGGCCGGCAGACGCGGGTCGAAGGAAACGAAGTCGCACCACGCCCGACCGCAGCAGGCCATCTGCCACTGCATCTGCTTGACGTATTTGCCTTCCACATCCTCGCTCAGCAGCGTTTCAATGTGCGTCGCGGTGTTGGGGCATTTGATTTCGATGAGGCCGTCATCACCAACAAGCCCATCAGGAGACGCGTGGCTCTTGCTGATGGACGGATGCAGGACGAGGCCAACTTGCTGAACGGCAACGTCGCGCATGAATTCATACATTGCGCGCGCCTGCGGCTCGGTATCGTGTCCCCACTGCATCGCAGCGTTCGTGTAGGACTCTTGCGGCGTTCCGGTCAGGCGTTCGCAAACGAGCTTGGCAGCGAGGTTGAACCGCGATGCGCCCCAGCCGGTTCGCGTCTTGGCGACCATATCGGCAATGCTCGAAGCGCCAAGGCTTCCGCAGCGCGCCGCCAGCCATTCCGCACTATTCTGTTCGCAGTCGATGACTTTCATTTGGAAATGTCCTTCTTCTTTTTGGAGAGAAGAAGGGCTTTCGCCTTCCCGAAATCTGCGGTGGTTATATCGGATAGGCTTTCGACCTTGCCGATCTCGAGGAATTTGGCGATGTCGGTCTTTGTCTCGGTGATCAGTGCGGTCAGTTCTTCGACCTGCTCATCGCTGATAAATGAAGCCACGCCAGAAGCGTTGCCGTCGTCGTCGAGATTGCCTTCCCTGGTGGCAATGCCGGTGACCGCCTCGAACGTCGCGAGCTTCAAATAGGTCAGCGTCGATTTGATTTGCTGCAGCGGGTTCTTCGCGCCCGATGTATCGGGAGTTCCGACAAGCGAGACGCTTTCCGAATGACCAGCGACATGCGTTAGGATGCATGTGACGCGGATGCCGTTCGACTGATCAAACTGCCAGTCGGCGTCCAGACCATGTTTGCTCAGCGCCTCATTGACGGCGTTGACGACGCTCCCGATCGACGCGTATCGGGAATTATATTGATTGTTCGTTTTGTCCTTCGTGATCACCGGAGCGGACGCTTTGAACGCGGCCTTGGCCTCTATGAATGCCTTCTTGGCTTGTGCTTTCTCCCACCGATCACTCAGATCCATGAGGCGTTCGAGCTTGTCGAGGCTGTCACCGCGGGCAATGGCGGAGTTCAACATCTCCATTGGCGTGATAGCGACGGGCGTTTGAGTGATTGTTGCGAGAGCGCTCATCCTACATTCCTCCCTGCCGATGTTTGACGATTGATGTTCGAGAGACGCTGAACGACGACGGTTGCTTCAGCGGAGCTTCGACGTTTCAACTCAGTGAACATTCGCTCGATCTCGCGCCGGAGTTCGAAGTTGTATTGCATGTTCTTGGCGTAATCAGTCAGTGCCATTGGCGGCCTCTTTCAGGTCTTTGTTGCGAACGAGTTCGTCGAGGCTTCTCACGCCCTCGAACACGCCTAGATCGACTAGCTGACGGATTGTGCGATACTGCGCCACGCGCCGATCTTGTTCTGCCTTCGCCAGGGCAACTTCAGCCTTGGTAATCTCTGCTTCGAACTCGGTTTTGAGAGTTTCGAGGTAAGCTTCCGCTTCCGCCTTCGCATCTTGGTAAGCCTTCTTCAGGCGGTCACACTGGCATTCGAGATCAACGACGGTTGGTGTTGAATCGAGTGCGGCGCGTGCGAGGCTGTCGAGTGAATGCAGTGGGCGGACATTGCTTGTCGGCTGCGTCTTGGATGCGCGCTCGAGCAGTTCTCGAAACGATGACTTTGCGAACGATTGCAACATCTAAAGTCCCCCTGACACAAGAACGATAAGCAGCGCTAGAAACCCAAATCCACTCGCGACGATTGCGATGCCAAGAGCGTGAAGAAAGCGGTGATTGATCATTTTATCCTGAGTAGTAGAGGGCCATCGCCATGACATAGATGGCCGCGAGCACGAGCAGTGTTATTCCGAGGTCGAGACGAGAAAGCATGACAGACTCCACATTGAACTCAGCGACGGCCACGGTTGATGAAGATCGCGACAGCCCAACAGAACGCCATGGTGTGCATGACCGTGGCAAAGATTGAGAAGCCAGGGTTCTGCCGGACGAATTCGAGGAAGTGTTCGAGCATCACGCTCCCTGACAAATCAGACGGAGGTCTTCGCGGATTGCTTCAAAGCCATCGGCAATTGACGGAGAATGCTCGAACGATTGCTCGGCAATCGAAACGCTCCAGTCGTTCAGCTTGTCTGTGATCTCAGGCTCGCAACCGGTTTCAATTGCCGTGGCAAGTTCGCGGGCGAGATAGCTTTCGAAAACAAATGGGATGTGGTGGCGAAGCGGAACCTTGAGGTAGCGCGTGATCTTCTTAGGCATGCCGAGCGGAGCTGCCCGGTCTGTGACGTAAGCGTCGAGATAGAGCCCGACGACGGCACCGTCTCTGTCGATTGATGCCGTGCCCGAGAACATGCCAACATCGGCACCGTCGATCGATAGACCGATCTCCTCAAAGTCGAAATCGATAATTCCAGTGTCGCGCATTTTGTAATCCCCCTAAGTGCCGGGCGAGACAGAGGACAGTGTCCCTCTCATCCACTGGCTCACCCGGCTTCGATGCTCGTACCGCCCCCGCTTGGATACGCACGGCACGAGAGTTGGAAATCTGCTGACCGCTGCCCCAGTGGCGGTTTGCTAAGACGGTGGGAACACCCCAGGGCAGCGGTATCGACGATGGAGACGGGATGGTCTGTCGCTCGTTGATGTGAGTAACTTAGACTTACTTTTCTTTGCGCGTCAACATAAAAAAGTAAGATAGAATTACGCGCATGGGCCGAAGTCTGTCACAATTCGAGCGATTGTTGTATGGTGCCAATTACTTGCGCTTATCGATCGTAGTGGGGGATGGCATGGGAAACGATCGCGAGATCGACGACGAGACAGCAGCGTTGCTCACCTACTTGGCCACGCCAGATGGCATGGCCGGCATTCTCATCGCCTGCCCATTTTGGCTGGTGACGTGGAGTGTTGCGTGTGTACTCTGGAAAGCTATTCTTTCTGATTGAATAGTTCGGATCCGTCTAGCGCGCTCGCTTCTTGAGCGGCATCAAGCACCCACCGGAACCAATCGGGGCCGTAGATGGTTTCACGCGGCCTTTGATTCCCCACCCGAACTCTCGCTGGATGATCTTTTTTTTATAGCCAAAGGAAGAAGGTCATTTGGCTCAACATTCAGCAGCTTACAGATGCGTGTAAGCGTGTAGACGTCGGGCATATGCGTTCCTCGCTCCCATGAGCGATAGGTGTGCTCCTCGATATTGAGCACTCGCGAAAACTCGTTTGCAAAGCGGAAGCCAGCCTCCTTTCGGGCGAGCTTCAATCTCTTGGCCAACGCCTTCTTCACCTGATCTTCGAGCCTTTCCATAGCGGGTAATTCTGCCTTACCCGCGGGCTTATGCACGTCAAGCAAACTGACGAGCGCAGAGGTCTTGACCATAGCGAATTAAAAAAGTAAGGTCAAGTTACGCGGACGCCCTTCATACCATGAGCGGGGGACAATGATTCCGCCAAGCAACCGTCAGTGTGCATCGCAAAACGATAGAAGCAGGGGGCAGCATGACAGAGAACGCAAGTCAGATCGTGGCTGCCATGCCTATTCCGTCGGCTGCTGACTATGAGGCCCGTCTTCGATCGATTTTAGGATCGCGTGAAGACCCCGACACCATTGAAAGCTACCTCCGCAGTTCATTCGAAGCTGACGGAGATGAGACGAATTCATTCTGGAGCCGCGTTCGCAGGCTCTGGCTGTCGCTGTTCTGAGTTTCCAGTCAGTCGCGTTCTGTAGCGTACTCCGGCGCTGATCCGCCGGCGGCTTGCGTGTTTGCTACGGTGATCGGTTCCGAAAGGGCCGTAGGCGGTTACCCTTTACGCCCTTAGCACCTAACGCATCCCCAACGCGCGAGCCGCCCGCCGTTCTGCGTAGGTCCATCTCCTGTGGACGATTCCTACGTTTGTTTTCGCGGTCTGAGAGCACGGCGCATCCGGCATGGCGCGACCATTCTCGGCTCTCAGGGATAACGGCACCGGGCCGCCGTGAAAAACAAAAGAGCTGGCTCCGGGGGATTGGAGCCAGCTCTGACGCTAAAGTTTTGGGGGTACAAAACCGATGACATCAACAGACGCAACACCGAACGCTGTCACCGAAGATAACGTCGGTGATTTGGACGGCGAAAAGAAGGCGCGCTGGTTCCGAGTCTATGTGAATATCTTTGACGATCACGCCCTCTTTGATGGCGAGCCATACTCACGTGTTACCGCATGGATGTGGCTGATTGCCAACGCGGCGTGGAAGACGAAAAAGATAAATCACAAGGGAAAGATTATCGAGCTTCAGCGAGGGCAGGTTCTCGTCGGCCGAGCGTTCCTCGCAAAAAAATGGCTGTGGTCTGAGAAAAAGGTTCGGACATTCCTCGCGTTGTTGGAGTCCGATAACATGATCGAAATGGGCCAGAGCAACGGCCACTTCGCAAACATCGCAACCATTTGCAATTACGGAAAATATCAGGACGTTCCAAACAAGGAGAACCAGTCAACGGGCCAGTGCTGGGCCAGTGATGGGCCAGAGAAGGGCCAGACTCTTACCAAGAATACCAATACTACAAATAAAAAAATAACTACGCCTGCGCGCGAGAAGCCGGTTTCCGGACGGGCGTTCTGGGCCAACGCAATCTCGGCTTCGCCATCACCGGAAATCCACCCGCACGTCGGCGTCACGATCGACGACAGCGGGGCGATCAGCCTGCACAACGAGTTCGAACGGTTCTGGCTGAACCGCTTCGGCGGCAACGCCGATCGCCTAGGGTTGGCGCTGATCCAGATCGCGGCCTACGTCCAGGCCAACAGCGGCCGGCCGCTCGAAGCGCAGGTCGGCTCACAACTCGCCCGCATCGTCGGCGAAAAGCTCGATCGCGATGACCGCGCCGCCAAGTCCAAATTCTCGGGTGGACGGCCCGCAACGGCCGACTTCCGCAGTCAGCTGGAGGCGATCTGATGAACCTCCACGCGCCGCAGGCTTTCGAAATCGAACGCGAAATTTTCGGAGCCGAACGGGCAATCCTCGCGCGCTGCCTGACCGAACCGGCGCTGATCGCTCAGGCCGGTGCGCGGTTGTCGCCGGCAGAATTCCAGCATCCGTTCCTCGGCGAGTGCTTCCGCATCCTGCTCGACCTGCACGACACCGGCCGCAAGCCGTCGATGGAATCGCTGATCACGGTGTTTGCTGACGATGAGGTCGAGGCGGGGCTCAAGGTTCGAGACTGCCTGACCCGGATCGTCAGAGCGTCGCTCTACGGACAATTCCTACCGCTGGATGACGCCATCGAGGTTCTGCGCGATACGGCCAGCCGCAGCATTCTGTCGAAGATCGGAGAGGATATCCAGGTAGCCGCCAATCTCGCGCGCCCGATGATCGAAACAGCCTCCGATGCGTCGTCGCGGCTTGACGAGCTGATCGCCATGACCCGGAGCGGCGAGCGGCAAACGTTCGACGGCAAGAGCATTGGCGAAGCGGCCTTCGCGCACCTCGACAGCACGGATGCGAACAATCCGACCACGGGCTTGCGAGACCTCGACGACGTTCTTGGCGGTTGGCCTATGGGGGAGCTATCGGTAGTTGCCGCGCGCCCCGGAATGGGCAAGTCGGCTTTCGCAACATCGGCTCTGCTGCGTGCCGCCAAGGCTCGGCGCGGATGCCTGTTCTTCAGTCTCGAAATGACCCCCAACCAGATCAGTTCGAGGCTGCTGACGGATCTTGCGTTCACGGCGGACAATCCGATTTTCTACGAGGATGTTCTCAGGCGCCGGGATATCGATGATCGCAAACGATCTCGGTTGCAGCAAGCGAAGGCAATCCTCGATCAGTTGCCGATTACAATCGAGGTGGAGCGCGGTTTGACCATCACCGACGTCTCCGTCCGTGCGCGCAAGCTAGCTGCCCAGTACGAGCATGACGGTGGCAGCCTGGATGTCGTGTTCGTCGATCACATGCTGTTGCTCAGAGCTTCGCAGCGCTACGCGGGAAACCGGGTGCGCGAGGTGGCGGAAATCTCGGACGGACTCGCGTCTCTCGCAAAAGAGCTGAATGTCGCTGTGGTCGCGCTCTGCCAGCTCAACCGGCAAGTGGAAGGCCGAGAGAACAAGCGCCCTGGACTATCTGATTTGCGCGATAGCGGTGCGATCGAAGAGGACGCGTCGACCGTCACGTTCCTTTACCGTCCCGCTTACTACCTCGAACGCATGAAGGCGGAAGGCGAAGACGAAATCCAGCGCATGGAGAAGCTTGAACAGCGGCGACACGACCTTGAGTTCATCGTTGCCAAGAACCGCAACGGCCGCGTCGAAACGGTTGAGGCCTTCGTCAACATTGGCGCCAACGCAATCAGGAACAAAGCCTATGGAAGATGAAGACGAAAATGCCTGGGAGCACATCTCCAAGCCTCTGACACGGGCTCTCTGCTCCATTGCTCTCCATAAGTTCACGGAGCCTCATCAGGCCCGAGAGTTTGAATCTGTCGAGTGTGTCTGGTGCAAACGTAAGTGGGTTGTGAACACGAGAAATCAGAAGGTTTTCGAGGTGATCCGATGAGCGGACCGCGAATGATCTATGCAAACCAGGTTCGGTCGCTGTTTCTCGAGGGATTGGATACCCATGAGATCGCGCGCCGGTTCGAGATTTCCGAAGGCGAAGCTTACAACCTTCTCGATGAGGCTAGGAAAGAACGTTTTCGCGTCAACCACACATCGGCTTCGAGCCGCAAGCGCGGACAAATTCGCGGCACATTAGTGTCAGGTATTGCCAGACGGCAGGTACCGGTGACGTTGGCGGCGGTTTCCCTTTTGCGGAGTACGCCATGAGCACAGCCACCACGCGTGTCCTCGCTGAAGCTGCCGGAACTCCGCTCTGCGACTGCGTCGTCATTGGAGTGAAGCCTGACGGCTCTCTGCACATCGATTGGACTGGATCAACTCTTGGAAGCCTAATCCTCTATCTCAGGCTTGCAGAACGAGAAGCGTTAGCTGCGTGGGACGAAGGTGTCGATCTGCACAACAGGAGCAAGGCAGCGTGACAAAGCGCATTGGGCGGTTCGAATTCGATGGAACGTTCGAAAGCGGTGGATTTCCACGTCGTATCGATATCCTGATGGATCACGCAAACGGCGATGCTCGCGTTTATGAGTTCCCTAATGTCGAGATCCAGGATGCGGAAGATCTGGTGTACGGGCTGAGCCAGCTTCTAAGGCACGCAGTCCCGGAGCCAAAGAGATGACCGGCAAAACCCTTCGCGGCTACCGCATCACGAAGTCCGGCAAGGTTGAGAAGATATCCGGATACCGGCTCGATGCTGCAGCCCGTACCCGGCAGAAGAAGTCGAAGAAAACGAAACCGATAAAGAGGGTGCCTTGACCTGGTACGCCATACGCACCAATCCACAACGCGAATTCCTGCTCGCTGGCCGGTATGACGAGAACGGCGAATGGCGTCCCGGCGTGCTCGAGAAAAAAGGGTACGACCAAGTATTCTGCCCCACGGAAACGAAGTTCCGGAAGACGATCAAGAAGGGCCGCCGCGTCTCGATCCCCGTGCTCTATCCAATGTTTACGGGCTATATCTTCGTAGGAGGCCGGTTCTCATGGCTCGAACTGATGGCAGAGAACTACATCACCGCTGCCGTTGGTTTTCCCGATGAGTTCGGGAGGCGGAGGCCTGCACCGATCTCTGAATCTGAAATGGCGAAGCTTCGAGAGATGTCAGGAGGGCTTATCCCGCACCGTCGGTCGGTGAACCCCCATCGAGCGCTTCGCGTTGGTGAATTGGCAGAGATCAGCGTCGGACCTTTCGCGGGCCAAATCGTCGAGATAAAAGGCATTCAGGGCCGTAAGGCAAAGATCTTTGTCAGCCTGTTCGGACACGCTACACTGACGGAGATACCGATTGGAGATTTGGAGGCCGCGTGAATCCTGACAAGCCGCCTGAGAAATACGCAGCACGTCTGGCGGCAGATCAGGAACGATTTCGAAAGCAGCAGAACGCCCGCTCAAAAGATCTCGGCGTCACGCTCAACTGGGTAGTGAGATGGGATAGGGCGGAGGGTGTTCGGCAGTGGACGTGGGATGACCGGAGAAACACAAAGACGCCAGTCTATGCGCTATGGGCCGCTGAGGTGAAAGACAACGGCGACATCGTCGTGACGCGAACGGAATACGGGTATCTTCCAGAGAAAAAGGGCGGAGCGTGAGATGAGCAGTTTTGAGATCGCTGACAAAGATGCGGGCTTTCTCCATTGGGCGCTAGCAGGGTGCAAGATCATTTTAGACGACCCGGACGATACGAACTATGGCAAGATTCTTGATCCGTTCGGCCAAGCCATTGGGCTGTGTGCTCTAACGCTCGAAGGGGACGAAATTGTCGAAGAAATACACCTTGATCGCGGGGGTAGTCTCCTTGTTCGCCTTAATGACAGGCAGTGCATGCTTTACTCCGAGATAAGTGATGCACTCTTAGAAACCCTTAAGCCAGGCCTGCGCTATGCCTTCGATGTTCTTAACGGCATGGTCGTGCACGACGACGTGGAAATTTATCACAAGGACGATGGCATCTGGGAAGAAGACGCCGTCGCGGAAACGCTTAGGAGAAAAATAGAACTTTTCCAGAAAGCTCTAGCATCCATTGAAAAAGGGGCAGCCGAAGCCGCCCCCTGATTTGTCTAAGCCCTGAGAGCGATACGTAAGTGTTTGCCGTGCCGGGTGACGATCAGCTGATCTTCGATTTCCTGCCAGCGTTTTGAGGACTCGCCTTTGGAAACCTGCATCAGGTCAGCAAGCTCTTGGTTGCTGGAAACTGAGCCACCATTCGATTTCAGCGCCGTGACGACGGGATGTTTCTGGAAACTGACGACGTTTTCCGGAAACTGATCGGGTTTCCGGCGCTTCCTCGGCTTTGGTGGCAGCGGGTCCGGAAACTCACCGGAAACCATTGCGCGCAGAGCCGGAGCATCAAGCCCGGAAACTGAAAAGTCCGATTGTTCGTCAGTTTCCTGACGCGCGCCGAACGCGACGAGCACACCGGCAAGACCATTGGCTCCGACCGAGAGCAATCCAGCCATGATCAGATCGAGAACCCAAGGCGCCCAGCCCAAACGATCCGCCAAAGGCGTAGCAGAGGCTGGAAGCGGGTTCGCGGAGACTTCGGCTTTGGCTTGGTCGATGGCTTTGGAAGCGAGGCCTTGTGCTTCGGTAAGGGCCGCCACGACTTCCTTTTGTGCTTCATCGGCCTTGGCCTTCAACCCGTTGCAGATTGTCTTGCAACGTCCGCCTTCGCGAAGTTCCGTCTCATAGGCTTTATCGGCCGCCGCCTTGGCGTGTTGGGCGACCGTCAAGCGGGCAGAGCCTACCTGCTCGCCTTCGATGCTCAATAGGCGCGCCACCGCCGTATCGCGCTTCGCTTTCGCATCCTTGAGCGGAGCGGCCGCGCTTTCACGTTCGACGACGATCCGCTCTCCCGTCGCGGAAAAGTTATAGAGCTCTCCCGCCAGCAATGCGGCAATGATCACGGCTGCAATCGTTCCAGTCGCCTTGGCGCCGACGACACGGGCGCCGGCAAAGACACCGGCCGAGAGCGCCGCGACGACGACGGCGTGAGATGTGAAATACCCGCCAGTCGCCATGATGTTGGCATTCGTTGTTGCCATAAGGATCGCAACGCCAGTCGCTGTTGCGAGGCCTTCCGCTGTTGAAAGGAAGCGGCTCATTGGCCAATTCCTTCACGGATGAAGGTTTCAACGCCGGAGACGAGGCACACAATACCCAGCAAAACCACTGGGGCTGAAGTGACGGCTAAGGCCGTGAGTGCTAAATAGGTCATCTGAACTTTCCTTCTTTCAGAGGTGGAGAGATTTCAGCGCGCCCCGGGTCGGTTCCAGCCGATGCCGGGGCAACTCGTTTACAGCATCTAATATATACACACCTAAATATGTAGACAACCCTAATTCAATCGAGTTGACATGAATTTTATAGATGTGTATGTAATTGTGTTATGAAAGACACAGAGCCGAAGCCTAGAGGCAGACCAAAGGTGTACGAATCCCTTGAACGGATTCAGCTTCTTGTCGAACGAGAGCAGCACGAAGCGGCAAAGTCTGAGTCAGACCGCCGCGGAGTTTCGATTTCCGAGGTCTACCGCGATTGGATCGAGAAGGGGAGAAAGCGGAAATGAGCAAACTCGTTGGTGAACTCACGCAGCAGCAACTCAAGAGCGTCATCAAATACATCCCGGTATGCGGGCTTTTCCTGTGGACGGAGAACTACCCCGGAAAGAGGCGGGGGACGGTGGTCTGTTCACCGACGACGGGCAAATACACGTACATTTCCATTTACGGAAAGAGATACCCAGCCCATCGCCTAGCGTGGCTCTATATCTATGGGGAATGGCCACCAGATCAGATCGATCACATCGACGGCGAACCCTCCAACAACCGCCTGGATAACCTCCGGCTTGCAACAAACTCGGAGAACCAACAGAACAGAAAAATCGCGTCCAATAATACGTCTGGCGCGAAGGGCGTCTGTAAGATCGGGAACAGATTCAAAGCGCATATAGGCGTCCGGGGAAAGGTGAAGAACCTCGGGACCTATGGCACGTTCAATGAAGCAGCTGATGCCTATAAAACTGCGGCCGCGCAATATTTCGGCGAATTCGCTCGCCCGGAAGTTGGCGAATACAAGCCGCCTTCGATTAAGAGGAAAGTGATATCGGCTGAGCTACCAAAGCGCACTGTGGATGCCATGTCACGCATGTGCGGCGTGCGCCGCGGTCCTCTGGGATAGGCCTTGACGCATAAGGCAAATCACTCCATCGCTCGTGCTAGATTCTATCGTGGCGTATCGGCTTTTTCTGTTTCTTGTCGGCCGACCGCGAGCTTAACAAAGCCCAGTATCGCAAGGCCAGGCTCGCATTTCCAACGGTGGTACCCGCAATCCGGGCCGCCGAATCCGGAAATGCGAGCAAAACGACCCCCAAACAATCCTGAAATCCCCGTCGCCGTGACTTGTCTCCTGACCCGGGATTGTCACGACACATGCTCTGGCACCCGATCCAACGCCATGGATGCGCGGCGGCGGGGATTATCTATCTGACCGCAGCACGGAAGGACGTGCTGAAGCCCCGTTTGGCTGATGATGAATGCGAGAACCTGACGGGGTCCGTGAGGCAGGTTTGAAGACGCATCAGCAGCAGGTGTCGAACCCTGCCGGTCAGAACTTTTAGCAGAACCGCAAATTCACCTCCTATCTCAGGAGCCCCCGACATGAGCACCATTCCTGCGCCGGCCCGCCGGGGCCTTATCCCGGCTGTCTCCGGCCTCTTTTCCGCGGTCTCGCGCCCGGCCTCCCGGATCAACCTCGATCGCATCGCCATTGGCCTCGTCTTCTTCGCTGGCGTCGTCACGATCCTGAAGAAGAACGGCGTCGACGTTCCGAGCTTCATGGTGCTGTTCGGATGCTCGCTCGGCATCGCCGGTCTGCTCTACGAGATGAGCGCGTCCCGCTCGATGATGCGGGCCTTCTGGGAAGCGAAGCCCTTCTCGATGTTCTGCAACCTGACGATCTGGGTTGCTGCCTTCTCGTTCTCGATCTTCAACTGGATCGGCGCCGCTGCCGAAGGCCAGGCGGAGAAAACGAACATTCAGAAGGCGGCATTCGTGCACTCGGCGGATGCCCGCACGCGTCTCGACATGGCTCAGGACGCCTTGAAGAAGGCCCGCAATGCCGCCCAGGAAAAGCACAATGCCGCCTGGGAGACGATCCCCGTTGTCGATGGTCAGAAGATCACCGACCGTGGTCAGGCCGAAGCCTTGATAGCGAAGATCAAATCGAACACTCGGTACTGGAACCTGACGAACGAGTGCCAGACGACCAAAGGCCCTCAGACGCGGAAGTACTGCGCCGACTACAACGATGCGAAGGCTGCTCTTTCGTGGGCTGATACCCATCCGGCTCTGATCGATGCGGCCAATGCCGCGGATCAGGACGTGAAGCGTCTCGAGCAGGAAGTCGTCAGCGCCCGCAGCGAAGCATCGAGCACGAAGGTTGTGACCTCTGAGGATCGCGCCGACCTGTTCATGCTGACGGACTGGGGCGGCATGAGCGAGTCCCGCGCGCAGCAGTTGACGGGCCTGATCTCGGTTCTCGTCATTTCGGTGTTCATCTCGTTCGGATCGATGCGCGATGAAGCGGCACGCCTGACGGCGGAAGGTCCGCGCCGGAAATGGTCTTTCCTGTCGCGCACCTATCGCTGGGCTTATCGCAAGGTCTGGGGCCAGGAGCCCGATAACACGACCTACGTGACGAACTACCTTGATCCGCGCGGAGCGGAAGCTCTGGCGGCAGTAGAACGAGATCGGGAGCGCATTACCCACGCGGCGCGCGCGGCTCAAGCCCGTCTCAATCCGCAGGGAGCGTTCGCATGAACATTCAGAACATGGACTTCATGCAGATCGTCCACTTGGCCGGGCGCGTCGTGTGCGCGCTCGGCTTGGCCATGTTCTTTTTCAACATCAATCTCGGCATTCAGGCGTTTGCGCATCCCGGGATTGAGGTTGCGGCCGCCGGCTGGTTGATGAAGGCCCTCTGATGGCAGTTAAATTCTCCGTGGCGGTCCGCAATGCCCGGCTCGATGCTCTGGAAACGGCGATTGGAACATCGGCTGTTCTGAAGATCCGCTCCGGTTCTGCTCCGACCAACATTACCGATGCCGATTCCGGAACCGTTCTCGCTACCCTCTCGCTGCCATCTGATTGGATGGCCAACGCGGCGTCTGGCTCGAAATCGAAGTCCGGCACTTGGCAGGACACATCCGCTGACAACACCGGTACGGCGGCACATTTCCGGCTCTATGCTTCTGACGGAACGACACAGCATATGCAGGGGTCAATCACCGCTACAGGCGGTGGCGGAGACATGACTGTCGATAACACGTCCTTTGTAGCGGGACAGAGCTTCACGGTCACGGCATTCACGTTGACGGATGGCAACGGCTGATGCCCGCCCCCGGCGATCTCATCCACCAACAGTCGACGTCCACCGGAACGGGCAACATCACGTTGTCGGTTGTCAACGGTAAGCGCACGTTCAATGATGAGTTCGGCACCGGCGGTACGAACAAGTTCGACTATTTCATATCGAACCAAGCCGCAGCGGAATGGGAGCGGGGAACCGGCCACCTCTCGGCGTCGACGACGCTTGTCAGGGACACGGTCCTTGCCAGTTCAAACGCGAACGCGGCCGTCAACTTCTCTGCCGGCATGAAGGACATCGCGAACGACGTCCCTGCTGCGCTTCAGGTTCGAGGACCCGGGAGCGCCACAGTCGGGAATCTAGCTCTTTGGGATTCTTCGGCTGGGAATCTGTTGAAGGATGCGGGCTATGCTCCGCGCGCGGTTCTGACTGCGAACCGAACCTACTATGTGCGGACAGATGGCTCTGACAGCAACACGGGTCTCGCAAATACGAGCGGCGGCGCGTTTCTGACGATTCAGAAAGCGATCGACACTGTTGGGTCTCTGGACCTATCGATTTACAACGTCACCATTCAGGTCGGAGCGGGGACGTACACGCAAAATCTCGTGCTGAAGTCGACAGTAGGAGCGGGACTCGCGACGCTGCTGGGTGACACCACGACGCCCGCTAACGTCGTTCTGAACCCGGCCAGCGGCTCAGCCATCCGTGTTGACAATATCGTCGGGCGATGGAGCGTCACGGGGTTCAAGCCAATCACGTCTGGAGGTGCGATCCAGTTTCTCGTGACGGGCGCAGCGGTCTCTATCGGTATTATGGATTGGGGAGATGCAGCGGGAAGCGGGATTCAGATGTATATCGGGTCTGGCGGCCGCATCACGTACAACGGCGCCACAAAAACAGTGAGCGCAACGACGTTTGGTTATCACATCTTTATCGATAACAACGCCGTCTACTACGGGGGCGGAACGACCACGACGATCACGGGCAACCCAACATTCGTCACCTGGGCCTACGCGACCAACGGCGCCAACCTTCGCAACGGCGTTGAGACGTTCTCGGGTTCCGTGACAAGCGGCAAGAAATACGATGTCACGATGAACGCGACGATCGCGAATAGCGGCAACACGTATCCAGGGCCAACAGCGGGCAC
>ERZ724505.627-NODE-627-length-21951-cov-27.319830_pt1 | contig 21951 bp, 49 predicted proteins | sample MGYA00376038_ERZ724505 | MGnify/ENA primary metagenome ERZ724505 (study PRJEB28724, sample SAMN07190884) | wastewater metagenome | isolation source: effluent of sewage treatment plant in Hong Hong | place: Hong Kong | collected 2016-03-17 ...
GTCTTGCAAGGTTCCCCCATAAAGCAGACTAGGTAGATAGCACTAAACATTATTCAACCTCCTCTGACTGATTAAAGTCTTCAATAAAATGTAATTTAACAAACTCAAGAATACCTAGAACCTCACAGTTTGAAATATTTTCTGCTCCTTCTTCATAAATATAGTCCACAATAGCTTTGACCATAGTAGAAGCTTTCTTATCTTCAGTCATTCTTTATTCTCCATTTCATTGATTAGTTTGTCGAGGTACACTTTAGCCTTTTTCAAATCTTCTACCGGATTCTTCTTGTACCTCCAGCGATGGAGGTATTTCTTTATGTTCCATTCGAGGCCACCTAGGTACGCTTCTCTTGGCATATTGTCTTTCAGGTAGTCCCAGCACTCGATAGTGCCTCCTGTATAGTGGTCAGGTTTATTTACTTGGTCTGTCCCCATCTTCAACCTCCTTAGCAGTCTTAAGTAGAATATCCTTTATGGCATAGGACAAAAGGAATTGGACTTCTTCGGCAGTCAAATCAAACTCAATCTCCGCACCACCATCTTCCTTTTCGTGGATATTAATCACTTCCATTTAGTTAACTCCGACCATGATACAGGGAACTTCTCAAGCATTTGCTCACTGATTTGGTTAGCAATGAGTCTAGTTTCTTCTTGGGTATCTGGCTTGCAGCGTAGCTTGCTCATATTAGCAAAAGCATCTAGGCTCCCACTCCAAATCCATTCTGTCATCATACTTTGAGGTAGAACCATACGGGCCATCTCAGGGGCCACATTAGCATTAATAAGGTCCTCATAGAAGTTTGAACATTCTTCTAAAAAATCTTCGTAACCATTAAGACCGTTAGTGTAGACCTCTCCTGAACTTCCTTGCTTCTTGTCTTTAGCTCTACCACGCCATACTTCAGGCTCATAAAACTCTGGAGTATCGTCTACGTAACGCCTAGATACCTCATTAGTCCTTAGGTACTCGTGCTTAAAAAGTTGTCTTGCTACAAAGATGGGAGCTTTAACATGGAAACTAGCAAAGCAATGACCGAAGGGGCTGTAGTGCCCATGGTCTGCAAGGTACTTGATCAGCTTATGATTCTGTGCTTCAGTGAACTCTTTGTGTCCTTTCTTGAATGATACTCTAGCAGCGTCTACCACAGTGTTATCGTCACCCATATAATTTAATAGGGTAGCTTTCAATTCAATCTCCTTTGTTAATACGGCCTAACTGCTTTCACCGTCTAGATAAGGGCTAGACTACGGGTCTTTCAAGCACACAGGTTTGCCGGTCTTCCCTACTGGAGTGCTTTGTTCGGGATTCATATTACTCACACTGGCGAAGCCCGGTAGAGGGGTCATAGTAGCAGGCTCCGCCCTCCTCAATAAAGTCATCTTCTTCTACTTCAGGCTCCTCTGCTACGTCTTCTACAGCAGCAGCATTGAGGATACCATAACGCTTACCTGAGGCTCTGAAGGTTGTACAACCAGATGCCCCACCAAGGTAAGCTTGCATGTAGACATCCTTGAATTGATCCCAAGTAACTTCATCACCTACGTTACAGGTCTTGGAGCAAGCAGAATCTACAAACTTAGAGGCAGTGTTTAACACCTTCACATGGTCAAAGACAGACAACTCGTTAGCAGTCTTACCCTTTACTCCGAAGACTCTGTATCCGTAGTCTTCAACTCTTTCGACTTTAGGTCCTTCGAAAGTTTGGATGGTACGTTCATAGCTATGAGAAAAGACTGGCTCAATACCAGAAGACACATTATCAGCAGATAAGGAGATAGTTCCAGTTGGAGCAACAGAGAGAAGGTGAGAGTTGCGAATGCCGTAGTTATGAATATCTCGTCTAATGTTCTCAGGAAGAGTTTTAGCAAAGACAGACTCCAAGTATTTGTCTGCCATGAACATAGGGAATGGACCCTTCTCCAAAGCTAGACTGATTGACGATTGATAGCAGGTATCTCTGATCACTGTCATGACCTCCTCAAGCCACTCTAGGAACTCAGGAGAGCCGTAGGAGTAGCCTAGAGCTTCACCAGCGTTAGCTACACCAGTAATACCTAGACCCATCCTACGCTTGCTCTGAGCCTCCATACGCTGCTCTTCCAGAGGATAGACAGTACGATCAATGACGTTATCCATAGCCCTGACCACAGGAACAATATCGTGCTTAAGAGACTCGTAGTCAAAGGCTCTGACCTTACCAATACCTTCCCCGTCAGTGTAGATGTATTTAACCAAGTTAAAGCTACCCAGCAGGCAAGCGCCGTATGGTGGTAGTGGTTGCTCACCGCAAGGGTTAGTAGCAGCGATAGTCTCACAGTAGCCTAGATTGTTCTTCTTGTTGATAGTGTCAATAAACAACACACCCGGTTCTGCCCAATCCCAAGTAGAGCGAAGGATTTCATCCCAGAGGTACCTAGCTCTGACAGTCTTGTAACGTTTACCTTCGAACTTAAGATCAAACATCTTGTCATGAATCACAGCATCCATAAACTCATCAGTGACACCTACAGAGACATTGAACTGGGTGAGGGTTGTAGAATTATTCTTGGCTTTGATGAACTCCTCAATGTCTGGATGGTCTACTCGTAGAACTCCCATTTGCGCCCCTCTGCGGTGCCCAGCACTAGCGATAGTCTTGCAGATAGCGTCGAAGATTCCCATGAAACTAATTGGCCCGGAGCTACGGGAATCAAGTGACGCGATGTGGTCTCCCCGTGGTCTAAGCGAACTAAAATCATAACCGATACCTCCACCAAGTCTCATTGTCTGTGCTGCCTCAGCAGCCTTCTCCATGATGCTGTCCATGGAGTCTTCCAGTGTACCACTTACGAAGCAGTTAAATGAGGTAACTTCCCTAGGTGCCCCCATAGCTGCTTGTACACGACCAGCAGGAAGGAACCTCTGGTCAAGGAGAACTTCTTTAAACTGTAGGTAATGTTCTTCATTGTCCTTAAGAGCATCTGCAACACGGATCATAGCCTCCTTAAAGCTTTCTCCTTTGCTACGATATTTCATAGCATGGATTTCTTCTGAGATACTAAGTGTAGGACCGTATTTCTTTTCAATAATCAAGGAGCACTCCGTTGTTGGTTAGGACCACGTTCTTAACTTCATGGTCTAGGTTAGAATTGAAGTCTGGGATCATCACCTTCTCGTCTTCAGGGAACCCCATAAGCATGTCGATTAGTTCCTTAACGGTCATGGTGCTTTCCTTCCAATCTTAACTGGCGGCACATTCCTATGCTCTTCACACACTGTATACAGGAATCTAGGCTCCTGTTGGTTCTTGTTGTGTAGTCCGCATACAGCACATGGCTCTGAACTAGGGTGTCCAATGTCAGCGGTCATCTCCAGACCCTCCAATTACATTACGTTCTTTACGAGACTTGAGTTTGTCTACATTCATCTTGGCTACATCAGACAGGTGAACATCCATAGCTGCTGCTGCTTGAGCCACATACCACAACACATCACCAAGCTCTGCTACTAGAGCGTCATCGTCTTTCTTACCATCTCTGATCCATTTCTTAACCTTACCAGCAAACTCTCCCGCTTCTGAGGCTAAACCAAGAGCAGTGTACTCTAGTCCTTTGTCTTCAGGGTAGATAGCAGTCTCATCGGTGAAGTCTTGGTATTGGTCAAAGTTGGTATACTGCCCAATCTCCTCCATGTCTTTAATCTGATCAAGTATTAGGCCATAGTGGTCATCACCATAGTATTCAGTACCCGGTACAGGTTCATGTTCAGTCATCATTCTCTACCTCATGACCAAGAAGTTCTAAAGCTTTAGTTAGCATGTACGTTCTGTCAAAGTACTCGTTGTCATAACAACCTGCGTGTGGTATGTACTCCCACATTAACGTATCGTCAAAGAAGATTCTTCCACCGTACTCTGACCCACCGCCACAAGTTTCACAATCGTTAGAATCCCAGAGTTCTTCAATCTTAATCTTCATCTTCCATCTCCCAACTAAAATCTTCCAGATCAATTAAGCCTTCTCTAATCAGTAGCTCTACCACTACCTGAGGCTCGATATCGTTAGCCTCCAATAGATACTCAAGCCCTACGTCTTCTACTAGATGCTCAATGGCTTCCTCTGATACAGTCTTATGTTTTCCCATATTCTTTTCTCAGAGCCTCCAGACTAACATGTTGAAGATCGTAGCAGCCATCTTCTACATTTCTTTTGATGCACACTCCTGAGGACCAATGATTACACTGGGACTTTCCTGCCCATGGGGCAATGTAGTCTTGGTATACTCCGCATACAAGTCCTTGACGTTGGCTACCAGAAGAATCTCTAAGTACATGATAGTCAAAAAGATGGGAATGCCCACAGGTGCTTGACTTGAACCGCTTTTGGGTAAGAGCGAATCCGTGATGAACAGACTGAAGTGCACGACCACTAATACCACTAACAAAGTAATGGCTATAATCAATTCCATCAACATTAATTACTCCGGGGTTTCCACCGTCATACTCGACAACATCGCTGTACCTACTTGCAAAGTCAAGGTCCCTAAAAGAAATCCCATAACGAATGCCTTCAAGGTGAGGTTCGTAGTCAAGAACCTTTTTAATCCTGTGCTCATGGTTACCCTCCAAGATAACACTATAGGGCTTCTTCTTCTTAGCCTTGGTGATTGGTCCCCACATACGTTCTTGTGCGTCTAGGTGGGCATTGATATCCTTCTCGTAGTTCCTGCCGTGAAAGCTAGCCTTACCCTTGTCATAAGCAGAGAGGCTAGGCATATCAGCAGTATCACCAATGTTAATCAAGACATCAGGCTTCAGGTCTAGAATAAGCTTACCTATCCAGTCAAACCTATCGTTCTTATAGTCTGGATGGGCGTGACTATCTGGTAAAATAAGATGAGTTTTAGACATTAAGGACACCACTCTAGGTTATCTACGTTACAGTTCTTTACGTCACCATCTTTAAATAGTACATGCTCATAGCCATTAGGATTAGGCAGATACTTCTCAGCTACTAGTCTATGGACGTATTGTCTGTGTTGGTGGTTCAGGTAGAAGTTAATAAACTTAGTACCGTCAGATTCCTGAGAAGGTATGACTGTGAAACCATCTGCTGCAATCTGGGCACCTATTGGACCTCTCTTCATAAGTCTTCTAGTAGACATTACTTTACCAGATTTTCTTATTACAAACGGATAAGGAACTTCGTAAGGTTCAATCATCTTTTGATTACCCAATACAGATGGACAGGCCAGATGAAGACTCCTAGGATAATGGTTAAGACTTTCTGTTTAGTAGATGGTGGTTCTTCTTGGTAGTGTTCCCTAATGAAGTCATCATAATCATTATTGAATACACACCACCAAATAACCAGAGAGTTTACTGCACCTAGAATTAAGTAAAGAGAAATCAGAGTAATCATCTAACAAGCTCCATGAAGGCATCTAAGTCAATTACTACAAGAGGTTTACTATGGTTCTGCTTGATCACCAGTAATGGTTCCATATCCTTAGGGGCGTTAGTCTTGGCTTGTTGGTACCAAGCATACACTCCTACAGAGGCTCTGGACTTACACTCAGTTGCATAGGGGAACCAACGTTTAGCAGCAGGACTAAGTTGAACATCCATACCGCTAGCTCCCATGCTTGTACTCTTGACATCATCTGGCTCTAGTCTAGGGAAAGCATCAAGAATCTTATCTCTGACTAGTTGCTGGAGAAGACGGCCTTTTTGCTTAACGCTTGAAGTTTTCAAAATGGAGCCTCATTAAAATCCACTGCGTCAGCATTTCTATCCCTACCGAACACTGAGTCAAACACTGCAATACGTTCTTCCTTAGTCTTAGAATTTAGAGTCTTGATAAGGTTGGTGGCAATGATAAACTTCTTCCAGATTTCCTCTTGACTTACCAAGATAAGGTTAACGTCATTCTTTCTAATACTAGCAAACTCACCTTGTCCAGCATCAGAGCCTAGAACCCAACCATCAATTTGTTTGTAAACATCTTGAAGCTTGTGGTCAGGGTCATAGACAACATAGTCCCAATCAGACTCATCAGTCCAACCATCCTTGGTTACCCTAGAGCCTGTAGCCTTCACCCAATAGCCATCGTTAACTAAGTCTGAGATAATTTTTCTTCTGGCCCCTTCAATAGAAAGTTTGCCTAGACTACCAGTAGACACCGGGGTAGGCCAAGGAGATGTTGGAACTGTTATAGTCTTCTCAAGGTCTTCTTTAGTTAACCTAGAAGGCATAGTGTAAGTCATTCTGTGAACTCCGGTACTTTGGGGAGGTTGATAACTTTCGTAAGATAGGTAGGACCATTTGAATAAGAAAAACCTCTGAGACCTTTCCAACAGTTCCATTTGTAGTCGCAGTAACTACAAGCAGCAGGAAGCTTCATGTTACCACTTTTGCCGTCTGGTACTGACTCAAACTCCCTATGTGGCTCCGTCTTCATAGTAGACATCATTTTGGTAGCTACTAGTCTAGACGGGAACAGATGCAGTTCTGGAGTAAGATCGTAATAGTCTAAGCATAGGTGGCCTAGTGTCTTATCCATTACCAAGAAGGCACCACCAGTCTTATCAGTAACAAGTGGGTCATCCTTAGCCCCATAGACATAGCCAGTAAGTTGCTGGATATAACCAAAGGGATCGTCTACCCTAAGTTCATTCTTCTCAAACTTCTTGAAGCTAGGACTTGAAGCACTCTTTACATCAATAGTAACACCATCAATAACAGCATCACGGTGACCAACAATACCATCTACTACAATCTCGTCCTGCTCTCCTTCTACTGTATGGCCTGCTGCTTTGGCTAGTGAGAGCATCAGGTTCTCAATAATTTCTCCGTACATAAATTTCAAGTGGGTATGAGCAGGAAGGTCTTGCTCATGTTCTGGCAGGTTGAGATAATACCAAAGCTTACGTTTACAAGGAGTACCAATGTTAGACATACGGAGAGTCTTAGCTCTAGGCTCTGAGCTAGGAGTTAGCCGCCTAGTGGCGGCCTCCCCCATAGTCTGCATGAAGTACTCGTTAACTGCTTCAGTCCACCCACCCTTACCTTTGATGACTTGGTTGATATCTTCGACAAGAGTGTCAATGGTTTTCATTAGAAAGGTACCTCTACGTTAATCTTAGTATCTTTCTTAACTTCTGGAGTCTCCTCCTTAGGTTCTTCTCTTACAGGCATTTCAGCCATAGTATGAACAATAACCTTTTCAAGCCTAGTACCGGGACTCATGCTTGTGGTATATACCGTGAACTCTACTTCGACATCAGAGCCATTAGGAATCAGAGTACCAGTAAATGCAGAGCCATCAGCATTGATTACTTGAGGAGCACCACTTGCCCACTCTAGGACCTTACCTCCAGCCATAGTAGTTTCCTTACGCTTAAAGGTGGCAATAAAGTTTCCATCATCATCAAACTTACCTTTACCAGAGGTGCCTGAAGACTTATAGATAGCTTTGTTTTCTTTATCTAGGATAACATCAATCTTAAAGAGTCCTCCAAAGTCATGAGGGTTACCTTGCCAATCCTTAAGCTCTTTGTTAGAGTCAAAGACTTTCGCCCAGAGAGACTTACCTTTAACGGAGAATTTACGGGTTGCCATAGTTTCTTTCTTCCTTCATACTATAGATAATATCAGTTAGCATTTCATCTATCCAAGAACCTTCCACTAGGAAGTAGGCTTCTTGGTTTGGTTCTAGTCTGTACATCTTGACAGATTACACCTCCTTTGTCAAGAGAAATCTTCACCATTTAATCAAACACTTAGGTCCTCCTAGTTTGAATAAGCCTCTACCATAGCCCGTCGCTCGCCCCTCCAGTCTGCCGACAGGGTGGTACCAACAACTACCTTTTACAAAGTAGAACGGTAAATATGAGTTATCTTTCTTTGAGCAGACCATGATACCCTCCATCACTTACTCCATACTGTAAGACAGGTAGGACCTAGGAGTGGTGAGCCTACCTCAACTGCAGGGTAGTCGAATTTATAGTTACTAAGGTTAAACTCTCTCATAAAATAAGTTCTATACCTAGACTTAAAAGTAAGTTTAGGGGTTAAAGTCCATTCCTTTTTACTGTGGTCGTAGTAGGTAACATGCTTAATCATTCTTCACTCCATTCTACAAGTGCTCTAGGGCTAATCTGTAATTCTACTTCCATGTCTAACCAAGTCATTGGATGTTGTGCATGAGGGTGCCTAAGCCAACCTTTATTACATTCGTAGTGGTCAATATCACATACTGCTGTATAGCAAGCAGCCCCATTATCATCTTCAGGCCAGTACCATATACCAAAGTAGCTCAGTGGGTTTGGAGCCATGTCTTACCTACCTTAGTGTTACCAGCCAGAGGGCAGAATACCTCTAGCTCTTTACCTACATCTTCAATAGCTTGTCTTTGAATCTCTCCAAGCCTCTCAGCTTGTTCCTTAGTGCCGTAAACTTCTGTCTGCCATTCATCATGAACAAAGTTGACTTGTTTAAAGATGATACCCTCAGACTTAGCTCTGGTACGCCAAAGGATATTAGCATGTTTCATAATAACTGCCTCTCCATTCTGTAGGTAACCAGCTAGCATATGATGCTCAGAGGTACACTTAACTTTCCTACCATCTAGGCCAATGAAGTATCCTCGTCTAGCATCATTAGGAATGGTCCAGTCCTTAAGCTTCTTGAGTCCCGGTAGTGCAGCAAGGAAGTTATTCACTGCTTGGGAAGCTTCCTTGTTAGAGCATTGTAGAATCTCAGCTACCTTAGGGATAGACGCGCCCAACAAGAAGGCGTAGATGAACGTCTTGGCATGGTCTCTTGTACGACAGATAGGGCCTAGAGCTTTCTTGTTCATGCTATGGATGTCTGTCTCATCTTTCTTGTCACCCTTGCAGATAGCCTCTACATACTCTTTAGACTTCATGTAGTGGGCTAGTAGCCTAAGCTGGATACCTTCAGCATCAGTACCTACCAGCCATGTGTCTTCTGAAGCTGTCCAGCAGTTACGCATAGGACCATCAAATCTAGCCTTGATCTCTTCTACTGGTGTCTTAGGAGTATCAGCAAATGGAGCGGAGATGTTGGCGCTGTTAGGGGCAGAGTGTGACATACGGTGAGTCCAAGCACCGATAGGCCAGTACTTACCATGAATCTTACCATCCTCCTCACAGCACTTAAGCCACTCTGTAAGGGCCTTTCTACGCCCTTCTAGGGTTAGCCACTTAACTAGGTCCTTAGCTGCTTGAGGAGCACTATCTGGCAGCGTAGACAAATTTTCCTCATTTGTCATCCAGCCATATCTGTCGTAGTGATCCTTATCTTTCTTATTACTCATCTTCCCACTCCACAAGAATAGTAGGGCCGATAGGCTTATACTCTTTTAATACTCTACTAAATTTTAGATACTTAAATCTAGAGGTTGAAGAATCGTGGTCTAGCCAATGAAGGAAAGTATAACTATTGTTCTTTCTTTGAATTCCTATGCAGAGTTTTGTTGTGGGTACTTTGGTATGTCGGATCATCTATTTTCCTTCTCGTGTTTCTTGTGGCCTTTGGTCTTCATCCACGGTTTCCATCCTGCTCCCCACAGTACATCAATACGATCAATAGGACTACCGGGATTGAAGGCTTCATAGTCAAAGCACACTAGTTCAGTGCCTTCTATTTTGGTAAGTGGGTACTTATTCATGGCATCTTCTACAGTAGAGAATAAGGAACCATCTTTCTTAGTACGATACTTTAGTCTGTTGACTTCTACCAGCTTAGGAGGAAACTCTTTCTGGAATGAATCTTCCAGAGTTTTCATCTCAGAATCTACCTCAGCTAGTAATCCCTCTGCCTCAGGTTTGTTAAAACTAAAGCCATTCTGGTTCATGTCCCAGCATACGATAGCCATGTCATGCTCAATACGCATAGCCTTAGCCCAGTCAACAGAGTAGATGTAATCCTTATAGTAATCAAAGATAGCCTCTAGGACCTCTACGTCCTGCTCACCATAGGTAATCATCTCCTCTGTACAGACATCCCAAGGACCATCAAACTTAAGTTTCTTGATGCCAAGGAACTCTCCTAATTCGTCAAGAGAATGAGTGATAAACTTCTGGTAGTCTACTAATTTGGATACTACGAAGGTGTCAATAACAGACCTAGGATTAATTAGTGGAGCTACTAGTCTATTGATATGCCATACGTCAAAGCCTAGTCCATTGTGGAATACCCATTTGTCTGGTTGGTAAAACTCTACCCAAATCTTGAACACAGACATATCAAAGAAGGTCTGGATGAAACCATCGGAAGTCTTAACCCTGATAAAATGAATCTTGGTAGGTGCCAATCCGTCTGTCTCGATATCTGCAAAGGCTAGTCGCATATCACCACCTATCAAGAATACTTGGAGCTAGTTTAGTTTGGTTGTAATCATTATAGATTTGATACTCAATGTCTTCATTGTAACTATTACGCATTATCATAAAGTTACTCAGGTTATCTTCTACAAGGAATAGAGTTGGGGGTTCGTCTACGACATTTTGCTCAAAGTAAATCATTTTTCCCACTCCACTAGGATTGTAGGACTAATAGGGGTAAACCCCTCACCCAAAGAACTAATAGTATAGTTAAAATCTTTTGGCCAAAACAGACCTATACCTGCAGTAGGTTTGTTCTTAGACCAATGTAGGTAGGTTAGATTTTTATTTCTAAACTGCATACCTATTGTAGTACTACCCCTACTATGATCTACATAAAGCATCACCTGACCTCACTAATGATGGTGGTTCTAGGCTCATAGTAGACAGACCCAGCATAACCTAACTTAGAGAATGGCCTATTCTTAGTCACAAAGAATTGAGTGGTGTTACTAATCTCTTCATCAGTGGATTCCTTGTCTCTCTCAATCTTGATAAGCATGATAGCCTCTTCTTCAAGAGACTTGGCATACTTAGCATGACCGTCATCATTGACATGGCTAATCATGATCACTCCGATGTTTAGCTCCTTGGCAATTTGAGCGAGGTTGGAGGCAATCTTTGTAAGAACATTCGTAGCTCCCTCAACCCCACCCATATACGCCAAGCGTTGTACATGGTCCACAAAGACGTAATCAGCGCCATAGACAGAAGCAGCCAATCTAACATAACTGAGAATCTCCATAGGGTCGTCGCCAGACTTCATTTCAAAGACAATAGTGCGGTCTCCCTGCGCAATCTCCTGCGCCGCCTTGATAACATCTTCTTCAGAGATACCATTCTCCGCCGCATCTTCCTTAGTCCTTACATTAACACCAAGCTTATAGGTAGCCATAGCACGATAGGTAGTGGACTTCTGTTCCTCCATATGCAATAGACCAATCTTCTGGTCACTATTCTGGAGCAGGCCAGTCTCTAGTTTACGGAAGATTTCAGTCTTACCGCTACCGGGAGGAGCCATAAGGAATGTAAGGCCACCCTTGACAATACCCCTGATCTTCTCGTCTAGTTCTTCAATACCAGTACGTACATACTCATAAGGATTCTCTTCCTTAAGGATGGTTTCGATCTGGCTATCAGAACAGAAGAAGTTATCGGGAGTCCAACGTTGTGGCCTAAGAGCAGACCACTTAAGCTCATCCTTCTGGCCTGCCATTAGGGCTTCATTAGCGTCCTTCCATTTAGCTAGGGGAACGTAGAAGAACTTACTAGGAAGGGCCTTGTAGAGCCTCTCTGCCGCCTTCTGGCCAGTCTTGTCTAGCTCTCCTGCATAGACAATTTCTTGGAAGCTGTTGAGATAGTCGAAGTGTTTCTTTACAAAAGCATCTCCAATAGAGCCGGAAGGTAGGGAGAGTACTGGCCAAGTTGAATCCATAGATTGATATAAGGAAGCAGCATCAAATTCTCCTTCAGTTAAGTAAAGTCTTTTAGTAGAGGCGGGGTTAACTACTGGTCCAAAGAAGTCGAGAAGGGGGACTCCTGAGTCTTTAAACCAGAAAGTCTTGTCACTATACCCACGGTACTTGGTATTGTTAGGATACTTGAACGCATACCTGAAGGGATTACCCTTCTCGTCTGTGTGGATAACAATACCATACCGTTCTGCAATCTTTGGATCGAGTCCTCTGATACCTTCATAGGTGAAGCCTTTCGGTTCTTTCTTCTTAATGTCTACATATTCTTCAGTCACAATCCATTTACCTCCACATCCACCATGACAATACCCTTTACCCTTTTCATACCAAGAGAAGGCATCCTTACTACCACACTCAGGGCATGTAGCGTGAGTTACCACTGGGCTAGACATGCTGCACCCACCAGTAGACCATAATCATCTTCATTGTCCTCACAATTAGACCAATTCCATTTATTATCGGTATAGCCGTACCAGTCCCAGATTGCCATAGTGGCCCCAGAATTTTCTGAGTAATTTTTCCAAGTTTTATACCAATAGATACATTTACCATCTCTGTGTTTATACAAACCTTTATTCATCTTCCCACCATACTAGTTGCTCTGGGGATAGGGGAATCCATTTATATTGGGCCAAGTCTTCGGACCTAACCCTTTCAGAGTGGCCGCATCTATTCCAGTACATATGAGTTGCCGTCCAGAGTTTCTTTGTATTAACTCCAAGCCAGAATCTACACCTGTCCTGATCTATCTTAATTAGGATACCATTACTCATCCCAGTACATCTCCTCTAGCTCGGAGATTTCCTCAAAGTCTTCAAACTCGTCTAGAGAATCATAGATAGCATCAAGGCATTCTTGGCAATAGTAATCTTCCCAAGTCTCCACCCATTTAGCTAATGGTGAGTCACAACTACGGCATCTCATACTTCAATCTCCCAATAAGTCAATAACTCTGGTGCAATCATATATGGTCTACTAGATTTTCTCCATCCTGTTTGGATATCTTCTGAAACATAAAATGGTTTACCGAATAAGTGATTTTCATAGTTATTATTTACAGCTTTGTCCAAACCACACCAAAAGTAAATAAAGTGAGTTCCTTCAAGTGTTTTCTTTAGATACATCAGAGCCTCACCTTCCCACCAGTAAGTAGGTTACTAAGTTGATTGAAGATAGCACCAGAAAGGTCTTCTACTTTGGTAATAGACACCGACTTAGGATAAATATTCTTAACATGGTCTGTAAGGATGCCTACTCCAACACATTCAACACCATGCTCTCCGCACTCATCAATAGCATCCTTTAGTCCCTTAACCAGAGGTCCCCTAACAGAATACTCATCGCTAACGTTGATGGTGGCATTAGCAGGTTGTCCATCAGACAACACAAAGAGAATCTTACGTTTCTCTGGTCTTTGGAGCAATTCATGGTAAGCCCAGATAACGGCATCTCTATCAGAGTTATTACCTGATGCACAAGTACCGATACAAGAGATAGGTCCTTTAGCTAGTTGAAGAGTTTGATTAAAGTCTTTGAACTTAAACAGATTCAATGGTTCGTATCTGTGGTAGACTTTTCTACTTTTCTGAGCCTTATAAACCAAATCACTTAGGCCCTTTTCATCGCCACCATTATCAAACCCACTAATCTGGTACTTGATTTGAGTACCCTCAAGACATTCTGAGAAGGCTACTGTAGCTTCCATTGCCACCTTACACTTAGAACCACTCATAGAACCGCTAAGGTCAATAAGAAAGTGGACTGCTGTATCAAGTTCCATACGATCCTTACGCTGTTTATAGACCACAGGAGAGCCTAGAGAGCCTGCTACGATACGCTTGGTGTCAAGTCTACCGAACTCTCTAGCAAAGTCCCAATCACGACTTTCCTTAGCCATAAGAGCACGACGAAGTTTAGCCTTCATGGTATTAACAAGACCACCAAGCCTCATCTTGACCGCCTCGTACTCAGCAGCAGTAGACTCAACCATTTGCTTTTGGCGATAGTCTCTACGCTTATTTGTAGAGGTTTTGGTAAAGACCTCATCGTATCTGGTGCTAAGAACTCTGTAATCCTTACCAGAGGCTTTAACCTCACTCATATACTTGTCTACTTTACCTCTGGTAGTCTCCTTAATCCATTCAATAGGTCCCTCAAGCATCTTATTGCCTTGAGCATCCTTAAGTTCTTTAGGAACGTCACCACTTCTAGGGGTCTTACCTTCAGTAAAGTCACCATTAGGATCAAACTCAAAGTCTTCTGGGTCTCCATCAAGACCTTTACCAGAACCTGTACCTTTCTCCCCATCTTCAGGCATAGGTTCAGGCTCTTTATTGAGAGTAGATTCCTCTAGAAGCTTTTCTACTGCTAGGGCAAGGTTAAGGATTTCATCAGTATTCTTGCATTGTCTAGCCAAGTCGGAGAACTTCTTACCCCATGCCTTGAAACGATCAGGAAGCATATCGTGCATAGCTTTATTGTTCTCGCCAGCATAGTCTAGAGTACCAGCACGAATGATGGCAGACTGAATGGCGGGAGCGGTGATAGTAGTAAACAATTCCTTATTGGCTTTGGTAAACTCTAGCTCCTTGGCTCCTACAGTCTCCCTCATTACGTGGAAGTTCTTCTGAGAACCGGGGTATTCGTCCATAACCAAACTCTCAAGACGAATATCTTCAAGAGTATTGCCAATAGAGAATGCCTGTTGAGATTGAGTCTTACTAAACTTCTGTACAGAATCAAAGTTAGTATGTCTCACATGACCAGCCTCATGGTCCAGAAGACCACGCATAGTCATTACTTCCTCGTGATTAAACTCAAGGTTATCAGGAAGAGAGGGGAGAGTAATCTCCTTGCCGTTTGTATAAGCAACCGCTGTCTCACCATCAGCCTCAAAGACTACAGAGCATTCCTTGTTACGGCCAAAGACAGCAGCAGTCTGAGTAATCTCGTGGACGAGTTCATGTCCCTTTTTCATTGTTCATCACTCCATTGGATTATCTGTAGATACCCTAGGCAAGCAAGAAGTCCTCTATTGTTACCCTTACCTTCACTAGAGTCTTTTATCTTCCTGTAAACAGTGTGCTCCTTACCTTCTATACCGATAATTTTAATAACAATAGGAGGATAGCCCTCTTTTAGTGGAGAGACTGACTTGTATAAGAACACAAAGCCGATCATTCTTCACTCCATTGTGTTAGGTCTTCAGAAGAGATACAAAGCCACCTATCCTTGGCTAAATCTTCTGAGTGTATATGTAAGTTATAGTAAATATTCTCTCCTTCTTGATAAGGAAGCCAGAATACTGTGGAAGGTCTAAAGAAAAACACTTCATTAAAACTACCCTCTGATTGGCAAAGAGTTATCATCCTACCACTCCCAACTAACCAGCTTTAGTGGTGCTGCATGGACCATTTCACTAGTAGAGCAATAATGCTTAGCGCCTTGTTGGTAATAATGGTAATTAGGACTATATTTAGAGACTATATAATTATATCTATAGTCATCCAGTAAGAGAAAGAAGTCTACAGTAGGAGACTTTGTGTACTTACCACCTAAATAGATACCAGCCATCATTCCTTCTCCCAGAATAGAATGTTTAGAGGGGCCACCAAAGCAGCCCCACTGTAGTATTCAGCATGAGATTTATTCCATCCCCATCCATCATCTTTATCTAGGGTAAGGGCATACTCAAGCCAGTTTGTATTACCTAAACACCAACCACCAGTGGGAAGAGGTCGCTTAAGTAGCCACCCCTCTTTCGGTTCCCAGTTAAGGCCATCGTTAACCTTTGCTGACACGATCCACCAAACCTTTCAGTACCGCTGCATCAGCCTCCGTAGCACGATCCACGATAGTCTGAGTAAGAGCACGATGCATATTCTTATTGTCCTTAGGATAGATGGAGTTGAAGAACATAACGCTACGAGCGATAGCCAACATACCACGAGGACTGATAGGCTGTAGAACCTTAGCTTTCTCAAAGGCATCAAGGTGTTCAGTAGTGTACTTACCAATCACATTGATCTCTTCTTCAGCAAGCATCGGGAAGTGACGCTTGACAAGATTCTTACGTTCTTCATCAGACAGGTAGTCAACCTTAGCCCAGATGGTGAAACGATCAAGGAAGGCGAGAGATTGAGGACGAGCACCTTGATACATACCATGCTCGTCACCCTGACCAACAGTATTACCCGTACCAAACATACGGAACTGTTCATGAGGGTAGACCACACGACCACCATCCTCCGTGATGTTCAGCCCGTTGCCTTCAAGAGCAGCTTGCATAACATAGCTGACATCAGGACGGCAGAAGTCAAGTTCATCAAACACACAGATATAAGGACCAGACATAGCACGAGGAAGCATACCATCTACGAAGACAGACTTACCATCTTGCAGGGTATCACGACCGATAAGGTCCATACGAGTAATCTCAGAGTCAAAGTTGATCCGAGTAAAGGGCCAGTTAAGGTGTGCTGCAATCTGCTCAATCAGGGTAGTCTTACCAGCACCAGTATGCCCTTGCAGATACATACGTTGGTTACTGATGATTGCATACAGAGCCTTGACCAGAAGGTCTTCACGATAGATATAATGAGGGTCGATAGCAGGCACATCAGGATGGACACCATCCCATTCCCAGACAGGCACTTGCATCTCAACTTTCTTAAGATCAGGGAATACATCCCCGACATTTTTCATAACAATCTTACCATTAGGAATAGTGCCATCTCCGACAACTTTAGCGTCTTCGAAAGGCTTAGAGGCCAACTCCTTGGTCATACGAGAAATTGCGTTAGTAAGCTCTTTGGTTTCCTTCTTGAGTTTAGCGACTTCCTTATCGGAGAGTTCCTTGATGGTAGTAACCTCACGAGCCAAGGCAGTCTGAGTTTGAGCAGAAGTACGGATAAACTTCTCAATATCAGAATACTTGGGAACCTCAAAGCTACTCAGAAGATGATCAAGGGTAGTCTTCTTCTCAGCAGTAAGGTTAGGAAGCTTAGGAATACCCAAGTCCTTAAGGTCTCCAACAGGAATGTACCCTTCAGAAAATTCTTTCCAATCACGGTACATAGCCCAAAGAGTAGCCACAAACTTATCCTCAGGGATAAAGTTTGGAATAATCTGAGCATCATTAGGTGCTTCAAGAACTACCTTAACAAACTCTTCATGAGACACAGCACCACTGGCAACAAACAGAACAGCAAAGGGGGGGATAAGATCAAGAGTCCTGTAGAAAGACTTATCAAACTTCTTCTCGATAGCCTCATACCCAGAAGGATTGACATTCTTGATGTAACGCTTAAAGGCGTGCTTGACATCTTTACCCTTCATTTCCCATTTCTCAGGGTCTTGAAGTTCAATCTCTTTTACAAGATTCTCAAGAGTTCCATCCGAAGGACCATTGTCCTTGAACATGAAATTGCACAGCGGGTAGACTTCGATAGCAAGATCATTGTAGGTTTTCATTCTCAGTTCTCCGGTCTAATGTTGAATTTAACAAGGTTGATGGGCATTAGATAATATTTAGGGTCTTTGTCGTATCCTCTAGGTTTGTACCACGGGTATGTTATTGCTTTTCTTAATACTAGGTTTCCATCTGTTTCCTCAGTACTAGATAGCCTAAAGAAATACTTTTTATTGTCTATGGCTAGTATTTCACAAGATTCTAAAGCCATCAAACCCCTCCGTATAGATTAGAGTATTACCCATGATGACTACTTCTTTAGAAGCTAATTCAGTAAGGATACTCTCAATTACCAAAGCCCTATCCTCATCATCAGTAAGGTTATACTGAGTTAGAGGAATAAGGGTAGCACCCATAAGGCCACAGATGTTCAGCTTCTCTAATGGGATTTCTACTATTTCAGCAGTCATCATTCCATACTCCTAGAAATAACGGGCCTATCCAGTGGTATCTTTTAGGCATAGACCAGTTACCTACTTTTAGACGTTCTTCTTGATAAATATTAGTCCACACAGGCCCCTCAATCTTCCTAACAAGTCTATATGGACCACCAATGTACAAACATAGCATATCATCCATTTTCTTGATACCTCTGAAAGAGCCTCGTACAGAGGCGTTAGATGTTTTGGCTAGGGTACCCTATGGAAACTCTTAGAGGCCACTCTACGGCCTTCCTACGAAGCGTACGGGCCTATCCTACAGGCTACTCTCGATCAGGTTTTCAACAACCTCATGGATACCTGCCCCACCGTTATACCAGTAGCAAACAAATCTGGTTTCATCTGAAGGTGGAATAAGCAATGAGAATCCATACTGGTCCAATTCCTCCAGACCGTAGAACTCATAAAGCTGGCCTCTTACCTTGACGTAGTGCTTCTTGTTCTTCTCCTCCAAATCATAAAAATCATCAGTATCTTCAGGCTCAATCCTTTCGTCAGATTTCCTGAATACTCCGTAGAAGATTTCCATTTCACTCATCTTGTATATCCTTAGAATGGTGACCCCGGAGAGATTCGAACTCCCATTGATCCAATTACGGTGCTACAGATTAGAAGTCTGTTCCGATACGGGCCTATTGTATGGTAGGTGGTAGGGACGGTGGGATTCCAACCCACACGCACTAAGGCATCTGATTTTAAGTCAGACATGTCTAGCTATTCCATCACGTCCCCTTAATGGTGACCCCGGCAGGACTCGAACCTGCATCTTCCATCCAGTTACGCTATACGGTTTAGAAGACCGTTACGATACGGGGCCGATAGGTTTACACAGGGTTGTGCATCTCAGGAGCAATCCATTGTTCAATTGCTACATGGTCATCCCACTTAAAGCAGGCATAGGCAGAGCTAGACATAATTGCAACATAAGCCGTGATGGTAGTATCCTTAAGGCTCTGCTCTACCTGCTTATAGGGGATACCCTTAAGATATGCACGAATAAGGTTGTAAGCCCTAGCCTCACGCTTCAGACGTATATTACGGTGCCAGTCATAAGTATTGGCTTCTTGGCTCTCACCATTGAGAAGCTTCTCCTTGTTACGCATACGACAAGCACGAGCAAGGTTACGCAATGCACGTTGTTGCTGCATCACAGACAAGTGAGACAGACGCAGAGAGTGTTTAGTTGTTTCCAGTTTCATTGGAGTTGCTCCTTCACCTTGATAATCTCGTAGTGCTGTAGGGCTACTGGGTAATCATCAAAATACCCAATAAGTTTACCGTGATCCATTACGATAAAGAACTCTCTGGGCTGTGGAGGAGGAGGAGCCTTGGGCCGACGCTCTGGAATCCTCAGTACATTAAACTTATCCACGTTATTAAAATTTCGGGATGTGGGGCTATATTCAACCCAATCCACACCAGCACAATTGTTTCTTCCAAACTTATAAAGCGGCCTGATAATTTCCATTTTTAGTCTATTAGCTTCTGACCAACGCATGTTATCGGAATAATCTAAGCCATCTTTACCAATATACATTGTCTTAGTATTGCTGTAGGTATCCACAATACACTTTCTTTGCTCAGAAGATAGTAAACCCCAAGGGGTTGTATTATTATACGGAGTCCATTCCATTATACTTTCCTTTCTTTCATATTACTAAGCCACCATAGGGCTTCTTGGTATCTACGTTCCTCACGTTCCAGTCTCTCAATGTTTCCATCAGTCATCTCCTCAAGAACATGCCTGTACTTGACACAGAGAAGAAGAAGCATGAAAACTAGGTATTGTGATAATAGGTCCATTACTTCCATTTCTCTGGACACTCCAGCTTCTCAGTCCGCTTAATCTCACACTGGCTACGAGCCTTGGCGGTACGGACCTCAAGAGACTCAAAGCCCCATGCTACCTTCATCTTGTCGCAGGTACAAACAGAATAATAGACACCATCAGTAGAGGCACCATTCTTTTCTGGTTCTGGACGCTCAACAGAAGGCTTCTCAGGCTCGGGGTCAGGCCCACATTCACCATTGCCACAAGCAAAGGTTTTGGTGGAGGTGAGAGCCAGCAGCAGGAAGGTGATAGTAGTAAGTTTCATTTCTTTATTCCTTACAGTGCTAGAACTACAATAAACACAATCATGGTGACTAGGTTGAGAGCCACAGCACCAAGGATGATTGGGATGATTAGAGAAGGTCCGATCTTCATGACAAGTATACCATCACCAAGCCACCTGCAATCCAACCCAATGTCAGACCACCAAGGAAACCAAGCTTAAGGCCACGCATAAGCCAGAGTTTTGCAGTCTCTTTGAGAATAACCACAAGGATAGCTTGAGATTCTTCTTTGCTTAGTTGTTTCATCTTACTTATCCTTACATGCTAGCCAGAGGATAACCAGCCTGGCTACGTCAGGTGAACAATTCATCTACGATGAATGTCTAGGGCCACCAGTACGCTTACTAACAGCCCATAGTCCATGTTAGTCCTCCCAGACTCTTCCAATTACAGGAAGAATGACACAACCTAAGCAATCATTCTTTAGGGCTGCATTAACAGCCTCTTCCTCTGTATCCCAAGACCTATAAGAAGGTATTTCTTCGGGAGTCTTTAGAAGACCGTCATTTGATACATAGTAGATTTTGTATTCCTTTACTAAACGATAAGCCATTTAAACCTCCACCAGTCCGTTGACAAAGTGAGTAGCCATGCGGTCGAAGACGAAAGGATCAGACAGGTTCTTGGTGCCACGCTTCATGCTGGCGATCTTAGCCAAACCATCACGACGAACATGACCAGTAGGGACAGGAAGACGATCACCAACCTTGACCTCGTGGGTCATCATGTAAGCCTTGGGTTCAGGTCCCGTATCCTTGGGCCTAGCCACAAAGGGAGCAGCCACATAGTCACCATTCTTGTCCTTGGTGATGTTGTGAGGACGACGCTTACCAGCCTTGGCAGGAAGACCGAGCTTTGCACGAGAGGCACGAGCCTTCGTCTTGCTGTTCTGACGAGCCTTGGCTTTGGACATACCAGTAGCCATGATTATTCTCCATTTTGAAGTGTTGTCAGAAGGTTTCTAATACCTTCTTCTGCTTGTTTATATGATTCCCACATAGGTTTATGTTTTCTTTGGTATTCTTTCAAAGATTTTGGTGTACCTTCAGACATATACTTATCCCAAAGTGGTTGTCTAATTTCCCTATATTTATTTATTAATGTTTCTGTTGTTTTATTATATATTTCTAAGAAATCACCTTTCAATTCCATCGATCTCTTCCTCTACAAGATTAATCCTGTTGATTGCGGCGATACCTTCCGACTTTTCCATCTGACAGAAGGCTGCAATCAAGGCGTCCTGAAAATCCACAGCTTCTTCGTAGGAAGAGAAACTGATACATTCCATCACTACATGATACATCTTACTTCCCTTTCCGTTTGGTCTTATGTAACACCGCCTGATTCTCAGTAAGGATGCGGTGCACCCAGCCGAAGGCTTTCAGTTGCTCATACTGCAGCCCAAAGATGATAGTAGTTAAAGCACCACCTCTGTAACAGTGTAGTCATCCCCTGAATGAACAGAGGCATAAAGTCTTTTAATCTTCTCCACATCAGAGACTAGCGTAGCAATCTCCATCTTGTTAGGAGATGCATCCTTGTTATTAAAGATTAGAAGAATCAACATCTTACTTCCCTTTCTTCTTAAGGTTTGAAAGCTTATGCAACACCGCCTGATTCTCAGTAAGGATGCGGTGCACCCAGCCGAAGGCTTTCAGTTGTTCATACTGTACCCAGTTACAGGGCACAACGGAACCATCCGGCATCTCTACATAATAGGACATAGCTTATCCCTTCATTGTTTGGTTAAGACACTAGCAAACCGATAGAGGGACTTGAACCCTCGACCTATCCCTTACAGAGGGAGTGCTCTATCTGCTGAGCTATACCGGAATGCTAGTGCTTAAGTCGGCTTCATCCGACTACCTAAGCTAAGAGTTTCAAAGTCTTAAGCTTAGGTTAGATAACGTCAGCCCTTACCCCGATTAAGGACAGTGACACAGTAAGTCCATAACAGCCACTTTTCTATGATGGATACTGACGTTGTATACCCTGACAGGATTGTGTAACCTGTATTGACGCCTTATCGGTGCGTTGTAATCGTGCTGGCACAAGGTCCAGTTA
>ERZ724505.628-NODE-628-length-21947-cov-14.601407_pt1 | contig 21947 bp, 32 predicted proteins | sample MGYA00376038_ERZ724505 | MGnify/ENA primary metagenome ERZ724505 (study PRJEB28724, sample SAMN07190884) | wastewater metagenome | isolation source: effluent of sewage treatment plant in Hong Hong | place: Hong Kong | collected 2016-03-17 ...
ACATAGATCATGATACCTTTACCAAACATATTAGCAGCTTTTGTTAATAAATCTGGTCAAATCGTTAGACCTTGGAACTCTTATTTACAACAATTTACTCAACAGCCGCCTAGCGTTGCATCTATTATAGTAAGTGCTTCACCATTTTCTTATACTGCTCGTGAACCTGGAAATATAGCTATAACAAGCGGAACAATAAGTAATATTAGATTATCTAGAGGTATTGTCGATATAGATTTTGGAGCAGGAACAAACAAAATCATACCTGTAGGTATCAACGATATTGTTACTATAACGTATTCTGCTTTACCTACAGTTAGGTTTCTTCCTTCTTATGGACAAACAGTAGCATGAATGATCTTGAATTACTTCAATCTTCTGTACGTCAAAAAGTCTTTAAAGCTGAAGCTTTGATGCTGCAAATGCCTCAGCGAGAATTGGAAGTAAAACACTATTTTTCTCACGGAATTTATGCTAGAGAACTCTATATTCCGCGCGATACCATACTTGTGGGTAAATTGCATAAGTTTCCGCAGTTGAATATTTTAAGTAAAGGCGACATATCTGTTCTTATTGATGAAGAAGTTAAGCGAATACAAGCGCCGTATACTATAGTTTCTCCTGCTGGCACTAAAAGAATAGCGTATGCGCACGAAGATACTGTTTGGTTAACTATACATGGAACTGATGAAATTAATATAGATATTATTGAAGAGATGTTTACAGCTAGTAGCGAACAAGAATATTTAGATTTTGTCAATAGTCAATTAAGATTACCAGGATTTTAATTATGGCTTGGGTAGCAGCGGCGATTGGCGGATCAGCGTTAGTTGGAGCTGGTGTATCTCTTTATACATCTTCTAAAGCTGCTGAAGCACAGAAACAAGCTGCTCTTGCCGCTGGTCAATCTCAAGTTCAAGCTCAGCAAGCAGCTATTGCAGCATATACTGCTTTAGCTAATCAAGCTTTAGGATATGTTGCACCATATCAAAAGTTAGGTAAACAAGGTGCTACTGAGTTAGGAAATAGATTAAGCGATTTAACTAAAACAAATTATACTTTACCTACTACTCCGGTAGCACCAACATTAAAAGAAGCTCCTGATGGTAATTTTACACAAGCTGACTTAGAAGCTACTCCGGGTTATCAATTTACAAAACAACAAGGTTTAAAAGCTGTTCAAAATTCAGCAGCAGCTAGGGGATTAGGTGTTTCAGGAGCAGCTTTAAAAGGTGCTGCTACATTTGCAACTGGTTTATCTGATCAAACGTATAATACTAGGTTTCAACAGCAACAAGATGCTTATAAGACTTATTTGGCTGAAAAAGCGCAACAATTCGGAATGTCTGTTGAGCAATATCAAGCTGAATTGGCTAAAATTCAAGAACAACAATCTCTTAACACCGACGCTTTTAATAAATTAAAAGGTGTAGTTGATACTGGTACTACAGCATCAGGTCAAGCTGCTGACATTGCAAAAGGTATAGGTCAAGTAACTGCTCAAGGTCAAGTTAACATAGGTCAAGCTCAAGCCGGTGCTGCAACTGGTGCTGCCGCTGCTACCGCTGCTGGATTAAATACTGCTGGTGGTGTAGTTAACAATGCTGCTAATAACATTGCTGGTTATTTAGCGTATAAAAGCATTTTTGGTAAGAGTTAATCATGGCTAATATTAGTGGAATTACAACGCCTCAAGTTGATACATCATCTTATAAGAATGCTTTGCCTACAGGTCAGCAAACACCATTGCAGACTGCTACGCAATTAGGTACATTAGAACAGCAAAAAGTTAACTTAGATCAACAAAAGTTAAAATTAATGAATGATCGTTTTACTATTATTAATAACGAATTAAGTACTTTGGCTAATGATACTAATGCTACGCGAGATAAAGTTTTAACTAAAATTAATACGCTAAGTAGAATGGGTTTAGTTCCTAAAGAACAGTTAGATGAATTTATAAAAGATATTCCTCAAGACAATAAACAATTAAAACCTTTCTTAGAACAAACATTACAACGAGGAATGTCTATTTTAGAAAGAATTAATTTTCAATATGGACAACCTGGACAAATTGATACAGGTCAAGTTGCAATTCCAACAGTAACAAGTCCTAGATTTGGTGTTAAAGCTACTAACGCACCAATTCAAAAGCAATTACCTCCAGGAACACCAGTTATTCAGCCTGAAACTAATCAACCTGCTTTGTTAGGTCCGCAAGGCTATCAGCCTGCTCCTGGTGGTTCACCTGTTCCATTACCTGTTGCGCCGCAAGTTGGTGGTTCGCTAGTTCAAACTGCTCCATCGCCGCCTCCTATCGCTTCTGCTCCAGTGCCAGCAACTCCTATTCCTCCGGGTGGCTTGCCTTCATCCACGGGAACGCCACAGGCTGCGCCAAATGGATTGCCAGTAGTTCAAGCGCCTGCTAGCGCTGCGCCAATAGGCGGGCCTCCTAGACCGACTGGTCCGGTGACTGGATTTGCTCCTGGTATTGCCGAAGCTGAAACACGTGCTGGATCAGCATCAGGCGAGCAATTAGCTCATGCTCGTACAGCAGCAGCCAATTATCAACGCGATATATTCCCACTTACACAAGCTATTCCTGCGTTAGAAAGATTAGGTACAAAAGGTACTGGTCCGGGAACTGAAGAAATTAACTTACTTAAATCACTTGTATTATCAAATGTTCCTGGTGTTAAAGAAAGCGATTTCGATGGTACAGTTGCAGATTACGATAAAGCTAAAAAATATTTAGCTGATTTTGTAAATCAAACTGGTAATACAGGAACTAATGATAAATTAGCAGCCGCTTTTGCTGGCAATCCGAGTGTAGGCATTTCAAACGCCGCTGCTGTTGACGTTGCAAAGTCAGCATTAGCCTTGCGTAAAATGCAACAAGCGGCTATTCTTGATTTTGAAAGAAAAGGATTACCTGCTTCACAGTTTTCTAGATATATAGCACAATTAACAAACACTCTTGATCCTAGAGCTTTTGGATTTAACTTAATGGGAGAGGATAAGCAAAAGAAATTAGTTTCTGAATTAAAGAAAAATCCAGCAGAAGCAGAAAACTTTAGAAAGTCTTATGAATTAGCAAAAGAATTAGGTCTTATTTAATGCCTAACACTAATGATTTTTTAGATAGTTTGGTAGGAACTACTTCTGTTGAAAAAACACAACAGAATAATACCAATTCTTTTCTTGATAATTTATTAACAAGTTCAAAAAAAGAAACTGTTTCTACTGAATTACCTGATAATATTCCAAGACCCGGTGCTATTCCTACTCCTAGAAGCGAATTACCTGGAGCTAGAACACCATTTGTTCAAGCAAAAGAATTTGTCTCTAATCTTCCTACAGAATGGAACAAATCTTTAAGTGAAAAATCTACTGAAGCAGGAAAAATATTTGGCGAAGGATTAAGTGAAATAAAAAGTAATCAACCTGCTAGTGGATTAGCTAAAATAACTGGAGGCGGTTTAGGATTAGTTGTTTCACCAATTAGCGCTACAATACATACATTAGCAGGCGAACCTGCTACTAAATTTGGTGGACCTAAATTTGGTAGCAAAGTCGAAACAGCTTTAGAAAGCGGACTACCTGGAGGTAAGATAGCTAAAACTGCTATTAAAACTATGCCTACAAATAAGGCTATTTCTACTCTTGTTGATACGATAGGTAAAGAAAATTTATCTGAAGTTATTCAAAGATTAAGAGGAAATCCTAGATTATCGGTTATGGATGTTGCTCCTGGTGTTAAAGAAATGGGGCAGAAACTTGCTACTAACGAAGGTCATAGAAATAAATTTGAAAAGTTTGTTGATGAAGCTACGGCAGGTGCAAAAGGTGCTGTTGAAAGTGCATATAATGACGCTATGGGAGTTCCTGTAAACGTATTAGAAAAGATAAATCAGTTAAGACAAGCTGCTAAAGATGTAGGAACTAAAGAAATTAATCCTGCTATTAAGAGTTCTAATCCTGTTGATTTAACTAATGTTATTTCTCATATTGATGAAAAATTAAAACCAGGAATTAATTCTGTAATTTCAGCAGGCGAACCTTTACCTTTAGGTGACATCGAAAAACCTTTAACTGGTCTAAGAAAATATTTAACTGATAATAAATCTGTTAGAACTGATGCTGACAGTTTACATCAAATCCAATCTGCTATTAGAGCAAAAGCAGATGATTTATTAAATAGTTCTAATGGTCAAGATAGACAAATCGGTTATGCATTAATGAATGTTCGCAATAAAATTGTTGATGCTATTGACGAAGCTTCTGGAGGAAAATATAAACCTGCTTTATCTAAATTTAGAGATGAAAAACAAATAGAAGATGCTTTTGAAAAAGGTCAATTGGTTACTAGAAATAGACCTAGTGAAGTTACAGATAGACCTGAATTTTGGCAGCAATGGATTGATAATGCTTCGCCTCAGCAATTAGATGCTGCTAGAGAAGGTGCTAGAATTGCTGTTGATCAACAAGTTAATGGTTTTAGAAACATAAGAGGTATAAAAGGAACAGAAATACCTCAAGTTGAATTTAATAAAGATAAATTAAAAATGCTTTTTGATAAAGATGAAATAAATAAAATGTTTAAAACATTAAGAGACGAAAGAGATATTGCACAAAGAAATCAAGATTTAATATATGGTTCACAAACTGCTATGAGAATGAAAGGAAGCAAGGCTATTGAATTACCTGAAAAAACCGAATTTGGTAAATTTGCTTTACCTGCCGCTATTGGCGAAATAGCTATGGTGGTAGGTGGTGCGCATCCAGGTATAGCAAGCGGTGCTGTACTTGGATTAAAAGGTTTGTCTACAGCTAAAGATTGGGTTAAATTAAAACTTGCAGAAAGTAGAAATAAGCAATTGACTAATATGCTTACAGCAACGGGAAATGATAGAGAAGAACTTATTAATATTCTTTCTCAACATCTTCCTAAAGCTAAACAATCAATTCTTGAGCGTGCTCAAAGTTACACTTTACCAATTATTGGTCCTTAAATGAAAATAATGTTTAATATTTTTTTATTATATTTAGCTTGTGGATTATTATATATGAAGTTTCAGCCTTTTGTTGAATATGTACTTTCACATTAAATAGTTTTATTTAACAAACTGCATTGCAATAAAACTAAATGATAGAAAACCAATTATTGAAAATGTTGTTTTTGGGAAATTATATAGTGCAAAACCTAACAACATTAAAAATGTCATTCCGCCAAGACCGATATGCATTTTATCCTCCATTTGAAATCATTTGATTGTACGATAATAACGACACATTAAGGCAAAATTATGGCTAAGTTTATTAAACAAACGATTTTATCTTTAATAACTGCATTATGTGTTGTTCACATTGCCGTTTGGCCGGTTCTTGCTCAAACAGCAGGATTGTTGTTTGTTAGTCCACAACAATATTTTGATAATAACGGTAGGCCGCTTTCAGGCGGTAAAGTTTATTATTATCAGCCAGGAACTTTAACTTTTAAAAACATTTGGAGCGATGCTAACGAAACTACGCCATTGACCAATCCTGTTACATTAGATGCCGCCGGTAGACCAAACGGCGCAGTAGCTATTTATGGTGAAGGTAATTATCGTCAGATAATTAAAGATGCTAATGGCAATCAAATTGCTGATCTTGTTACATCAAGCGGCGGTTCTGGAGGCGGAACAAGCGCCACAGGTGACGGCGATCTTGTGGGTACAATTAAACCTTGGGCTGGTTTAATTGCTCCTAATCAATATGCTTTTGCTTACGGTCAAGAATTAAATAGAACTAGTTATAGCGCATTATATACAGCTATTACTCAATCTATATTGCTTACTTGTAATTCTGGTAGTCCTACTTTAACAAATGTTACAGATACAACACAAATTAGAATAGGATCGGCAGTCGAATTAAGCTGTGTTGCTCCTGGTACTACAGTTATTTCCAAAACTGCTATTACTGTAACTTTATCAGCTAATTCTACATTATCTACTAGCGCAACAGCAATATTTTTTCCTTATGGAAATGGTAATGGTTCAACTACATTTAATCTACCTGATTTAAGAGGTTATGTTATTGCTGGCCGCGATAATATGGGCGGCATTGCAGCAAGTAGGTTAACTACAGCTTATTTTGATCCTGGTGGCACTTCTGATCCCGATGCGTTAGGTGCTCCTGGTGGTGGTCAATCGCATTCATTAATACTTGGTGAATTAGCTGCGCATACTCATACAGGCAGCTTTACTAATGCTACTGGTAGCGGAACTACTGGAACTGAAAGCGTATCGCATACACATGATTCAGGTAGTTTAAAAGTTAGCGTTGGACAAGGGTCGCATTCACATACAGCATCTTATCCAACATCTTCGTCCGCTCAGAGTGGTTCAGGGGCCGCTGGAGTTGGTTTACCAACGCCAGTTGGAACATCATCGGCAACTCTTCCTGCTTTAAACGTTGATACTGGTAATACTGGAACTGAAAGTGCAACACATACGCACACTTTTTCATTTACTAATGGAGCAGGTTCGTTTACTACAAATAGTACGGGTTCAGGAACAGCTTTTAGCATCGTTCAGCCATCTTTAACTTTAAATTATATAATAAAAATTACTCCTGATACTTCGTCCACTGTTTCCACAGGTGTAACTTCTTTAGGTTCTATGACAGGAGATATTGCTTGTGGAAGTGGATTAACTTGCACAGGTAACATTATATCTGTTTCGTCTGGTGGTGTAGGTACTCCAGGTGGGCCTACAACAAGCGTTCAGTTTAATAATGGTGGTTTATTTGACGGAAGTGCTAATCTTACTTGGGTATCCCCTAAGCTTACAATAGGAGAAGCGGGGACCACAACAGGTCAATTAGGCATTTCCGGTAACACAAGTGGTACGGCTATTTTAACTGTTGCTAGCGCGGCAGGAACACCAACACTTACATTACCTACTTCAACAGATACTCTAATAGGTAAAGCTACAACAGACATATTAACTAATAAAACATTTAATACTGCCGCTGCTGGAAATGTATTTCAAATCAATGGAACTGGTATAACCGCTATTAGCGGTAATACCGGAACAGTTGCTACGACTAGCGGAACTTTAACAAGCGGTAATTGTGCCAAATTTGATGCTAATGGTAATATTGTTGATTTTGGTGGATCTTGTGGCGGTTCAGGTGCTCCGGGAGGTTCAGATACCGAAATACAATATAATAACGCCGGTTCATTTGCAGGAAGTGCTAATCTATCTTGGGTGTCTCCTTCTTTAAGAATTGGTGTATCTGGAAGCGCCACAGGTCAAATTATATTAAGAGGTTCTACAAGCGGATCAATAACAGTAACACCTCAAAATACTGCTGGTACTGCAACATTTACATTACCTAATACAAGCGGAACACCTGCTATTTCATTGCCTTCTCCGTTAGCTTTAAATGCTACTACAGGCGGTGGTAGCTGGAGTGGATTAACTAGCGGCGGTGTATTATATGCTAGTAGTACAACAGCAGTTGCTTCGTCGGCATTATTAACCGCCAATGCTATAGTTCTTGGTGGTGGTGCTGGTGTTGCGCCGACTACGCTTGGTTCATTAGGTACAGCTACAACAGTATTACATGGTAATGCTGCTGGTGCTCCGACTTTCGGCGCGGTATCTCTTTCTGCCGATGTAACTGGTTCATTAGCTTTAACAAGCTTAGCTCAAATTGGAGCAAATACAGTATTATCTAATTGGACAGGAAGCACTGCTAATGTAGTTGCTAACACATGGCCTTCTTGTTCAACAACTACAAGTGCGCTTCAATATACCAATGGTAGCGGATTAAGTTGTTATACTAGCAGCGCAAGTCTTGCTGCTACAGGACAAACTATAACCGGAGGTGCAATTGTTACATCGTTGTCGCAATCGACTGGTAATATTACAATTGATTGCGGTGCGCGCCCACTTCAATACATTACAAACGGCGGTGCATTTACAATAACTGCTCCTGCTAACGACGGTTCTTGTATATTACTTGTTACTAACAATGCTAGCGCAGGAACAATTACGTTTAGTGGTTTTTCTGTTGGATCAAATACAGGTGATACATACGCTACAACAAATACAAATAAATATTCGTTATTTGTTTGGCGCGTTAATAGCACGTCTGGTTATCGCTGGTCTGCCCATCAATAAGGTATAATGCTTATGAAAAAAATAATTAATGTAGCTGCTATATTTGTCGCTTTTATATTATTTTCTGGATTTGGTGGTTTTTTTACACCTCCAGTATGGTTTAGTACGCCTACAGGATGTAACACAACCCCTATTACTCTAACTTCAACAGGTGCAAATACTTGGACAAATACAACAGGTTGTACAAACTTTGATATTAAATTAATTGCTGGTGGTGGTGCTGGTGGTGGTGCTGGACCATCACAAGGCGCAGGAGGCGGAGGGGCAGGAGGATGTTATTCCGCTCATTCTGTAACAATCAGTGCATTAGTTACAGTAGGGTATTCGGTAGGAACGGGCGGAACAGGTTCAGCAGGTGCAAACGGAAGCGCTGGGGCAGACACTTGGTTTTGTTCAGCTACGACTAACTGCGCGTCAATTGGAGGCTCGAATGTAACTGTAGGTGCTAAAGGTGGTTCGTTCGGGACTATAGGAAGTCCTGGTAGTGGCGCTGCTGTTTGTTCAACAGCTAGCGGCGTTGGTACGACTAAGACAGCAGGAGGTACTGGTGGTAACGGTTATACAGGAACCGGAAATGCAGGAGGGGGCGGCGGCGGAGCAGCCGGTACTTTTGGAGTAGGTGGAAACGGGGCTGTTGGCAACGCGAATGGTGGCGGCGGAGGTGGCGGGAATAGCGGAGGATCGGCCGGTGGCACTGGTAGCGGAGGCTCGTCCGGGGCCGGTGGTAATAATAACGGCGGTACAGGTGGTGGCGCAGGAAGCGCGAGCACGTGTAATGCGGGATCAAACGGTGGCGGCGGTTCAGGGGGTGCGCCAGTCAGCGGGTCTACTCCAGGATGCGCCGGAAGCACAGGAACCGATACAATGACATCCGGTGGTGCTGGAGGTGGGGCCGGAGCAAATTCAGGATCAGGTGGTTCGGCAGGTGGTGCTGGTTTAAGTTATGGTGCTGGAGGCGGAGGTGGCGCTAGAAACTCAGCAGGAACCCCTGCTGGTGGAAATGGCGGTCAAGGTATAATACTAATTACTCCAACTAGTTAAGGAAATATTATGATTAATAAGTTTTTAGCTATTTTAGCTATAATTGTTTTTACGTCTAATCAAGTAAATGCGACTTGTTATGCTGCTTTATCTGCAAATCATCCTAATGAAAGTAGCGTATCATATTCTACTACTGGTTATGGAGAAGTACCTTGTTCTCCGGTAGAAGGTCAGCGCACAGCAGTAATTATTATATTAGGTCAAAGTCTAGCGACTAATTCGGTTAATAGCGCTTACACACCTACTCATACTTTAAATCAACAGCTTAATATCTACGATAGTAAATGCTATCAAGCAAAAGGAAAAGCATTAGGTATTTCTGGAGTATATCCTAGCTGGATTGGGGCTAGACTTGGTGATGTACTTATTGATCGAAATCTTTACGATAGAGTTATAATGGTTCCAATGTCTATCGGTGGAACATGGGCGACTGAATGGGCAAATACTACTGTTAAACCATTTTTAGGCCGTCGTATTGGGAATGTTGAATGCATGTTGCAAAGCGTCGGATTAGAGCCATCTTATGTAATATGGATGCAAGGTGAAAATGAAACAAATGGCCGTACTACACAAGCAGCTTATACGGCATCATTGAATACTATAATAGGATTAATTCGAAATTCTGGAATAACTGCTCCGATCTTAATTAACATTGAGACTTGGCTTAACGGAGTTATATGGACTCCTGTTCAAAATGCTCAAAAATCTGTAGTAGGAACAAATAATGTTATTCAAGGTGCTAATATAGATAGCTTAAATAATTCATATAGATATGATGGTACTCATTTAAATGCTAATGGTGCTATAGCTGCTACTAATTTGCTAGCAGACATTATAGCTTCTTCAACACCTCCTTGAAAGAGTGACCTTGATGGGACGTGGGTTGCCCAAGAAGGAAGCGTATTAAGCAACGGAAGAGTATTAATAGATAATTTAAATAACGAGTTAGCTAAACGTATAGTTAAAGATCATAACGATACTTTGCACTAAAATAGACTTATTTGTTTTTCTTTTTTATAATAAGCTATTTCTTCAAGAATTTCATTAGTTCTGCTAATATACCAATCATAGGCTATATCAGTAGGCAATTCGCTTGGCAATTCCATGCAAGGCATAGCGTTATCGGTATCAGGTACTTTATTATTATTTGTGATATAATTAATTGTACCTACAATGTTAGTCGAGTAATACCAGCGTATAGTTTTACCTAGATAATAACCATTTTTATGAGCGCCGCCTTTCACATTTCTAACTGTAACAAATCTTGTAATATCTTTACAATTTAATATCGTTTCTTCGATAGGAATGTTTTTGCTTAATAATGCGACAACCGCGTCAGTACAAATTAGAGCGTTTGGATTAACATCAAGCTTAGTGCCTGTAGCTGATCCAATTTCGGCCCAAGGTCCTTTAAGTTTTGCTGTTCCATCATCTTTAATAGCAAAATAAGCATTAACATCACGAGCGTAATAACTTTTATATTGAGTTTCCTCGGTAATAAATCCTGTCATTCTTTCCCAATCACAAACAGTAGCATTATAATCAGCCAAACGATCTTGTGGGCATAATATAACTATTCCATCAGTGTTAGCAGAAATAACTTCGATTCCTGTTCCTATTTCTAACATTTCGATTAACATTAGAAGCGAAAGCTGACCAGTTAAAACGACTTGTAAAAATAAATTAGGGGAATAAAGAGCCGACCACATAGAATTGAGTTTACCAAATGTACCATTGATAGCTACTTTTAATCCTTTATCTACTGTTTTATTTCCAGACTTCTTAGCTTGTAATCTTCGTTCAACTAAACTTTTGTAAACTTCTAGGAATGAAATTCCCATATGATCAGGATAAAGCTTTTGATTTAATATGATTGAAGGATAATAGCTAGCAACATCCCTGTCAATAATAGACAAATCATCTATAGCTTTATAGGCAACGTTTTTTTCATAACTGTGCAATCCTCCAATTCCCATTCTATAAATACCTTTATTTATTTGAATAGATAGATCAGAAAGTTCTTTAGGAAGTCCTACACCATAAGGTTCGACTATTTCAAATTTTGTATTACGAACATTTTCTAGCATTTGTTGTAATTGAGGTAATCTATAATTGATATAATCAGGAATTATATAATTATATTGAGTACCAGTTGATATTATAGGTCGTTTAGGGTATTTACCAGTTAGCTTTTGAATCTCTTTTGAAATAACTTTTTCAGCAATCTGAGCATCAGACTTACTTCGTAAATCTTCGCCATATTCGATTGTCATTGATTGACGAAGATCAATTCTTTCTTTTAAAAAATCGAATAATTCATGAGTATCGTCTAAGTCATTAATACAATAATCTTTTACGATTGGTATTTGTTCTGGTGTCAGATCATTGTCTACACTAAAAGGCAAATCTTGTACTCGTTTTGTATGTAAGCGAGCAGTGTATAACTTAAGACTACCTTTAAGCGGACAAACTTCAATTAGATCAATATGATTAGTAGGATAAATTATAAACTTATATTTTTCTAACAATTCTTTCTTACGTTCATTACCATAAATTATATCGTTTGATAATTGTTGAAGTAATGTAGTGTCTTGATTTGCATAACTATACCATATCATAAATAAATCATAACCGATGCTGTTAAATCCTACTGTTCTGTAATTATGCATTATCCATGCTAATTTACGTGAGTTAAAATCATCAGGCAATTCTAATGTAAGTATTTTATTTGTCCTAATGTTCTTAAAGGCAATTAGAAAATAATTATTATAGCTTTCACTGTCTACAACTAAAGTTCCTCCTGCTTCATTCATTAAATCATCGTCACTTATTAGCTCATACTGCTTAGGAGCAGGAGCAACATAATGGCGTAATTGAACGCGCTTTTCAGTAGAAAGAAAACCGTCAGGGCTTAACATGGTTCATATTTATATTCAAATATAGAAGCTTTACAAGGATAAAATTCGCCTGCTGTTCCTTTAATAATATAATCTCCTATGTTAGCTTGCATTGTTCCTTCAATTGTTATGATTTTAAGATTAAGAATTGGATCATACGAAATTTCACATAGTTGAAAGAATGTATCCCATTCTTCAAACATTTCATCTATACTATATGATCCAAGAAATCGAATGGCTTCTATTTCGACTATTTTTGAACGATATTTCATTTCGTATATCCTGCTATTGCGCCTCTACAATTATTTCCAAACCATAGATGAGGATTGCTAGTAAAGTCAATCTTTTCAATGTAGTTTTTTAGCATTAGAAACTGTTTACTATTTAAAGTTAGATTTGGTAATCCTGGTAAATCGTGCGATGCGCCAATATCTGGTGACGAATGTGAGCGCAGCGTGCCGCTCTCAAGGTAGATCGTTCCGTCAGGGCTGAATGGGGCCACAGCGGCGAGCGCTGGTAAGAAATTTTCAGATAGTGGCTGGGGGGTGCAGGGCTGATTTAAAAGCCGCCCTGTGTCCGGCCAAGGCTCGGCATAAAGTTGCGTTTTGAGCCAACTATTATCCTCGAAATATATGGTAATACTAGATTGAGAATTGCCAAATGCTTTTAGTTTTTTCTTAGTTTTAGACAAAGCTTCGGCAAACTTTTTTGGCATAACAATATTAATCGGCAATGGTAAGCCGTGCCAATATTCGAAAATAACTTTTCCATCAGTAGCTATAACTGATCCACCATATAGTAGAATAGATTTATAAACTAATTGTTGAGCATTATCATCTGAAGTTAAACAACTAACAGCTTCAATAGCTACTTTAAATTTATCGTCTATTTCTACAATAGGTTGATCGGGTTGCGTACCTTGCAATAAAAATGGATTTAAACAAGGAACAATAACTTTAAACTTGCCAGATTTGACAGAAAGTCTATTTTCGTCAAGTTGGTTATATACAATATCTTGCCCACACTTTGACAGAGCTTTGATTAATGTCTCGTTGTGTGGGCATGAGATTAAGTCTTGTTCGATTAATTGTCCTGCTCCTACTATACCATTAAAAGCTATAGCTTGATTATTACGCAAGATGACGTGTGTTTCTTCTGGCGAACCTTCATTCTTTGTTACAACAGAAAGAAAGTTTAATGCTTCAAGCAAGCTGTTTTGAACAGGTTCTTTAGCTTTACGGGGGCGAGCCATCATCTGTTGTCACCTGATCCTGACAATGTACCTTTTTCTTTTCTATTGGTCAGCTTTTCGATATTAGCATCGGCAATTTCTTGCAAGCTATAGCCTATCTCTTTAGCTGCATTGGCAACATACCAAAGAATATCACCTAATTCTAGCTTCAAAGCTACTACTTTTTCAATAGGAATGTGAGTGTAAAAATCATCTGGTCCTAATCCATTATCGCGCATTAGTTTTCCGATCTTTTCGGAAAATTCACCAGCTTCACCATTCAATTTAGTATTGCAGTAAAGCAAGCCCCAAAACGTACCTTGACCTGGATAGATAGCCGTCGAAGCTGCTTTTCTCTGATAATCATCTAATTGCATCATTATCTCCTATTAAAACGGAATTGTACCCATATCGCAATGCTTTTCGCAACCATAACAAATTACTCTAGCGGGAGGTTTAGCATTAAACAATCTACAAAGTTCTTGCTCCTCTGTAAAGTGTTCGCAATTCAAACAGTTTCTAAAAGGATAGTAAAATTCTCCGTTATATTCGATTGTTTTCCAGGTAACATTACGCCATGCGTCGTAAAACTGAGTTAGGATGTTTTTGCGTAGTGTCGGTTTAGTCATTTCCAACCATGCTCTTGAATACGTTTAATAGCAATATCGTAATATTCTTTTTCTTTCTCGATACATACCCATTTTCGATTAGTATTGATGGCTGCTATAGCTGTTGTGCCTGATCCAGCAAAAGCATCAAAAATTATATCGTTTTCGTTTGAAAACTTTTTTATTAGGTATTCAAACATATCTAAGGGTTTTTGTGTAGGATGAAGTTTATTTCCTGTTTTATTAAATTTAAATATATTTGGATCACGCGAACCGTTAATTTCTTTTCTTCCTTTTTGAAAAAATATAATCAATTCGTGTTTTGGTGCAAAATCTCCTTTCAAATCTCCCATAGAAGTATTATTTTTTTCCCATACTAGAATATTTTTAATTATAAAATACTTTTGTAAGCTTTGTTTAAATAAGTCTATTTTATGAAACGAACAAAAACAATAATGAGCGGTATTATTTTTAGCTAATCTAAAACATTCACTTGAAAACACAGGTAGCCAATCTACATTATCATCATTTTTAATTTTATTATATTTTTCTTTTCTGTGATTTGATTTAAAATTCATTCCGTAAGGAGGATCTGTTATTATCATATCAATTACACCATCAGGTATTTCCTTCATTGCATTGAAGCAATCTTCGTTATAAAACCTACCAGTTGGAAAATCTTGATATATCATATCGTTACACATATTGTAAGAATTGCAGCGGCTAACCAGTAAATAGCCATACGCCAATTGAGATAGAAAGCATAAACTATTGATGCTCCAAAGTCTAATGTTATTAGAATTATTGGAAATAATTTATCCATTAAAACTCCGCTGATAACACTTCGGGATAGCGCCTGTTACACCACACACGAATGCGTTTAGGTGTGCGTAGCTCATTTACGTATTTGAGAGCATCTATTACTGTTCCAGGTGGATCAGTTTCGTGACGCTGCTTCCACCAATTACTAAACCGATGTTTAGCATATCCGTTATGCTCCGGGAAACAAAATTCGTTGAAACCTTGCATACCGCAGAAATAAGTAGCTTGGATGTAAGGCGGCTTACCTAGTTTTTGCCTTTTAACGTATATGACTTTGTCAACATCAAAAGTTTCTACAACAGGCATATCACTACGTAAGATTTCAGTATTACCAGCTTTTGGAACAATCTTTACTTGAAACTGAAACTCTTGTCCGCACTCAGTACAAAAGCGCACTTTTAAATGATTGTAGGTCCCACAATTGTCGCAAATTTTAACAGGTATGTCGCCTTCTTTAGTACCTTTCTTTTTAGGTATTACAGGATCATTAATAGGGCCTAGGCGTGGTACGTTACGCGAGAAGTCAAGCACGAGACAGTTGCTTTTTCCTTCTGCTGGCCTCGTACCGCGTCCTAACTTTTGCACATGCAAAGGTATAGACATAGTCGGACGAAAATCAGCAATAAGGTCTATATTAGGATGATTAAATCCTGTTGTGAGTTTTGAGAAATTAACAATTGCGCGAAGTTGATTAGCTTTAAAAGCTCTGATCGCTTGATCGTTAAATTCGCCAGTGCGCTTTGAATGAACAGGAGCACAATCAATGCCAAACTCATTAAGCATTTCAGCAATGTGCTCAGCATGTTCAATACCGCTTGCAAAAATTAACCATGATCTTCTATTTTGCCCACACTCTACAACTTCTTTTAGTCCGTCACGTGTTACATCGTTTTTATCAACGGCCGCTTGAAGCTGTGAACCTATAAAATCGCCTTTAGCCATACCTACATCGCTAACATCTAATTCTGTTCTGGTGCGCTTAGGAACTAGCGGCGATAGATAACCTTGAGCTATTAAACGATTAAATTCGTCAAGCTTTGTAATGTCATGAACTATATCTGTGAATAGTCCTTCGTCAGTTATCATTCCTTGTCCCATGCGATATGGGGTAGCTGACATGCCGACGACTTTAATATTTGAATTAATCATTTCCATTGTTTTAATGAAGCTTATATACATACTACTATCGTCTTGTGAGACTAAGTGAGCTTCATCAATAAAGATCATATCGCGATGACCAAACAAGCTAGGATGCTTGATCATACTTTGGATGCCACCAAATACAATAGGTAAGGCTGATTGCTTTTGCTTTAATCCTGCCGAGTAAATACCTAATGGAGCATTAGGCCATATGCGGCGCATTACTTCTGCATTCTGTTCAATTAATTCCTTTACGTGAGTGATCATTAAGAAACGCTGGTTAGGCCAGCGCAACATAGTCGTGCGAATAAACTCAGCAGGAACTATGCTTTTGCCTGTTCCAGTGGGCCATGCTATGCATGGATGACCTTTGCCCCCATTAGCAAAGTATTGCCATATAGCATTCAATCCTTCACATTGATAATCACGAAGCTGGATCATTATTTTCTTTTTCTATAAACAGCTTGTTCTATGTATCTTAATAGACAAGCTAAATAAGGATTTGAACCATTGTTTGGTTGATAATCAGGATTTTTACAACGAATATAAAAATCACCTGAGATAAAAACAATTTTAAAACCAGCTTCGTTTAACTCTTGTAATATTTTGCTAGCTTCTTTTTTATGATTAGCTTCAAATTCTTCGTCATTCATTTCATTCGTTAATTGAGACATGTTCAGAGCATCCTTTTGCTATGAAGTCATTAGGTATTGCACTATTAAACTTGTTACATTTCCAACTTGCGGCTTCAGCAGGTTCAGAATATTTACAAGAGCGACAATTCTTTTCTACAGATTCGTTATAATGACATATACCTACAAAATTACAATATTTGCACTCGAAATAAGATGATTGATTACTTATGCGAGGCGGTGGAATATTTGATGTAATAATATCTCTTGCTTTATTTTCGTTTTGAATGGCTAAATTCCAGTCTAGTTCAACCAATTCAAAATATAGATCATCATCATTTTTGTTTATAGCACAATACAAACCATATTTAAAGCTATAACCTTTACCGTACATACACATTTGATTGTAATGTTGTGGTTTAGATAGCTTTAATGTATTTGCAACCAAATGACAGAATGATTTAGTATTGTGAGTTTTAAATTCAAGCAGAATAGGTATATCAGGAAACCAAGGCATTAAAGCCTTACTATCTCCTGAGCCTCCAAAATGCCCTTCAATTCCATAAATACGAAATTGCTTACCAGTATCAGGATCAATTTCCCAAATAGTAAAACCGATCGATCTTAGCAGTTCGATAAATTTAGCTTCCTCTTGATTGCCGCGATCAAACAAACGGCGCATTCTTCCTTCAAATTGTTCGAGTTTACACCAGCGAAAGCTATACCATAATCTACGCGAACAATTGTCACCTATTACCGATGCGCCTAAATGAGCGCGATGCTCAGCAGGAAACTTTTCAATAGTTTGTTTTTCAATTAGATCATGAATGTGATTTACTATTTGCTTTCTGGTTTGTTCGGAAAGCGTCTTGTTGATTAGATCATCGTATTGAAAATTCATGGTGCGCACACTGTTGTTGCATTACCTTCTGGCGTCATTACTGCTACACCGCGATTGCAAGTGAAAGTTAATTTATCTAATTTTAGATTATAAAATTGTTCTAAGCGATCAATTTTAGTATTTTGGATATGTAATGTCCACATTATACCAGCAATAAACATTCCTATTATAATATTTTGATATTTCATTTTTATTATTCCTTAAAAAGAATAGCCAGCAATTTCTCACTGGCTATTCAAGTTTACCTATTAGCAGGGAGGAAGAACTAACTAATAGGTCGGGAGGAACTTTAACTTGCCCAAGGCGGCTTGTTACCAGCAGGAGCAGCAGTTGGACCTTGCGACCAAGTTTGCTGTGTGGCAGCGGCGGGTGCTGGTGCGCTTTGCTGAGCAGGAGCGCCCCAACCACCACCATTAGGATTTGACGCAGGAGCGGCTTGCTGTGCCTGCTGTGGGGCAGGTTGGGGAGCAGGCGAAGAACGTCCGGGCTCATTGCCGTTTAAGTCATAAACTTTCTTGACTTCAACGTATCCGTTAGGCGTACCGTCCTTATTCTTCTGATCGTCAACTTCAATGATACACTTAGCGCCACGAAGAATAGCGGCGTCATTGCGGAAATCAAGCTTGAAGATACCAGTTGCATAGCACAGAGCAGAAAGTTGCTTTTGTGCAATTTCAACAGCCTTTGGCTCTTTATTCCAAAGATTGTAACGATTGGCAATAGTACCGGCTTGTGTACTAAATTCTACCTCAAATAAGCCTCCATCGCCTGACTTAGTAGGCTTGATTTGAGTGTTAGAGATAGTAGCAGGAAATTTACCTTTCGGATGTGCACCGCCACCTTGGCTAGGCTCGAATTGCGAGGCATCGAAGTTATCATCATACGGCATGTTTAATTACTCCTTTAAAGCTTTAGGAAGTCAAAATCGCTAAGTTCGGCTAATTCCCAATCAGTAGCAAGTAAATCTGTTTGAGAACATAACCATGGAACAAGATCATCTTGTACTGTTTTCATATAAACATAAGGTAATGTCATTTTAGAAAATTTATCAGGTTTTTGCAATTCAAGATACATATTTTTACCGTTCCAACCTGAACGACAAACTCTATTTCCGTCTTGAAGCTGTTTTACAGCCCATCCAATAGTATTCATAATTTTGTCTTTCAATCAGTAGGAGTTGTAGCAGTAGCAGCCTTGGTTGCCCACATCCCTGCTTCTTCATATACAGTCTGAGCTAGACTGGCTAACCTAGCATCATACTGCTTCAAGGTTTCGCACAAGTCAATAAGATCAGCAGTATTTTGTTTGATTTCATCAACAATATCATAAGCAGACGGATTAAACTTAACTCGCACTCTATCAGTTCCAATAGACATATCTCTTTCCTTTGATGTTTTTAACCAATTAATCTTATTCATTTGATAGCACTTTATATCCTTCAGGAACAATTATAGGAGGATTAGACGGTTTCTTTTCATGCAACACATACTGATAGATAGCTTCAACTGTATCAATAAATGTTTCGCCGCAATTACCTGACCAAATTTTAGCTGCTTCAATAACACAATCCCTACGAATAGTCACTAAGCGATAATCAATAGGAGGAACTAAACCAGTACCTTTTTCAAGAGTAAGGCTTTGTCCATTAATTTTAACACCTTCTTTTTCAAGTAAGCCGGCAATCTCGTTAAATGTGGGTATGCTGACTGTAAGTTTCATTTTTATTTCTCTTTAGGATTTGTTTGCAACTCGCGAATGCGTTTGTCTAAAATCCAAACTAAATCTTCGCCCATGCCAACGCTCGGCTGCGGCAACAAACGTACAATCGCTGCTAGATTATCATATGCGTCTGCTTTAGGTTTAAGGTGTTCAATTATAGTACGCAAGCTGATAATTTCTGCTTTGCATCGGTTCATCATTTCAATAGCTTCAGAATTAGTAATTTCTGGTGACATTGTTTAATCCTTAAAATGGTACGTAATCTGTATAAATTAACGACAAACCTAAACCTGTCCACTCTTTAGGATAAACAGCTTTAGGACGTGGTGTAACTGGAAATAATCCGCTTTGCGCTGCTAAACCAAAAGGCTCAGGCATACCATGGTAATGCTCCATAGCTTTCTGACGTGCTTTAGCTTCATCAGGAGCAGAAACAGTAATTCGTCTTGCTTCAGAATTAGAAAATTTAAAATCAAACATTTTCATGACATTGCTTTCTTTATTAAGTCATTAAAATTTGGAGGCTCAAACTCAGATAGCTTTCCTGTTCGATCGCGCGCCATTACATCAATTGTACCGATGCAGCGAAAGGCGCGATGCTGACCATAACCAGGTATGTTTTGAATATCAAGATGTAGGATTTGATCATATTTATGAGGCATTTCTATAGGTAGCTGTTTGCCAGGAAAATACGGCCTGCGAAAAGTTAAACCATTTTCATTTATAATTTCTTGTTTAGCTATTAAATAGGTATGCTTCTCTTTCACAAAATACAAAGCATTAAGCTGAGAAAGAGTTTTTGTTGCCATATCTCCATAAGCTTTTAATCCATGCTTATTTTCTTTTAAAGCTTTTTGCAAGTATATTTCGGCCATTTGAGAAATACTGTCAATAGCTAAAGTATCGAATTTTTTGGTTTCGTTTGAAGAGAAAAACCATGTAAAAAATTCATCAATACTATCGGCAGCGTAAGCTTCCCATGTAGGTACATTAGAGCCTCGCATAGAAAGCAATCCAGGTTCACAAGCTAATAGAACAGGATTAGGACATGTATTAATTAATGGTGTTTTAGCTGATCCAGGTGGACCGTATACAATAGCCTTAACACCATAATTTTTAGCAAAGTCTGAAGCGGGCTTAAGGCTGTTCAAGTTCATTAGCTATCCAATTTAAAATTATTAAAATTGACCATAAAGCAAAAGTTATTATTAGTAATTTCATTTACCTTTTGGTTCTTTTCGCATCCAGTATATTGCTCTCATTTGTTCACCATAAGTTTCGATAATTTCAGCCCAAATTTTACCTTCATTGTACATTCTGCAAATGTAAGCTGCAATAGCTAAACCTTCTTTTTGTTCTTTTGTTAGCTCTGGCCTACCTCCAATTAAATTCCAATCACACGTGCTAGGCATTTCTTTAAATGTAGTCATTTATTTACCTTTTGGCTCTTTAATCTCAAGAGTAGGCGCAGCATCTTTGATAGTCAATACTTTATCAATAATCTTTTTGTATTGAGGTTCTAGCTCGCGATATTCTTTAATTGATAAAGAAGGTTTCCACGAAACAAGACGTTCGGCAATGAAGTTACCTTCGTTTCCTGTTTTTGCAATTTCATCAAGAGCAATGTTTACCTTATCGTCTTTATTGTCAAGATTGTAGGTAAATTTAACAGTTGCTTTTAGTTCATATCCATTACCGATTTGAACGCTATTAACACCTTCTTCAGCTTTAGGAAACTCACGAGCAACGATATACTTACGCAACTCCATTTCGTTCTTTTTAACTGTTTCAAGTGTACTTGTAAGATTATTCCATAGCACAAGCAATTGATCGCGGCTCATGCTATCGAAATCATACTTATTCCATTCATTCTTGCTCATTTTAGTCATTCCTATGTTAAATATTGTATCATATTCTCGTTCTAATCTTTCTATAAATTCTGGAGTATTATTTGGTATCATTTTAATCATTCCTACCAAGGAAATTCATCATCTGTTGATAGATCAAGGTCATGTTTTATTGCATTAAATCTATCAGTCCATCCTTTTACCCAAACATTATTTGACGCTGATTGAGTACAATCATTATAAGGGTTCGCATTGTGGCTAAGACCCTCTTTATGTGCGAACCATCCGTCTAGATAAGCTAACTTTTTATCGGTCATAATTAATATTGCTTTGCTATTGTCAACTGTTGAATTGCCATTTGCTGAAAACAATTCATGCCACAGCTAACTTGTACAACAAATCCTGCTTTAGTAGCTTTTTCAAGAGCAGTTAAAACAGGCTTATAAGCTTCGATAATTTCTTGCTTTAGCTCTGCTGCAAGTTCAGCGTCGGATTTAGTAGTAATCAATTTAATTGCATCATTCATCGACGTACAGCCCTGGCCATTTTCTGGCGCATCATTGTCGTCATGCGAGCGGTCACCTTCCCCTTCCTGATTGTCACAGCCAACATAGCATTCTTTTTTTCATTTGCAACAAAATTTTTTGCTTGCAAAAATTTATTTTTCCTCTATACGATTAAATAATTGAAATTGCTAACACAATATGTTGTGTCAATGACAAATCTCGATTCAACTTTATGTACCCACACTTTATTAATGCTTCAGAATAGGTCAGTAAAGTTGACCTATCGGAAGATTGCTGAAGATACGAAAATAGCCGAAGGTTGGCTATCGATGTTTGGGCAAGGTAAAATATCAAATCCAGGTATTAGACAAGTTCAGACACTCTATGAATATCTAAGTAAAAAACAATTAAAGTTCTAATCTAGGTAAATAT
>ERZ724505.629-NODE-629-length-21940-cov-7.229701_pt1 | contig 21940 bp, 6 predicted proteins | sample MGYA00376038_ERZ724505 | MGnify/ENA primary metagenome ERZ724505 (study PRJEB28724, sample SAMN07190884) | wastewater metagenome | isolation source: effluent of sewage treatment plant in Hong Hong | place: Hong Kong | collected 2016-03-17 ...
ACGGTGGGTTTGCCGGTGCCCGGGTTGCCTGTTCAGCACATGTGCAACGACGGATGCTGTGCATTCAAGCCATGCGCGTCGCGTAGCTTGTCGATGACGAGCAAAGCCGCAATGTCACGAATGCGTGACTTGACCGGAGCCAGACCGACCAGTTCACGGTCCAATTCGTCCATCACCGTTTCCACCTGGCTTTGCGCCAGCACGTCGGCCACGGTCCGCGGCACCGGTATCGCCGCCAAGGTGGGGCCAGGGGTGGCCACATCGCCGCCCGACTGAACCTTGTCAGCCGTGTGAACCGATGCGCCAGGAATGCGATACAACGGAGCAGTCACGGCCGATCTCCTTCTGTGGTTCAAGCAATCAACTGCGCACACCCATGGTGCGACGCTGGTAGCGCTCGCCCTCGGGTTCGTCGGCTGAATAGGAACGAATGGCGTAGCGCATGGAACGGCCATTCACTTCCTGACGCTCAAGCGTGAAGCCAGGCTCGGTGGGCGGCCGGTGCACGATGAAGCTCATGGCAATGGTTTCCACACCCCGGGTGGAATCAAAGGCCAGCAAGCGCACGTAGTGCTTGGGAAAGGTCTCGCGGCAGGCTCGCATTTCCTGCACCACGCCGGCGGCGTCACGCAGGTCGAACATGGGCGAGCCATACATTTCCCAATAGGTGTTGCGCGGGTGTGGGTCGTCGGTGTATTCCACGCTCCAGGCATAGCCTTTACGCAAGCCGTAGTCCACCTGCAGGGCAATCTCTTCGTCGGTCAGATCAGGCAGAAACGAGAACTGGCCTTGGGTCAAGCGACCGGTCGGGTTGGTCATCATGATGCAATCTCCTTACAGGCCCACAGAGGGGGTCACGGCAAAGTCAGATGTGTCGGTGGACGCATAGTTGAAGGTGATGTCACCCCAGGTGTCCAAAGCCTGTTGCAGCGGCGAGCAAAAGCGTGCGGCCTTTTGCAAGATGGCCGGGCCTTCTTCGCGCAGGTTGCGGCCTTCGTTACGGGCCTTGACCATGGCTTCCAGCGCCACACGGTTGGCCACGGCCCCAGCCTGAATGCCTTGTGGGTGGCCAATGGTGCCGCCGCCAAACTGCAGCACCACATCGTCGCCGAACAGGTCGATGAGCTGGTGCATTTGCCCTGCGTGGATGCCGCCAGACGCCACCGGCATGACCTTTTTCAAATCGGCCCAGTCTTGTTCAAAGAACACGCCTCGGGCGAGATCCTGCTGCGTCACACTCTCGCGACACACGTTGTAGTAGCCCTGCACGGTCATGGGGTCACCTTCCAGCTTGCCCACTGCAGTGCCGCAGTGCAGGTGGTCGCAACCGGCCAGACGCAGCCACTTGGCAATGACCCGGAAGCTGACGCCGTGGGTCTTCTGGCGGGTGTAGGTGCCATGCCCCGCACGATGCATGTGCATGATCATGTCGTTCTTGCGGCACCAGTTGGCCATCGACTGGATCGCCGTCCAGCCCACCACCAAGTCCACCATGATGATGACTGAGCCCAACTCCTTGGCAAACTCAGCGCGCTCGTACATGTCTTCCATGGTGGCGCCGGTGATGTTCAGGTAGCTGCCCTTGACCTCCCCGGTCATGGCGCTGGCCTTGTTGACCGCATCCATCACAAACAAGAAGCGGTCACGCCAATGCATGAAAGGCTGCGAGTTGATGTTCTCGTCGTCTTTCATGAAGTCCAGGCCACCCTTGAGGCCTTCGTACACCACGCGACCATAGTTGCGGCCCGACAGGCCCAGCTTGGGCTTGGTGGTGGCCCCCAGCAAGGGGCGGCCGTATTTGTCCAGGCGCTCGCGCTCCACCACCAAACCCGTGGGCGGCCCCTTGAAGGTTTTGACATAAGCCACCGGAATGCGAATGTCTTCCAGGCGGCAGGCTTTGAGCGGCTTGAAGCTGAACACGTTGCCAATCAGGCTGGCCGTCATGTTGGCAATGGAGCCTTCTTCGAACAGGATCAGGTCGTAAGCCACCCAGGCGAAATACTGACCCGGGTTGTTGGGCACCTCTTCCACCTTGTAAGCCTTGGCGCGGTAGCTATCGCAGGCAGTGAGGCGGTCGGTCCACACCACGGTCCAGGTGGCGGTGGACGACTCACCGGCCACCGCCGCGGCCGCTTCAATGGGGTCCACCCCCTCTTGGGGCGTGATGCGGAACAGGCAGATCACGTCGGTGTCTTTGGGCTGGTAATCCGAATCCCAATAGCCCATCTGGCGGTACTTCAGAACACCTGCGCTGTAGCGCTTTTTCGCGTCGGTGATGACACCGTTCTCCACTGGCATGTTCATGACGAATCCTGTTTAACTGGGTTCAACACAAGGGGGTTGAAACCAATGTAGGGCGCCACTCACATCAGGTAAATTCAATATTTCTTAGCAATCAGTTAAGGCATTGCTTAATGAAGCGCGTGACTTTTCGGCAATTGAGGGTCTTCACGGAGGTGGCTCGACAGTTGAGCTTCAGCCGCGCAGCCGAGTCCTTGCACCTCACCCCGCCCGCGGTGACCATGCAGGTCAAGGAGCTCGAAAACTACGTTGGCCTGCCCTTGTTCGAGAGGCAAGGCCGCCAGATTTCGCTCACGATGGCGGGCGAATATTTCCTCGTCTACGCCAAGCGTTTGCTGTCTACCCTGAAGGACGCCGAAAACGTGATGGCCCGCTTCAAACGCGTGGAAACCGGTGTGTTGACCATCGGCATGATCAGCACAGCGGGCTACTTCATGCCGGCACTGCTGGCCCAGTTTCAGCGGGAACACCCTGGGGTGGATGTGCGACTGGACGTGGCCAAAGACCTCGACACCCTGGTCAAGCGCATGCAAGCCAACGAGGTAGACCTGGCTGTGACCGGCAGACCACCGAAAGACTACGCCTTGCGCTCCGAACCCTTTGCGGGGCACCCCATGGTCTTTGTCTGCCCGCCAGGGCATCCACTGCTGGGGGTAGGGCACCCGCCTCTGCAGGCTCTGGTGCACTACCCCTTGATTGCGCGCGAACCCGGCTCAGAGGTGCGCTATGTGCTCGACAAATACCTGCGCGAACAGCGCCTGTCGCCCATCATCGCCATGGAGGTAGCCAGCAGCGAAGCCATCAAATCGTCGGTCATGGCCGACATGGGCATTGCCTTGTTGTCGCTGCACGCCGTAGCCACGGAGTTGCGCCACGGCTTGCTGCAGCGAATCGACTTCGAAGGTACCCCCATCATGCGAACCTGGAACATCGTGCACGAGGCCTCCAAGGTGCTTTCACCCGCAGCCGAAGCCTTTCGATATTACTTACTGGAACAGGCGGAAACCTGGCTTCAGCTCCGTGATGGCGTCTTGATTGGAGTATCTGTCGCCAATTAGTTTCGTATTGCAATAATTCAGAATGCCCCCCACCCAAACCGGGGGGTATTAGGGGTATTCGTGTGAAGCTTCACAGATCACAATGTCTCAACTCAGACTTTATCGACAGAGAGAACATCATGATGAAGCAAGCACTCAAAACCACCCTGCTGGCAGCTGCCGCCACCCTGGCTCTGTCGGCTCAAGCCACCGTGACTTGGACTTATGACTCCAAGATCTCCGTGGTGGAAACCGCCACCCAAAACGCGGACAACAGCTGGAACTACCTGCTGGAAGTCACCAACACGGACACCCTGCCCCTTTGGTACATCAACTTCTACACCGAAGGCAACCAAGCTACCAACCACGCCACTGATAGCGGCTTCACCAAGTCATACACCCAGGCCACCTCTGGCGGCACCTGGGGTCTGCCAGGCCAGGCCGATGGCTACTTCGTGGGCTTCCACAACGAAAACTGGCCCGCTACCGCTACGTTTGAGGTCGGCGGCAAATACGCCTTCGCCTTTGACGTTGCCAACAAGCTGACCGCCCCTATCCAGTACGGCTACTGGGTGCAAGGCGACCATGCAACCGAGCGCTTCACCGCTGTCGGTACTGCCACCCCCGCCGTGCCAGAACCCGAAGCGATGGCCATGCTGTTGGCTGGCGTGGCCGTGACTGGCGTTCTGGCTCGCCGCCGTCAACGCACTGCTGCCTGATCCAGTCGTTCTTCCCGAACACCAAAGCCCGCATGCGAAAGCCTGCGGGCTTTTTTGCGTTTTAGAATTCTGAGCTCTAACCTGTCCTCCTCTGGTATCTCAAAAGGATCTACTCATGACTCGTGAAGTCGTCTTCGTGGGCGCAGCCCGTACCGCCATTGGCTCTTTCGGTGGCTCGCTCAAGGATGTTCCTCCCGCCGATCTGGGCGCCCTGGTCATCAAGACCGCGCTGGAGCGTGCCGGCGTACAACCCAAGGACGTCGGCCACGTGGTCATGGGTCACGTGATCCCTTCCGTGCCGCAAGATGCTTACATCAGCCGCGTGGCCTCGCTGAATGCCGGCGTGCCTCAGGAAGCCCCTGCTTTCAACGTGAACCGTCTGTGCGGTTCGGGTCTGCAGGCCATCGTGTCGGCAGCCCAGTCGATCCTGTTGGGCGACTGCGACGTGGCTGTGGGCGCTGGCGCTGAGTCGATGAGCCGTGGCGCTTACCTGGTCACCTCCAACCGTTGGGGTGCGCGCATGGGCGACGTGAAGATGCTGGACTACATGCTGGGCGCCCTGCACGATCCACGCATGCACATCCACATGGGCATCACCGCTGAAAACGTGGCTGCTCGCTACGACATCACCCGCGAACAACAAGACGCATACGCTGCCGAATCACAGGCTCGTGCTGCCAAGGCCATCGCCGCGGGCATCTTCAAGGACCAGATCGTCCCCGTGGAAATCAAGACCCGCAAAGGCGTCGTGCTGTTCGACACCGATGAAGGCGTGAAGGCTGACACCAGCGTCGACACCCTGGCCAAGATGAAGCCAGCCTTCAAGAAGGAAGAAGGCACCGTGACCGCCGGCAACGCCTCCACCCTGAACGACGGCGCTGCCGCCGTGGTGATGGCATCGGCCGAAAAAGCCAAGGCTCTGGGCCTGAAGCCCCTGGCCCGTCTGGTGGCTTACGGCCATGCCGGCGTGGAACCCGAGTACATGGGCATCGGCCCCGTGCCTGCCTCGAAGGCCGCTCTGGCCAAGGCCGGCCTGACGGTGGCCGACCTGGACGTGATCGAGTCCAACGAAGCTTTCGCAGCTCAGGCTTGCGCCGTGTCCAAGGAAATGGGCTTCCCTGCTGACAAGACCAACCCCAACGGTTCCGGCATCTCCCTGGGTCACCCCGTGGGTGCCACCGGCGCCATCCTGGTCACCAAGGCCATTTACGAACTGCAACGCATCAATGGCCGTTACGCCCTGATCACGATGTGCATCGGCGGCGGCCAAGGGATTGCGCTGATCATCGAGCGCGTGTAAGCGGTTTCATTTATCGCGCTACTGAAAGCCCGACTCAGTCGGGCTTTTTTATTTTCAGATCAGACCCGGTTCAATATGACGAATTTCAAATTTTGAATATTCCGAGGGAGAAATGAATCAGGTTTTCGGACTAACAGATTGAAAGCCTCCGAATACCCCACCCCCAAGAATTAGGGAGCAGGCAGTCTGCCTCGAGCCACAGAAAAATGTGCACTCTACACAGCTCAGGAAAAAGTGAAGAAATCACCCCCCTGTTTCAGGTTCCGCATATCGAAAGCCCACGCTGCAAGCGTTAGTATTTGAAACAAACACGAAACAAACTGCTTGTCGAGCCCGGGAGAACGGTCCGCACTATTCCTGCGCATCGTTGCCCTCTTGCAGCCAAACCTTCACGCAGGTCCAGATGCCCACTGCCGCAACGTCCAGCGTTTTACCCGCCCACACTCTGCGTGATTGGCTGCATCTGGCTGCCCGCCAATCGCCACAACACCCAGCGTTGGTCTGGGCCGATGGGGCACTGAATTACGCCGATTTGCTGCAAACGGTGCAGGATCTGGCCGAGCAATTACGCCAACAAGGCTTGCAACCCGGCGACCGCATCGCGATTGCCGCCACCCGCTCACCTGAAACCATCATCCGAATCCTCGCCGCGGTGGAGGCCGAACTGGCCTACGTCCCACTCGACCAGGGCTATCCGGCCGAGCGCATCCAGTCCATGCTCGAACAGGCTCAGGTCCGCCTGACGTTGGGCTCTCCACAAACAAGCAACGCCCCGACTGCACGCAGCGAGTTGTTTGCCAGTGAACCCGACCTGGCCTACGTGTTGTTCACATCTGGCTCTACCGGCGCCCCCAAGGGGGTGGCCATGGGGCAGGCCCCCTTGCGGAACCTGATCAACTGGCACGCGAGCCACCCGCGCCTGGGCCAACGGTGCACAACCTTGTTGTTCGCACCGCTGTCTTTCGACGTGCACTTTCAGGAAATTTTCTCCACCGTGGCTTGCCAAGGCACGATGGTGCTGATCCCCGAAGCACACCGCCGCGACCCGAATCTGCTGCACCAGGCTTTGGTTCACCACCAGGTGACACGCCTGTATCTGCCCTATGTGGCACTGCAGATGTTGGCTGAAGCAGACCGGGAACAGCCTGGTCAGCTGGTTTTGCAAGACGTCGTCAGCGCGGGCGAGCAACTGCAGATCACCCCCGCGATTCGGGAGCTCTTCCAACGGCTCGACTGCGCGATCCTGCACAACCACTACGGCCCGACCGAAAGCCATGTGGTCACCGCCTTCGAGTTGCCGATCGATCCGGCCCAATGGCCCGCCATCCCGCCCATCGGCGCGGCGCTGCCCCACGTTCAGATTGCCTTGCGTGATCCGGAAACTGGCGCCGTAACGGAACAAGCTGAAGGTGAATTGCTGCTGGGCGGCGAAACCCTGGCCCACGGCTACCTGGGACAAGCCAGCCTCACGCAAGAGCGCTTTCTGGCTGCCGTGCCGGGCCTGACAGGCCGCTGGTACAGCACCGGCGATCTGGTTCGCCGTGACCCTCAAGGGGTCCTGACCTACCTGGGGCGTGCAGACCAACAACTCAAAGTGGACGGTTTCCGCATTGAGCCCGGCGAAATCGAAGTCGCGCTGATGGAGCATCCGCAGGTTCAGGATGCCGTGGTCAGCGCCCCCGTGCTGCCCGGCCTGGGCCGCCAGTTGATGTGCCACCTCGTGCTGCGCCACAGCCCTGTGCAACCAACCGATGCCGGTTCAACGCTGAGTACCGAGTTGCGCGGTCAGTTGCAACAGCACCTGCGCGCTCGCTTGCCCGAATACATGGTGCCGGTGCAGTACATGGTGCTGCCACGTTTGCCCACCACGCCCAGCGGCAAGATTGACCGCCGCAATCTGCCTTTGCCGGTAGCTCGCACCGAAGTGGCAAGCCAAACACTCACACCACTGCAAGCCATTCGACAAACCTGGCAGGAGTTACTCGGCCTGAGCGACATCGACGAGCTGGCCAATGTGTTTGATCTGGGGGCCAAGTCTCTGCTGGTGCTGCGCTTCGTGGCCCGACTCAAGGAGCTGGGCCACAAAGTGAGTGTGGCGCAAGTCTACGACCGGCCCACAGTGCAGGGCTTGACCCAACTGCTGACCGAAACCGACGCGAGCAGCCACACGCGGCGCTTTCAGGCCGACCACCCCGTCGAAGGCATTGCCATCGTGGGCATGGCGGTGCGCACGGCGGGGGCCAAAACCTTGGACGCGTTCTGGGACAACCTGCTGGCCAACCGCGAAGGCATTCGCCACTTTGCGCCGCATGAACTCGACCCCAGCGTGCCGCAAGAGATTCGCAGCCGTCCGAACTTCGTGGCGGCACGCGGTGTACTGGAGGACGCTGACCGCTTCGACGCCACCTTCTTCGGCATCTCGGCGCGAGAAGCCACCGTACTCGACCCGCAGCAGCGACTGTTCCTGGAACTGTGCTGGACGGCGTTGGAGCACGCCAGCATCGACCCATCACAGAGCCACGATCGCTTCGGGGTGTATGCGGGCGTGGCGAACAACACCTACACGCCAGCCATGCGGCAGGAGAACCCGGAACTCGTCAAGCAGTTGGGCGAGTTCGGCGTCATGCTGGGCAGCGAGAAAGACTATGTCGCCACCCGTGTGGCGAATCGTCTGAACCTCAAAGGCCCCGCGCTCAGCATCCACACCGCCTGCTCTACCTCGCTGGTGGCTGTTACCCAGGCGTGGCATGGCTTGGCCAGCGGCCAGTGCGATGTCGCACTGGCGGGCGGCATGACCGTGGTCGTGCCACAAGAAGCCGGCTATCTGCACGTGGAAGGCGGTATGGAGTCCGCCGACGGGCATTGCCGCCCGTTCGACGCCCAAGCCTCCGGCACCCTGTTTGCCAGCGGCGGCGGCGTGGTGGTGCTCAAGCGCTTGGCCGATGCCCAGGCCGATGGCGACACCATCTACGGCGTCATCAAAGGCGTGGGCATCAACAACGATGGGGGCGACAAGGCCAGTTTCACCGCCCCCAGTGTGACGGGTCAGGCGCAGGCCATTCGCATGGCACTGGACCACGCAGGGGTGAACGCCCGCAGCATTGGCTATGTCGAAGCACACGGCACGGGCACGGCCTTGGGTGACCCGATTGAGGTCGCAGCACTGAGCCAGGCCTGGTCGCAAGACACCTCCGACAAGCAGTTCAGCCGCATTGGGTCGGTCAAGGGTCATTTGGGTCACCTGGTCGCCGGTGCGGGTGTCATTGGTCTGATCAAGACCACACTGGCCCTACACAAGCAAGTCATTCCAGGCACGCTGCACTTCGAGCGCCCCAACCCCAACATCGACTTTGGCGACACGCCGTTCACGGTGGTAGGGCAGGCTACGCCGTGGCCACGAGAACAAACCCCTCGGCGGGCTGGTGTGAGTTCCTTTGGTGTCGGCGGCACGAATGCCCACGTGATCGTGGAAGAGGCGCCTGAGCCAGCGCACTCGACCCGCGCGGTGTTTTTGCCAGCATCGCGGACCATTGAAGCCGCCCCCCCCACGCCGATTGTGTGGCCCTTGTCGGCACGCACCGAGGCGGCCTTGTCGCAACGCCTGGTTGACCTCGCTGACTTCGTTGAACGCCAGCCTGAACTCGACCCTCATGCGGTACTGGCCACCTTGACCCGTGGCCGCCAGGCCATGCGCTATCGGCATGTGGTGGTGGCAGCCTCCAAGCAAGAGGCCTGTGCCCTGATGAAGGCCCGCCCCGCTGGACGGCAGGCTTTGAACCAGGCGCGGGTCGTGTACCTGTTCCCCGGCCAAGGTTCACAGCACCCAGGCATGGCGCGCAGCCTGTACGAACAACTGCCGGCTTTCCGCGAAGCATTGGACCGCTGCCTTGCCATCGCGGCGCCCCTGCTGACACCGACTGAACAAGGCCCAGCGAACCTGCTGGCTTGGCTGACTCACGCGGATCCGAAAGACCCCGACGTGGGCGCCCTGCTGGCTCAGACTCGCTACGCGCAACCAGCCTTGTTCAGCGTGTCTTACGCCTTGGCCGCCTGGCTCGACAGCCTGGGTGTTCGCCCGGCCGCCATGATCGGCCACAGCATTGGCGAATACGCTGCGGCATGCTGGGCGGGCGTGATGAGCCTGGAAGCAGCCCTCACGGCAGTCATTGCACGGGGCCAGGCGATGTTCGAGCAACGCCCTGGGGCCATGTTGGCCGTGCGCGCCACAGCCGATGTCGTCGCAGCCCGTCTGCCAGCCGGGGTCGAAATTGCCGCAGACAACGCTCCCGGCCTGACCGTGGTGGCCGGTGACTTTGATGCCATCGACGCGCTGACACGAGAACTTGAGGCGCAAGACATCGGCACCACGCGCCTGAAGGTGTCACATGCCTTCCACAGCGCCAGCATGGAGCCCGCCTTGCCGCGCGTGGCCTCGGCTTTGCAGGCTGCCGCCCTGAAGGCGCCTGAGGTGCCGATGTATTCCTGCGTGACAGGCGCGCGCCTGCAGGTGCAGCAGGCAACGGATCCCCAATACTGGGCGCAGCAGGTGCGGGCAACCGTGCAGTTCCGCCGCGCGGTTGAAGCCGAATTGCAGCAAGCCGACACGGTGTTCGTTGAAGTTGGCTCGGCCCAGGCTTTGACAGCCTTGTTACGTCAGTACAAAACGCCTCAAGGCAAACCCGCCACCGTGGTCCCGCTGTCTGGCCCGGTCGGGCAAGCAGCAGATCCCGCCCTGACCGCCCTGCAAGGCTTTGGCCTGCTTTGGTCGCTGGGCGTGGACGTAGCCTGGCCCGTCAGCGCCACCGCGCCCCGAATCAGCTTGCCCACTTATCCCTTCATGGGTGAGCGCCACTGGTTCCAACGCAAAACACCCGTAGCGGCTGCGCTTGCCAGCGAAGCCCCTGCCCCTCTTCAGACTCAGACCGCCAAGATCATGAGCCGCCTCCCCCGCCTTCAAGAAGAAGTCACCCGCATCATCTGTGATGTGTCGGGCCTCACCCCGGACGCCATCAGTGGTGAAGCAACCTTTGTCGACATGGGGCTGGACTCCCTTTCGATGACGCAGGCCACTTTGGAATTCGAGCGGGTGTTCGGTCTGAAGATGCGCTTCCGTCGTCTGACAGAAGACCTCGACACGCTGGGCAAGCTCGTGGCGCACCTTGACCACGAACTGCCAGCTGACAAGTTCGCGCCGTCGCCCGCACCCGAGCCGCAAGCCGCAGGAGTGGGCGCGGCCGTGCCCGCAATGGGCATGCCCGCGATGGCAGCTCCCGCCATGATGCCCATGGCACCCGTCGCCGGAGGCTCCGCGGTGCACCAACTCATTCAGCAGCAAATGCAGCTGATGCAGCAGCAATTGGCGCTGCTGTCGGGTCAGCCGATCGCACCCGCAGTGACGGGTGCGGTCACAGCCGCCCTGCCAGTGGCCCCCGCCAACGTGCCACCCGCGGCCACAGCACAGGCCCCATCGTCTGAGCAGACCGACGCCCAGCCAGGCATCAAAGCCCTGGTTGAGAAGCCCTTTGGCGCTTCGGCTCGCATCGTGCTGGAAAAGAACCAGCACTTCACCGCCACCCAGCAAGCCTGGGTCGACGACTTCATTCGCCGCTACAACCAGCGCACCGGTCAGTCCAAGTCCTTCAGCCAAGCCAACCGCAAGGTGATGTCCGACCCACGCGTGGTCACCGGCTTCAACCCCTTGTGGAAGGACCTGGTCTACCCGATCGTCGCCAATCGATCCAAAGGTGCCCACATCTGGGATCTTGACGGCAACCAGTACATTGACCTGTTGTCGTGCTTCGGTGCCAATCTGCTCGGTTATCAGCCCGACTACATCGTCAAGGCCATGCACGAGCAGATCGAAGCCGGCATGGAAATCGGCCCTCAGCACCCCTTGACCGCCGAGGTGGCCAAGCTGATGTCCGAGATGACGGGCATGGAACGCGTGGCCTTCTGCAACACGGGTTCCGAAGCCGTGATGGGCGCCATGCGGATTGCGCGCACCGTGACGGGTCGCAAGAAGATCGCCATCTTCAACAACTCGTACCACGGCATTTTTGACGAAGTGATCGTGCGTGGTACCAAGCAACTGCGCTCGCTGTCGGCTGCGCCAGGCATCCTGGCCAACGCGGTGGAAAACATCATCGTGCTGGATTGGGCCAGCGACGACTCGTTGAAGTACCTGCGTGAGCACGGCCACGAACTGGCCGCGATCATGACCGAACCGATCCAGAACAAATACCCCACTATCCAACCGCGCGAGTTTGTTCGCGGGCTGCGCGAGATCGCAGACGCCAGCGGTTGCGCCTTGATCTTCGACGAGGTGGTCACTGGCTTCCGTGTGGCGCGCGGCGGGGCGCAAGAGTTCTATGGCGTTCGCTCAGACATTTCCACCTATGGCAAGGTCATCGGGGGCGGCTTGCCCTTTGCCGCCATTGCGGGCAACAGCCATTGGCTCGACGCCTTGGACGGCGGCCATTGGCAATATGGCGACGACTCTTACCCTGAAGCAGGCGTCACCTACTTTGCGGGTACCTTCGTGCGCCACCCCTTGGCGCTGGCCTCTGCGAAGGCGGCTCTGCAATATATCCACGACGGTGGCCCAGCCTTCTACCAAACCCTCAACGACCGCACCCAGCACATGATCGACCGGCTGAATGCCGCTTTTGTCGAGCGCCGTGCGCCCGTCAAGGCCGTGCATTGCGCCACCCTGTGGCGACTGGCCTGGGATGAGAACCAGCGTGACATCAGCCTGTTCTACTACCTGGCCCGCTTCAAAGGTCTGCATCTGTACGAGCAGTTCGGCCACTTCGTGACCGATGCGATGGACGACACCATCACGAACCGCATTGCCGATGTCTTCATCGAATGCCTGGATGAGTTGATGGCTTTGGGCTTCATCACCCCTCGCGATGGCGGCACGCCACCCGGTGGTGGCCTGCCGGCGCCGCAGGCACAAACGCCGTCGATCGCCTCGAGTGGTGCACCCACTGGCCTGACTCAGGCCCCTTTGACGGCTGGCCAGACCGAGCGCTGGTTGGCCGCAGCATTCGACGACGGCGCTCGCCTTGCACTGAACGAGTCTTTCTGCGTGAGCCTGTCGGGCGCTGTCAATGTGCCGGCACTCATGCAGGCCATGCAAGACGTGTTGGGTCGGCACGAAGCGTTCCGCGTGTCTTTCGATCTGGATGAACCCCGACAGATCCTGAACCCGCCAGCCCCCATCGCGGTGGCCGAGATCGATCTGCGCGGCCAATCCAACGCCGATGTGGCGCTCGACACTTTCTGCAGCGAGGCCAGCTTGCGCAGCTTCCCGCTGGACCACGCTCCTCTGGCCGCGGCCAGCCTGCTCCACCTGTCCGACGGACGCAAGGTGGTCCACGTGGTGGCCAGCCACCTCATCTTTGACGGTTGGGCGTCAAGTGTGTTCAATGCCGAACTCGCCGTGGCTTACCAGGCGCGCGTGGCAGGCAAGGTACCCGAATTCAAGCCGGCCGAATCGCCTTTGACCTTTGGTCTGCAGGAGCAAGCCCGGATGGCCAGCGCCGACGGGAAGGAGTCGCTGCAGTTCTGGCAATCGGTGCTGAAGAACCCACCGGCCCTGCTGTCACTTGGTGACCGCACGCCGCCCCAACCTCGACGCTATGCAGCCGACACCATTCGCGCTCGCATCACCCAGGTGGCCGCTCTGCGTGACAGTGCTCGCCAGCGTGGTGCCACGCTCTTCCAATGGCTGCTGACTGCAGTGAGCGCTGTGCTCCACAAGGCCAGCCAGCAAGACGAGTTCGTTGTCAGCATTCCCTACGCGGGTCAAAGCCTGCAGCGTCATGGCCCCTTGATGGCAGACGGCGTGCTCGACCTGCCCCTGCGATTGAGCTGCCAGGATCAGGACACCGGCGTGTCCTTGCTGGCACGTGTGCGCCATCATTTGATGGATGCACTGGAACACCCCCTGGCCACACAAGGCACGGTCGCCAGAGTTTTGGGCTTGCCCAGTTCTGGCGACCGCGCCCCTTTCACCGGGGTGTTCTTCAACCTGAACCCCAAGGTCGACCTGTCGGGCTTCGCACCGCTGAGTGCGGCCATGCACGAGGGCCGCAAGCGCGGCACCCTCAACGAACTGTTCTTCAATTTCTATGAAGAAGCCAATGGCCTGACCTTCGACCTGCACTACAGCACCGAGTTTTTCAGCCCACAGCGAGCCCAGAGCCTGGTCGATGCCCTGCTCGCCACCTGCGAACAATGGAGTCAGAACCTGGAGCAAGCGGTGGGGCAGTTGTGTGCCGCCCCCGCTTCGGCGGCCGCCTCACCGCTGACAGAGCTGGAGCCAGCCCTGCTGCGCTGGAACCAGACCGACGCCCCCTTCGATCCACATGCCCGCGTCGAGCAATGGATCGAACGCCAGGCTCAGACCTCCCCGGACTCGGTTGCCGTTCAAGCCCGAGGCATGCAGCTGAGCTACCGTGAACTCAGCCACCGCATTCACCAGTTTGCCAACCTGCTGATCGCGCGCGGCGTGGGTGAAGGAGACCGCATTGGCGTGTGCCTGAGCCGCGGCCCCGACATGATCCCGGCCTTGATGGGCATTTTGCGAACCGGTGCCGCGTATGTGCCGCTGGATCCGGGCTTCCCGAAAGACCGACTGCACTACATGGCCGAAGACGCCGGTGTGAAATGGGTCATCACCGAGGCGGCCCATGCTGAACGCGCGGGTGTGCCGCGCACCCAGCAGATTCGGGTGGACGATGACGCGGCCTTGATTCAGCAGGCCGCCACCAGCGAACCGCAACCGCTGCGCCCCTACAGCCCCGACGCCACTGCCTACGTCATCTACACATCGGGCTCCACCGGCAAACCCAAAGGGGTCGTGCTGCCCCAGGCTGCGGTGTGCAACTTCCTGGCCAGCATGAAGCGCCAGCCCGGCATCACGGCTCACGACCGACTGCTGGCCGTGACCACCTTGTCGTTTGACATTGCCGTGCTGGAACTGATGCTGCCACTGATCAGCGGCGCGCGGGTGGTGCTGGCCCAGCGTGAAGACGCCATGGACGGAGAAGCCTTGTCGAAGATGATCGCCCATGACGGCATCACCTTCATGCAGGCGACGCCCACCACCTGGCACCTGCTGCTGGAAGCCGGCTGGCGAGCCCCACAAGGCTTCAAAGCGCTGTGTGGTGGAGAGCCTTTGCCCCCATCCCTGGCCGAGCAGTTGCTGGCGCAGGGCGTGGAACTTTGGAACATGTACGGCCCGACGGAAACCACCGTATGGTCCACGCTCTCACGCATCGTCGATGCGAAGCAAAAAATCACCATTGGTCTGCCGATCGACAACACCCAGGTCTGGATCCTTGACGAGCAGATGCGACCCTGCCCCATCGGGGGAGAAGGCGAAATCTGCATCGGCGGCAAGGGGGTGGCCACCGGCTATTTCAAACGCCCCGAGCTGACCGCCGACCGTTTCGTCCCAGACCCCTTCAGTACCGAACCGGGCGCCCGCCTGTACCGCACGGGAGACCTGGGTCGCTGGCGCGCCGAGGGCAACCTGGAACATCTGGGCCGACTGGACTTCCAGGTCAAGATTCGCGGCTACCGCATCGAATTGGGCGAGATCGAAGCCAGGTTGGCCGCACAAGCTGGCGTGGCCAGAAGCGTGGTGGTCGCCCGCGAGGCCAGCCCAGGCGATATGCAGTTGGTGGGCTACGTGACGCCGCAGCCCGGTGCGGCCGTGGACACCGCCGCCTTGCGCCAGGCGCTGCGGGCCGATCTGCCCGACTACATGGTGCCCCAGCACATCTTGCTGCTGGCCAGCATGCCGCTGCTGCCCAACGGCAAGATTGACCGCAAGTCGCTGCCCGCGCCGGCAGCTGTGGCGCACGCGGTGCCTGCTTCATCGGGCCTGGTCCAAGACACTTCGGCAACTGCTTCAACTCCGGTGCCCCCGCCCGCCGATCCCAACCTGCAACACGCCATCGCCCATGTGATGGCGGAGGTATTGGGGGTTGCGCAAATGGGCGCCAACGACCATTTCTTCGAACTGGGTGGGCATTCGCTTCTGGCTGCCAAGTTGGCCAGCCGCTTGATCGAGGTGGTGGGGTTCCGCCCTGCCCTGCGCGCCATTTTCGAAGCCCCCACACCCGCGGCCCTGGCCCAGGCTCTGGGGCACAAACCAGCGTCCGATGCGCAACCCAGCACGGCGGTGATCCCCGTTCGGGCCGATCAGTCGCATGCGCCCCTGTCTCAAATGCAGTTGCGACTGTGGTTCCTGGAAACCTTGTCGCCCGGCACCGTGGCGCACAACACACCGTCAGGCCATTTGCTGCATGGACCCTTGGATGTCGCGGCCTTCGAGCGTGCCATGCAATTGCTCATCGAGCGACAAAGCGTGCTGCGCACCGTCATTGAGCGCACCCCTGAGGGCGCTCGCCAGCGCGTCTTGCCTAGCCTGGCCTTCCAGTTGCCGTTCACCGATCTGAGCGACCGACCAGAGCCTGCCCAACAAGCCGAACTGCAAACCGCGGTCAAAAAATTGGTGGAGACACCCTACGCTCTTGAGCGTGGGCCTTTGTTCAGCGCCCATCTGTGGCGCCTGTCGCCAACCGAGCACGCCTTCTTCTTCCAGACCCATCACCTCATCTGGGACGGCTGGTCATTCGACATCTTCTACCAGGACATCTCCGAGCTGTACGAGGCCTGTCGTACCGGGCGCGCGCCGCAGTTGCCAGCCATTTCCGTCAGCTATGGGGACTTTGCCGCCTGGCACCAGGAATGGCTCAGCGGCCCCGAACTGGCCCGTCAGACAGACTACTGGCGCAACAAACTCAGCCCCTTGCCGGACCCGATCGAGTTGCCCCTGGATCGCCCTCGCCCTGCCGTCATGTCGGGTCGAGGCGATTGCATCCAGTTCAATCTGGGCAGTCAGGTCACCCGTGCGCTCCGTGCCCAAGCCCAACGCGGCGGCCGTACCCTGTACGTGACCCTGCTGTCTGCATTCACTCTGGCGCTGCATCAGATCAGTCAGCAACGTGACTTCGTGGTGGGCACCCCGGTGCGCGGTCGCGAACAGCCGGGGCTGGAGCCCTTGATGGGCTTCTTCGTGAACATGCTGCCCATGCGCATGCAGATCGATCCCGAACAGCGCATGGGTGCCTGGCTCGATCAGGTTCACCACATGGTGGTCGAATCGTTCTCCTACCCTGAGGTGCCTTTCGAGCATCTGGTCAGAGAGCTGAAAGTCCCACGAGACAGCAGCTACTCACCGATCTACCAGGTCTCCTTCTCGTATCAGGATGCACGCGATCGCCAGACTCACTGGGGCAATGTCGAGCATGACCGCATGGCCACGCCCATTCTCGGGTCGGCACAAGACATTGGCCTGTGGTGCGTGGAAACGGCCGACGAGATCGAGTTCGTTTTCACCTACAACACCGACGTGCTCGATGGCAGCACCATCACGCGCCTGGGTCAGCGCATCGAGGCCTTGCTGCATCAACTGGAGATCGAGCCTGACGCGCCGCTGCACCGCTACGCCTTGCTGCCAGACAGCGAGCGTCAGCTCATCAGCGGCTGGAACCAGACTGCGCAGCCCTTTGATCGCAACGCCTGCGCACACCAGTTGATCGAAGCGCAAGTTCAACGCAGCCCTGATGCGCCCGCTGTGTTGCATCCAGGCTGGGGGCAATTGAGCTACCGCGATCTCGATGGCCGCGCCAACCGCCTGGCCCGCGTTTTGCGCCAGCGTGGCATTGGGCGTGGCTGCCTGGTGGGCCTGTGCGTCGAACGCGGGGTCGACATGCTGACGGCGCAGTTGGCGGTACTGAAGTCGGGGGCCGCTTATGTGCCGCTTGACCCGTCTTATCCAACCGAGCGTCTGGTGTACATGAGCACCGACGCCGAACTGTCCGTGCTGATCTCCGAGCAAAGCCTGCTGGATGTGATGCCCTGGCCACGCGACCGCCAATTGCTGCTCGACACCGATGCGGCAGAAATCGCGGCGCAAAGCGACGCCCCTCTGGCCAGCCACAGCGAGCACGATGCCCGTCCCGAAGACACCGCTTACGTGATCTACACCTCGGGCTCGACTGGCCAGCCCAAGGGGGTGATGGTGCCGCACCGTGCCGTGGTCAACTTCCTGGCAAGCATGGCACGCGAGCCAGGTCTGACAGCCCAAGACCGCCTCCTGGCGGTGACCACGCTGAGTTTCGACATCGCCGTGCTGGAACTGCTGCTGCCCCTGAGCGTAGGGGCCAAAGTGGTACTGGCCACCCGCGATCAGGCACTGGACGGCCGCGCCATTCAGGCCTTGATCGACAGTGCCGACATCACCGTCATGCAAGCCACTCCAGCGACCTGGCACATGCTGATCGAAGCGGGCTGGTCCGGTCAGCGTGGCTTCAAGGCCCTGGTAGGTGGTGAAAGCCTGACACCGGGACTGGCTCGCCAACTGCTGTCGCGCTGCAGCGAGTTGTGGAACATGTACGGCCCCACCGAAACGACGGTGTGGTCCACCTGCGCCCGCATCGCCAGTGCAGAGGCCCTCATCACCATTGGTCGTCCGATTGCGAACACACAGATTCAGGTACTCGATGCGCACGGCAAACCCTGCCCGATTGGCGTGCCCGGCGAGATCTACATCGGCGGCGATGGCGTCACCCAAGGCTATCTCAAGCGCCCCGAACTCACAGCCGAACGATTCCTGGCCGACCCCTTCCGCAACGAACCCGGCGCTCGTCTGTACCGCACCGGTGACCGCGGTCGTTGGCGCCCGGACGGCACCATCGAACACCTGGGGCGTCTGGACTTCCAGGTCAAGGTGCGGGGCCATCGCATCGAGCTGGGAGAAATCGAAACCGCGCTGGCGCATTGCCCCGGCGTGGCACGCAACGTGGTGATCGTGCGCGAAGACCGCCCCGGCGATGCTCGCCTGGTTGCCTACATCGTGCCCACCGACACCATGCCCAGTGCTCAAGCCCTGCGCGAACACCTGCGCGCCAGCTTGCCTGACTACATGGTGCCGCAGCATTTTGTTCAACTAAAAGCCATACCTGTCTTACCCAACGGCAAAACCGATCGTTCGAAATTGCCTGCGCCAGATGCAGCGCTAAACGAGGCAACACACCCAACTCGCACCACACACCCGCCCACGCCTACCGAAAACACGCTGGCCGACATCTGGCGTGAACTGCTGGGGTGCGCAGACATCAACCGTGACGCGACCTTCCTCGATCAAGGTGGTCATTCTTTGCTGCTGATGCGCATGCTGGGACGCATCGAAACTGTATTCAAGGTGCGCCTCTCCATGCGGGAGGTGTTCAACACTGGAACGCTGGTTCAGGTTGCCAAGCTGATCGATGACAAGCGACAGGGGGCAACACAGCAACATCACAGAATTGCCGCTCGCCATGAGCCGATTGCGCCGCTGACAGCGATGCAACAACGCTTGCTATTCATCGAGCAGCTTCAACCTGGCGCGACCACGTATCACATACCCAGTGCGTATCGATTGCAAGGGCCATTGAATGCCTCGGCATTCGATGCCGCAGTGAAGGCCTTGTTTGTTCGCCATCCAGCGCTGCGCACACAGATCGAATTCGGTGCTGACGGAAAACCAATGCAGCGAGTGTGCGACTCTGTTTCCGCTTCCGTCATTCCAGCAGAGGACCTGAGTCACCTGCCCTCTGACCAACGCGAAATCCGTCTGCAGGAGCGCCTACGTGACCTGACCTGTGACGCACTGGATTACAGCGCCGCGCCGCTTGCGCGAATGCGCCTATTCCGACTCGGCCCCGATGAGCATGTCTTTTTCTTGATGGTGCACCATCTGATTGCCGATGGCCGATCTATCCAGATCGCATGGCGTGATCTATCCGAGTTGTATCGGGCACAGTTGCTGGGGGCAGAACCCAAACTGCCCGCACTGGATGTCACTTACGGCGACTTCGCTGCCTGGCATCAGCACCCCAATCGCCACGCTGAGACACAACGCCAGGTCAACTACTGGCATGAAGTGCTGTCTCCCGTACCCGAACCGCTTGCTTTGCCAAACGACTATCCTCGCCCGAAGCAGCCTTCCGGCAAAGCCAAGCACATCGAACTACACGTTCCCCCAGCGACCAGCCAGGCTCTTGGGCAACTGGTGACGGCTGATAAGGCCACCCTGTTCATGGGGGCCCTGAGCGCCTATGCGCTCTTCTTGGCCAGACACACAGGGCAAAACGAATTCGTCATCGCCATTCCAATTCTGGGCCGTGATGACGCTGACATCGAAAACGTCTTCGGGTTTTTCTCAAATGTGCTGCCGATTCGGCTGAAGATTGACTCGGGGTCAACTTATCGCCAGATTCTTGCCCATGTGCGTGAGTCGGTCGTGCGAGCATTCGAATACCCAGATGCCCCTCTTGAAGAGGTCATTCGGACACTGCGGATCGAGCGAGACGAAAGTCGTTCGCCCATTTATCAGACCCTGTTTGGGTTCCAGGATGTGCAGAATGACGATGACGTCTTTGCCAATTTGAAGAAGCAATCGGTCGCGACTCCGGTGGCAGGCATCGCAGAAGACCTCACATGCTGGATGTGGCAGGACAGAAACGGACTCAAGGCCTATCTGACCTACGCAACCGACCTATTCGGTGCAGAAACCGCCTCCCTGTTCGCGCAGCGCTATCTGAATTTGCTCGATCAAGTTGCGCGTTCTCCTGATGCCAATGCTTTTGAGCTGCCAATGCGAAGCCCCGCAGAGCAATTGCAACTCGACAGCTGGAACGCCACAGACACAACCGACTCGGGGTTCAGCACCATCAACCCCTTGCTTGCTCGATGTGCTCTACAGAATCCGAGCAAAACCGCCGTCATTCAAGCCGATGGCACTCATTTGACATACGCTCATCTGGATGCCAGAAGCAACCAGCTGGCTCATGCGCTGAGGGAAAGAGGCGTCGGGCGTGGCCACCTCATCGGATTGTGCCTGGAGCGAAGCCTCGACTTGATCGTGGCTCAGCATGCCATTCTCAAAGCGGGAGCCGCCTATGTTCCGCTCGACCCGGCCTACCCCGTTGATCGCCTGACCTACATGGCTCAGGATGCCGATCTATCCTTGCTGATCGCTCAAACCAGCACCGTTGCCAAAATCAATTGGCCACACGATGCCACTTTATTGCTTGATGGCAGTACCTGGCAGAACCGCCCATCGACTGCATTGCGGCCAAGTCAGCTTGATGCTCTTGCGAGTGACCCAGCCTACGTCATTTACACATCCGGCTCAACCGGCAAGCCCAAGGGCGTGGTGGTGCCTCATGGGGCTGTGGTCAACTTCCTGAACAGCATGGCAACCACACCGGGCATGGCAAGTGAGGACCGCATTCTGGCCATCACAACCTTGTCGTTCGACATCGCTGTGCTTGAATTGATCCTGCCACTGACGGTCGGCGCCTGCATTGTGATGGCCTCACAAGATCAAGTGCTCAGCGGACAGGAACTCAATGGACTGCTGAACACCCAGGGCTGCACGATGATGCAAGCCACCCCAAGCACCTGGCGCATGCTCATCGATGCTGGCTGGAAGGGCTCCCCGACCTTCAAAGCCCTGATCGGAGGCGAGGCGTTAACCCCTGACCTGTCTGCTGCGTTGCAAGCGCGCACAGGCGCTCTGTGGAACATGTATGGCCCCACCGAAACCACGGTCTGGTCTAGCTGTTGGCTGGCCACAGGGACGAATCGAACCATCTCCATTGGTCGCCCGATTGCAAACACCCAGGTTCACGTACTTGATGACAAGATGACCCCCTGCCCGATTGGTGTTCCCGGCGAGATCTGGATCGGAGGCCATGGCGTCACCACAGGCTACCTGAAGCGCCCCGAACTCACAGCCGAGCGATTCCTGCCAGACCCCTTCCGCAAGGAGCCCGGCGCTCGTCTGTACCGCACCGGTGACCGCGGTCGTTGGTGCCCGAACGGCACCATCGAACACCTGGGACGCCTTGACTTCCAGGTCAAGGTGCGGGGCTACCGCATTGAGCTGGGGGAAATCGAATCTGCATTAGCGCAATCGGCCGAGATTGCACGCAACGTCGTCATCGTGCGAGAAGATGAGCCCGGTGATCAGCGTCTGGTGGCATACATCGTCCCCACAAGGGATGGTCTGGGCAAACATTCATTCAGAGATTTCCTGAAGGAACGCCTGCCTGACTACATGGTGCCGCAGCACTTCGTGATGATCGAATCTGTCCCGCTTTTGCCCAATGGCAAAGTCAACCGACAGGCTCTGCCGGCACCAACGCCTGCGGTCCCCCCCGCCGTTGCCCATCATTTGAGATTGCCACAGACCTCAGCGGAAAAAGCGATCGCTTCTGTATGGGCCGATCTATTGAAAGTGCCCTCCATCCATACCTCTGACAATTTCTTTGACTTGGGGGGGCACTCGCTTCTGGCGATGCGAGCCGTAGCCGAAATCAACAAGCGACTCGGAACACAACTTACTGTGCGACAGCTGATATTTTCAACACTTGAGCAGCTTGCCTTGACCCACACGAGCGGCACACAGCAAGCCACGATCGAGAATGGCTCATCTGGAAAAGGCTGGATTCGAAAAT
>ERZ724505.632-NODE-632-length-21903-cov-5.113695_pt1 | contig 21903 bp, 4 predicted proteins | sample MGYA00376038_ERZ724505 | MGnify/ENA primary metagenome ERZ724505 (study PRJEB28724, sample SAMN07190884) | wastewater metagenome | isolation source: effluent of sewage treatment plant in Hong Hong | place: Hong Kong | collected 2016-03-17 ...
CTCCACTTAGCTCTTGGGACTTCGAGGGTACATGGCGCACTACCGATGGTTATCCGATCTTGCGGGGCTTTAATTTTACGCCAAGTAATCCCACGCTCAGTGCCGGTAGCGCCACCTCCAGCCGTATCAATCTAAGCTGGAATCACCAGTCTGGTGTCGATCACTATGTCGTTCAGTACAAGCCAAGCTCTTCGGGAGACGATGCATGGGCTACTTACAATCATCTCGATAGTCCGAATGCCAATTCAGTAACCGTAAACGGTTTAACACACAACACAAGCTATGATTTCAGGGTACTGGCCTCTAATGATAGCGGAGAAAGTAACTGGAGTAACGTTGTTACAAAATCAACGACAAGTCAGGTTTATAATATTTCTACCTGTGATCAACTTCAGGATATTCAAGGTGACTTGGCGGCTAATTACACGCTCGAAAATGACATAGACTGTAGCGCAACTGCAGATTGGAACGGTGGATCCGGTTTCTGGTCAATCGGCAATATGGATTGGCAGAATCCATTTACAGGTAACCTAGACGGCAACGGCTATGCAATAACAGACCTCAACATTAACCGTACAGGTGAAAATGACGATAGCAGCGCGCTATTCTTCCGCACGCAAGGATCGACCATCAAAGATTTGAGAATTGGCGGAAGCATCGATAGCCGTTACTCAGCTGGATCAATAGTCGTATTCGCCTATAACACATCACTAGAAAACGTGCACAGCAGTGCTGATGTGACAACAGAGACAAACGGTGAAGAATGTACCGGTGGATTGGTGGCTTGCTATGTCAACGATAGCTATGACAGCGGTCATATCATAAATAGCTCGAGTAGCGGAGAAGTTAACGGATACTGGGACGTTGGCGGAATAGTTGGCTATGCCTACAAGTTAGTTCTTTCGCATAGCTACTCGACAAGCTTCCTAGCTGGCCAATCTTATGTCGGTGGTCTAGCTGGATTCTTGAATGATTCATATGCGTTTGATGTTTACACGACCGGTGGGGCTTATGCTGCAAATGATGATGGATATGTCGGTGGCTTGTTTGGGGGAATCAATAGCACTTACATCGATCGATCTTACTCTAGCGACCAGATATTTGGTACATACTATGTCGGTGGCCTTGTTGGTGTCTCTTCCAACAGCCAAATACACAATAGCTTTAGCGAAAGTGCCGTCAGCGGTGCCGATGGGGAGTCCAGAGGCGCCGTAGTCGGTGTAGATGATGGCGGTACAGTGCTGTTTAATACCTTCTTTGACCAAAATCGTACCGAGCAAGATTATTGTATAGGTAATGTATACCCAGTTGGCGGTTGTGAAGCCTTTAACTCTGACGGTAATGACCAGACGCATTTCTTTGGTAGTACATCATTGGCGCCACTGGATACTTGGGACTTTAACGGGTTGTGGGTCGCGCATGACGATGGCCTGCCAACTCTAGCCGGTGTACCGTTCCTTGAAGGTGATGGCATCCGAGCTCAAACTACTACGACAACAATAACCGTTTCATGGGATGGTACTGATCCAAACGGCAGCCCAATTACTGGCTACGAGCTGTTCTATAGAAAGAGCGGCGATTCAGCTTGGATTCCAGTGACAATAGACCCTGCCTTGGCTACTAGCGCGACTATTTCTGGGCTTACACCTTCAACCCAGTATGACTTTATCTGGCGACCGATCAACGCATTGGGGAAGGGCACTAGGATACAGTTCTTCACCTTTACTAAGGATTTGGCTGCCCAGCCGGGTAAAGCCGCCGCTGTAATCGTCGTCAAATCAAAAGCCGCTCCTAAAGCAGCCGCACCGGCCGAAACCAGCGATATCTATCTTGATGACTTCTTAGAATACGCCACAGGGCTCGGTAAACAACTTGATCTAAAATCCGGCCAGGTAGTCCACTTTACAGTGGTGCGAAACGGCGTTACTGAACAGCATACAGCGACTGTAAAAGAAGTTGGAAGTGACTATGTCATCTTGACGATCGCCTCAACGCCATTTGATGTCCGGATAAGTCTTGGTGAGCTTAAGACTATTGCTATAGATGGTGATCCGGTGATGATGGTAAAACTAAGCAGTATTGATGGCGGTCTAGCGAGTCTGCAGTTTAACAAAATTGCTTCTGAGCCTGAGATCACACCTACAGCTGTTACACCTTCGCTGCTGGCTGCAAATAGAAACATTAAGGATACGCTAGGCGTACTCTGTATAGTCGCTTCAGTTTACTTCCTAATCGCAGCTATTACGCCGCGAAAACAGCACAAGATCTCGAAGCACTAAATTTACCGGTACCGCCCGCTTAAGCTATAATTACAAAAGTACAGATATTAAGATAAAGAGCTGAGAGGTGAGGAAGATGTCTAAAGCTAAGAGTAAGCCGAATACTGTTAAAACTGATAGCGATAAAACAACTCAAACTAAGTCGTCAGGACGAAATAGGCAGGGTTTAAAAATTGTTGGCCTAATTGTCATCTTGCTGATTGTTTTTGTGGCTGGCAAAGCCTACGGCGAAAACAAACAATCGGACGTTGCTAATAGCAAAACTATCCGTCTAGTAACAACAACTTCGACGGTTGCACCAACACCAACCACAACAGCTCCAAAGACACCACCTACCAAAGAACAACTTCAAGCCCAGACCAGCAAAGCTGCCAAGACTCGTTCAGTTGTAATATCAAGCAATGGACACGTAATTTTAAGCGGAACGGTCGAGAGTTCAACAGCCGACAATCTGATCATCAAGACTAAAAACGGCCAGCTTTATAGCTTTGCGGTTGGCCCTGAAACTCGCGTTACCGGTATAGGCTCAGGTAGCGCAAAAATTACAGATGTTAAAAAGGGTGCGAATGTGGCGGTTACACTATCGGTCAGGCCAGATGGATCGTTCCAAGTACGCACAATCCGCACATATAAAACAAGCTAAATACCGCGCTTGTCGCTCGACTAAATCGATAGCATTAATGCCATCAAGGTCACGCCAATATAACGCGCAGTTAGGTGCTTCCAGCTAACTCCCAAAGCTAAAACAGAAGTTCTCTCCATAATTAAAACCTCACGTAGAATAATAACCTGACAGTTTTAGCAGGGCTGTAAGATTCGTTACTGCTGGTTTTTGCACAGTTTTATCAAGTTATTACGTTGTGATGATCACATCGAGAGTGTCAATTTACCTCTGTAAAAAATTTAAATATAGTGATTTTTGAACAATGAACACAATTTCGATGCAAATAAAGACTTTAATAGCTTTTTGTATATCAATAGCTACAGACATAAATGATTGCTATAATCGTAACCAGTATGCGTGCATTCCGCGGACTGAGGGTATTGTTAACGGGGCTGGTGGTAGCCTTAGCTGTCCTTAGTTTGTCTCCAGCATCGGCTTCCTCATCCGCAAATATCTCGAGAGCCTATAAGTCGAATACCGCAATTCCTAACGGCAGCTTAGTTAGTCTCAACAAAGACCAGTCAGATTATGTTGAACTTGCCAGCACAGCCAATGCTAGTCTGTTGCTAGGGGTAGCGGTAGCCAGTGATGACTCATTGCTAGCCGTAAACGCCTCTAATACAACCGTACAAGTTGCAACAAGTGGCACAGCCAGCGTTCTAGTTAGTGATTTAAGCGGTCCGATTAAAGTTGGTGATCAGGTGACGGTTTCACCGTTCGAAGGTGTCGGTATGCTGCAAAAGTCTGGGGGTCGGGTAATTGGCTTGGCTCAAACAGAATTTACGGGGCAGGGCTCTAGCGCAACTAGCCAGGAAGTCACAGATAAGGCAGGCAACAAAAAGACCATAAATGTCGGATTGATTCGGGTCACTATCGGTGCCGGTATCACCTCTAACAGCGGTCAAACCAGCGAAGGCGAACTTAACGCGCTGCAAAAGATTGCTAAGAACCTAGTCGGGCACCAAGTCGCCACCTGGAGAATTATCATGAGCATAGTCATCGTAACAGTGACGTTCGCTGCCTTGATTACTCTGACTTATGCGGCAATCTACGGCAGTATCATATCTGTTGGGCGTAACCCACTAGGCTCATCCGCGATCTTTCGCACGTTACGATCTGTGCTATTTATGGCAGTGCTGACAGCGGCCGTTGCCGGCATCTCGATATACTTCTTACTGCACTAAAAAACAGCCCACAGATTGTGGAAAACTTCGCTATATAAGAATAAATCTAACTCCACCCCTGTAGCATTGCACTACTTTTTTGTTCATTTAGCTTGCATCTGTAACAACAGAGGTCTAAAATAGACTTACGGCAAAAAGTATAAAAAGCACGGAAACAAACTAAAAAACCAATATGCCCGAAGAAGATAACAGTCTTGATGCCAGCGGTGGTAGTAAGCTCTATGACGCGACTAGTTCGAGTCTAGAGACAACTGCTCCTGTTGTTCAGTCAATTCCTGCTCGACGTCGGCCGTCGCTTTTTAAGTTTAACCGCTTGGCGTTTACGGTAACAGGGGGAGCTCTAGCTGCAATCGCGATTATCGTTGGTATCGCATTTCTGTTTAACCAAGCCCAAAACTCTAAAGCCAACGAAATTGCCGGTAAAAAGGGAAGTTACGATGTAAGTACTATTTCAACCAACGGTGTTGAAAAGAATGACGCCCTCAAGGTAGGTACGGCTGACAGCTTAGACGTTAATGGCCAGCTACAGGTGAGTAACACCGTAGTTTTGACTCCTACTTCAGCGCCAACCGCCCCTGAAGCAGGCCAAATTTACTTCGATAAAACCTTAAACTCACTGTTTTACTACAATGGATCGGTATTTGTACCAGTAGCCAACCAAAACTCAGTCGTAAGTAGCTTAGGTGGATTAACAGGGGCGATTAACCCTGGAGCGGGTCTGAGCGCTGTCGGTGGCAGCTTGCAAAACACTGGTGTACTGAGCGTACAGGGTCAATCTGGCACGGTAACCTTTACTGCCGGAGGGGGTATAGATATTAGCGGTACAACTATTTCAACTACGGCTCTGCCAGCAGGACAGCTAGTCTTGGGAACGGGTACTAACGGGTTTACTACTGTGGCGCAAGCCAATACGCCAAACCAGTGTCTAATATCCACTGCTGGCGCACCTGTCTTTGGTAGTTGTACAGGCACAACTCAAGTAACTAGCTTGAATGGTTTGATCAACGGACTTACTTTAGCTGAAGGATCAGGGATAACCATTACTCCAAGTGGCGGTAATACACTAACAATTGCATCAACTGCAGGTAATGCCATTACTGCCGTAAACGGCCAAACAGGCCCAACCTTGACTGTAGATAACGCAACATCAAATGTTGCTAACCATATCACAATTAACAACGCTTCAGCTAATGGCTCTACCAAGGGTATTGCAGCATTTAATGCAACAAACTTCAGCGATAATGGTAGTGGTGTAATTAATACAATACAGGGTATCTCAACAGCTGCTACGCCAACCTTTGCTGGCTTAACAAGCACAGGCTCAATCCGAACCGCAACTGGCTTAACTTCCAACGGCACAGATCTCTTCACGGTTCCGACTCACACTGGCGGAGGTGTTCTTTGTGTCTATAACGCTGGTGATGCATTTGCAAATTGTCCTGTTGGAGGAAATGTCTCACGAGGTGCATCTGCCAGCAATAACAGACTAACCAAGTTTGACGCTAACAACGGAAATGTTACTGACTCTAGCCTGTTGGACCAAACCAGCGGTTTACAGGTTACGAGCAGTGGATATTACCTCGATCTAAGTAATGGTGGCGCATCAACCTTCACAATCAAAAACACTAATGGTTCAAACGTTGCCAACCTGATTGTGACTGGTAAGGTTACTGCTAGCCAGGGTCTACTGAACGGAAGTGATACATTCACCTTACCAACCAACGGCGGCAATGGCGGGGTGCTTTGCTACCTTTATAGCGGCACTAGCAACTGTCCTACCGGCGGTAATGTCTCTAGGGGTGGCTCTGTCACCACCAATAAAGTTGCGATCTTTGACGCCAGTGGCAACATCGTTAACTCTAGCTTGCTAGACCAGACCAGTGGTCTACAGGTGTCAACTAGTTCTTATTACCTGGATCTAAACAGCGGCTCAGCTTCGACATTAACCTTAAAAAATACTGGAGCAGGCGCGGTAGCAAACCTATCTCTTACCGGTAAACTATCAGCTGCACAAGGCTTCTTACAGGGTAGCGACACTTATACACTGCCAACTAACGGTGGCAACGGTGGCGTTATCTGTTATCTTTACAGCGGTACAAGTAACTGTCCAACTGGAGGCGATGTATCATACGACGGTACGCATACAGATGGTACGATCGCTATGTTTACTCCTGCAGGAGTTGTTGATTCATCTTTACTTCAGACCGGGGTGAACCTTTCGACAGCAGGCAGTTTCACGGCAAGTGGTGGAATAATCACCAACTCAATCACAAACAATGCAGCTGCAAACTCTCCAACCAACGACCTTCAGATTATCTCAACCAACAACAACATTCAGTTCTCGATCAATGGTGGAGCCAGGGTCTTTACCTTTGATACTGGTGGAAGCACGCAATACCAAACCATTTGTACTACCGGTATCTCCTGTGCATCTGGTGGTGGTACAGCCGTACTGCTCGAAGGGACAGGTCCTCAAGTCCATACTTCAAGCGATCCAGGTATTTGGCTCAATACAACCACAGGTACCGGCGCTTTAATTAAGCTAGCTGTCAGCGGTATCGACAAGTTTGTCATCAACAACAAAGGCGAACTAGAAAGCTTGCTTCTAAACGGCGGTACAGCCGGTACAGACTACGTAAAACTCCAAAGTGCTAGCCGAACAGGTGCGCTGACCCTAAACGTGCCTGCAGCCGCTGCTGGTACGGCAGACATCTGTCTAAGCACTGGAAACTGTATAGGTTCGGGTGCGGGAATTGGTGGTGGCGGCACAAATGGTAAGATAGCTCTCTTTACGCCAGATGGTAGTCACGTTGGTGATTCAGCTTTAACACAAAGCGGTAGTGATATTACCTCAACAGGAAGCCTTACTCTTCAGGGAGGCAGCGCTACCTTAGGAGTTGCAGGTCCTGCGGGTACAACTGGTTCAATTGCATTCAAGCACTCGGCGTCTGCCTTCACAGGTACCCTAATACAAGGAGCACTTAGTGCCAGTCAAACATATACGCTACCTGATGCTACTGGCGAAGTATGTCTAACTAGTGGTAACTGTATCGGAGGCAGCAGTGGTGGTGCTCCAAGCAGCGCTCAATACCTGACGTTAGCATTAGACAGTGGCCTAACAAACGAACGCGTTCTGACCGCCGGTACGAATATAGCTGCACTAAGTGACACCGGAGCTAACGGAACACTTACAATTAGCGTGGCTAACAATCCAACTTTCTCAGGTCTAGTGACAGCTAGCGCAGGCTTAACGATTGCTGCCGGCCAGACCTTCACGTTTAACAGTGATGCGTTCACTGACCTGACCGGTACTGGCTTGATAATCTCTAGCGGTGCTTTACAAGCATCGCTTGGAACAAGTGTAGATTTAACTAGTGAAGTTACTGGAATATTGCCGGTCGCCAATGGCGGTACGGGTGTTGGTACTTTAACTACAAAGGGCGTTCTGTACGGTAATGGAACTGGTGTTGTACAAGCAACAGCAGCAGGTACAAGTGGACAATTATTGTTAGCAAATGCCACGGGTGTTCCAACATTTACAACACTTGGAGGGGACGCAACAGTTGATAACACCGGAAGCTTGACTGTTAACAAGCTACAGGGTAATACATTAACTGTCGGTAGCATCGCTAGCGGCGATGTTTTGCAGTACAACGGCTCGGCAATTGTCAGTGGTCACATAACAAATAGCAATCTAACGGCCGGTACATTTGTGAATATTACGGGTACTGGTGCATTGGCAGCAGGCTCAATCGCATCCGGCTTCGGAACGATTTCTACAGGTAATAACATTACTACTAGCGCCACAGTACAGGGTGGTACTGTCAACGGTACAACCTCTATCCAATTAAACGGAACCAACATTAACACCGCAGGTACTCTTTCAAACGTTGCTTACTTAAACGCAGCAACCAACACCTTCACAGGCAACCTAGCTCAAACAGGAACCGGCACAGTTAGTACAGGTACAGGTGCAATATCGCTAAACGGCGACACTACTGTAGCTAGCGGCAAGACATTTACTTTACAGGGCAGTGGCACGTCAAGCCTAATCGCTAAAACTGGTGCTGGCGACCAAAGCACTCTTAGCTTCCTAACAGGTAGCAAGAACCTTACTTATCGTTTTGATGGCAGCTTCGCAGGATATGTAAACAATACGACCTACGATGTCTGTACTTCAGTCGGCAACTGTGTTGGAAGTAGTGGTGGAGGTGTCGCTTCGACCGGCACAACCCTATATCTTCCTGTATTCAGCACAGACGGATTCCACGTTGTTAACTCTATAATTTCTCAAGATGCTTACTCGGGTGCTGCATACGCGAGCGTTGCCGGTAAGCTCAAAGTAACAACTCTAGGTACAGCTGATAACAGCAACATTTTATGTAAAAACACAGCTGGCGAAATTGCTACATGTTCTTCTCTTGGAGTTACACTTCAGACCGCATACGCAGCCGGATCAGGTGGAACAACTCCTGATATCCTAGTGAACAGCTCTGTTGGAGGTGTTGATATACAGAATAAGTTTAGTGGAGGAGTAAGTGGCGGAAACTTACTCTCAGTTCGTGGAAGTTCGGCTACAGATATTACTACTGGAACTACAGAATTCTTTGGAGTAACAGATACTGGTACGGTCAATGTAAATACTGCTGGAAGTGGTGTTACTAACATTAACACTGGTACAGGAAGCGGTGCAGTTAACATCGGTAATAGCACCGGCAACACAGCAATTACTCTTCAAGGTGGAACAAGTACAATTACCGCAAGCAGTACGGCAACTACTGGCACAGCAATGTCGGTGCAGGGCAACAGCGTAACGACAGGAACAGGCTTAAGTCTTGCGGTCAATGCTTTAACATCGGGTACTGGTCTAAATGTATCTACTTCAAGTGCGAATAATCTTAGCGGTAACTTAGCTAGTATTTCTCAAACCGGTTCCTACTCTGGTTTGCCATCAGTTCAAGGAAATACATTGAATGTTTCAAGAAATCTCTCAGGCTCAATTTCTGGCGCTGCTACTGTTACTCTAGACGCACAATATCCTTCAACAGGAACTGCTGCCGTAGGTACAACTGCAAATCCATCTATAGCAACATGGAATCACACAGTAGCAAATAAATCTAACCGTATTCTCGTTGTTACTGTTACGGGTAAGCAATACTGGAGCGCATGTACCGTTACGTATGGGGGAGTCTCAATGCTTAAAGTTGCAGACAGTTTCCAGACTGACTCAGACAACTCTGCCTCAATTTACGTAATGGTTGCTCCTCCAATCGGTACGGCTCAAGTAGTTGCAAATTGTCCATCAGCATTCACAAACACGGTTCATGCAACTAGCACAAGTTGGTACAATGTGAGTCAAACGACCCCTTACGTTGCAACTACACCTGTTGCAAGCAACTCAATAACCTTAAGTGCTGCAACATCCTCAGCAACCGCTGCAAACGACATGGCAATCGTTGCATACTCTAGTCGCGGTACTCATACAACTGGCGCAGGACAGACCGATCTTGAACCTTGTACTCTTGTTGCGTCACAGTATTACTGTAGCTCTTACAAGCTGGCTACAGGCACAAGTACAACCATGAGCTATAACACTGCTGCTACTAATAATGCTATGGTTGCGATCGCTCTAAAACAGGCTTCATCACAGGCATTAGAAGTAGGTGGGTCGCTTGCTTCTCTAAGTAGCAACTGCACCGCAACTAGCTGTGTAGATCTTTCAAATGTACTTAATCTTAACCAGCAATTTGCATCAGCAACTGGCTCTGTACTAAGGATTCAGAACTCCGGAAACGGTGCGGATATAGAATTAGGTAAAGGAACAGTACAAACATCAGACTCTACAATTGGAAACTCAATTGCAGCAACATTCAAGAGTGGAACTGGTTTAGCTTCTGGAAATGTGAGCGTACAGTCAGGTACTGCTACTGCAGGAGCATCAGGCAGCCTAAGTCTACAAAGTGGTTCGGGAACAACTGGTACGGGTGCTGTAAGTCTTCAGTCAGGCACTGCATCCGCAGGTACGTCAGGTGCGTTGACTATCCAGAGTGGTGCGGGCACTTCAGGCACAGGGGCACTGACTATTGCTACAGGTAACGCATCAGCTGGTAACTCTGGTGGTTTGGCAATTGACACTGGAACTGCATCCGGTACAGCAGGGAATATAACAATTGGTACGGGCGCGTATGCCCACAACGTATCAATTGGAAACGCTACTGGCTCTACTACGATGACGCTTCAGACCGGTACCGGAGGAATTGTTGCAAGTAGTACTGCGACTACATCAAATGCTTTTGGCTTGACTGCTAATGCATTAACCTCTGGAAGTGCGCTTGCAGTCAGTAATACTTCAACTGGCTACACTGGAAGTCTTGCTGTCTTGTCGCAAAACACTACATTTAGTACCCCAAGTGGAACTAGCGGAGTAACTTTAAGCGTGGCAAGGTCAATAACCGCAAATAATGGCGCAGGCGCTGTTGCTGTTACTCTTGATGCTCAGTATCCATCTGTTGGTGGTTACACGACAGGCACAAGTGCTAACCCATCAGTAGCAACCTGGAATCATACAGTAGCTAACTACTCAAATCGTGCCCTAGTTGTCACAGTTACAGGTAACTTGTACTGGGATACTTGTAGTGCGACATATGGTGGTGTAGCGATGACTAAAGCTACTGAAAGTACGAACACGGACGGTATCAACAGCTCACTTATATTTGTTTTAACAAATCCTACTGTTGGTACTGCACAAGTTTCCGTTTCTTGTGCGTCGCTCTTTAGCCAGGCTATTCATGCATCAAGCACAAGCTGGTACAACGTTAATCAAGCAAGTCCTTATGTTGCAGGAACACCCGCAAATAGTAATACAATCACTCTAAGTGGTGGATCTGCAACAGCTGCCAATGACATGGCTATAGTTGCATATTCATCAAATGCCAGTCATACAACTACTGCAGGGCAGACAGATATAGAGCCTTGTACTGCCGGTCCTGGTGGCGCAACCTTCTGTAGCTCATACAAGCTAGCTACAGGTGTAAGCACTACTATGAGTTACGCAACAAGTGCAACTCACAATGCAATCGTTGCGATTGCGTTGAAGCAGTCTGCAACTGCAGCAGTAAATGTAACCGGAGCAGTTGGTTCTCTCAGTAGCACATGCGCCGTAACAGGTATAGCTGCCTGTGCTGATAGTAGTAATATACTTAACCTGAATCAGCAATACGCACCAGCGACCGGCGCAGTAGCTAATATTCAAAATGCTGGTAGCGGTGCAAGCTTGCAAGCTTCAAATATTAACGATACTGGACTAGGTCTAAACTTGCTGAATATGAACGGCACCGCTGTATTGAGTACAGGTAGCGGTAACTTAGTGTCTAACCCAAGCATTGAAATAGACGCAAATGCCGCAACTCCAACTAACTGGTCTGTTACTGGCGCAGGTAATACAGTTGTACAGTCAAGCACACGTGCAAAATATGGTTCGTCATCAGCGTTAGTTACCAGTACCGGTACAGCTGGTGTCCTCACAGCAAATACCTCAGCTCTAACTGCAAATAACACCTATACAGTCTCTTACTGGGTCTATAACGCTTCTGGCGTGGCTCCAGTTGAGCAATTAGCACTTGGAGGCACAAACTGTGCGTCAACAACTACGTTGACGAGTAATTCAACCTGGACACAGTACAGTTGTACAATCACTACTGCTGCCTCAAGTAATAACATCACATTTACAATGCCAGCAACCGCAACTAACTGGAACATCGATGGTGTGCGAGTTAATCAGGGTAGCTCTATAAACAGCGGTACAATCCAGCTTAATGGTGCGATAGACTCTGCAGTACTCTTCCGTAACACTGCTAACTCAACTACTGCATTCCAGATCCAAAACTCTGCCGGCACAAATCTACTAGCAGCTGACACAACTAACATGAGGGTTTCCGTGGGATCGCAAGGTGTCGCAACAGGTCAGCTGTTTATAGCTGGTAACATGCCTTCAGCTCACTTAGCTTATGTTGGCACCGCTAGCTCTGTCAGCGGTGTGGCTGTACAGGGTCGTTATGCTTATGTGTCTACGGGCACTAATACGAGTGGATTCCAGGTCTTTGACGTCAGTAACCCAGCAGTACCGCTTCAGATTGGCAGCGCAAACCAAGCTAGTGCTGCAACTAAGAAGAAAGTCAAAGTCCTGGGTAAATATGCCTACGTTTCGAGTAACGGTACCTCTACTACTGGTACTTTTGAAGTGTTTGATATAAGCAATCCTAAGTTACCTGTTTCAGTGGGTTCTCAGACCTATACAACTACTGGAAACACTAACCTTCCAGCTCTGTATGTCCAAGGTAAATATGCATTCGTAGGAGATGGCAGCAGCCGAACTCTATGGATCTTTGACGTCAGTAACCCAGTTAATATGCCTACGGCTACTCAGTTCACAACTGGTGTAGCTGGCTCTGGTATCGCTGACATCTGGGCTTCAGGTAAATATCTGTATCTGGCTAATGCAGGTGCTACAACCGCGCAGTTCCAGGTGTTAGACATAAGCACACCTACATCACCAACAGTCATCGGCACAATTAGCAACAGCGGTGCAGGTACTTCTATCTCTGGTGCAGTTACGAGCCTAGCCGTACAAGGTCGTTACGCCTACGTGGGTAACTCTACAGGCTCTGTATTTGCTGTAGATCTAAAAGACCCTGCTTTTGCTAGCCCAGTCGTTGCAACAGTAGCCACAAGCGGTACAGGTGCAGCTAGCCTATATGCACAAGGAAGAGTTCTTTATGTTGCGGATAACAACTCAAACCGAATTAGCGCAGTTGATATTTCTACTCCAGGTACCCCAGTCGCAATATCCTCATACAGTAATACAGCCGGTAGCGCTGCCGCTCAAGCTGTTACTGGCTCAGGTAGATACCTATACGTTGGTTCCGGAAATGCAACTTATGGGTTCCAAGTCTTTGACATGGGCGGCACTTATAGCCAACAGCTCGAAACCGGCGGTCTCGAGACCGATACTCTCAATGTAAGGTCAAACAGTACTGTTGCTGGTGATCAGAATGTTCAAGGTAGCCTTACCGTTGGATCCAGTACACTCTTGCAAGGTAGTCTGTCAGTCGGCGGAAATATCACCGCCACAAACTACGCTACTTCTACGGCATCATATTCTACCACTGTCGGAGCAACCACAAACACTACTTCAATTACAGTAAACAGTGCAACCGGCTTTGCTGCAGGAGATGTAATTTTCATCAACAATGCTGGCCAAGATTACTACACTCGAATTATAAGTATTTCAACCAATACGTTTACCGTAAGCCCTGCCGTTGATGTTGATGCTAACTCTGGTGCAACACCAGCTGTTACTAAATACATAGTGCAAAATATAGGAGCAATATCTACAAATGCTGCAACACCTGCATTGAGTGATCGCTTCTTCCAGGGTTACTTCTTGGGAGGAGTTGTTACGGGTGCTGGCTCAACCACTCTAAGTGACAATAGTCTACAAAGTACGGGCAGGATGAACTACGCAGCCACAGGGCACCTGTTTACTAGCACAGCAACCACCACAAGTGGGCTATCGGTTACGGCGAACAGCCTTACTACAGGATCTGCCCTAAGTCTTACCGTTAGTCCAACATACAGTACGTCTGCAACATATTCTCCGCAAGCTCTGAGTATTGCTCGGACAATAACTTCAAGCCCCACAATACCCGCCGTAACAACTGATGTAGCTTTTGCTGGGGCAACTTCAAATTCTAGTGGCACAAACAACAGATCAATTACTTCAAATAGCGCAACTTTATCCAATCAGTCAAATATGGTAATCGTCGCGCACGTGGCTGCTACAGGCGGATTCACAAACTATTCTTGTTCTGCAACTTACAACGGTAACTCAATGACTGAGGCATCATCTGGAACTACATTTGGTAGTGGCACTAACATCTACACCTTTATATACACAAGTCCGACACCTGGCGTCTCAGGCAGCATTTCTGTTTCATGTAGTGATCCAAGTTTTGGTAATCAGCTTTACAATGTTTTGGTGGCTGGTAATGCGTATTATAATGTCTCAACATATTCTGGATATGCAACAGGCTCGGGTTCTAATACGCCAACATTCGCATTATCAACCGGAGATCTTGCAGTGGATGGTGCATATAACGCTTCTAACACACCTAGCAACGGATGGACCTTGAGATCCTCCGCGAACAGCGCTTTCACAGCAACCCTACGTCATGTCACGAGTAGTACTGGCGCATCTGGTACATGGCCTGGGTCTCCGACTGCAAACAATGGCCTTATCTTGAGAGCGCCAACTCCTCCAATTACTATAAATGGCAACCTTGCAAGCCTCAGCAGCAACTGCGTGGTTACAAGTGGAAGCTGTATAGACTCCTCTATTTTACTAAACCTCAACCAGCAGTACGCTTCCGCAACGGGGAATGTGATCAACATTTCAAACTCTGGCACCGGCAACGCAATCGATGCAACGATATCCGGGGGTAAAGGCATAAATATTACCAATTCTGGTACGGGTACAAGCTTGTTTGTAAATAATACCTCAACGGGCAAATCTATAGATATCCAATCTGGCGGTACATCTGTGTTTAGTATTAGTAACTCTGCATCTGCAGAAGGTGCAGCTACGTTTAGGAACAAGACCAATAATGCCACAGCTTTTAGTATTCAGAATGCTGCCGGGTCGTCGCTATTTAATGTAAGCACTACACCTGTTACAAATCCTGGCAGTTTAATAAGTAATGGATCGTTTGAGACAGACACAAGCGGCTGGACAACATTAAGTCGAGTTAACTCAAACGCATCCGATGGGAGCTACAGTGGCTATATGTCTACTACTAGTACTGCAACTGCAACTGCCACTTTATCATCATCGCTACTTCCTAGCACTACGTACACACTAACTTACTATATGACTGGAATGACGCAATTTGTTGGTACACTAACCCCAAGTTTTGCTGGTCAAAACTGTACTATTAAAAACTGGTTCGATAGCGGTGTGTTTACATGTACGCTAACAACACCGGCAAGCCCAACATACAATACCGTGTCATTTGCCCTTACTGTTGGATTTAGTACAGGAACTGTAAACATTGATGCCGTCAGAATAGAACAGGGAAGCACTTCAAGTGGTTATGGTGTCGCAGGCGCTACTACTTTAGCGGGCAACTTGAGTGTTAGCGGCTATTCAGCGACGATAAACTCTGCGACGACAATTAATAACACTGCACTTGTCAAAACAGGATCTTCGACTGCATTTCAGGTGCAAGATGCGTCAGCTAATGCAATGTTTATAGTCAGTTCAAATAACTTCAGTGGTGGCTATAACTCTGCAAATTCAGTACTTAAAGTCGCACAGGATTCTGGTACTAACCGCTCAATTAGCGCTGCTGGTACGATTAACGCTTCCGGCGCCGACTATGCCGAGTGGATACCTTGGTTTGCCGCCAAGCCTGATCCAGGCTCAATTGTTGAATTTAAGGGGCAAAGTATGGTGGTATCATCAAGTCAAACAGCTGCTTTCATCGGTAACGATGGAATTGCAGATCAAGAGAATGCCATTCTTGTCACCTTTACCGGACAGGTACCTGTTAAAATAAGTACACCAGTAAATGAGGGAGACTTCCTAGTGCCAAATGGCGATGGAACGGCGCATGGGGTAGCGCCAGCTACAGCAAGCATGGCAGATTATTTCAGCCGAGTGGGCGTTGCGCTAACAAGCGGCTCGGGAGGTTCAGTAATAGCTCTTGTAAGTGGGCCAGGTACAAATACGCAGTTTAATCCCCAGGCAAATAATAGCTTCATAGACCTTAACGTTGCAGGTACTTTAACCACAACAAACTTGGTAGTTACAGGTTCGGCCAACTTCCATGGCAACATAATCGTCGGCGGACACGTCATTACAGCTGGTAACACTCCTGACACAGAGGTACTGGGTGCGGCCGGTGCTGGTGCGACAATCACCATCGATGGTAACGATACCGCTGGTACTATCACAATCACCACGGGTGGTGGAGCAACGGCCGGTGACCTAGGTAAGCTAGTATTCAGCAACGCCTTCGGTAAAGCGCCTAAGACTATCCTATCGGCTCAAGACGAAGCCAGTCAGGATGCCAAGATATTCCCAACAGGCAAGTCTGCCAGCCAATTCATTCTACGTACTTCACAAGCGCTGCCTGCAGGCACGTATACATTCGACTACTTCATAGTCCAATAACGGTCTTCAAATAATGTGTAAATAGTTGTAAGTATAACTATGTTGGTTTACATCTACATCAGTTAGAAGAAATATACTTTCGCACTTAGGCTGACGAATTGGTATGCAAAATTAGATGTTAATAAATCAACGTATAACATTTGTAAGTAAATGAAGGGCAGAGTCAGAAAAATTTAGTTAACAGGGGTGAATCAATCAATATCGAGTATCTTGAAATAACCTGTGGATAACCCTGCAAATGTATAAAAAATGTGCACATTAGCTTGCATCTGTTATATCAGGGGTCTAAAATACAATTACGGCATAGTATATAAAAATTGCCAAAACAGATACAAAAACCAAAAAAAGAAAAATTATGGGTCCTGAAGACACTAGTCTAGACCAGCATTATGAGATCCCTGATTACGCTACTACTCTGGTAAATCCACCTCCAGACGCAGCGCCGATTAAGGTTAAGCGCATGCCTTCGCTGTATCAGTTCAATCGTCGGGCGTTATTAATCTCGATGGCCACTGTTATAACCATTATGTTGATAGTGGGGCTGGCTTTTGGGTATAGCTTGCTTAAGGACGCTAACGCTAAAGATGTTACCTCTAAAGAAGGTAGCTACAGCGTCGGTTCGGTTTCAGTTAACGGGGTAGAAAATGATCAACTCAAGGTAGTTACTTCATCTGAAACCCTGGCGGTCAACGGGCAGTTACAGGTTAAAAACACCTTAGTACTAAGCCCGAGCGGAGCACCGACCAATCCAACTGCTGGGCAGGTTTACTACGATAAAATCACAAATACACCGTATTACTATAATGGGACGGCATTTGTTGCGATTGCAACAAGTATTTCAGGGGTGAGCGGATCATTGTCTCTCGGGGGTGGCCTCAGTTTAGTTAATTCGACTATCGTTAACAGCGGTGTTATTTCGATACAGGGCCAGAGTGGCGCCGTGAATTTTGCCAGTGGACCAGGTATCGCGATCAATGGCTCAACTATATCCAACAGTGGTGTTTTGGGTATTTCAGCTAATTCTAATCAGTTAGCAATTACTTCTAGTGGTGGCAACACCCAGATATCAATTGTCGGGATTCAACCTGGTGGCGTACTGGTCGGAACGACCGGAAATGGTATAAGCACGGTGTTACCAGGTGGCCCTGGTGAATGTCTAGTTAGTGATGGATCAAATTTACCAGCGTTCTCTTCGTGTACGGGTGCCGGGGGAGTAACCAGCCTTGATGCTGGCAACGGTGCGTTAACTAGTGCTATAACGATTCAGGGTAGTGGCGGCATATCTGTTGGGAGCAGTGGGAACACGATATCAATCGATGGTTCAGCGCTATCTCTACCGAGCAATTATGTTGCGACTCTCGGCACACTAACGGGCTTAAGTGTTACTGGTAACAGTGGTCAGGGCAGCACACCTAATCTGAGCGTCTTGTATGGAGCTACATCTACGACAGCTTTGAGAGGTGATACTACTCTGATTTGCCCTAGCGGCACAGGCAACCTATCTGGCGGTGGCGGTACGATTACACTGGCAAACAATACTTCGTGCCCCAATCTGACTATTGTGAATAGCCCAACTTTTAGCGGTACAGTTACTGCATCCAGCGGAGTAGCGCTTGCAAGCGGTAAGACTCTGACTGCAACAGGTAGTGGTATAGACGTATCTGCCGGTAACGGTGGCTCAGACACAATAACTTTTTACACTGCAAACGGCGCAAATAGCTTCATCTTGCCCACCACAGGCGGTTTAGGTCAAACCATCTGTACGACAGCCATAACTTGTGCGGCTGGCGGTGGCCAGGCTGTCATCTTAGAGCCGGGCGCTTCGCCTCAGTCATCGGCGGCTGCTACAGCGGCAATATTTATCAACAAGACTCTGGCTGCCACTGGTAATCTACTTCAGCTGCAATCCAACGGTGTCGACAAATTCGTTATTAATAACAAGGGTGAGCTAAATAACTTGAGCTTGAATGGCGGCACGGCTGGCACGGATTATGTAACTCTTCAGGGCGGAACTCAAACCGGCGCTGGAACGCTCAACATTCCTGACCTCAATGGCGCGACGCGCGACATCTGTCTGAGCTCTGGAAATTGTGCTGGATTAGGTGGTGGCATCACCGGAAGTGGCACAACTAATACCTTAGCAATGTTTACCGGTAGCGGAACTTTGGGTAACTCACTTCTCTCACAATCAGGCACGACGACAACTGTTGGCGGCTATCTAGCAATCCCAGCTAGCTTTAGCGGACCCGGCACAATTATTCTAGGTAATGGTGGCACTAACGGCAGTCAAATCCAATTTAAAAACGCCACCAACAGCAACACCTTAACTCTTCAAAGCGGTATAACGGCTGGTAATTTTAGTCTGACTTTGCCGACTGCGGATGGTACCGGCGGGCAGTGTCTGGGCACAAACGGCTCGGGGCAACTTGCATTTCAAAATTGTCTTAGTGGAAGCGGCGCTGGCGGTGGCGTGACTCAATTCAACACCAAATCAGGCGCGATCTCACTGTTGGGCACAACTAATCAGGTTATTATCACCGAAAGTCCAAGCGGAACTTTTACCTTAACGACACCACAAGACATAGCTATTTCCTCATCACCAGTCTTCGGCGGGCTAACATTGAGTAGCTTTGGCGCAGGTATTGTACAAAGTAGTGCTGGAGGTGTACTAAGTTCAAGTGCTGTTAGTCGCAATTCGGCAACATTACTATCAGGTACACTTTCGGTGGCTAACGGTGGTACCGGTTCTACAAGCTTCAATAGCAATGGAATATTATTTGGAAGCGGTTCCGGCGTTGTTTTATCTACAGGAATGACAACAAATGGGATCTTGGCGACTGACGGTGCAGGGGTGCCTGATCTAGTCAATACCTTGCCAACAGCTGTACAGGGAAATATCACTCGTACAGGAATTCTCGCCAATGGCTCGATCGCGTCTGGCTTCGGCACAATTGTTACTGGTAACAGTTTGAGCGTAGTAGGTGTTAATAGTGGCAGTGGCTTACTTCAGGGTTCAGGTGGATTAACGACTACCGGTGCTACATCGAGTATCAATGCAAGTTCAAACTTTAACACGAACATCAATACAGGCACTTCAACAGGGGCCGTTTCAATCGGAAATAGCCTAGCAGGCACCATTTCGCTACAAAGCAGTGGTTCTATAAATCTAACCCCTGGTGGAACAGGTAATACCGGTGTAAATATTCGGCCCGGTTCAGCCAATTCCACCTCAGTGTTTACAATTCAAAACGCTGCAGGAAACAGCAATTTATTTATTGCTGATTCTACAAATACGCGGATTGGAATCGGCCGTACTTCTACAGCTTACACACTTGAAGTTGCTGGTGATATTTATAGCACTTCTAGCCTTATCGCTGAATCAGGTTCAAATATTTCAAAACTTCAGGCAAACAACCTGCAGTTCAACTCAACCGGAACTAGTCATATAGACCAACTCGGGGTCAATGGAAATCTTGATATAACTACGAAAAACACAGCAGCTTCAGCTCAGTTAACACGTCTTACTTTTGGGGCTGGTGATAATGCTTCTGTTGCTTTTACGAATGGGCAATATTCGTTTAAGCCAGGTACAAATACAACCACGGCTTTCCAAGTACAAAACGCAGCCGGCAGCAACTTGTTTAACATCGACAGCACAAATAGCAATATTACTATTAATGCTGCAAACACTCCTACAGTTCAGGCTTGGCAAACAGGTAACAATTCTGGCTTTTTGGCTAGAGAAAGCTTCACATCTGTCGTTGCAAACGGCTATATCTATATAATCGGTGGAATAAATTCAGGTACTACCGCAACCAATACTGTTCAATACGCCAAGATTCTAGCTAATGGCAACGTTGGAAATTGGTCAACTGTAGCAAACTTGCCAGCTGCGCGTGATCATGCATCAGCGGTATTTGCTAATGGCTATATATATGTAACAGGTGGAGCTACAAATGAAACGGCAGCTACCGGACATAACGATGTTTACTATGGCAAAGTAGGTAGTGATGGCAATATAACAAGCTGGACTACATCTGCTAACCCAATCGCAGTAGGCGGTAATCAGGAACGGTGGCGTCATTCTAGCGTGGTGGCTAATGATTATCTCTATGTTATTGGAGGTCAGGACACTACAGCAACTATTAGAAATACCGTTTATAAGTCTAAGTTAAATCCTGATGGCAGTAATGGCACATGGTCATCTGCTGGTACAACATTAAATACAGCTATGTATTCGCATGCATCAGCTGTAGCAAACGGGTATGTATACGCCATTGGTGGATCATCTAGCATAAACGTGCCTAGCAATGTAACCCAATACGCCAAGCTTAATGCAGATGGATCAATCGGGACTTGGAATACTACACAGAATTTGCCAGATACTCGAACCGACATGGGCATAGCAGTAATTAATGGCACTATATATGCTACCGGCGGAGAAAGTTCAGGTTATCACGCCAATACCTTTTACGCTACTCTAGGTAGTGCAGGTACAATTGGCGCTTGGAATTGTCAGGGTTCTGCCGGGAGTTGCGGAACCGCTACTCCTGTAAACAGTACTGCTCTACCAGCTACGAGATCTGAATTTGGCAGTGTGCCGCTTACCGCAAATGGATATATATATGTTGTTGGTGGTTGGAACGGCGCGGCCAATAACACAGTATATTACACGTCTACCTCAAGAGTATTGGTAAATGGGTCACTTGATCTTGTCGGAACTTCTGGTCAAAACTTAAATGAGGGTAACAGCGGTGGGACACTTACGGCCGGAAATACCAACATTATAGGTACCCTAAACGTTCAAGATACAGCCAACTTCGTTCAATCTGTTTCAGTTGGCGCTAATTTGAATGTCACGGGAGACTCATTGATAGGAGGTACGCTTACAGTAACAGGCGCTACGACATTATCCAGCACCTTACTTGTTTCCGGGGTGGCGACCTTTAGTACAAATATTATCGTAAACGGTCATATAATCGGTGGCGGAACATCACCATCTGCGGCAGCCCGATCTGGAGCAGGGTCGACAGGGTCATGTAGCCTCGATACTGCAAATAGCGCGACTAACTCAGATGTAGCTGGTGCTGTTACTATTGTCCCTGGTGGCACTGGCATAGCGCCGATAGATGCGTACTGCCGTATTACTTTTGCAACTACCTATGGCGCGCCGCCCCGAGTGATGCTGACACCACTAAATGATCCTCCAACTCAAATCGGAATGTATGTGACTACTTCAACAACGGGTGCTTACTTTGATATAAACTTCCACACTGCGGGTGGATCAGGCACAACTTACACAGTTGCTTACCACGTAATTAAATAATTTAAGCACTTTCACCTGCCAAACTGTTGCATGTTTGACAGCGACAGGGGGTTGACCGCCTCTGTTAAGTTTGTTAAGATATTACGAACGCTTGAGTTTAGGCATCGGCTAGTCGGCCATCCAGCAAAGAAGAGCTAATCGTAAACTCAAGCATAGGACAAAGGTACAGTGGGTGTTTTTTCACCGTCAGCTGGCCGAGAAAGTCCCCAAACGTTTACGCG
>ERZ724505.633-NODE-633-length-21874-cov-5.120262_pt1 | contig 21874 bp, 46 predicted proteins | sample MGYA00376038_ERZ724505 | MGnify/ENA primary metagenome ERZ724505 (study PRJEB28724, sample SAMN07190884) | wastewater metagenome | isolation source: effluent of sewage treatment plant in Hong Hong | place: Hong Kong | collected 2016-03-17 ...
ACAGTGTCCAGTCGCGCCTTCGCCAGATGAGAGCGCAGGTTCTCGACGAGCTCCGCGAGCAGATCGGCTGGCGGCGAGAGCTCACCATGGACGACATGCTGTCTCCGCTGTCCCTCGAGAGGATCTTCGACGGCGAGGGCGTTCCGTACCCCCGGACTCCCAAGACTCGGCGCGGCAGCTTCAAGGCTGACTGGATGGAGGCGTCGGACCACTGGCTCCCCAGGATGGTCACCCAGGCTCGGAAGATCAACGACCTCTCCGAGAAGTTCATCGGGAACTACCTGCTCGGGTCGGTGGACCGGGGGAGGGTTCACGCCGAGATACACCAGCTGAGGGACGATGATGGCGGCACAAGATCGTACAGACTGTCCTATGCCAACCCACCCCTCCAGCAGATGCCGGCCAGATCGAAGCTTGCCCCGCTCGTTCGAGGCATATTCCTCCCAGAGCCACACTGCCTCTGGGGTGCACCTGACTTTAGTCAGCAGGAGCCGCGTCTCGCAGTCCACTTTGCCTCCGTCTGCGGAATTGAGAGCGCAGAGGACGCAGTCAGATACTACTGCGACGACCCCGGTGCCGACTTCCACACCATGGTCGCTGAGCTCACCGGGCTGACCCGCAAGCAGGCCAAGATCATCAATCTTGGGCTCATGTACGGCATGGGTCTGGCGAAGCTGGCAGCGTCTCTCGGCGTCTCACTCGAGTCGGCGAAGGAGATAGTTGGCCAGTACAATCTGCGGATGCCGTTCGTCCGCAAGCTGGCAGACTTCTGCGCGGGCCGCGCATCCTCGCGAGGATTCATCAAGCTGCTGGACGGTGCCCGGTGCCGGTTCGACCTGTGGGAGCTTGGCTGGCGCGGCGACGACGCCTACGTCGCGCCTATGTCCCGCGAGAAGGCTGCTGCAGCCTATCCGGGGCAGCGGATAAGGCGGGCACACACCCACAAGGCGATGAATCGACTGGTGCAGGGGTCGGCAGCACGGCAGACCAAGATGGCCATGCGCGAGTGCTGGAGGGTCGGCCTCGTCCCGCTGCTGCAGATGCACGACGAGCTCTGCTTCTCGTTCGAGAGCGATGCTGACGGACGTCGGGCGCAGGACATCATGGAGAACGTGGTCAAGCTGCGGATACCGATGAAGGTGGATCTGCAGTACGGGCACACATGGGGACAGGCCTCCGAGGAGATGGACAAGGGCGTCGTGCCCCCGACATTCGACGAGCTGATGCGCTACGGACGCGGCATGAGCAACACAGAGATAGTGAGCAGGAGAGCAGCATGACCGACATCCCGCAGCCGAAGTCAGTGTTCCGAGAGTTCGACAAGGACAATCTCATCATAGCGCTGGTTCGCCGAATCCTCGGCAAGCACGGCGGCGTGCTGGCGCTGACCAACAAGGAGCTGGATGCACAGCAGCAGTACGTCGTGCATCTGTCGGCGACTCCGGAGAGCCTGCGATTCGAGCTGCAGAGGAGGCAGTGATGCTGACCCCCTTCGAGGCATTCATGCTGTTCGCCATCGCCTGCGCTCTCTGGTTCATCTGGGTGGCCATCGCTGTTCTGGCCAACGTGATCGAGCGCACCCGCGCGATCATGGAGGAGTTGCTTCAGCTGCTGCGCGGTCGCGCATGAGAGAGGAGACCGTAGAGCAGATCTTGGACCGCATACACAGGGAAGTATCCCCGTCAATGGGGATGCTGTGTGTGGCCCTGGAGAGAAGGAGGGTCAGAGCGTCCCAGCTGAGAAGCTGGGCGCACGACCTCACGAGAGGAGCTAACGACCTGCTCAAGCTAGCAGAGAGGCTCGAGGACAGAGATGCAGTACATCGTAGTGGACACGGAGACAACCGGACTCTCCCCCGACACAGACAGACTGGTGGAGTTGGCAGGAGTGGCGAGGGTGCAGGATGAGATTCTGTGGTGGGAGTCACTGTGCCGGCCCGGCATACCGATTCCGCCAGAGGCCATGGCGGCACACCACATCACGGAGCAGATGGTGGCCAGCGCCCCTCCCCCAGAGGAGGCGCTGAGCAGAATGATGCAGTACATGGGCGGAGAGAGCATGGTGTGGGTGGCGCACAATGCCGCGTTCGATCGAGGATTCCTGGCGAGGCTCGCTCCGTCTCTGGAGCCAGCCAGCCGCTGGATCTGCACATACCGCTGCGCCCTGCACCTGTGGCCGGAGGCTCCCGGCCACTCCAACCAGGTTCTGAGATACTGGCTCGGCCTCTCCCCGGATGTGCCGGATGGCCTCTATCCCCACAGAGCGCTGTACGACGCCATCGTGACAGAGGCAATCCTGCGACTGATGCTGCAGCGGTGGAAGCTGGAGGATCTGGTGAAGATGTCGCAGCAGCCTGCAGTTCTCACGAAGGTTCGGTTCGGCAAGTATCGCGGCTACAGGTGGGCAGACGTTCCGCGCGATTATCTGTCCTGGTGCATGAAGCAGAGTGACATGGACGACGATGTGCGACATACTGCATCGCACTATCTCAGCGGAGGCGTGAGGCTCGTTTAGCTCCCGGCGTTTAGCGGCGTTCTAGAGGGGGCTAGGCGGGCGCTAGCGGTTTAAGCTACTAGGGTAGCGGGCCGGGGTAGCGCGGCCTCTGGAGGGCCGTTTACGGGCTGTACAGGGGCTATCGGAAACTAGGGGTACGGGCGGGCGGCGCGGGGCCGCTCGCCGGTATAGCAAGAGGAGACTGAGAGTGGCATTCAAGATACAGAAGAACGTACCGATGCCGGACGGAGTTCGGTCAGGGGTCGCTGGACAGATGGGCGACGAGGCGCTGGCGATCATGTCGCTGGAGGAGGAGGGAGACTCGTTCTTTGTCCCCACCCCGAACGTCGACGAGCGACCGCGCATCCAGAAGCGGCTGGTCACCAAGTCGTGCCAGATGCGCAACCACGGTCACATAGAGTTCTTCATCGTCACGCGCCGCACGCGCGAGTTCGACGAGGATCTCGGCAGGGAGGTGGACGGTGTCCGCGTGTGGCGCCGAGCCACGAACATCGAGCCGATGGACGGGGACGAGGAGGCTGGCGGTGGGAACTAGATCGATAGTGTGCTCCGGGGAGAGCATGGTGGACCAGGTCGTGGACATGGTTCGCCGACTCGGGGCCGAGAAGATCACCATTGAGCGCGGCGAGAGATGGCCATGGGAGCCTGACCATGTCGTCACCGTCGAGGGGCCATCCATTCCGCACAGGGACGGTGCCTCTCGTGTCCTGGTCCACCAGAGTGTTGAGCAGAACAACCAGATGGAGGTCACCTCTCTGACCGTCAGGTGGGAGTGGGATGACCGATGATCGACGGGGGGCTGTGGGGTGTCATCTCGGAGAGGATGAGAGCGATCCACTGGCAGCGCATCGAGACAGGCGGCACGGGCCGGGGGATTCCCGACGTGAACGGCTGTCTCGGCGGCGTGGAGGTGTGGCTGGAGCTCAAGTGGACCGACGCATGGTCAGTCGGCATCCGGCCAGAGCAGATAGGGTGGGCTGAGAGGCGTCTGCGGGCAGGAGGCAGGGTCTTCCTGGCGACGCGGCGAAGGACGGAGGGTGGTCCCAGAAAGGGAGCTGCCGTCGACGAGCTCTGGATTCACCACGGGCGGGACATCAGGCACGTCGCCGACGCTGGGCTTCGAGACGGACCCCCGCCTCTGCTGGTGAGCGGCGGAGGTCCGAGCAGCTGGCCGTGGCCAGCTGTGGAGAGGCTGCTGTTCGGCTAGCGCGGGAAGCGAAGCTCCACGATCTGATCGTTGGCAGCTGCCAGCTGCTTCGTCAGCACCTCGACTGCCGCCTCGAGACGCTCGATCTCCTCCTCATGAATACGGCAGCTGCGACGATAGCTGTCGCAGCTAGCCTCGGCTCCTCCCTTGCGAGCCAGAGCATCCTCGAGATCGCCCTTCAGCTTGGAGATCTGAGCTTGCTGGAGCTCTGTGCTCCGGCGTAGCTGCCGGATGAGCTCGTCGTCCTGTCTGCTTCTTGCCATGTGTGTCCCCCTCAGGGCTGTGGCTTCGTGGTGACTAGTCGTCGCTGTCGGGAAGCAGGTGCATGAGCTCCTGCTCCACGGCAGCCAGAACAACGGTGATCACCACCATCACCGCGATCCTGAACAGAGGGTGTCTTGCTACATCTCTCACTGTGCACCCATGAGTTGCTGGACACGAGAGCGCATCCAGCCTGCGGCTCGGTCACCCAGAAGGTGGCCGAGGACAGCTGCGGTGGCCAGCATGAGCGCGAGCACATGCGGCCGAAGAAGAATGATGACGGTCATAGCGGCTCCTGCACTGCTCGATACAGCCGAAGAAGAGTGACGACTGTCATGGTAGGTCCAGTCTGATGAAGCCTCGGTCGGCATCGTAGGCGATGTCGGACCGCCAGCCGCCCAGGGCGATGTACTCGCTGACCGACATGCCCGTCCGGTAGAGAGCGAAGCGCTCTCTGGACGCACCGGACTTGGGGTTCCTCTCAGCGAGAAGGGTGATGATTCGAGGATCGCGCCGCCGCTGGTACTGGATGCGGTTCACGATCGCCTTAGGCGGAGCAACTGCACCGACCGGCTGGCCGCGCCGCCGCCCGACGGGTAGCGGTAGCGGACGTCCTGCAATATCCGTCAGCGGGACCGAGGTCTCGCCGCGAGCGCACAGATACACTGGCTGCTGCAGCAGCGCATCGAGAATGTCGCACCAGACGGTCTCGGTGCAGCTGGCTATCGTCATGACCACCTCAGCATGGCTGAGATGCTGGACACTCCTGGCGAGCATCTCCCCGGACACGTTGCCGGGGGTGGGAGGTTCTGCAACCAGACCCTGGCTGTGCAGACGCCTCCAGAGAATCGCAGACTGCGCCGGTGTGAGATTACCGTACAGCTCTGCGTGGCGGTGAATCATTCGGGACTCCTCCTTCCATCGACCCAGTCAGACTCATACAGACGCCAGCGAATGGCCTCCCTGCGCTCCTCAGCAGTAACTGACGCAAGAAACGGAGCGTAGTCATGCTTGAGCAGAGGATGGGCAAGTCGCCGACGGTACTCTACTGGAATGTGTACGAAGTTCTCGCGGAGAGCGCGATACAGGTCGCTGACGCCCATGAGGGACAGAACGGGTTGCCCCATCTCACTGAGAATCAGAGACCACATGTAGTGGTACATCTGTGACTCTAGCCAGCTCCACTGCGGATATCGAGGGTCGCCTCTCGCGTAGGAGTTCTCAGTGAGGCCACTCACCCACCCAGGTGCTGGAGTCTTCCTCGTGCGATGTCGACGAGGGGATGTGTCCGGAGGAGGGCGCTTGGCAAGTCGCCACTCCTCCTGCGTGAGGATGCGGTGCTCAGTCATCCTCGAGGATGCTCAGAAGGTCCCGAGCCTCCTTGTTCGTCTTGGCGAGCTTGCGCGCAATCTCCACGGAGAGCTCGCTCTTGACGAGCTCGTCCAGGCGAGCTCGCGCCTCTCTCTTGGCACGGACCTTGTCCGCACGTGCACGGTTTGCCGCCATGCGCTTCCTGACCGTGCCAGCTGGGATGAGATACAGATACTGCTTGGTGGCTCGCGTCTGTGCGGAAGACTCAGCGCCAGCCCAGACAACTCGGCCGATCCTGAGATCAGTGATGGCCTCCATGTCCAGAATCTGGACATCGGCGTAGACAGCCACCAGATCCCCGACCCTGGGGCTGTCCCCTGACGGAGTGAGGTAGCTGTACTCCTTCGATGCAGTACCCCGGAAGACGACGTGGACGACTCGAGGCATCACGCGGCCTCCTCAGCACTGACCTCGTCAGACTCCAGACCGACGACGGCGGCGACGATGGTGTCGTCCGGCTTCCCGTCCAGCTGGATGTAGCCCTTGCCGATGTCCCAGTGCAGGGTCGACATAGCCAGGCGGCGGCTGTAGCCGCGCTTCTCCATCTCGGCGATGAAGTCCTCGCCTGTCACGACGCCGGGGGCTGAGTAGAGCTCGAAGGTGAGCCACGACCGGCTGCTCGGGCGCTTGGGATTGCCGTCGCACATGATGTGGATCATGTCGCCGAGAGGGAGGCTGGAGGTGCTTGCGCGCTTGGCCTCGGAGGGGGCGGCGACGATCTCCCTCGGGCGCTCGGTGCGCCAGCGAGGCTGTCCGTCATCCACGAGAAGCTCGGCGTAGCCGTGCATCTTCTCGAGCTCCTCGCGGACCTTGGCCAGCCTCCTGTCGGCAGCGGCGTGGTCGCGGAACTTCTTGACGAACATCTCCTCCCCGTATCCGAGGAGGGCCTGTCCGTGGTTGTGCGCAGCTACCTTCTGCGCAGGCGTGAGGGTGTCTAGGGACTCGATGTCCATGTCTGGTCTCCTGGCGGTCGCTCGTGTGTGACGAGAGTGTCACGCGCGCTATTATACGCGCACGGGCGGGGAAGTAAAGCCCCGCCCGCGCTGAAGGTCGCTACTCAGCGGCAGCGGCCATCGGCTCCTCGCCCGGCTTGGAGCCAGGCTCGCCGAGAGTGATGAACTCGCGGTCGCCGTCCCACTGCACGTCGCCCTTGGTGCCGCCAGCCTTGTAGAACTCGCTGACGGTCATGCCGACCTTGTAGAGAGCATAGCGCCCAAACGCCTTGGAGTCGGGCTTCTTCGGGTTCGGCTTGACCGAGAGAATGACACGGTCGTCAGAGACCGTGACCTTCGTCGTGGCGCCGCCCTTGGCCCGAGGCTCCTTCGACGACTTGTCGCGCTTGGTGCGCGGCGGAGCAGTCGGAGCCTTCGAGACCTCCTTGGCCATGAGAACCTCCATGATGGAGGGATCCTCGTGCGCGGAGACCGGGAGGACGACGTCCACCAGATCCATGTCGGCGCAGGCAGCGGCCAGCGACGCGACAGTCACCGGCTCCTCGCCGATCGTCACGAGGTTCTCGGCGGAGAGCGCCCTGGCCAAGATCTGCAGCTGCTCGTCGGACAGCTTCGCGAACAGCTCGTTGTAGTTCGGCTTGTCAGCCATGGTTGTCTTCCTCTTTCTAGCGAGTGGGCGAGATTGCCCATGGTCCCTGGTACCATGCTGCGCAGCTAGGGACGATGTCACTGCGCACACCCCATTCGGGGATGTTCTACTGCCAGCCCTGGTCGGTGACCATGCCGTAGGTCAGATCCCTCTTCGAGCCAGCCAGCGCGGCGCAGTCATCCTCGAGCGACAGAAGATGCTCGACGATGTCGTCGCACGGATGGTAGTACTGGTGCACGATGACGGTTCGGCTCCTGGGAGCCATGCCGGTCACCCGCCAGCGCAGACCGGGGATCGTCCACCCCGGTATCCCGGTACCGATCCTGGACGCTCTGGCTGCCGCGATGGTCAGAGGCGTGGCCACATCCGAGGTTGCCTCGGCGATGCCGCGCTCGCCCATGGGAATGCCCGATGTGTGCATGGCTCCGCCGAACGCAACGTTCACACTGACGAAGCTGCCGTACGACGCAACGCGGATGTCGTGGTCGTCGTACCTGCCGGTCCAGACAGCGCGCTGGTTGCGCTTCGGCTTCCTGGTCTGCTCCAGACCGTAGAGCTTGCACATCTGCTCAATAGCTGCAGTCTCTGAGGGATCAAGCATCACAGCTCCTCCAGCATGATCATCTGCACATGGCTCCACTGGACGTACATCTGCGTGCCGCCAGCCTCGCGCAGAAGCAGCCACGACGAGTTGTAGGCCACCACGTCCAGCCTCTCTGCTATGGATGTGTGGTGAGTGACCAGACGGCTGACGCAGTATGGCGTGCGCCGCTCGTCCATGTCGGACATGCGACTTCTGGGATCCGCTCTGAGTGGGTGCTTCACTGTGCTGCCTCCTCCTGGCGGGTGGGGTGGTAGATGGACGGAAAGGTGCACTCGGACAGTGCCTCGATGGCCACCTTCCAGTGACCGATGGCCTCGTCCACGTCCGGGCGTCCTGCATAGCCGGACCGCTCTGCTGTGCGGACCATGGCCTCGAGGATCACGATCAGCTGGTCGCGCTGGTCAGCCCGGCTGCGCCCGCGCTGCCGCCCCGTAACCGTCTCGTCGTACGCCACAGGCTGCTCGCGAATCGACACAGGAGGAGAGCGCAGATGGATGAGCTCCATGACGTCCAGAGACCGCCGGAGGACCTGCACTCTGGCCATGCCGTTCAGCCGAGCGTCGCCTCGCTTGGCGACTCTGGCCACCTCAGCCATCAGCCGCTGAAGGTCCAGCCAGACGATGGAGTGCGCCTCGCGCAGAGTGCACGTGCGTCGGAAGATGGGCATCACAGCTCTCCGTTCATCGCTGCCGTGAGCAGCCGCGCGAGCACATGCTCCGGGCTGTCGTCGACGGCTGCGCACATGCGCGGAAGGCCGACGCTGAAGCCGTTCGCCCAGTGCTCGAACAGAGATCTTGGGCGGAAGCCCATCCTGTCGATCAGCGACTCGATCTCGGCTGCCTGGTGCTCGGTGAGCGGAGGGAACAGACACGGAGTCTCGATCGTCGCGCCGGTGTCCTCGATCGCGGCCTGCAGTACCTCGAAGAGGAGCGGGTGCGACTGGCGGCTGATCGACGTGAGGGTCACCGTGAGAGGAACGTGCACGTCGGGGATGAGAAAGTTCATGCGTCAGACTCCTGGCGGCCCTAGTAGTAGGCCGGTTATACCCTATCAAGGCGCGGATGCGCTAGCCCTATTTTTGCACAGCGGACGGATCCTCGTCGGAGATGACGATGGCCCCCGGAGCACTGCGCTCGACAGTGTCGGCGTTGTCGACACTGCCAGCGAAGCGGAAGCCCCACTTGACCGGAATGCGCCAGCCAGGCTGCGGCCGCTGCCAGGTCTTCGTGCGACCGTTGCGCCGAAGACGCCAGTATCGACCAGGAAGAACCTGGTACCAGAGCTTGCCGGCATCGAGCGCTGCCTCGATCTCGGCGAGCGATGGCTGGGTGTCAGCAGTCGTCATCGTATCCATGTCGGTCCTCCTCGTCTATGGCCTCGTATATGGCCATCTCCACGTCGGTGCTGTGGCAGATGGCGTCCTCCAGCCACGGCGGCAGCTGAAGGCTGGGGTCGTAGTTGTCGCTGACCACGGCATCCGGGGGAACGACACGGCTCAGCGACACACGCTCGACATCCCACTCCGGAGCCTCCGGCGGATCGCCGGGATAGCTGAGACTCGGCGCCACCCCCGGATGCCCTCGGTAGGTGACTCTGTACTCGATGTCGGCCTCGACTGGAACGTCGAGAATGGAGAACCTGTGGGTGATGCTGGGCATCAGGGATTCTCCCTCATCTCTGCGTCAAGACTGGCGCGCTCGCGCTCGATGCCCTCCAGGCCACCTCGGCGCTGCCACTTCTCGACAGCCTCGGGCGACCCCCAGCATCCGCGAGGTGCCTGGTTGTACAGGAAGCTGGCCCACACCGTCATGAAGGCCTGGTTCATCTCGTCGGCTCGGCTGTATGCCTGCACGAGCCTGTTGGAGAACACCTCGGTCAGGAAGTTGCCGACCTGGCCTCCTCGCTCGATGTAGCGGCGCGTCCCCTCCTGCATGTGGTCGGGCAGGGCGCTGTAGTCAATCTCTCCGAGGCTAGGCATGCTGGTCTCCTCTCGCCCACTCTGGGCGCTCTCTCCTGGTCCACACTGGCGGGCGGACGTCGCTGGCCCATCGTGCGCACAGATATGCTCTGTAAGACTCAGGGACCGGAAGGTGCGTGAAGTCTAGTCCGCGCGAGAGATTGCGCGCAGAGTTGTGGAACGGCGGTATCTCGCCATCAGACAGCGGCATGTGCACGAGTGCGCGCGTCCAGCACTTCTCGAACGAGAGGTGCGTCTTGCCGAAGCGGTGTCTGTGCTCAAGACCGATGAATGTGAGATAGCGCGTTGCCCATCTCAGGGTCGCGTCGTGCCGCAGCGACAGCACGACAGGATGGCTGGCATGGGTGCTGCGATACGGCATGTCGTGGCCGCGACGGCGAAGCTCAGTACACAGCATCTGGCAGGTCTCGAGCACCATCTTGCGAAGGCGCACGTCGTCCAGATGCTGCGCAGCGAGCAGAGGGTTGACGTCTGTGACGAAGAGGTTCACGACTGGTCCTCGTCCAGATCGACAGCCTGAACCTCGTACTGCTCGTCGTCCAGCTCCCACTCGTCGTCTCCGACGAACTGGAGCGGAGAGACGTCGGGGTCGACGACGATGTCGGTCGCGTACTGCTCCTGATCGTCCTCCGCGATGGAGTCCGGGATACGGAGGCGAACGCGAGCGATCTCTGTCTTGACACGGTGAACCTCGACCGTGTACCACTTTCCTGGACTTGTCATGGCAGCTCTCCGAGAAACACGCGGATGTGGGAGCGGGCATCCTCTGGCAGAGGCCTGCCGCCGTACAGAGTATCATACACATTGTTCCAGTACGCGAATCCCTGCGGGGAGTACTCCCACATGAACGCGGACATCAGCTTGTCCGACATCAGCTCGCTGGGAGCTTCATCCAGAAGATATCGGCAGGCCTCTGCCGAGACTGACCTTGTGAACTCCGGTGTCATGTGCACCTCCTATCTGTGCTGGCTGACATGGTAGACACTGGGCGAGCAGTCGGGATGGTACACACCCCGGTATCCTGCTCGCTCGACTGCGCGCTGCCAGGCATACCTGGCAGGCTCCGAGATGCACGCTCTCATGAGCGGAGAGAGCAGGCGCTGCTCGTCCGGGGGACCGAGGAGAGCGTTCGACGTCCGCCTGAACTCGATGGTGGCGCGGATCCAGGCAAGCTGGGCGCCATGGGGACCGGGGGGACGCATCACCTGGCCCCGTAGCTGTTCTTCGCATAGCGGCGGACGAGTCTGTCCTCGATGAGCCCAGTCAGCACACCGCTGACGCTGCTCTGCTTGGCGCGGATGGCGCCAGCAATCTCGAGAGTCGACCAGCGCTGGTGGTGATTGTCGCGGAGGAACCGCAGCGTGCACTCGCGGATGGTACCGTCGACCATCCGCGGAGCTGGCTGGTCGGGATCATCGGGCAGATGCTCGATGCTGAGAGCGACGACGGGACCGAGTCCCACTATCACCTGGTCGAGCTTCTCCCTGTCGCAGACGAGCGATATTCTGTACCTCATTGCTGCCTCCTGGCGGTTGGGCCGGGCGCTTCCCGGCGTACTAGTAAGCCTATACTACGAAAGGGCGGATGCGCTAGCCCCCTAGCGGGAGCCGACCCAGGCATGGAGGATCACAGCCACCATGCCAGCGATGTACAGACCGGCACCGACGATGCCGATCCAGAGAATGTCGTCAGAGCTGCGCATCGGCGTCCTCAGAGAGACGAGGAAGTCGATCTCTCGCTGAGCAGCATCGCGAAACTCACTGTGAGCACGATCCTGGCTAGACATCCTGTGTATCACAGCTGTGTCCCAGCGACCGAGAGCATAGCCCGCAGCCGTGTAGGGTGTGTCCCTGCACCCAGTCTGCTCCGTTCTCATCGCGACGGGACATCCGCAGCAGGCTGAGGCCCAGAACATCTCGCACAGGGCACACTGGGTCGGACCGAGGGAGACGTCGCCCGGATGACTCGCGTCCCTCACCCGCTCCCAGTGAGCGATGCTGCGCTCGAGGGCGGCTGCGACATCCGGGCTCATGGCTGACCTCCCGCGATGGGAGGAAGCTCCACCACCGGCAGAGCGGCACGCATGGCGTCGATCCACTTCTGGACGTCCTCGGCTGCCAGAGCGTGCTCTCCTCTCTTGTACGTCTTGCCGGAGAACCGACCGGCGACAGTGAGCATGAGCGTCGGCGTCCACTGCCTGTTGACCAGCATCCTGTGCTCGGCCCAGAGCCTCAGAGCCGAGTGGAGAGTGATGGCCTGGAACAGCGTGACGCCGTCCGTGCCGATGTAGGAGACGATCTTGCCATCTCGCGTCTCGAGTCTTGAGTTGTCTGTCTTCACTGCTCCTGCTCCTGTGCTATCTCTCGGTCCATGTCGTCCTGGCAGAACGTCATGCGGGTGATGGTGAGAGGCGGCAGGCTCGCTGCCACCTCCTCGAGTGCGGCCTCGAGCTCGCTCATGATCTGCTCGGAGAGCTCTCCTGTGGCTCCGTGCCACTCGATGGCCATGCGCCATCCGCGCGTGCCCCATCGGCGGGCGAACTGCTGTATCCTGGTCTCGGTCATGGCTGTCATCCTCCTGTCTTGAGCCAGCGGCCATCGACCTGGAGAGTGTACTCCTGGCCCTTCCCCAGACCGAGGGTGGCATAGCACCTCTCGATCTTGTACGACTCCTCGGACATCAGCGCCCACATGCCTCGATGGCGGGTCGCTGCGTCGTAGATCTTCGAGCCGGGGGTGAGGCCAATCGGCCTGTCGAAGTCGTCGAATCCCCCGACTGGGCTCGACCAGTAGACGGGAGGGATGGCTCTGGCGATGGGCATGGATCACTCCTGCATGATGCGATGGCAGACAGCCTCCGAGTGGATGCGGGTGCACTCGGACCATCCCTCGGACGGTCCGCGAGCGGCGACGACCACCGCCAGCATGGCGATGGCCAGGAGCGCGAGCATAGCGCGCATGGAGAGCTGGCTGGTCATCGGGGGACCGACATCTGGCCGATGTGGGAGGTGTCACGGAGAGCATTCTCCACAGCGCAGCCCGCTCGGCTGGCGACAGAGACGACGATGGCCTCCTCGGCGCACAGCTGGGCGAGAACGAGGCCGAGGACCATCCGGGCCTCGGACATCCGCAGAGGGTGGAGCGTGGCGATCTTGTACATATCCTGGAACAGGACAGTCTGCCAGTCGTCGAGCTTTGGCAGGGCAGGGATGACAGGCGAGTCGTTCACGAGCGCACCTCCTCGACCTGGTCGACGATCCAGTACTCGAACTGGTCCTCGGCGACCTCGTCCTGGCACACGACCAGGGTCGGGTCGGCGCGGTCGACCAGTATGGACTGGTACAGTCCGGTCGACTCGTCGAGGGCATGGTCGAGGCAGTCGAAGTCGGCCAGTAGCCGAGCCACGACCTCGGCTGGCGCGGGCCGCAGCTTGCGGCATGGGCGGGTAGCATCGTACACAGCGGGATCTCCCTGGTTGCAGCCCGCGCCGAGGCGGCGCGGGCCTAGTAGTAAGCCTAGCGCGGCTAGGGGCCGATGCGCTAGCCAGCGCGGCCCTCAGGCGGATCGAAGTCCCACACCACAGGGACGTGCACTGGGCCGTACACGTTCTCCTTCAGCCACTCGACAGCTGCGTAGGTGGATGCGGCGACTCGGCGAACCCCACGCACGGTGAAGGCCACCGGGCGGATGGCGTTCCCCGGATAGGTGATGCTCCCCTCCTCCATACTGCGGAGATGGCGGAAGAACTCGCTGGTCCTCGGGGTGTACACATCGTAGGTCATGTCTGACTCCTGGCATGGTACGCCGGGCGCGGCGTACTAGTAAGCCTAGCGCGGCACGGGCCGGATGCGCTAGCCCCCGGCCCGAGACGATCACGGGTAGACGATGTGGGGATGGCCGTCCTCGAATGCCTCGAGGGCGAGGTCGCGGGAGCGGGACCGAGTGGGTGCCTCACTGGGCCGGGAGAGTCGCCATCCCTGCGGTCCCTCGGCTCCACGATCGTAGTCATCCACCCACCGCATCACCTCGCGGAGTCTGGCAGGCAGGATGCGAACTCGGTCGTCCCACCGAGAGCAGTCGCAGTCCATCCCCCAGTACACGACGGCGACTCGGCCATCCTCGGCCAGCTCGGCGATGCGAGCTGCGGTGGCTGCCCGCCAGGCGAGCTCGTCGTCGCCCTGCGTGTCCTGGATCCACTCGCGGTTTCGGCGCCGAAGCATGTGCTGGACATGCTTGGGCAGAGTTCGGAACAGTGGCTTGGTCATGGGTGCCTCCTCAGTTGTGGTCCTGGGCACGTGCGCCACAGACGCACCGGGGGAACGACGAGACTCCGCGCATGAGGCTCGGGTCCCAGTCGCGGATGGGTCGGTAGTCCGTGCATCCGGTCCGCTCGCACACATAGCGGGACTCGGTGTGGCAGTCGCACCCGTTCCAGTCCGGCCGGAACGGCTCACCTGCCTTGACCGGCTTGCATGTACATGTGGTTCTCATCGATACCTCCTAGATGCTGGCCTGCTGGTCGACCCATGCCTCGAAGGCGAGGTCGCGCTTCTCCCAGTGCACAACGTGGCCATCGCAGTCTACGATGTACCTGTCCTCCTCCGTCGTGTACTCGTCCCACTCTGGGCTCTCCCAGACGTCAGGACCACTCTCGGCATCGCCGACGTCCTCACACTCGTACTCGTGGGGAGTGTGGGTGTAGCCAAGGTGCACGAACCAGTCGTGCACCTGCTGGTTGATCGGGGCTCTCTGCATGACTACATGCTCCTCAGTGTGGCGATGCCGTACTCCGGCCGATACTCGTAGTTGCCGTGGGGGTCCTCTCGGCGGGCGAGGTGGAACCAGGCACGCTGGCTGAGGTGTACCCCTCGGCGACCGGGGGCGACCTTGGTCGGCTGGTGCTGGGCGACTGCCTGGGCGGCAAGCTCACGCAGCTGCTGCTTGGTGGGATGGTCCATCGTTGTACTCCTGGCTGAGTCAGGCCCGCCCTAGCGCGGGCCTAGTAGTAAGCCTAGCCTAAAAAGGCTAGATGCGCTAGCCCCCTAGGGCGAGCCGGGGAGGGTCCGGCGATCGTCGGATGGGGAGGGGCAGGGGACAGAATCGCTGTCCGACGATCGTCGCATGGGGATGGGATGGGATGGGAGGGGATGGGATGGGATGGGCTGACCGACGATCGTCGCATGGTCAGGCCGACCGAGCCGACCGCCAACCGAGCCTAGGCGGGCGGGCGCAAAAAAGCCGCCTAGGCGGCTAAGCCTAGGCGGCGATCTAGCCTAGCGGCTAAGCGGGCGGCGCTACTCGCCTAGTACGATAAAGCCGCGCGGCAAGTCCCAAAGGATATGGTCACGGCGGAACGCCTTAGCCGCCAGCGCCACGGATATAAGCTGGCCGATATAGGGCGTATAGGCTTCATAGTACCTATGGGCGTCGGTGCCCGGCTTCTTGGGGTTAGGCGCTACGCTGATAAGCCGCGCCTTAGACCAGTCGACCTCAGACGCCTTGGCATAGGTGACGCGGGCCGGCTTAGCGGGCGCGGCGGCGCGGACGGCGATAGCGGGGCCATATTCCGCCAGCGGATCAGCGGGCGTAGCGGCGGGCGCGGCGGCGGACGTAGCGTTAGACTTAGCCATAATTTCCTCACACAATCCTAGGACTAAACCCCTAGGCGGGCTAGGTGTACCATTACACCTAGTCCCATTAGTACGCCCCGATTAAGGCGGAATTAGGGCTAAGTATTATTACAGTATAGCGTAAGTATAGGGGCGGGTGCCAGGGGCCGCGTTATACTTGCTATATACTAGACGTTACTTAACTATACAGTATAACCTAAGTATAAGCCGCGCCGCTATACCGTAATTCGGCTTGTACTCGGTTTGTTCTCCTCTCTGGCTCCCTTTCCTGCCGCTCGACGGTGGCGGACGGTCGGTCCGTCTACGGATGGACATGCTTCCACGTGACTCTGCGAACGATGTCGCTGATGGTTCTCATTGGCACTGCTGTGATGTCAGATAGCTCCCTCTGGTCATAGCCAAGCTTGTGCAATCGTCTGATCAGCACCACATGCCTCTCTGTCGTCTTTGTGCCGCTTGCCGACTCGCCTCTTGCATAGTTGGTGTGACCTCTTCCTCTTGCGTACATGTCTGCAACATTCTGCGCCTGTGTCCCCTCGTACAGATGGTCTGGTGAGACGCAGTTGCGATGGTCACACGTGTGCAGAGCTCTCATTCCTGGTAAGAGACGTCTTCCCAACCTCTTCTCCAGCACATACACATGGACTCTGTACGTATGTGCTGAGTCGTATCGTGGATATCCGTCCCATGTCAGAGATCGTGTGTAGAGTGTGCATCCGCTACCGTCTGTCGCCAGAGATGAGAGGATCCTCTCGAGTGGCCCGTACAACATGCCGTGTGTCTCCTGATACCCGACTATTCTACCGCCGCAGATATTCGTCGTAAAGCTGTCGTTACGGTAGCGTAACGATGGCGGCTGTTCGTTACGGTAGCGTACTGATCTGGGATGACGATCTATCGTCTGATCACGATGAGGGTCGGGGGCCGGGGGCTATCGGGAAGGAGGCCACCAGCCAGCGTGCCGAGGTAGCCGAACCCCGGTCGCCGAGCCATATGGGCGGCCGAATCAGGGCGCCGAACGCCGAACCGCCGAAATTGGGCGCGCAGGATCCCCCTATTACTGCTATTACATCGTACCTTCCTGTTGCTCCTTAAAGCTGTACGCGCGTGCAGGTTGTGTACCCGCCCGCCCGTGCCTTTTTTCGCTGCCGCCCCAGCGACGGAAAAACGGTAATATTCGTAATAAACCAATAAGTTCCCGAGAAAACAGTAGGTTACAGGTATTGCCGCGCTATCGGCGGGGTCGCCCAAGTAATAGCCCAGCCGCGCCGAGGATATCCGCTTACGACAGTCGGGGAGGGTGCACAAGCACAGTGTCAGAAAGTGGTCTCTCATGAGTGCGGGTTGAGCGCGCGAGGACTTTACAGACCCCCGGTCCTGCGCTAGAATAGTCGGAGCCAGAGGAGTGCTGTATGCTGAAGCCGAAGAGGGAGCTGCCTGGATCTATCCACACGCAGTATCGCCCAGAGATGCGCCGAATGCTCAGAGAGTGCAGCAGGGTAGTGCTGGTTGATCCTGACAATGTGGACCTGCTCGCTCGCGTACTCTCTCTGCACGACTCGCGCGAGAGCGGAAGGCAGGCATGGGCGTGCATGATTCGGCACAAGCTTGTCTGGGTCGACGGTCGTCGGCTGGAGGTCAGAGAGCTGGCTGGCGACGATCCCTACAGGCTGGACGAGAGCAGGAGAGCAGCCATCCTCTCCCGCGTGGAGCGCGCGATCGAGAAGAGAAAATAATTTTTCGGATGCCTAGGAGCCGAACTTTACTTCCGAAACGAATCGCGCTATAGTTTACGCTAGCCCCTCTGGAGAGTCCTGAGCGCGTGTCTGAGCCTGAGAGCCCATTTCTCGAAGCAGCTGTCGGCAACCCTGGTGGTTGGTCCGAGGAGCGGCTTGCTCTCATCCCCACCTACAAGCAGCAGATCCTCGAGCTCCTCGCCTCCGGCTTCTTCGTCTCCGAGATTGCCACCCAGCTCAACATAACCGTGCGCACAATACGCCAGTGGCGCGCATCGGATAAGGTGTTCGCGGAGGACTTCGCTGACGCCGAGTCCGCCTTCACCGACCAGATAGAGCGAGAGGCCATTCGGCGCGCCAAGGACGGCGTGCTCGAGCCAGTCATCAACAACGGCAAGGTCGTGTTCGACGCCAGCGGCGAGCCGATGATGACGCGCAAGTACAGCGACGGCCTCATACAGTTCGTCCTTCGCGGCAAGCGCAGAGAGGTCTACGGCGACAAGCGCGAGGTCGACCAGAAGACCACCATCGACCTTGCTGGCTCCAGGAACGAGATCGCGCGCAAGTTCGAGGCGGTCGCTCGCTCGACTGAGGGAGGTGAGTCGTGAGACTTCCCACCGCAGACGACATTCGGCGTATGAGCGATGCTCGCCGCAGCGCGTTCTTCGAGTCGCTGAGCGACGAGCAGGCCGCTGTTCTGCTCAACAGCTGGCAGTTCTGGGCGCGCGCAGACCAGGTGATGCCGCCCGAGTGCGCTGTCGGAGGCACGCACAGCACGTGGCTCGCGCTCGCGGGACGCGGATGGGGTAAGACGAGGGTCGGCGCCGAGGCGCTGAAGGAGGAGGTGTTCCATGGACGCTGTGGGCGAATCGCCCTTGTGGCAGAGACTGCTGCGGATGCTCGCGACGTCATGGTCGAGGGTGAATCTGGCATTCTTGCTAACAGCTATCCCTGGTTTCGTCCTGTCTTTGAGCCCTCCAAGCGCCGAATCACGTGGCCGAACGGGGCGATGGCCTTCCTGTACAACGCAGTTGAGCCTGACCAGCTGCGCGGTCCCCAGCACGACTTCGCCTGGGGAGACGAGCTCGCCAAGTGGCGATACGCCGAGGAGACCTTCTCCAACCTCCAGTTCGGCCTTCGCCTGGGATCCCACCCTCGGCAGATCTTCACGACCACCCCCCGGCCAGTCAAGATCATACGCGACCTGGTGAACGATCCCCACGTATTTGTCACGCGTGGGCGCACTCTCGACAACGCGCCGAATCTGCCACAGTCGTTCATCGACCAGATTCGGCGCAAGTACGAGGGGACTCGGCTCGGCCGCCAGGAGCTCGACGCCGAGATCCTTCTCGACATGCCCGGAGCGCTCTGGACGCGGCAGATGATCGAGGACGCCTTCCTGCGTCCGCCGGAGGGTGCGTTCCCGAAGGACTGGTTCTCGCGCATCGTGGTCGCCATCGACCCAGCAGTCTCCACAGAGGAGGGGTCGGACGAGACCGGCATCGTGGTCGCGGGCATACGCAAGAGCGACGACCACGCGATCGTCATCGAGGACTGCTCCGGCCGCTATGCGCCCATCGAGTGGGCGCGCAAGGCGATCGAGCTGTACGACCGCTACTCTGCCGACAGGATCGTGGCCGAGGTCAACCAGGGCGGGGACATGGTCGAGACGACCCTCCGCATGGTCAACCCCAACGTGGCATACAAGGCAGTGCACGCATCGAAGGGCAAGGTGACGCGCGCTGAGCCTGTCTCTGCCCTCTACGAGCAGGGACGTGTCCACCATCTGGGCTCGTTCGCGGTCCTCGAGGACCAGATGTCCCAGTTCACCAGGGACTTCGACGTCAAGCAGATGGGCTTCTCCCCAGACCGGGTGGACGCTCTGGTGTGGGCGATAACCGAGCTCAAGATCGAGCTCGGCGACGGCACTGCGATAATTGATCACTATCGCAAAGAGGTGGAGGCCATTCGTGCGCGACATGGCTGACGTCATCGCCAGACTGGGAAGACAGAGCCACAGGCAGATTGGCGGTCCTGTCGTGAGAGGCTGCGTGTGCCGAATCTGGACTGGCTACTCCAAGGATGGTCGATACGGCTGCATGAAGATAGACGGCGAGCAGATCGGAACGCATCGTGCCTCGTACGAGGCGTTCGTTGGCCCTGTGCCGCCAGACATGATCGTCTGCCACCACTGCGACACGCCTCGCTGCATCGAGCCCAGGCATCTGTTCGTCGGCACCCATCTGGACAATGCGCGAGACAGAGATGCCAAGGGTCGCGGACGATGCTTCGAGGGAGCAGACCGCAGGGGTGCGAGGAACGGTCGCAGCAAGCTCTCTGAGCGCGATGTGGTGGCGATTCGCCGCATGTACAGCGACTGCTCTGTGACGCAGCAGAGGATCGCAGAGGTGTTCGGCGTCACGCAGGGTGCAGTCACGCAGATCGTTCTCAACAAGACATGGCAGCATGTAGCAGCAGGAGCGCAGCAATGACGAAGATCCTCAGAACACCCGAGGGTGCCTCGGGAATCATCCAGGCCTCGGCCTCCGGCAAGGTGTACGAGATCCTCGGCACCACCATCGAGGTCGACGACGTCGACGTTCCTGCGCTCGTAGGCGCTGGGTACGAGGAGCTGGAGGCAGCGCCTCCTGTCGAGACTCCCGCAAGCACCCCGCCGCAAGCACCCCCGGTCGCCGAGCCCGAGGCTCCTGCGCAGGAGACTGTGCCGGACCAGAAGTCCGAGTAGCATCCCACTCACTGCAGGGAGCCTGCCATGGCCAACCACAACATGATTCCTCCCTCCTCGGGAGGCTCCACTCGCGTCAACGGCAGGCTGTACACCTGCGCTGCCGGCTCGGTCATCAGCGTGCCGGACTTCGACGCTGACGTTCTCGAGGCTAACGGCTGGATCAAGGCAGCTGCCCAGGGTGCGGGAGCGACGGCGGCTCGCCCGACGAATCCGAAGAAGGGTGACGTGTTCCACGACTCCACCCTCGGGTACAACATCGTCTGGGACGGGAAGGCATGGCGCAATCCCACCAGCGGCGCATCAGCCTAGCGCAGCGAGGAGCTGGCAATGGCCACATACAGAATGCTTCCTCCTGGCGACGGTCGCCATCCGACGATCGTCGTCAGCGGGCGCACGTACACAGCAGCTCTCGGCTCCTACGTGGACGTTGTCGGCTCCGACGATGCCAACGCTCTCGAGGCGAACGGCTGGTCCCGCGGATCGCGCAATGCTTCGGGCACCACTGCCCAGAGACCCACGTCGGGTATCTGGTGGAACTACAGCTATCTGGACACCACGCTCGGCAAGGTGATTGTCTGGGACGGCGCCAACTGGCGCGATCCCGCGACCGCAGCCATCGTGTAGCACGCACAGAGGGCATCGCGAGATGCAGCAGTACACCCTCAGAGCCACAACGAACCAGACATTTCGCCTCACCCGCGATCTGTCCAGATTCGTCACGGCTGGGTACAACCTGTCGACTGCGACGATCCGGATGCAGATCCGGAGCGATGCGTATGCGTCGCTGGTGGTGTACGAGTGGTCCACTGCGAACTCCCGCGTCAGCTTCGACCCAGTCACCCATCTGGCTGTGTTCGTCGCGCCGGAGAGCGCCATGCTCTCGCTCGCTGGCAGGTACGCTGTGGACGCTCGAGCCGAGCTCCCTGGCGGAGAGACCATCACTCTGTTCAGCGGCACACTGCAGATCCTGACCGGTGTGACGAGGCTCACTAGCGACTCGTCCATGACCGGAACAACCGGGATCGGGGACACTGTGCTGGTGGTCGGCGAGGCGGATCCCGCCCCCGTCCCCCTTCCCCTCGCTCTGACCGCAGCTGTCAGCTCTGCCCAGGCATCTGCGGCTGCAGCTGCTGCCTCTGCTGCGCAGGCAGCGGCGGTGGGTGTGCCTCCTGGAGGACTGGCTGGCCAGTACCTTGCCAAGACATCGAACGCCGACTATGCGACAGGATGGACGGTGCCTGCCGCTGTCCCCGCCGGTGGCACAGCGGGACAGTTCCTCGTAAAGAACTCCTCTACCAACTACGACGCTGTGTGGAGCACGCTCACTGCTGCCATGGTGGGCGGCCTCAGCGTGCTGGCGACTCTCGCCCCCGGCTCTGGTGTAGCTTCTGCACTAGCGAACTCTGCCGGTGGTGCTAGCGGATTCGCTCTGCTCGACTCTGGCGGCAAGCTGCCGACGAGCCAGCTTCCCTCGTCTGTCCTGGGAGCGATGAGCTACCAGGGAACGTGGAATGCCTCGACCAATACACCAGCTCTGGTGTCGGGCACCGGGACCAAGGGATACTACTACAAGGTCAGCGTTGCTGGCTCTACGACGATCGATGGGCTGTCTCAGTGGAACGTCGGCGACCTCGCTGTGTTCAACGGCACAGTCTGGGACAAGATCGACGGTATTGCCTCTGAGGTGCTGAGTGTCGCAGGACGCACAGGCGCAGTGGTGCTGTCCAACGCAGACATCTCGGGGCTGGGCGCAGCTGCGCTCCTCGGCGTCGGATCCGGCCTCTCGTCGAGCGGCGGGAATATCATTCTCGGCGATGCGAACCTGACTTATTCGGCCGGTGCTGTGACGGCGAAGCAGTTCACATCGATTCTCAACAATACGGACTACACAAATACGGGTGGTGCGAACTCTCATCTTCTCATCAATAATCCAAACGCCAGCGGCCAGAACGTAGTCTCCTCGATCATTAATTCGACCATGGTTGCCAAGTGGCGTACGGACTCGACCGGCAATGTCAACTGGGTCGCATACTCAGGCGCTCACTACTTCTTCACAAATGGCGACTACGGGACCGGCGCAATTCGCTTCGCCGTGCGCCCAACTGGTGCGACCCTGCTGACCAATGCGCTATTGGGCTGGGCTAGCGACAGCATCAACGCCAGCGGGTCAGGGATTGATCTGGCGCTGTACCGCGACGCCGCGAACACGCTTGCGCTCCGCAA
>ERZ724505.634-NODE-634-length-21854-cov-7.645259_pt1 | contig 21854 bp, 12 predicted proteins | sample MGYA00376038_ERZ724505 | MGnify/ENA primary metagenome ERZ724505 (study PRJEB28724, sample SAMN07190884) | wastewater metagenome | isolation source: effluent of sewage treatment plant in Hong Hong | place: Hong Kong | collected 2016-03-17 ...
TGGTCGCGCCGGTTGGCTTGGTGATGGAAAGGCCGGTGGCATTCGTGACGCCAGCCGCCCCCATGTTGTCGATAGACATGCCGACTACGGTAGTAGGCACCTGGGAATTGATGACTTTGCCCGCGTAATAGCAGACCAGGGATCCAATGGTTCCGGCAGCGTTGCCCGTTACAACCTGGGCCAGGGACCCGTAAACGGAGGTTTGCGTGGCCCCCGAGGGAGGCTCGAACTTGGGCGTGAGCCGAAGGCCGTAGCTGCTCGCCACGGTGCCGGACGCGGGCGCAAGCACCGTGTTCAGCCGGAAGGCCGCCGGGTTCGCGCCAGTGCCGTCGATCGTCCCGCCAACGACAAGCATCTGCCCCTGTGCGTTCGTCGAGGTCGTTACCGTTCCCTGCACGGTCAGCGTTGGGGAATCGGTCGTCGCGCTCAGGATGACCCGCCCTGTCTCTTGCAGCGGCACCGTAGAGGACATCGCCAGCACCGTCAGGTTCGTGCCGTTCGCCCGCAAGCGCACTTCATCAAGGTCCGTGCGATACCACATGTGCCCGTCGCTCACGAACGCGGGATCCGTGTCCTTCGCCCCGATGTACAGGTTCGGCGCCCGCACCCTCCCCTTCAGCACCTCCAGCTCGCGCTCCATGCGCCGTAGCCGCGTCTGCATGTCCAACAGCTCGGGGTTCATTCGCCCGCCGCCGTCGGCCACTTGCGCGCCGTCACCCGCGCAATCCGAATGTCTCCGCTCCCCGTCTGCGCCCCGCTCCCCGTGGCCCGCTGCGTCTGCACGTCCACCTTCACCACCCGCCAGTACCCCGAATCCCCGTCGCGACCGCCCGTCACCGCCACCGGGCCCGCCTCAAGCAACGCCTGCAATGCCTCTTCCTTCGTCTCCGCGCGCGCTCCGGGGTCCGAGTTGTCCAGCTTCACGCTGAACGTCAGCTCGGGCAGCATCTCCGGCCGCTCCCGGTAATACAGCACCAACGGCCCGATCAGCTTGGGCGTGGCCGTCGCCGCTCCCGTCACCGCGAACGCCACATGCGGCTTGATCCGCCGCCCGCTCGAATTCGCCGCCGGGACGCCCGCGAGCGAGAACGGCAGCCGCTTATGCCCGTCGCCGGCCGAGGCGCTCAGGGGCGTGGCCGTCGCGCCGTCCACATCGAACGACACGCTGATGTTCGCCAGCGCGCCCCCCGAGTACGTGTCATCGGTGTCGTACTCCACCGCTTCGAGGTCCTTGATCAGCTCGGGATGGCGCCGCATCCGCGTCCCGTACCAGTCCGCCACATCGTCGTGGAACCGCACGTTCGGGTCATCGAACCATCGCGGCGTCCGCCCCTTGTCGAGGTAGAACATGTTGGTTCCGTACCCGCCCACCAGCGTCGGGCGCGACCGCCCCCCCAGCCCCTCAAGGTCCAGCAAGACATCGCACCGCTTCCCTGAAAACGTCGCGATGCCGTACCAGCTCACCGGCTCGCTGTGCGGGTCGCCCTCCCGCCGGGGCACGCCCTGCAACAGGTAGGTGTCCCCCGTGGTCGGGTTGAAATACGCCCCCCACAGCTCCTTCTCGGACCCCACAACCGCCGTGAAGAACCCCTGCACCGGCGAGTTGTTCCGGGTCCACCGCTCCGGGCCAAACGAGGCGCTGTAGCCGTTCTTGAAGTACCGGAGACCGTGTTGCAACGGGATCACGACGCCCAGTAGCGACCATGTGGTCATCCCCCGGCAGTTATCCATCGAAGGCCCGATCTCATCGATGAGGGGCACAAGCTCGCGCGTGAACTCGCTGATGTAGTACGGCCCCCGGTCGTACCCGAACACGGCGATGTCGCCGTCCTGGGCGAACCCCGTGGGCACAAGCTCCCGCCCCACCACCGTGGACAGGTTCTGCCAGCCGCTCGCGTCCATCCCCACCGAAGCGGTCAGGATGTTCGAGTCCACAACCTGTCCCTTGAGGCCGTACACGCGCGATGCGCCGCCCTGGCCAAGCACCCGGTACTGCTTGCTCTCGTTGTTCGCGCTCGCCGTGTCAGCGGTCCCATACGTCCCCACCGTCGTGATCACGTGGTACGTGGTCCCGTTCATGGCGATCGCCACCTCCCGCGCCCCCGAGGGTGTGATCGTCGCGAGAATGCCCGTCGCCTCCTCCGCCACCGTCGTCACCGTCGATTGCAGCGCGAGATCGAGCACTCGCACCTTCACCACGTCGCGCCCCCGGATGACGTACAGCCAGCGCACGCCGGTGCTGTCCTGCTGCACCGCCATCCCGTTCGCGTTCGGCGTCGCCGCGCACACGACCGTCATGTAGCACTGGGTCACCCGGCAGCCGGTCCCGGCGCCGAACATGTAGCCGAAGAACACCCCATCGACCTCGGACACCTGCCACGCCTCTCCCGTCGCGGGGTTGGTCGTGAAGTCCACGTCGAAGTTCTGATAGGTCGTGTTGTCCGCGAGCGTCTGCACCGCCGACGGGTAGGTCTGCTCGTTGTGGACGTAGGCGTAGAAGGTCGTGGGGGTGCCCGTGGCCGTCTTCCGGATCCGCACCCGGACCGTCACCTTCGTGATGACGGTCCCCGCCGCCAGCCCCGTCGCCGCGTGGGCGAAGGTGTCCTTCGCGCTCGCCGTGCTTGAGGAGTTGTAGGTGGCGTCGTCATCGGGCACGCCCACGGGATCGTCCACGTTGCTCACGTTCGTGGCCGCGCTCGGGGTCCAGTCCGTGTGCGCCCCCGGGCCCGTCGGCACAAGCGTCTTCACCGACGCATACGCAATCGTGTCGTACGTGCTCAGCGTGACCGAGGTGATCTTCGGCCCCATGACCGCGTAGTTGTCGTAGCGCGTGTCCACGTTGTCGGTGTAGTCCGGCCCGAGGTAGCCGTCGGGCCCCTCTTCGCTGTTGAACAGCGGCCCGCTCACCGACCATTCCGCGCGCCGCAGCTCGCCGCCGTCGCCCCACTGGCTCGGCACCATCCGCGTTTCCCAGTGCGGCTGCCCGTTCAGCGGGGCAAGGTCGTAAAACTTCCCGTTGATCGAGATCCGGGTCTGCATCATCGCGGCCCCCGGTAGGCGGGCGGGCCCAGCGGCACCCGCGGGATCGCAATCCCGCCACGCCCCCACCCGGGGTCTTCCCGGTACAGGTACTGGTTCTGGAGCGCGTCCGCATCCATCCCCCAGCGCACGGCCTTGCGCCGAAAGTCCGTGGTGTCCACCCCCGGCTCATCCGCGAGCGCCTCGTACAGCAACGCGATCGCCTTCACCGCCACGAGGTCTTCCGGGGCGTCAAGGCTGTTGGTGTCCGCCTGCCCGGCAAGGAACCCCGCTTCGTCGAACTCGGGGAACGGCCGCAGCGAATACACGACGTACTGGCTTCCACGCTGCACGGCGGGCAACACAAGGTCGCACTGGCCCGTGCGCGTTTCCAGCCGCCAGTTCGTCACCGGCACTTCGTCGAACCGGTCACGCCGCACGCTGTCCCCGAAAGATGCCGTCGGCACCACGTAGAACTCGTTGAGGTACGCGGTCTGGTTGTTCGTGGCGATCTTGAAGCGCACCGTCAGCGACGTGGCCGCCGTGGCGGGCGTGATCGTGGTCGTCAGCTCTTCCCAGGCGCCGCCGCCCGTGTGCGTGTCCGCCGTCGCCGTGGTCGTGCCGTCGGTCGCGTCGATGCTTACCCCGCTCGCGCCCGCCTTCACCACCGCCACGATGGTCAGTTCGACGCCCCGCAGGTCCTCCCCGCTAACCCCCGTGTCGAGCAGGTTGACCGTCTGGGAAAAGGTCACGTCCGAACCGGCGCGCGCCAGGGAGACGCTGTGCCGCCCGCGCCGCTTCGTGGCTGTATCGCGCGAAGGCGTCGCGTTCGTCGCGCTGTAGTAATCCGGGGTGAGGACGCCGGACGAATTCACGGTGTTCCACTTCTCCAGCCACCGGTCCTTGCTCACGACGGGCGTCTTCCGCCGCGTCACCCGCACGATGTCCGACGGGCCCACAACCCACGACAGGTCACTCAGCGGGTACATCTCCTGCCCCGAGACCGTCGGCAGTTCGTCGCGGTCTTCCTGCCGCAACATCGAAAGCGCCAGCTGCACGGCGTTATCCACCGCGTACGGGTCGTGGTTCCACACTTCGAGGTATTCGAGCGTCCCCGTCGTGTCCGCGTAGGCGAGCCCGGCGTGGGTGAGCACGGCAAGGTTCGAACTGAAGGCGAACGACGAACAGAGCCGCACGCGGTCCGCCGGGGCGCTGGCCGCGTTGCGCCGCACCATCCACTTCCCCACGAACGAGGAAGAGTCGAGCGTGCCCATGTTGTGGGTCGTGCCGATGGTGGCCGTCTGCGCGGCAAGGGCGGAAATGGGCGCGGCGAAGCCCAGCGAGCGGTCATACCGCAGCATCCGGCGGGTGTAGTCCAACAGCGTCGGCATCCCGCGCCCCCTTCCCTAGCCGTAGCAGACGTTGACGAGCAGGTTCGTTCCCGGGGCGTCCAGGCGAATCGCCGTGGCGAAGGGAATGGGTGGGTCGAAGGGGCCGAAGTAGGCCACGCTGTTAGCGGGCATGCTCACCGAGAACAGGGAGGTGGCGGAATCCGCCGTGCCGTTCCGGAGGTGGAAGAGCCCCCCCGTCGCGCCCGCCGTCGCGCCCACCCAATAGACGTACCCGGCCGTGGTGGTGATCTGCGTGTCCGCGCTGTTCCCCGCGCTCACGCCCGTTGGCTTGCTCGCATTGATGGCCATTACTGCATCCCCCCGGTCACGCCCGGCAGTTCCGGGGACTTGAGCCCCAGCTCCATCGCCCGGTCGCGGTGGTAGCCGATGATGTGCATGTCGAGCATGGCCCGGGTGCGCGTCTCCGGCGTCGAAGTGTCATAGGCGCCGTCATCGATGGCGTTGGCATCGTCCCGCGCCGCAACGCGGCCCGCGTTGCTGAATTCGTCTTCCTTGAACTTCCCCGTGGGCTTGGGGTCGTAGATGCGCTTGCGGCACGATTCCACCGGGCACACGCGGAACTTCTTCGGCGGCCGGCCGGGGCAGTCGTTGATGCCGCCCGGGCACGTGTCGGTGCCACAGTCGAAGCACACCGGGCTGTAGCCGTCCCGGAGCACCTGGGCGAGACTGTGCGCGGCCACCATGACGCGCTGGCAACCGGTCGGGGTCAGCTTGTAGACGCCAACACTCCGCACGCCCGAGCGCGCCACGGACGCCGTTGTGGGCGTGGGGGACGATCGCACGTCCTCATCGCTGTAGTCCTCTACCGTGTCCGCGTTGGCCACGTCTGGCGTGTTCTGGGCGAGCAAGAGCTGTGCTTTGGTGACCATCATCCCCTCCGAGGGCGGGCGGCTGGTTCCGTCCGCTGATGCGCCTTGAGATAGGCCGCACGGCGGGCGAGCGCGTCGGCGAATGCGGCGCCGAAGTCCTCACGCCGGACACCGCCCGCGCGCTCCCGCGCTTCGTCGAAGTTCATGCCTCGCCCTCCGTTGCGCTTCACCGCCTCCTGTTGGCGGCCAATCGCTTCTTCGGCGAGGTCCTGCATTTCGGCGGCCTCGGTCACCCCGTCCCCGATGATGAGAATGGGCATGTAGTTGTCCGGGCCGTAGACCATGAGCGGCTTGGTGGGCTTGTGCGCACGCCCGAAGGCGTGCGCCACCTCCCGGGCCTGGTCCATCCCGTGGATCACGCCGCTGACTTCGCCGCGAAGGTCGAAAGGCACCTGTCCCTCGCATACGACGAGGTCCACAACGCGAGCCACGGGAATAACCAGGTCCATGTCCGCCCCCTAGAACGCGATGAGGTTGATCATGCCGCTGTCGCCAGTCGGCGCGACCTCCACCACGCGGCCAATGGCCGGGGTGATTTCCACGTTCGGCGTGCCCTCGGTCAGCCCCCACGCCTCCACGGACCCGTCCGTACCGTTGGAAGGCATCACGGACTGGCCGATGACCACCGTGCCGTCGATGAGGCAGCAGCCAACGCCGCCCGTCTGGATCCACCCGAACTTGTTGGCGGCGATGGCCGTGGCCGTCACACCCACCACGTTCGCCGTCGGAGGGGAGGGATGGATGAGGATGTCCCGGCACGGGTGCTTCACAAGCGTCACCGTGGAGGACGTGTTGAGGGCGATGGCCAGGCCGCGTTCAAGCGGGATGGTCCCGTTGGTGGCGTTGGCGATGGCGTCGTGCGCGTTCGCGATCTTGTAGACCACGCCTTCGCCAGTGCCCGCCGCCGCTTCCACGCAGAGGTAGCCACCGGCGTAGAGGTTGGCCTCGATGGTGTCGACGCCGTTGGTGATGGTGACGAACTTGTCGCCCACCGCCCCCGCCGCCGCGACCGCCAGCGTGTCGTGATCCGCGTCGGGCACTTCGCTCTGGCAGAGGACGCCAGCGGCGAGTGCCACCGCGCCAGCTTTGGCGAACTGAAACGTGCGGCCGTCCTGGAGCATCATCTTGGTGCCCACGGGCCAGCGTTCAGTGCTGTAGGTGTTGTACTGCTCCCCTTCGTTGCCGAAGTGGACATTGGGGTACGACATGGAAGGCCCTCTACTCTCTGTCCCCCACCGCCGCGCGATAGGGAGGTCGGTCTCGCCGGTTTCCCGGTATGGGCGTTAGGCCGTCGGCATCGACGCGTCGAAGGTCATCGGGTTGCCGTACTGGGCAGCGCGATAGTTGCCCCACACGTACGAGCCCCAGAGGTTCACTTCGACCGCGCCGCGCATCGACTTGTCCGAGGAATCGGGGTCGAGCCGCGGTTCCAGCTCGGACACGAAGATGAGCCCTTCGCGAGCGAACGTGGCGCCCGTGAAGTCGTCAGACGAGTCCACCGCCAGGTTCGCGTCGGTCTTGACGATCGCGCCGCCGATCTTGCCGATGGCCTTGTAGCCGGTGCGAATGAGGTCGTCAGCCATGCTGGACCCGCCGCGGCCGGCCGCGACCGTGACGCCCGCCGCCGCGCCCGTGTAGACGTTCGTGCCGGTCGGCACGTCCGTGTACGGCACAAGCCTGCCCGCGAGCACATGGGCCGACATCGGATGGATGACGCAGAACACGTCGGAGTCCGGCGGTTCCGGGTTGGCGCGGCTGTTGCCGATCATCACGCGCGCGGCGGCCGAAGCGACGTGGCCGGGGGAGATGACCGTACCGGCAGAGCCGATCGTGGTGCCCGTAAAGCTCGCCAGTTGGGTGCAACCGTCCGAGTCTTCCTTGAGGTCGTAGGCGTTGTGGAGGATGCGCCCCGTCCGTTCGAGCAGTTGCGGGTCCGCGACGCGGCGCATCGTGCGCCCGCCAAGGATGACCTGCACCGCCACTTCCGTCGGCGAGTACCCCGTGGCCGTGTCGGCCAGTTCCTGGGCATGGACGATGTCCTGCCCGTCCGACACGTTGTAGGCCGTCACGCGGCCGTAGTTGTTGATGTACTTCGTCCCGCCCTCGTGGGCGGCGAGCGTCATGGTCGTGGCGCACGACCGCATCACGCCGCGTTCATCGCGGAGGAGCTTGAATTCCCGGTAGATGGTCGGAAGGCTGGCGTCGAGCGCCTGCCCCGTACCAGCGATAGTGACAGCCATTGTGAGCTACCTCATGCGAAGGGGAGGCCAGCCGTCCGGGCGGCGTAGTCGGCCCTGTTCTTGGGCTTCCACGTGCCGTCCATCACAGCCTTGTCCGCTTCCTGCACGGTGCGGAAACCACGGCCGCCAGTTGCCGGGGTCAGCCCCGGGGTTGGCCCGCCGCCGTTCGCCGCACGCGCTTCCTGCGTCGCCCGCGTTTTCGCAACCGCGCTTGACGCCTCGTTCTTGTTTCGCAGCTCCGCTTCCACTTCCGCCCGCAGTGCGGGAGAAAGCGCCTTCGCAGCCGCGTCTTTGGTGATCGCGGTGACGGCCTTCACAATGCCGCCGATATCCTGCCGCCTTAGCGCCGCCGCATACTCGGCATTGAGCTCCTGGGGCAACGCGTAGCCGGGGAATTGGGCATTGATGTTCTGTTCGAATTGGGCCGTCAATTCCTGCATGGAGCGCGTGCGGGTTCCCGCTTCCAGCGCCTGCACCATCTGCCCCGTACGGCCCGCGAACTCGCGGATACCGTCGGCGGTGGTGACATCCACGCCCTTGTTGAACAGCTCCGAAACCGCGCCATGAATCCCTCGCAACAGGTACGTCGTTCCCTCGCGGGATGCCTGCTGTACCTGGGCCTCGTACTGCTGCTGTGCAGCCGCTTCGAGTGCGAGCTTTTTGGCATTCTCCTCACGCTGGCGGAAGCTCTCTTCCTTGCGGGCCTCAACGCCCTTGAGAGCAGCCTGGACGCGTGCGTGTTGAAGGAGCTGTTCATCGGTTAGCCCCGCAAGGGGGTCGTCTTCACCGGTGGCCTCGTCACCCGAGTCTGTCGCATCGGTCAGGCCCTCCGTTTCCGTCGCAAGCGCTTCCTGTGCCGGTTCCGGGAGCGCGAACGCTTCCGTTGCCTCAGGTACGGCGGCGGTGCCGGGCGTGTCCAATACGGCAGTGTCTACGTCTGCCAAAACCGATCCCTCCAGAACGCGAAAAAGGCCCCATGCGAGCAGTCTCGCTGGGGCCAGTCGGCCAGTTGGTTGCCGGGGGCGTTCTAGTGAGAGATTACCACATTGAGAACCCGCACAAACCGCACCCCGCAGCGGCGCCCCTTACAGAACATCTCCACCCGCGTGGGCGGCAGTACGAGGGCGTTTTCGATCCCGCAGTACGGGCACGTCACCGCCACAAGACCCGCGTTCACCAGTTCAGCCCCGGCTGGCCGGCAATGGCAATCGAATCCTTCTTGCCCGGCGTCCAGTAGCCCCACTTGATGAGCTTCTTCACGATCTCCGCATTCTCCGGCTGGCGGCGGAAGTTCGTGCGCCAGTTCGAGACCATCTCATCCACGTCCGACAGGTAGTCCGCCGTCATGCTTTCCGCCAGCACCTTCGCCTGAAGCTCCGTCATCCCCTTTGCCATGCTCTGCCGGTAGGCCGAGTTGTACACGTCCTGGCGCAGCTTGTTCATCGAAGTGTACTGGCCATTGGTGAATTGCTTCGCCGCCGCGTCCGCGACATCCCAGTAGCCCGAATCGCCGATCTCCCGCCGGTCCCGCTTCATCTCCCGCACCATCGGTGTTGACGCATTGTCCGGCCGGTTCTCAACCGCATTGCGTACGTCCTTCGGTGCGCCCGCGAGCCACCGTTCCACCCCGCCCCAGTCGATCTCGCCATTGGCGGCGGTCATCCCCTTGACCACCTCGTAGTACATCGAAAGCGCGTCACGCTCGCGCGGGGGGAGGTCCCCGTACAACACGTCCTTCGCCGCCGCCCGGGCCGTCTCCCGTTCGTCGTACCGCTCCCGCCACGCCTTCGTCTCCGCTTCCGAGAAGTTCGAATCCCGCAGCTTGAGATCGTCCGCCTTCTGTTCCGCGTTCAGGCGCGCGTCCGTGTCCATCGCCTTCGTGGTCGTCTCGCCGTACCCGTACTTTCGCAGCAGGGCGTCAATCTCCGGGTGGGCCTGCCGCCACTTCGCCTTGCCCTCCGTGAGGTCGTAGTACCCGCTTTCGCGGATGGCCGCCTGGGCGTCGTACAGCGCCTGCAATGTCGGGTCCGCGGATTCCTTCTTGCGGCCGATCGCCGCCTCCACGTACGCCTTCTGTTCCGGCGTCCAGCTCGCTTCGAGCTTCGCCAGCAGCGCCTGCTGCTTCTCTTCGTCCATGACCCCGTTGGCCGTCGCCGCCTTGAAGGTGTCGAAGTACGCCGAGCGCGCCGCATCAAGCGGGTTCTGGGGTCCGAAGTCCTTGCCCTGCGCCCACTGAGCGAACTGCCCGTTGCTGTAGTCCGCGATGCGCGCCAGCTCTTCCCGGAACATGCGCCCCGCGTCGCGCTTTTCCGTCTCCGTCTTGGCCTTGGCCAGCGCCGCCTGGTAGTTCTCTCCCGCGCGAACCTCGGAAGCCTGCCGTTCCGCCTTGATACGGTCGGATTCCTCCTGGCTCTTCGCGTATTCGGGGTTGGCCGAATTGGGGCGCGGGCCGTACTGCTTCTCCAGCGCCGCCTTTTCGTCGCTCGTGAGGTCGCCCCACTTCCGGCCCTTGAACAGCGCCGCATCCTGCCACTGACGGTCGTAGGTCTTGCTCGCGGCTTCTTCCGACGCGTTCAGGCCGACGAAGCTCAGCGCCTGCTCGATGTAGCTCTTGCTTCCGAGCCCAGCATCCACCGCCACGGGCGGGATGGGCGAGTTGGTGAGGAGCCCCTCTTTGAATCCCCCCTTGCCGTAATCCCCAAAGGTGAACCGCCCCTGCACGGGATCGAAACCCGCACCCATCGCGTGCAGGTTGAGCTGCACAAACGACGATGCGCTGCCCATGCCGAGCTTCGCGACCGCCCGCCCCGCCTCATCCCAGCCGCCCTGGGGGTCTTCCGCCACCGCCCGCAGCGCCTGCGAAACGTACTTCGCGACCTGCATCTGAGGGAACATATCCACACTGAGCGGGCGGCCGCCGCCGGGGTTGGGGATCGTGATGCGGCCGAATCCGGGCTTCGAAGGGTCAAACTCGAACGGTTCGAGGCCGAAGTAGTCGTTCGTGACCTTCCCCACCGCGAGCAGGCTCCCGGCATAGGCAAGGATGGTCGAAGCCGCGAGGACGCGATCCGTCCGGCTGCCCGTCGTGAGCCCCTTTGCGACCTGTGCGAGCTGGGCCACCTGCGCGCGTCGCATCGAGGGCGACAGCATCCACGCCTTTTCGAAGTTGGCGCGGCTGGCATCGAGCGCCTGGGGAGAGAACGACGTGGCGCTGTTCGCGAACGCCGCCGCTCGCGCCTGCACCGCCGGGTCGTGGACGTTGGCCTTCGCCAGCCGCGCGATTGCGAGATTGCCCTCGTAGTTGATGTTCCGAAGCGTTCCCATGACGCGGCCGAACTGCAAGTTCGTCATCGCGCGCGTGGCTGGCACGAGCACCGATTCATCCAGCCGCTTCCCGATCAGTGGGACGTGCCGGAGCAGCGTGCCATCCGCGGACAGGTCCGCCGCGCCCGTCGCCGCGTTCTGGGCCACCCCGGCGAGCTGGTACTGGATCTGTTTCGAGAGCGGCACACCCGTGAGGGTGTCGATGTGGGGGAGGTGCAACACCGAAAGCAGGCGGTTCACCGAACCGGCCATGAGGGACGGCCACGCGCTGATCACGTCCTTGAGCCCTTGCTGGCCAAGCACCGCGAAATCGCCGATACCGAACTGGGTGTTCTTCCACTCCTGATTCACGTGGGCGATGCTCGCGCCCAGCGAGCGTTCCCCCGGCGCCGGGGCCTTCGCTTGCTTGAGAATGGCGCGCACGTCCTCGGGCACCTCCCGCCCGAAGCGCATGACAAGCTCCCGTTCCGTCATGGCGTTCGCGACCGCGCGCGCCACGTCCGGGTCCATCTCTTCCGTGAGCTTCAGCGCCTGTTCGAGGTGTGCCCGCCGGTGCAAGAGTGCGCTCAGGTAGGAATCGGGGAGGTCGCCCTGGATGCGGTCCATGATGAACCGCGCAATCGGCCCGTCGTTGCCCTCAACAAGGCGCGTCGTGAGCGCCTGCATCTCTTCCCACCGCTGCACGGTCGCCCGCGCGACCGTCTTCGCTTCGTCGGTCACGTCCATGCCATCGATGGCCGCGAGCGCCTTGCGCCGGATGGTCTCCGCTTCCGGGTTCGCCGTGAGGTCCTTCTGGAAAGACCGCTGTGCCGCCAGCCCCGCCGATGTCTGCTCGCGCCGCGCGCGCAACATCATCTCGCGCTGCCCAATCGCTCGCTCTTCCGGCGTGATGAACAGGCTGTTCAGGTAATCGATGTCCTTCTGTTCGACCTCGTTCTGCCGGGCGATGGCCTTCCATTTCGCGCGGAACGCTTGCCGGTCCGCCAGTTCCTGCGCTTCCGCGATCTCGCGGTTAGCCCGCTGCAATTCGCGCGTCGCTTCCCGCTGTTGCGCCGCCTGTGCCTGTGCCGCCATCCGGTCCGTTTCGCGGCGGATGCGGAGGTCTTCGACGGCCGGGTTGATCTTCTTCGGGCGGGTGGCCACGATGTCGGCCACCTCATCGCCCCACGTCTTGCGAATGAGCCTGATTTCCGCAGGCTGAAGCCCCTCGCCGTTGATGAGCTTCTGGGTCGCCCGCGCGGCGGTGATCAGCTCGAAATCGCGCAGTTCGCGGTTCGCATGCATGACGGTGAGTTCCGTGAGCAGCGATTCCCGAACCTCGGGCGAGAGGTCGAGGGCGGGGGTAACCGTCTTCCGCAACGGCCCCACCTTCATGCCGCCCCGCGCGTAATCCGTGAGTTCCTTGCCCTTCATTCCCTGGGCGCGCCCTTCCACCAGCCGCGTGCGGATGCCTTCCGCCTGGATGCGCCGCCCCTCCGCAATTTCGCGGTCCGCTGTCCCCACCTTCCTGATGGAGGCTTCGCGCTTGGCCGCGTCGAGCAGTTGGCGTCGCGCCTCGTTCATGTCGATGTCCGTCGGCGGCTTGGGCGGGGGCGCAACGGGCGGCTGTTCGGGAAGGGCGGAGGTGCCTGCCGCACCTCCTGTATTGCCGGGGAGACCTTCTGGCGCCGCGCCCGGGGGCGGGTCCGCGAGCTCGCCGCGCACACGCCGCACCGTCTCCCCCGTCTCCGGGTCCTTCAGCACCACCACGCCCGTCTCATCGCCCGTGAACGCCCGCGTCACCCGCAGCGTCTTCCCCGTCTCCGGGTCGAACACCTCCGCTCCCCGCGTGAGACGCAAGTCTGCACCGCCCATCGCACCGGTGTCCGGCTGCATCGCATTGAAAAACACATAGGAGGGATGCTCCCCGAATTGCGATGTGGAGTCATTGAAAATGACCCCACGAAAGCCGAGGTTCTTTGCGGAGTCCACCACGTCATTCTGGAGGCGGGCCGAGCCATAGCTGTTGTAGAGAGTGCCTTCCTCGTGCCACCGTACGGCGTCATCAAGCTCGTCCCCGTCAAGGCCGAGAATGTCCCGGGCGTAGTTCGCGAACGAGTACGACGGGCGCAGATCGAGCATGCCAGAATCTGTTACATGGACGGTGTGCTGGTAGTCGCCGTAATACCCCGCGATGTCGGGGTCATCGGTAAAGAAGAGCCCGTGCGCTGTTCCGTTGCCCGTTTGTTCGCCCGGCAGGAGCTCCGTCAGGTTTGCTTCTCGGGTGCCGTGAAATAGCACCTTGGGCGAACCCTTGTCTTCCGCGATGAGCTGTTGCAGCCGCTCCCATGCAGGTTCTTGATCCAGCTCGCGGAAGATGGCAGCGATATCATCGTCAGCCCGCAACGCCCCACCGATGATGGGCGCGTAGTCGAATGGCCGCCCGGTCTGCGGATCGACCGCGCCATACAGCAGCCGCTCATCCACATTGGGGGCCCGCCCAAGCAACGCGCTCGAACGGGTAAGGTCATCGGCATACCCTTCGATGCCCCGAGCGAGCCCCGGCGCCATGTCGATTCCCTTGAGGCCCGCCGCGCCCGCGAGCACGCCCGCACCAAGCCCGACGCCCGCCTGTGCCCATGGGTTGTTACTCCCCGGGAGGTCTGACTCTCCGTACGCTTCGGCGGCCTGCTGCCCGGCCACGGTGCCCAGCGTGCCGAGCGCGGCTTCGCCAGCCAGCCGCGTCGCAAACGCCCCCCCGAGCGTGCTGCCGATGACTGGGACCTCTCCACCGAGGCCCGCGCTCAGCCATGTCGCCGGGGCCGCCGCCACGTCCACCGCCTGCCGCACGGGGAAGTACCACTCATCGGGAAGTCCCGACGTATCGATGCCAAGGTGCCCGAGCGTGCGTTCGCCCGACATCGCCGAAAGACCTGCCTCCTTGAGGAAGTCTTCGGTGCCCCGCTGCGCCCGCAGCTCCGATTCATACCCACTGCCGTAGATGTAGGGGTCAAACGTGGCCGATTCGCTATCCGGCACCCACTGACGGCCCGCCGGTAGCGGCTGCTCTGTATCCAGCCCGCCGCCGGTGTACACGTCGTGGAAGGCGCCGTACGAATCGGTGGGCGGCAACCCCACCGCGCCAAGGTCCGCGAATGGGTCTTCGAACCGGTAGGAGTCCACGGGCGGCAAGCCCACGGACCCCAGATCCTCGAACGGGTCCCGTTGCCAGAACGAGGGAAGGTCGTAGCTGTCCTGTGGGGGCAACCCGATCTGCCCCATGTCCATGTACCCGAACGGGTCGTTCCCCGCCCCCGCATCGGGCAGCGTGTCCGCCCACTGGAAGTCCGGCTCGCTCCAGTCGTACGCACTCGTGGTGTTGTAGCTGTAATCGGGGTGAGGGGCGGTCACGGGGGTCTGAGACGGCCCTGTTCGGCGCCGCCGCTCCTCCCCCACGAAGTTCACCCACTCATCGTCCGTGACGTAGACCATTACGCCCCCAGTGCGATGCTGTTGCGCTTCATCCCCGGCATGCGGAACCGCTGGGCTTCCCAGCGCGTCGATGCCGCCGGGATGCCGTACTTGGTCTGCCGCCCCTGCTCGAACGCTTCCCGCAGGAACTGGTCAATCAGGTCGTAGTTCAGCGCGTACGGGTTCAGCTCCTGGTACGTCACGTTCCCCCGGACATCGCCCGTGGTCCCGCTGCCCCCCAGCCCGATCCCACCCCCGGTTCCCGTCCCGGTCCCTGTGCCCGGCGGGGGGGTGGACGGCGTAGGGGAACCACCCCCACCCCCCACCGGCTGAGGAGGGGTAATCCCGAACTGCGGGAAGATCCCCGTGACGTAGCCACTCGGGACCGTGCCCGTGGCCTGCGTCGGCGTCGGCGTCGGTGGCTGGTACGTGGGCAGCGGTCCACCCGTCTGCGGTTCCGCCATCGGCAACGGACCACCCGTTTGCGGTGGCGGCTCGTACACCGGCAGCGGTCCCCCGGTCTGCGGCGTGGGCTCGTTCGTGAGCGGGTTGGGCGTCGTCTCGTTGCCACCCGTGAGGCCGCCCCACACCGGCCCGCCGTCGGCCCGCAGCGGGATGCGCCCGAGCCCGAGCCCGCCATGGTTCATTCCCGACAGCAGCGGCATGGGCTGGAAGGTCGGCATCGTCTGCGGCTGGGGGCGCGGAGCCTGTGGCATCACGCGCGGCATCTGCCCGAGCCCGAGCCGCGACGGCGACAGCCCGCCTTCCCGTTGCGCCTGCCGCACCGCTGGCATGCCCAGCCCCAGCTTCCGCAGCGGGATCACCTGTGCCCCCTGCGGCGCGATCACCACCTCGGGGTTCGGCTCGTTGCTGCCCGGCTCCGGGTCGCCCACAATCGCCATTCCCGGCATCACTGGCCCACCTTCCGCGCGCGTCGGCACCTTCGGCGTGTAGCCCGGGGGCCACGAATTCGGCGCCTTCGGGACCATCTGCCCCGTCTTCGGGTCGATGTAGTAGGACGCCTTGAACATCGCCTGGTCGTACGTCTGGCCCGGCACCGTCCCGTTCCCGGGAAGCCCGCCCGCCGCCGCATCGCCTGGTTCCGCCCGCCGCAGCCGCCCGCTGCCATCGACGTACCACGTCGCGCCGTCCATCGACGTGTAGGTCGCCGGGGCATTGTTGATGTCGCGCCACGCCTTCGTCCGCGGACCGTCCGGAAGCAGCGCCGCCGCGCTCGGGGGCACGTAGCCATCCCACGTTCCGCCGCTCCCCGTGTTGCCACGCGACACGAAGTCACCCTGCGCCCCACGGTTCAGCGCCCCGCCGGGGTTGCGCTGGTAGAAGCGGTTCACCCCTTCGGCGGTGTGGTCCCACTCCGGCTTGATGTCCCGGATGAGCGTGTCCCACGCGGCGCTCGCCTTCTTGTAGGCGTCCGATTGCAGCTGCTGCCACACCGGGTTCGCGCTCGGGTCGCCCAGCACCGTGCCGCCCGGCCCGTTGAAGCCGAACGGGTTCGCGCCCGCGTTGATCAGCATCGCCAGCCACGCATCCCGCTCCGAACGGAACGGGTCTTCCGGCGCACCGCTCCGCCACCAGTCGAACGCGCCCGCAAGCTGCTGTTCGCTCATGTTGGGCCCATACATGGACCACCAGTCGAACCCCGGTGCGGCCTCCTGCAACAGCTGCAACGGAGCCTTCCCTGTCGCGGGGTCGATCATCGTCATGGGATCGGTGCGGCCCGGCTCGCGCTCGCGAATGGCCGCGCCCTGGTACATCGGCTTCCCCTCGGCATCGAGGCGGATATTGCCGTTTTCGTCGCGCTGCACCTGCATGTTGATGCCGTGGGCGGCGTTGAACGCCCCCGAGGCCGTCCCCACGCTCTGTCCGTTGATGAACCCCTCAAGCATCTGCTTGGTGGGTGTCACGCCGTGCTCGAACGCCCACTGCTCGAACCAGTCGGGGATGCCGTCCGGCCGCACGTACCCCTCGGGCCCGGCGAGCTTCGTGATCGGCGTCGCGGCTGGCGTCGGCGTGGGCGGCGTGTACTGCTGGTACTTCAGGTTCCCCGGCGCGTTCGGGTTGTAGACGATGTTGCCGCTGTAGTCCGCCTTCGGCACATACCCCGCCGGGGGCGGCGCCGACCGCGCGAGCGTCTCCATGTGGTTCGAGCCCCAGCCCGAGGGTGCGGGCGCGCCCGTCCCGTTGACCGTGCTCACCCCGCCATAGCTCACCGCACCGGGCGCACGCGGCTTCCCCAACTGCATGAGCGACTCTGGCGACTCGTACCCCAGATCGGGGGCGAACATGTCATCGAAGATGGTCCCGCCATCGGCCATCAGCGGCACAATCGGCCCCGTGTCCACCGTGCCCCCGAGGTTCAGCGCCTTCTGCCGCAGATCGAGCACGCCCCCGAGCTGGGCATCCTGTGCGTCCAACAGCCGCTGCGAAAGCGCCGTCTTCCCCAGCCCGAGGCTTTGCGTCGGGGTCCACGTCGCCGCATCGCCCCCGCCCGCCGCCATGAACGCGCCCACCGCCGCCGGGTCGATGGAGCTGATGTTATCGACGTACTCCCGCCGGGCCTGCGAGTACGCCTGCGAGGCCGCAATCGCGTTGGCCTGCTTGCGCGCTTCCGCCGTCGCCTGCCGGTCGAGGTCGTTCTGCGCGGTCTGCCACGCCCGCTGTGCCGCGTTCTCCGCCGCCGATGCCGCCCGCGCCTGGGCAGACTCGTTCGAGCGGAAGTAGTCGGCATCGGTCACGCCGCCATAGCTGCCGCCCCCGCCGCTCCCGCCCACCGTGCGAACCGTGGTCGTGCGCGAAGAGCTTCCCCCGCTGCTTCCCCCGCTGCCCGCGATGGCGTCGCCCGGCCGCGTCCACAGCACCTTGCCCGTGTTCTTGTCGATCGCCTCGATGCCACCGTCACGCGTCTGGCGGGTGATGATGTCCACGTCATCCGCCTTCGGCCCGCCGGTGTAGGGCGAACCGTCGTAATTGACGGGGACACCCTTATACAGGTAGCCACTGGGGCTGTTGGAATCGCGAATGACGCCCACGGGCAGCCCCGTGCGATCGTCGTAGCCGTCGCCGTCCGCGTCGGGCCCCGCTTCCGGCTTGTCCGTGTTGCCCCAGCGAAGGACCGTCATCTGCCCCGAAGAGGACATCTGATACAGGGTCCCCGGCACGCCCGTGACGCTGCCGTCGGTGTCGGTGTGCTGTGTGTAGGTGGTCGGCGCGCTGCCGCCCCCACCGCCTCCACCGCCAGACACGGGCGCGCCGAACGTGAAGGTGGGCGTACTGCCACCGCCCGTGGCCGGCGTGGGAGCGTCCGTCCACGTGCCGTACTGCGAACCATCGTCACGCCAGACCTTGCCCTGTGGGTTCACCCACTGGCCCGTAGCGGGGTTCAGCCAGTTCCCCCAGCCGTCCCACCATTTCCCCGTTGCCGGATCGTAGAACGCTTCTCCCGGGTTCTCAGCCATCACGCCGCCTCCTGGCCGACTTGCCGCAGATACCGCTTCACCATCTCGGGACCGCCCTTCACGTACTGGAGGCTGGCAATCCACGGGTTCACTACCAGCACCTGCCCCGTCTTCGCGTGCCGGAACGCCATCGGCGCGTACTGGCCCGCCTTCCACGCGAACCACTGCCCGAACAGCGCGTCCGGCACGCTCTTGACCCCGTACGGCTCGATGCCCTCCATCAGGTCGGCCTCGAACCGCCGCGCCCGCTCCAGCACGCGCTCGGTCAGCCCGTCGATCCGTGTCTTCGTGATCGCGCTCATCCCGGCATCCCCGCGAGCGGCATCGTCCCCGGCGCCTGTACCCCGCTCAGGTCCGGCATTTGCGTCGGCGGCTGCATCTGCGGGCCCGGCTGGAACTGCTGCGGCATCGGCCCCTGCCCCATGCCCATCCCCGGCACCGGCAGTTGCTCCCAGCCGTTCTGCGCCATGACCTGCTCCGGCGGCACCTGCTGCCCGCCCATGCCCACCGCCGCCCCGTTCGGCCCCGCCAGCATGTCCAGCAGCCCGTGAGCCGCCAGCACCTGTGCCACCTTTTGGCTCTTGATGTACTGGTCGAACACCCACTCGGTTTCGAGCTCGAGCTCGGCTTCCTGCGGGTTGGGCACGCCCCGGTAGTTTTCGAGGTAGTCCGCCCGCGTGAGCAGGTTGATGCCCGCCGCCCGCCCGCTCAGCAGGATCTCGCGGCCGTGGGCCTCCATCGTGATTTGCTCAGCCTCGGTCCGCCCGCGGATCTCCACCGACAGCTTCGACACGCACTCCTTCAGGTCCTCCTGCGGAATCTCCTTGACCTTGCCGTTCTGGCGCGTCCGCAGGGGCTCGCCGAACCCGCCCTCATCGGCCTCCAGCGACTCCACGAAGAGCTTGTTGCGTTCCTTGAGTTGCAACGCCGCCGCCAGCCGTACCAGCACGGGCTTCAACTCGACATTGGCCTGTGCCTGCTGGAGGCGGATGGCCCACGGTTGCGTGCTGGCCGTAACCTCCGCATCGCCGCTCGCGGGCGCGGCCGCCTCGAACTCGCCCTTGATCAGCTCCGTGATCTTCACGATCTCGGGATTCATGCGGTCCGGCAGCACGGCCAGTTTGTAGCCCGGGGGCGCGACCTGTGCCGCGATCGCGTTCTTGCTGAACAGCTTCGGCGTGCCCCGGGCGTCGTTCAGGGGCTCGCCGGTGGACTCCGATTCCCAGTAGTAGAACGGGGTCGCCGTCGCCTCTGCCAGCGCGTTCAGGTACGTCACAAGCCGGTCGTACATGGGCTTGAGGACGTACAGCCCCTCCAGCGGCGGCTCATAGCGGCGCACGGGGTCATGGGTGGACTCGTTGATGGCCCCCCACGCGAACGCGAACGGGGGCATGCCGTAGGGGTGCCGCCAGCAGTCCACGTACGTCAGCTCATCGACCGTCAGCAGGTCGCCATCGCCCGGGCCCTGGAACTCGTAGCACTCCTCCCGGGTCCAGAGCTGGTAGATGCGCACGCGCGTGGCCGTTTGCGAGTTGCTGTTGTAGCTCGGCTCCCACCATCGCGGCGCCCCGAACTCATCGCCGATGGGAATGTTCTTGTCGACCGCTTGCACCGACGTGGCGAACCGGTATTTCTCCTCCTGCGAACGGCGCTTTTCGACGTAATCGAGCAGCAGGCACTCGCGCACCACCAACACCCGGCCCATGCCGTTGAGCGCGCTCCGGTCGGGCACAAACGCCACGCTGTCCGGGGGCAGCACCTCCTCTATCCACGGGCTGCCCGCATCGGCGCACGCGGCCCGGTAGCGCTCCATGACCGACTCATCGGTTTCGCGGTAGCGCGAGAGCTTCCGCATCTTCGGGTAGCCATCGGCGTCGAACTCCAGCCCGGATTCCGAGGCCCGGTAGGCGAAGTCGGATTCGGCGTCCTCATCCTCATCATCGTCCCGGTACAGGGGGGTGTAGCGGTTCGCCTCCCGCTTCGTGGCGGGCAGCGTGTCGCGGTACTCCGGCTCCGGCATCGACGGCAGCGCATCCTCCGCCTTGCACCAGTGCAGCACCCCGTAGCCGAGGTACACCTGCCCATCGGCGAGCGCGGATTGCATCCGGTACTGCGCGCGTTCCTCGGCATCGGTGATGTTCGCCATGTGGGCGATCTCGATGGACTCGGACACGTCCTGCCAGTGCGCGGTTTCCTCCGGCGGCTCCACCCGCACCGTGTAGGGGTTCTCGTCCAGGCGCGCCTTGAGCTTCGAACCCGCCCGCCGAATGAGGTTCGATTGGAACTTCGTGACGTTGCCGTACTGCTCAGGGAGCACGGTATCGACGGCGGGGTCGGCGAACCGGTGTTGCATGCGCCACGCCATGCGCTCCCGCATCGGGCCGAACCGGTCCACCATGTCGCGGATCAGGTCGATGGCCTCTTCGGGAGTGAATCGCGGGTTCGGCTTGCTCGCCATCTGCGGCTCCGGGCAACAAAAAAGGCCCCGTGCGAGCAGACTCGCAGGGGCCTTGGGCCATGGGGTTGCGGGGCGCTAATGCGCGTGGGTTGCGCCTATCCTACCACGTCCGCTCAGCGGAACTCATACCCCGCAGCCTGCTCCCGCCGACGGGACGCCAGCCGCGCCGCCAGCGACTCCCGCGCGCTCTGTGGCTGCGGTGTCCCGTGGTCATACCCGCCCGCCTCCCGCGGGGTGGCATCGGCGTTCCATGCACCCTGTACGGCCTCCACCGTCGCGTACCGCAGCGCGTCCAACAGGTCGGCATGGTGGCCCGCCCCCGTGCGCGTCGCCTGTGCCAGCTCGCCCCGCTGCCCGTCCCGGCGCTCTACCCACCAGTAGCTCAGGAACTCCTCATCCAGCGCGCTCAGGCCCGGCTCTACCGTCAGCAGCCCCGTGGTCAGCATCTGCGCCACCATTCCGCGCCCCATCGCCCGGTCCTTCCGTGCGGCGTACGCGGGGTAACCCAGCGCCCTCAGCGTGCCGATCATGCCCGTTGCCGCGCCATCCACGATGACGGCATCCAGCCCGTCCCAGCGCGCCAGTTGTGCCGAGATATCCATCGTCGACACCATGCCGTGCAAGCGGACCGCGTCGAACACGTGCGCGCGCCCCGTCGGGCCCTCGCAGCCGACCGCTACCAACCCCGTGGGGTCACTTCCGCCCGGGTCCACGCCCGCGATGCGCCATCGCATCTCGCCCCACGATCTCGCCGCCGGGCGCACGTTGCGGGCCCGGTCATAGATCCGCACACCATCGCTGCCCACGCCGTACACGAGCCCCGAGGGCGATTGGAATGCATCGTCGGGGTACTCGGGATAGTTGGCGAGGAACGCATGGGGCTGTCCGGCCAGCTTGCGCCGCTCCGCTGCCAGCCACTCAGCATCGCGCCCGGTCCGCACGTGCCAGGGGAGGAACACCGGCGAATAGGGCACCGTGCCCGCCTCCGCATCGCGCCACAGCCCGTAGAACCAGCCGGCCGCGCCGACTCCCGGGTCAGCCGTGCTCAGGCAGATGTATTGCCCGCCCGCGGAAAACGTCGGCGCATAGTTGGCGTAGTTCGCGGACCCGTACTCATGGTGGGCGGCCTCGTCCGCGATCACGAGCTGGTAGGTGTAGCCGATGCCCGCGTTCGGCGTCGATGGGTGCGCGCGGATGCTCCCCGTCCCCACCTCTAACAGCTCCCCCCGGCGCCGGGTTTCCACGCCCCACGATGCGGGCAGCTCGCGCAGCATCGCCTCTACGCCATCGAGCCACGCGACGGCCTCAGCCTGCCCGCGCGAGTAGTAGCCCACGGCCCAGCCGCCCGCCCACGCCCGCCATGCCGCGTACGCCCGCAGCCACACGCTACAGCCGATCTGGCGAGACTTGAGAATGACCATCGACTCCCGGCGCTGCCATCGCTCGCCGAGGTCGACCTGGTACGGGTAGGGCACCATCGGCGCGGGCGCGGGGTGCAGGGGATCGTCGGACCGGATGATGACGTGGGCAGCGAAATCGAGGAACGATTGCCGGGCGAGGGCCCGGCGCGCGGCCTCGATATCGATCCGCAGCTCAGCCATCGCCCG
>ERZ724505.635-NODE-635-length-21834-cov-11.212269_pt1 | contig 21834 bp, 53 predicted proteins | sample MGYA00376038_ERZ724505 | MGnify/ENA primary metagenome ERZ724505 (study PRJEB28724, sample SAMN07190884) | wastewater metagenome | isolation source: effluent of sewage treatment plant in Hong Hong | place: Hong Kong | collected 2016-03-17 ...
TACAGTGAGGAAAGCCGCGCCTATCGGCGCGGCTGAAAGTTTCTACAATACCCCGTTTGCCAGGAACACGCAAGGGGTATTTTTATTTAGTCATCCGAATCAGCCCACTCTTTCAAAACCGCTTGGGCATCCCGCTTTTCAGCGGGTTTATCCGCAGCGCGTGCCCGGGGAGCCGCATCCTGATTAACCGTAGGCTTGTGCTCAGGGGCAGGCTGCGCAGCCGTGGCACCTTGCGGTAGTGCAGCACCAGGAATCTCATCCCCTTTGTCTCCCACCTTGTCAATCTGGTGCACAGACATCGCAATTGCCGCGAGTGCATCAGGGGATTCCTTAGCTACCTTGACAATGTCGAATTCCTCGGGGGTAAGCCACCGCTTTGCTTTGAACATAAGCTTAGGGGTAGCTACGTCGGTATCGAAACGCATCTCGGTTACCACAGTATTGATAGATGCGTTATGCGCTGCCAAATAACGTGCATACCCTTGCATACCCAATTTCTTCGGGTCGTCGCCGAACACAGTAGCTGCCGGAAGACTCAGGGCGTAAACCTCTCCCTTAATATCATTGGCCAACACAACCGCCACACGACGGCTATAACGGCACGCGCGTGATTCACCTTGACCAGATCCCTTGATATCCTGCGGACAGCCCTGGCAGCTACGATGCTGCGGGCTCTTCGCTTGTTTCGAAGGGGTTACGCCATCGTCCGACCAACAGTCCGGTGGAACAGCTTTGGCATTGTTGTCATAGGTAGCAGCATAATACGAACGGCTGTTCTTCTCTGCCGCATTCACAATGACAACGTCCATTGCACGATCAGTGTTTTGCGCAACTTCCTTGCCAGCGACCAACATACGGAACACACCGCCTTTGATGGAAATGCGCTTGGAGTTACCACCCCCCATGAGGGACTTAGTCAGATAATCCGACTGACCTTGCAAATGCGCCGGGACAGCGCCATCAAACAATGCTACTTCGTTACTCATTTAGTGCTCCTTATGCACGACGGACAGTTACAGTGTACTTCGATTCGACATTCAAACCGGTTGGTATGTTATGTGGATGGTGTTCTATATAGTCCTTCATGTTCGATTGTGAAATTCGCCGTTCAAGTAGATCCGGCCGCTGTTGTCGGACAACGAGGTCATGCATAGCTTCCCAGTCGGAAGTCCAATAGTATGTTTTAGTACTCCGGATAACCGTACCTGCATCTGTACGGAAACTAGTGGATCCGGTAGCTTTGCATATTTCTAGTAGCTGCTGTTCAATTATCTCCATGTCAGATTTCAATGTACTATCATTGTCCTCGTAAGCCTTCTTCAATTCTGCACGCTTATCGCGCAGTTTTATGTAACACGCTACGAGTTTTGAAGAGTCGATGTCAGTCATATATTCTCTCCTTTGTACATGCCCAGTAACGCAGTTTGCATATCCTCCCCGGATTCCAGTATTTGATATACGTGCTTCTCCACGGGGCTTCCCCAGAGTTTAACTACGAGGCAAGCGTTTTTCTGCCCCGCCCGGTGTACCCGGGCGTTCGCCTGTAGCCATGTCTCTACGGAAGCCACGGGACCCCACCAGACCACGGTATCCGCCCGGTGCAAGGTCACGCCGTGCGCCGCAGCTTGAGGCTGAATCAGCAAAATCTGCGGATTATCTGTAGTCTGGAACTGCCTGAAGATATCCGTACGCTTCCCCACTGGGACGCTGCCGTCAATAGTCTCTACACTAAACTTGTCCTTGCGTAGATGTTCTTGTAGGTACTCTATCGTGTGTCGGAAAGGCACAAACACTATTGTTTTATTCTTAGCTTCGGCCAGCACATTCAGCAGTTCATTGTACCGGTTACTGATGTCAAACTCTAGCACCGAGCGATCTTCTGCATACACAGCACCCGAACTTATCTGTATTAGCTTGTTAAGTAATACAGCTTTGTTAACTGCTGACACTGATAGTCCAGACGCATCTATAAGCATCTGGGATTTAAGCTCTTTGTAGAACTTCTCTTGTTGTGGAGTGAGCGGGATATACCTAGACACATACAACAACTCGGGCAAATCTAAGCATTCTTTTTTCGTAAAGCGGATGGCTGGTTGTAGTAGTGCGTTAACTTGCTCGGCGGCATCGTCCTTCGGTACCCATTTGTACGTGGTTATCTTCCACATTACTTGTTGTTGGAAAGAGGTAAAACTTGGTGGTGCGGAAGAAGGATGCATGAGTTTCGCTAGTCCGTACGCATCGGTGGGGCTTTGCGATGCAGGCGTTCCAGTTAGCATCCACATCCAAGTGGTTGGTTTGAGTATTCGATTCAGTGTTTTCCATCGTTTTGTACTAGCTGATTTATATGCATTAGCTTCGTCTACAACAATTAGGTCGAAGCCCCCATTTGATATCTCTGTCTCTACAGCTTCTAAACCATCAAAGTTTATGATCACGTATTCAGCGGAAGAATTTACGACTGATACACGCTTGGTTCGCGTACCATGTGCTACGTCCACCGCCCGGTGCATGACCGTCTTGAATAGATCGTCACGCCACGCTGACTCCATGATGGATAGTGGGCATACGATCAACACACGCTTGATGATGTTTCTATTGAGTAGGTAGTCTGACGCCCATGCAACTGCGGCTGATTTCCCGGTGTTACCAGATACAAATACACATCCATTACGGCGAAATACAAGATATGTACTTGGTACAGAGAAACAGTACTTATGTCCATCTGTTGATACATCTAGTGTTACTGTTTTTGCAGCCGGGTTGCGGAAACACAGTAGTTTAGTGTCTCGTATTTGTACTACGTATTCTGTCTCTACCTTCCCTCGACGTTCTCTATGGTTTACCAGTAGCCTAGCTGTGTGCCCAGTGCCAGAAGCTACGTATTGAATAAAGTCAGCAGACTCTTTTTTGTACGTAGAAAACCTAAAGCCTCTTACGATACATGAATCCCAATGCTGTACTTCATCAAAGATAACTTCGAGTTCCTGCCTATTAGCGTTCCAGTAATAACCTGTAAACACTTTATCTCGTCTAGGGGCATCGAACCTGAATATCGTAAAACCTAATCCGCTAACACTAGTATCTTGACTCTCTACATACGGTATATTGGCATCAGCTAAAAGCTGCCGCAGTCTAGTATTCTTGCGTTCTTTCTTAATCCGAATAATACACTTATTGGTATCACGCCTGAAGTACCCGTCTGCAATAACCGCCACTTGTACTCGAAGTTCGGGTAGAGTTATGTCAAGCCCAGTACCGCCAGGAGTATTAAACGTACTGGGCATCCCCATATTGGAGAATGCAATTGTTTTAGTGCCGAGTTTTTTAGGTCCACTTGGAATATGTGGTATCCCACTATGGTAATTGTCATGTCTACGCAAAAGTTCTACCGCACTTAACGTCTCATGCTTCACCCGGCCTTCATACAGAGCTTTGACATCTTGCACCAGTACGCGGTGTTCTAAGCTAAGTAATTGGTCAACTCCATACGTAGACTTAATACGTACCATGTCGTTGCATGGTAATTTTATGTACTCTGTAGGGGTGACAAACTCGATACGTTCAGTATCAGGCCAGTATTGAGCTACGGCACCGCCGGTGTATTCAGATATTTTTACCCACCCTGTAGGTGATAAATATTCTGTCTCTGAATCTACACAACCTTGTTCGTTGAAACAGTACGCCCTACGATGCATAGTTAGAAACTCTGCGGTAGCACGTTGATGAGCGAAAGGGGAATACACCCCTGGCCAATCGTAGTTTTTCGAGATCGGACTAGGTACGTTCCGGATGCCCAGATTTTTCAATACCTGAGCTTCTTCTAACCCCCAATACACCAGTGTCTCATAAACACCGTCACGCTCGGCGACTACCGCGCTTCTAGGTATGGTCTCTGTGACCCTATGCGGGTTACGCAGCATTAACCGTAGCGCAGTGTTGTTCACTATTTCCATAGTATAAAGTGTTACGGCTCAGAAAGAACATTCTTTCTGAGCTAAACCCCGTGGTCGGGAGCGTCCTAAACGGTACGCATGTGCCAAGTATACCCCAGGCTGGCACCGGGGGCAAGTAACAGTATAGGTGTTTACACGGGGGTCGGGTTCAGCATGTTAATGAGATGTTTTGCTTGGCTGATAGCATCATCTAAAGCATTGTGGTGAGTGCCCATACGCACTAGCCTGACGTTTGGATACTGCGCTTTAATCGTGCGATAGCACCGGTCGTTCCAAAACTTCCAAGGTGCACTCATACCGAGCCGCTTATACGCAGACCCCAAAACAACGTTGTCAAACCCAGCACCATTACCCCATACACGCAGACTAGATACGCTGCTTTGGGTGCCTGCCCAACTACTGAATTGGGATAGTGCGTGTTCAATGCTGGTAGTCGCCGAACTGAACCCGGACCTAGCCTCGTCGCCTTGCTCCATCCACCAAAGCACCGTGCTAGGGTCAATAACGCCACCGTGCTTGACTGAAGATTCCAGGGTTACCGTGACGTAGAATGTATCGCCAATTGCACGGGTATTGATATCGAATCCAACTGCACCAATGGCTATGATAGCTGCATTCGCATCCGTGCCCATTGTCTCAAGATCCAGCATAATATCGTTCATGTCAACTCCAAAGATAACGTTTCATTTTCAGGTTGCTACACATACTTACGAGCTACTCGGTATACCTTTCGCGCTTCTACAATAGTGCGTATTTCAGCCGTGTGGTATTTCCACCCAAGATCACGGCTTATGGCTGCATACAAGTCGCGCCTGCTCATTTTCCCACTTTGCCATATCGGATCGATCAACGCGTGCAAATGCTTGCGTGCTTCCTTCAATTCTGTAGTTGGTATACAGCCAAGCGGTCGAGTACGGTTCTTAGTTTTATGGTGACATCCGACGAAGTTCCCGCAAGCATCGCAGCGCCAAAATGGCAAGCTGCGTAAATCTGGTCTATGTGGGTAAATCTCCCTGCCATCTGTCAATCTAGCATCAACATACGCACCACAACCACAACACCAGATATTCTTAGTAGCTATGCCACTAGGCTCTGTTAGCAATAATTGCATCGTCATCAGTTGCACTCTAATCCGTCGTCCGAGTCGGACGTTCCGCAAGCGTCGCGCCGCTCAACTCTGCGTTATGCGTTATTTTTTCGCCCTGTAGCGGCGCGTGGCCGTGAAACAGAAAAACTGTGCAATCAGCAATGTCTTCCCGCTTCAGCATGTCGGCAACGGTTTCACCGTCGCGTTGCTCAATACGGCGCATCCGCGTTAAAGTGTGCCGGTGACTACCACTCATCCACGAGTCGGTATAAATGGCGGTGTACTGGCTGTTCATTTCTTCCCCTTTCCTCGGGCGCATCACGCCCAACAACTCATTTAACAAGGACGAGGCTATGCTATTAAAGTCGTCTTGGGTAACCTCCACTACACCGCCCAAGCGTTGCACTAGGATACCGATGACTGCGATAGCCAATGTCCTGTTTTCGGTTATGCCGTTCATTTATTTCCCTTTCTTTGGGGCTTTGAGATTATCAGAAGAGTTCTCACTGAAATCTCGCACGCGAATGTTGCTCCTAGTGGTAGTGCCACCGTTCTCAAGCTTTTGGATGTGGTCTACCGCCTTACCATCACGGTTGATGCCGAGCTTATCTACCATACGCCTAGCACGCTGCCGCTCGGTAGCCTTCTTGCGTCCACCGTTAGCCAAGAAATCTCTATACTCTTTCTTGTGGTTACGGTCTTTCATGTCTTTATATGGCATATCAACCTCCACTAAAGAGGTCAAGTTGAAGCGGCAGTTTGTCACTAACTTCGATCTGCAAATCTGCTATATCGTCATGTACCACTTGAAACACAGAATGCAGGTAGTTGTACAAGCGCGCTAGCTCCACTAACGATAGCTCGATGGTATTGCCATGAGAGTCGCCAATTGCAATCTTGGAAATGTCAGGTTGAGGAATCATGTTTTGTTCGCTCCGTTGTGTTGACAAGAAGTTACAGGGCAGTGTGCTTTACACAAGCCGCTCCGGTTGGGGTTCCACGTGTTACTCAAATGTGCTCCTTCCAAACGCTGAACAAGGGGGATCCAGTTTCGCCAGTATACCGGGGCTTCTTCAGCACGATATACAGCCGGCTTGAACTCCCGAGCTACTACAAACAACAACCCTGCTTTAACTCGCTTCACATTTGGGAAGTGTTTGAAAATACACAAGGCCATCAGTTCAAGCTGTGCAGTGTCCGCATACTTGGCGGATCGCCCCGTCTTGTAATCTATCACCCGTGCAAGGTCATCGTGGATGCACACAAGGTCAGCAATTCCCCTAGCCCATACATCATGATCCTTGAACTTGCAGGGAGTAAAGTCTGCTCGCAGACCCATTTCGTACTCGCAATACTTGTCCCCGGGCATGTCGCGCAGGGTGTTAAGGTATGTCTGCGCATACGAGAAAATTTCAGGTAGTTTAGTTCCATGCTTAATGAAATCTTCTGCCGCAGCATGGAATTCTTTACCATAGATAATAGCTTCTGTATCGGGTTGTCTCGGGATATCCCGCAACACACGTACATGGTAATACTGCTTAGGGCAAGTCTGGAAAGCCTTGATACTACTATAACTCCACGCGGATGAAAGGGTCATGCTGTAAACTCCAATGGGCCATCTTCAGATTTAGGTATCCGTCCAATCCAATTACTATTAACAACAAGCACGTCTTTTGAGTAGTGCTTACGATAGTGGTGCGCTGCTTTATCAGCTAGCATCATTACCCATTCGTTGCCTTTTGGATTTATGTCTGCCATGTGTTCACGCCAATCTGGCCTATCTATTCGTGCGATTAAAACTGGTGATTGTGTACACACAATGCAGTACCCTTTTTCTGTTGCTTCATTTGGAGTCATAGAGTTTGATTTCTCCGTAGTTGTACCCGTACTTTGCCTCGCAGTCAAGGGGCCAACCTGTAGCCCACTTAGGAACCCACCGCATACACTCGTACACGTATTGCATAGCCGCATCCAATTCACTCTCTAGTGCTAGAGCGATGACGCTATCATGCACAGTCATTGACACCGTATACCGACGGGCGATTCGCAACATTTGCTCACCGACAACTATACGGGCCAACGCCTGCACCACGTTTTCTACTACCTTACCACCATATATATGCTTCAACCCCGTCTCACTCTTATACTGCCACCCCTCTTTCCCACGATGCAACTGGGGGTAGTGGATATACAAACCTGACGGTAGCCGCAGTCCACGTTTCCCGTCTACGTATACAACCCCCTCACGCCCTAACCACATAGAGCAATTATCATGCATAGCTTGAAGGGCTGTATCTGCCTGCTTCCACAATGCGCAGATGTTCGGCACACTATCTCGGTATGTCTTAATCACTGCCTGGCACCATTCGAGGGGCATGTCGATAGACGGCGTAGATGCACGCAGCGTGACCTGTAGCTTCGCTGCTCCAGTCATATACCCACACCCAAGAGTAACAGTCTTACCAACGAATCCCGGTTGCTCATCTTCGGGGCGTTCCTTACGCCGTATCTCACGTCCGTAAATCTTACTGGCCATCTTGTTGTAAAGATCAACCTTGTTACGGAAATCCTCAACCATGTCATACTGACATGCCAGCCACGCCAGCCCCCGCGCTTCGATGTTGCTAGAGTCCGCATCGATAAGCACATAACCCGGGGGTGCTAGGATGCAAGATTTAATGGCCTTCGCGTTAACCCCACGCGAGGGTAAATTCTGCATGTTGATACCATCATCACCGGCAAACCGTTTAGTAACGGCGTACGCATATTTCAACGGTATGGGTAGGATCGCTTGGGGGGTATGCCCAGCTATGTCGATGAGTGCCTCTGTTCGGGTCTCTTCGAGCGTCGATTTTACGCCCAAGCGGGCCGCTACCAGTGCCTGTACAGCCTCGTCCGGGTGCTCCGCCAATGCCTTCAGCCCGTCATCCGTTTTGGCAAAAGCAAAAGTTTCTTTGCCTGTAGTGGGGCTAATCTTCGTCGGAGGGACAACACCATGCTCAATAAGTAGCTTGGCAAACTGCTGATTAGACAGTAGTTCTCCCCGTTCACACCCTACGGACTCCAGTAGTTTTACCTTGCGTTCTTTAACAGCGGCAAGGTGTGTAGTCAGCTTATCTACGTCCAACCGCAACCGTGGACGAGTATACATCTTGATAGTCAGGTCAATAAGCTGCAATTCTTTCTGCGGATATTCATCACGTAGGTCGATAGGATCTGTACTATACCACCCTTGCGACATCAAATTGTACAGTTCCCAACACAAATCTGTGTCATTCTGACAGTATGTGAAATACTGATCTAGTTCATACCCAGTTAAGCTTTCTCTAGTCCGACCGAGCATGGCATGGACGACTTCGGTTTTATCCTGCAAACCATACTTCTTAGCCAGTGCAGCTAGTCCATTACCTCGCATGCCAAACATGGCACGGGCCATCGATAGGGTATCAAGCCACACTTTCGGGTGTATGTCGAACACCCACTCAAGTATCGACGCATCGAACCTAGCATTATGTGCCAGTGCTGCGGATTCGCCAAAGGGTATAGCATCTAGGGCATACTTGATTTCAGCATGTGTACCCGTGATGCGTTGCATAGTGCCGTCAGGGTGACGAACCACAACAAGAATGACATGGAAACGCGGGTCGCGTATATACTGCTCGGTAGTTAACTTAGTCAGTGAGAACTCTTTATCGTAGTATGTTTCGAAGTCAATGGTGTAAATATCCATCTAAAACCCCTGCTGCCAGCACCCGCACATCGGGCAGTATATTCCACTTTTGGTGACATAAAACAGAGGATTACCACAGTCGCATTGCCAGTGTTCCTCTTCTCGCTCGACCTGCGCTATGTATGTGCCATGATGCGTATGGCATGACGGGCACTCCAGCCATACAGTACCAACGGGGGCGACACCCACCCATTCATATTGACACTGCAAACACCGTGCTTTACCACTAAGATAATGCTCCGTGCTTGGAAAGGGGATAACATCAGCCATGTTACTACCCTTTGTACTTACCTAGCACGCACGTAGCGGCATGCTCGGTGCCAGGGGGTGCGTCACACTCTGGACATGCGATAGGCTCATCAATAGTACGCAGTAATTCAGTCATCTTAGCACGGTTAACCGCCCTGACGATGAGTAACTTCGTAACTGTCGCAGTGTATGTATCGATAACCTTCTTGAATGAATCCCCATGAGTACTCATACGCTTCTCCTATTTGTACACAGATAACTTAGCGTTGACCCCGCGGTACTCGGCGCATTGCCCTAACTGGAATACACTATTCACCTGCTTACGCTTACGATTGACGTACCGTTTGCGTGTCTCGCCAGAGGGTAATTTAGGCAAGCGCTTTGCATCCTTACCAGGGCCGAAGGCATAGAAGGCCCGTTGACAATACCACCCGTAATCGTTGGTGTATTCGTACCGTGCAATGTGGATGCGCCCATACTTCTTATGCTGCCCAAGATACCCACGGGCGTAGTCTCGCGGCAACTTGAAATGTTCGGCCACTTCAGGGGCGCTTACAGGGCCATACTCTTGTACATAGGCAAGCACCTGAGTATAAACCCCATCACCTGTGTACTGGTTAGGCATTCCGTTCCTCTAAGGCTTTGTACAACCCATCAACTACGTTTTGCACCGTGCGCCACTGAACGGCAACCTTGTCGTCTATTTCAATTTGCAAGACATCTTCAATAGCCATTAGTAGTTCTACACAGTCAAGACTATCTAGTTCCAACCCAGACGCAATCCAACTACCTAATTCTATTGGTTTATCCGTGTAGTACTGGGCCTCGGGGACGATCAGGTTAAAAATCTCTTCTTTGGTCAAACGTGGTTGCTTCATTGCATTACTCCGGTGTTTCTATCTTGGCTGACCAGCATACGCTACATGTGCATTTAGGAACCCCAAATGCGTTGACATGTGTGAACCTTGGCTTGTGCCCTAACACTGCGCACTTCGCTTGTATTGCCTTGAGTGCCGGCCCATATACGTCTTCATCATACTCACGTAACGCCTTCCGGACCAGATCCGTACGCTGTTTTTCAAGGGTAAGTCTTGCCTTGTGTATATCTGCATGGGTCTTAAGTTCATCGAACTTTGACATCATCCTCCTCCTTATCCAAAGCAACTAGATAAGCGCACAAACTTACCGATATGATTGAAGCCATTACGATAATGTATGTACCGAGTGGGTGGTCATTGGCTAACCATGTTGCTATACCCCCAATTAGATACAACACCAGCACCGATACTATTGCAACCGAGATATCTGCAACTGTACTCATCACAACTCCACACTTGATTTAAGCCACAAATCAAGCACAGCCAAAGTACTCGGATCGTCTGTAACGATAAGCGCTGTGCCTTGTCGTTGGCGGATACGGAACAACTCTCTATTTTGTAGCGCAGTTGGTTGTCCACCGGCTGCCTTGCACTCTACCGCAAGAAACCTACCACGATGGCAAGCTATAAAATCAGGTATGCCCGATCGTCCAAACCCGTTGGCGGGTGGCATGAACCAGTACGCACCATAAGAGTCAAGTACTGCTTTGACTTTATCTTTTACTTTGCTTTCGGGGGTCTTGCTCATACTTTCTTCCTCGCGGTCCACATTTCGCTCCAGGTTCACGCATGTCTATACAATACCCTTCGTTATGCTTGAACACATGGTACCCATCAAGATCACAGTACATTGCCGGCAAAAGATCCGGATCACGGAACTTATCCTTTTTGTACATGTGGATGCATGTCTCACACTTCTTCCGCTGCTCCATCCATAGCACCGTGCGAGGGTGCGGTGCCATACGGACTAAAGGCAGCGCTTTAATCCGTGCAATGAACCCCGCAGCATCGTACTTATCTTCGATTGACATAATTACATACCCGTAGCCTCTGGTTTATTGGCACCCGCAGTTACTACTACCATAGTACTGGGCCGCCGGGTTTTCGGGATTGGGATATACCCGAACCAGGATTGACTGTATTTGTGATCTCCACAACCGGATAAGAATACCCGGTTGTTAATAGCGTCCCAGTATCTATTGTACGGACTAGTGATGTATATAGTACCTCCCCGCCCTGCTGCATAGAACTCGGGGGCTAGTCCGACGGTTGCAAACGAGGACCATATCAGCATACGTCACCTTTATACATCATATCTAGTACCCCCTCATAGTCATGCACGGACCATGATCCAAACTGCTTACCTGCATAGATACGTACGGCAGAGAACCCAGATGCGATAGTAAATACTAGCATGTTATTGTACGTATCAGTTGAAGAGGTAGAGTGTGTGTACCCTAGTTCGTACTGCCGAGACTCTGGCACCAGCCTGTCTAGAAATGGCTGAAGTAGAAGTAAAAAGGCCCCCAATTGGGGGCCTTCGGATGCGTGCCACATGATTCAAAGGTTGTTCAGGCAGCGCGCCAGACACGCACGCCAGTAACCACGATAGGGTTACCTTCTTCGTCTTCGTTGTCGCTGGTCTCGCTGACAACAGCGGTTTCGAACTTGTAGCCGTCGCCGTTTTGCTCGGCATAACGCTTCGCTGCGACACGCAGCTTGCGGCGCCACGACTCAACTTCTGCGGTCTTGGAGATGTCACACTCCATCAGGAACGAGTCCCCGACATTCATCGAACTGAGGGGGAATTGCGTAGGCTTGCGACCACGGCCGGTGATAGCGCGGGTGATACCAGATTGGATAACAAACGACATGGTAAAGCTCCTAAGATGGTTTCGGTGATTTGTTTGGCACGCTTCCGATTGGCGTTCGAGTAATGTAGTCCTCGGTAGGCATGCTGTCAAGGGAAAACGTATAGTTGACTATGTTGTGTGGTTACTCCTTTGCGTTTCGTTCAGCTTCCTTGGCTTCTAGCTCTTGTTTTTTGAGGGTAATCCCTAACACAACGTCATATTCATTGATGTTGTTCAAGCGAACCACATCCTGATCAATGGGCCAAAGCCTCGGGGTGTTAGCGCCGTTGTCGTATACAGTGTCAAACTCGTATACATCCTTCTGTGATAACAGAGAGAATACTTGTACCGCTAGACTCGTTGGCAGGACAAATTTTTTCCACCCAACTGTTATGCATGTCATGGCTGGCATCTTGTCTGACATCTTGCTCATTTCGGTGTGTCCTTTCGGTGAGTGAGTATCGTTGCACTGCGGGAAAATTCTTTCCCCTTCAATAGCGTCGTACTTGGCACGTACACGCTGCGAACTGGGATAGTCCGTTTTGTTATCGGATCTATGTATTGTACTGCTTTAGGTGTTTCCATGTCAAGTCCTTTAAGTGTAACGTTGTGGAGTGGTTTCTTGTGGAGCCCCGTTGTATCCTACCCCGTACCCGTACGTAATCCAATATGTGTATGTGGATGTGCGTCCATAGCCAAGACGATACACGTAAAGTACGGTATGCGGATTTCTAAACGATGTAAGTGTAATCATGTTTTACACTGCCTCCAGTACTCGGGTTCGTACTCAAATGGGTACATATACCAATGGCCGTTGCCAAGGATATAACCGAAGACGGATACAGGATCCTTCGTATATCGATTAGTAAACGGCAGCATGAAAAGTACACACATATTCATACCCATCTCCAGTTAAGAACCCATAGTCGTAGCCTTGACCAGAGTTATACCAACTATATATTACAAGCAGATTTTTGAACGGCAACAATGTAACCATTAGACGTACCCGTACGCAAATCCGAATCCGTAACCGTACAAGTATCCATACCCCGCACCTTCGTACGGACTATACCCGTCCCAATTACCGTACCCGTAAAGATAGGAGGAGTAAGATACTCCCAGGTCTACAAAGGAAGTAAAGGTAATCATTTAACACTCCAATACCCACACCCGTACACATACAGGTTTTTAAACGGCATCAAGGTAATCATTTATTGTACCCATGCCTGTACCCGGACCCGTACCCGGACCCGTACCCGTACCCGTACCCGGACCCGGACCCGGACCTGTACCCGTACCCGTACCCGGACCCGGACCTGTACCCGTACCCGGACCCCGGTTCATGCAGATTTTTAAACGGCATTAAGGTGATCATGTGATGTACCCATATCCAAATTGGTGCCCGTAACCATGCCTATACCAAAAATCATCTCTATGTCCATACTCGAACCCGGACCCGGACCCTAACCCGTACCCGGATCCTAGCGCGTACCCGAGCACAGACCTGGGCTTATACAGGTTTTTGAATGGCAACAAGGTGATCATCTGCTGTACCTATATCCGTATTCCGCCCCCGGGGGTTGGCTATTCCTAAATTCGTACCCATACCCGAGACTGTATCCGCACCCAAACCCGCATGCAGATCCATGCCCGTGCCCGATTCTATATATGGGTAAAGGCATAGGACTATACAGGTTTCTAAACGGCGTAACGATAATCATATACAAAGCTACCATACCCAAGTCCATATCCAAGCCCGTACATTTCACCACACCCACACGATCCCCCATAACCGAACCCGGCTTGATACTGGTACAAATACATACGACTAGCCATATGTACATTCACAAACGGCATCAAGGTGATCATTCGACGCCCCAATATCCAGATCCGGACCCGGACCAGTACCCGTACCCATATCCGGACCAGTATCCGGACCCGAACTCGTACCCGAACTCGTACCCGAACTCGTACCCGAACTCGTACCCGGGCCTATGCGGGTTTTTAAACGGCATCAAGGTAATCATTAGTCGTACCCGGGCCAGTACCCGTACCCGGACCCGAACCCGTACCCGAACCCGGACCAGTACCCGGACCCGAACCTGTACCCGAACCCGAACCCGGACCCCGGTTCATATGGGTTTTTAAACGGCATCAAGGTGATCATTTACCGTACCCGTACCTGTACCCGTGCCCGTACCCGAATTCATACCCATACCCGAACCCAAACCTACACCCTTTTCCTTTACTGTACACGAGTATATACGTATACTTGTTTTCAAACGGCATCAAGGTGATCATTTGTCGTACCCGAACCCGGACCCAAACCAGGACTCGTATCCATACCCGTACTCGTACTCGTATCCATACCCGTACTCGTACCCGGCCCCGTGATTGTACCAGAAATCAACATCTGAATTATATGGGTCTTTAAACGGCATTAAGGTGATCATTTGTCGTACCCGAACCCGGACCTGTACCCGTACCCGAACTCGTACCCGGATCCGGGCCTGTACCTGTACCCGTACCCGGACCAGTACCCGAACCTGGACCCGGGTTCATGCAGGTTTTCAAACGGCATTAAGGTGATCATTAGTCGTACCCGTACCCGAGCCCGTACCCGGACCCGGACCCGGACCCGGACCAGTACCCGTACCCGTATCCGGACCCGGACCTGTACCCGGACCAGTACCCGAACCCGGGTCCGGGTTCATGCAGGTTTTTAAACGGCATCAAGGTAATCATTTGTCGTACCTGTACCCGGACCCGGACCTGTACCCGGACCTGTACCCGTACCCGGACCTGTACCCGTACCCGTACCCGGACCCGGACCTGTACCCGTACCCGTACCCGGACCTGTACCCGTACTCGTACCCGTACTTGTACCCAGGTTTATGCAGGTTTTCAAACGGCATTAAGGTGATCATTTGTCGTACCCATATCCGGACCAGTACCCGTACCCGGACCCCGGTTCATGCGGGTTTTTAAACGGCATCAAGGTAATCATTAGTCGTACCCGGACCCGAACTCGTGCCCGGACCCGGACCAGTACCCGTACCCGGGCCAGTACCCGGACCCGGACCCGGGCCAGTACCCGTACTTATACCCGTACCCGGACCCGAACTTAGGTTCATGCGGGTTTTCAAACAGCGTCAAGGTAATCATTTGTCGTACCCGTACCTGTACCCGAACTCGTACCCGAACCAGGACCCATACCCGAACCCGAACCGGGACCCATACCCGAACCCGTATTCGTACCCGTCCTCGTACCCAGGCTTATGCAGGTTTTCAAACGGCAGTAAGGTAATCATTTGTCGTACCCATGCCTGTACCCGGACCCGGACCTGTACCCGTACCCGGACCCGTACCCGAACTCGTACCCGAACCCGTACTCGTACCCGAACTCAGGTTTATGCAGGTTTTTAAACGGCATCAAGGTGATCATTAGTCGTACCCGTACCCGTACTCGTACCTGTACCCGAACCCGAACCCGAATTCACACCCGTACCCGTACTCGTACCCGTCCTCGTACCTGGACTCGTACCCAGGCTTATGCAGGTTTTCAAACGGCATTAAGGTGATCATTTGTCGTACCCGTACCCATATCCGGACCCAAACCCGGACCCGCACCCGAATTCGTACCCAAACCCGAATCCACACCCGTACCTGTACCTGTACCCGGACCCGAACCCGGACCTAGGCTTATGCAAATTTTCAAACGGCATCAAGGTAATCATTTGTCGTACCCGAACCCGTACTCGTACTCGTACCCGAGCCTGTATCCGTACCCAAACCCGTACTCGTACTCGTACCCGTACCCCGGTTCATATGGGTTTTCAAACGGCATCAAGGTGATCATTTGTCGTACCCGTACCTGTACCCGAATAGGTACCCGGACCCGAGCCTGTATCCGTACCCGAACCCGAACCCGAGCCAATACCCGTACTCGTACCCGTACTCGTACCCGAATGCATGCAGGTTTCTAAACGGCATCAAGGTGATCATGTTTCGTATCCCGACTTGAACCTGTACCAGTCCCCATCTCCGTACATGTACCCGAACCCGTACCCGGACCCGAACCCGAACCCGTACTCGTATCTATACATATACTTATGTAGATCCGCAAACGGCATCAAGGTGATCATTCAACACCCCAATACCCGAACCCACACCCAAGCCCAGGCATATACCCACACTCAGACCCGCCCCCGAACTCGTACACAAAACTAGGTTCGTAGTCGGCTTCGTGCAGGTTTTTAAACGGCGTCAAGGTGATCATTTAGTACCGTAATACCCGGGCCGATAATCGTACCCATGCCCGTACTCGTACCCAAGCCCCCACCCGGACCAGCACCCGTACCTATACCCGCGCCCGTGTTCGTACCCGGACCCATACATGTACTTGGATTCATGCGGATTTTCAAACGGCAGCAAGGTGGTCATCATCGTACCCGTACCCGAACCCGTACATGTACCCGTACCTGTACCCGAACCCGTGCCCGTACCCGTGCCCGAACCAGTAATCGTACCTATACTCGGACTCGGACCCGGATCCATACGAGTTTTCAAACGGCATCAAGGTGATCATTTATTGTAACCGTAAGTGTTGCCATCCCCGCGTTTAGATCCAGACCCCGACCCATACTTATATCCGGACCCATACCCGTATCCAAGCCCAAACCTAGGCCCCATCCCTGTACCATACCTAAATATGGTTGTATGCAGGTTTTCAAACGGCATAAATGTGATCATTACTCGTACCCATATCCGAACCTGTACCCATATCCATCCCCGAACTCGTACGCAAAGCTAAGCTCGTAGTCGGCTTCATGCAGGTTTTCAAACGGCATCAAGGTGATCACGGCTTCACATGTATCGTGGTGCCGTAGGGGGCTACTATTTCAGTAGTAATGCAGTAGAGCGCAGGGATCGCAGGAGCCGGGGTAGGCCAGTCGCCGACATAGCCGTCCGTGAAGACGATCATGCACGAGGGGTTCAGCCGATGCTTCTCAATATACTTGAATACACAAGTAAGGTCCGTACCGCCGCCGCCCTTCGGTTTCGTAACCTGCCGCAGATTATCATACTCCCCCATGCGGTATGTCTCATGCCCTTCAACACTTGTGCCCCAGTAGAGCAGGTGAACAACATGAGGCTTACCTATCTCGCACACTGCGGCGATCTCCGCAAGAGCTTGGGTCAATTCTGCCTGGCCGATGGAACCTGAAGTGTCAACAGCTATCAGGATGCTTTCGATGGTTTCGCTGTACTGTGAAGGCAGGTAAATGTCCTGCCCGATCCACCGCCGGGATGGCCGGCGCCATGTGGAACAATCCTTACCCGACGTATGGGCTTGTGCGAACTCGCGCAATTGGTCCTGCCAGCGAACTTGTGAAGGGGTTAGATCCCCGAATTCTCGCGGCACGTTGCCATGTTCCTTACCGGCTTGATACGTAGACTGGCGGATCGCCTCGTCGATGGCTTTCTCCGCAGCTTTCTCCGCAGCTTCCTCCGCAGCCGCAGCTTCCTTTTCGCCTGAAGCCCGGTCCCCATCATCACCCGCAGGCGCATCGAAATCATGGTCATCAAAGCCCTTGCCGCCGGACTTATTCTGTTGTATCAACAGCTTGATAACCTGTTGCGTATCCATGCCATCGAACTTGTGGTCAAGCAAACCACCCTTCGGCATGACCATGACCACTGGTAGCGTGCTGCCGCGTTGCTTCGACCCCGGCCCTGCCACATTGTCGAGCATGCCATTAATGACATAGTCAGCAGCCATGTTAACAAGGTCGGGGCCATAGGTCTTTACGAGGTTTTTCCACACCCAACGATGACGCAGGGCCTTATGGAATTCCTCATGTGACACAAGCCAATTGAGTTCGGCATCGGTGAGCGGTGTCACAAACTCCTTACAGTAATACGTGTCGATGCCAGTAGTCGCGGCAGTGGACACGCGGGGGTTCTCCGCCAGGGTTGTAACGATGGTTTTGCCCACCATGAAAACACCGGCGATGCCGGCGAATCGCGGGTCACGCATCAACGTTGCGCGGGACTTGATGATGCGTTGCTCTTGTGTCATGGATGTGTTGAGTACATGCATGTTATTCCCCATTATTCCCCATTCATACGTGCAAGGATCTCGTCCATCTTGGACTTCACCGAGGTTTGAACTTCAGGCGATTCACGCAGTGAATCAATGTCCACCGGCATCAATGCACGCTCAAGCTCATAGCGTGCCTGTTCCAACTTCGGATCGTTGGTGACGTTGAGGGACTTCAGCACATCGCACAGTGCAAGCCCCTGATCCAACATCGACTCATACAGCTTTGGTTTGCGTGACTTCACGATGCGAAGTTCGCCTGTATCCTCGTCCGTGACCGACTCTGCGGTAGGCGTATACACCTGTATTTCATGCAGTCGATCACGGATGCCTTGCACCTTGTCCCGGATCCGGCCCCATGCGTCATCCATAGCGCTCCGAACCCGCTGCTCCGCAAACTCAGTGTATTGTTGTTGCATAGCTGTAATGAGTTCCGACTGGGCATCAACGCGGAAATCCCGCGTCTCGGGCAGGGGCTGGATGTTAACCTGCATGCCGAACTTGGCGCGCAATACATCCTCAGAGGGGTAGTCCTCGCGGTTGAACATGGCACCCATCACGAACGCCTGTTTGGAGATGATCGCAGGCAGGGCCGCCAAAAACGTCTGTACAAGAGCATCCATGTGCAGGCGGCGGGTCTGCACTTCAGTGGACGTATCCAAGTACAACTTCATGGGCAGCAGTCGCCACCCATTATCATCCCACGGCAACGTGACGCTGTTGAACCACAGCCGACACTTCGCAGCATAGGCAGTGATCGCGTCGAGTTCCGCGCAGTCCGCAAAGGGGTTCTTGACCACACTGGCAGCGCGCCGGCTGCGAGTGCCCTTCGCCTGTTGAACTTCACTCTCAATCTCCTTATCCTTGGCGCGTGGGTTGTACACACTGATGTTAAGGGAAGCGAGAACGGCAGATGACGTGAGCGTCGGCAAGGATGCAGTGTGAATTTGCGTATCCATGATGAATCCTGTAGGTAGTTGAGTGGTTAGTGAGTGGCTGGATTACATCAACATCCAACCATTGTCGAGCACAAACGTTTTGAAAACGTTATGCGTGCATGCAACGGACTGCTTATCGCGGTTGCGCATCACTTGCGTGGCGAACAACGCTTGAATCTCTTGAGGCAGCCGCTTGATGTAGGTAACGATGTTGCCAAGATCCGTACGGTTCACCCATCCAACGGCGTTGTAAGCCATCATGATACAGGCGGCAGGATTGTCGGGCACACTGGCACCAGTGGGATTCTGGATGACAGTGGCGCGCTGCGGCAGGTGCGAAAAAAGCACCGAGTAGGCCATCAGATCCGCAGCGGCGCAGTCGCCTACCGTGCCCGCGATGGCCGCGTGGAGCGCATCGGAATCCCCCAACTTCTCCGCTGCGTGCATGTGATGTGAAACCCGTTCCATGCCACGATGGGTGATGAACTTCCGGCGCTGCGCTTGTGGGTGGAAAATGTACTTGTTATCACTGGCATTCTTCACATCACGAAAGTCCGCGAAGATGGACGGGAATTCTTGCGCAAAGGCAAGCACGATCGGATGGACGTTGTTTCGCATCCCCCAGTCGATCCACGCTTCGGACTGCGGCTTTGCCATCTCCACCACCGTCATGCGGTCCACCACATGAGGCAGCATCGTGTCACCCACGCCTTCAGCCCCGAGGTTCGTGGTGGCGAACACGATGCTTCCAGAGGGCAGCTTGCGGTTACCCACGCGCCGCTCATGGATGATGGGCAAACATACGTTTTGAATCTGGCGGTTTGCCTTACCCAGTTCATCGAACATCAAGCACAGCGGAACATCACCCCCGGAAAAAAACATCTCATTGGGAAGGAACGAAATGGCCGACTTGTCGGCGTTAGGTACCGGGCACTGCACGTCACCCACGTCAAGCTGAGTGCAGTCAAGATAAACGTAGTTGTACGCCCCGGGGTTCGCCTTTTTCATGTTGGCGAGGATGGAGCTCTTACCAGAGCCCATGTGACCCTCGATCAAGTACGTGCACTCCTGGCCCAGCGTGGACACAAGACGGGTGATCTGATCGATGGTGAGAGATTGACGCATGATAGTCCTTCGTGAAGTTCGTGAACAAAAAGAAAGGGGTAGGAGTGTTAATCCTACCCCGCTACGGGAAAAGAAAGAATCCGTGGTTACCCGAACGTGACCAGCATGGGGCGGCGGTTCTGCATCCGCCACAGCCGCACAGTCCCGGGGGTGCGGCCCAGTGCATGCTGCATGTTGCGCAGGGCGCGGAGGAGGTAGACGGCCGTCCAGAAAGCCGGGGTAGTGACTGACATCACCCGGCCACTATACAGCCATGTAATCTGATACATGTTGTTGCTCCTGTTGGTGCTGGCTGGCGCTGGTCAGGTGGGCGAACCCCAAACCACGCTGGTGCGGATGATGTGGCACATCCGCATGGTCGGGCACAGGATGGGGAGGCAGCTATCCAGTGTGGTGCCACTGGCCGGGCCGTTGAAGCACAACTCCCCGGGCCCATTCTGCACGCCACTGGCACGCATATTGGCCGCGTTGTACAGTCCGTAAAACCCATCGTACTGCACAACATGGCCGAAGTACAGGAAACTGTTGTCCATCACTGCGAGGCAGTAACCGAAGTCGATCGACCCATCCTCGCACAAGCGAAGTGCAGGCGGGATCTTGTTCGTCGGCGCAGTGTAAGCTGCTGCGGCCCGCTGCTCATAGTCACCCCAAACCGCATCGTTCAGCTTCATCATGTGCACCACGGCATGCATGGGCACATAAACCGGGGGGTTGTAGTGCAGCACCGTTTCCGGCTGCATGCCGGCGAAGGCAAGCTCCCCGTACCCATTGTTGATCCCGCTGCGATAGACAACCGCAGCATGCTTGATGCAGATGTAGTCCGACATCTTCGCTTGAGCGGGGGTGAGCACCGCGCCCGGCTGCGCCTTCAACTGGTAGGCGTGGCCCATGTAAACGAACGCGTTGTTAACCACAATGATGGACAACCCATAGTCCACCAGCATCATGCCGGGACCCGCGTCGAATTCAGGGTCAAGCGGGAATGCAAGCGTCGGGGTAACCGGTGCAGATGTGAATGGGTAGGGGGCCATCGCGCTGGGCGTGGCGTTGGCATGCGGGTGAGTGGCGGCAGCGCCCAGCTTGTTGCTCTTGCTCTTGGTGGTGTTGCTCTTGGTAGCCATGATGGTTTCCTTCGTGGTTGATGGTTTCTAGTCGCGGATGCGGCTAGCATGAGCAGACATGGGGGTGCGATTAAATGTGCTTAGTTATCTGTTGTCTGCTCATGTTAGCCCCCTGGCAGGGGACTATTTACGCTGTTTTTCATTTCTTGCTAGGACTTATGAATTCCTCGCCTAGCGCCGGCATAACGCTGCACGGCAATCGATACCCATGTGCGAATTTTACATGGGCAGGTGTTTATTTATACTCGCAGCATAGTCGTGCTAACCTGCATGGGGGAGAGGTAATCGGCACGCTGCAATTTCCGCGTTGTCGTGCTGTTTTCCAATACCATGCTACGCCCGTAGGCCACTGCGAGGGTCTTTGCACATGCCCGGGCCGGCAGGCCAGTATCCATGTATCCGGTCGTTTAGTACCCGGCGGGGTCATGTGCTAGGACAGTGAATTGTTAAAGAGCGTTGCCGTGGGGGTTGGAATTAAACGCATTTAATTTCTTCGCTTAATCGAACTACCCCACATGCTTCGCATTATAACATAAAACAGTAATTATGTCAACCCCCCTTTTTCGTCGCTTTCTTCATCATCTCACCCCATGAATTTGGGGCGTCAATCTCGGGGGTATCACCCACGTCTAGATCCTCGTTGTCGTTGTCGTTGTCGTTGTCGTTGTCGTTGTCATCATTTTGTGTAGCGAGGTAGTCAGTCGCACACTTGTTGTAGTGTCCTTGCAGTGACCCGCCGTCGAGGTCGAGCAGGAACCGCGCTTTCGCCAGTATCTCTTGGTGCTCGTCACTGTCCA
>ERZ724505.636-NODE-636-length-21829-cov-7.685956_pt1 | contig 21829 bp, 23 predicted proteins | sample MGYA00376038_ERZ724505 | MGnify/ENA primary metagenome ERZ724505 (study PRJEB28724, sample SAMN07190884) | wastewater metagenome | isolation source: effluent of sewage treatment plant in Hong Hong | place: Hong Kong | collected 2016-03-17 ...
TGGTGCCGGCTGTCGGATTCGAACTGACGACCTACCGCTTACAAGGCGGTTGCTCTACCAACTGAGCTAAGCCGGCACGCAAGACTTGTATTCTACAACGATATCTTTACTTGATTCGACGCAGCGTGGGACGACCGTTGCTTGGAGGCGGCACCTCTGGAGGCCCTTGGTCATCCCCATCAGTCGCTTGCGAAGCAGGCGATGAGCCAACAACTGGCGCATCCACTTCTGCAGCAGTCGCATCTTGAGCGGGGGAAACTGCATCCTTCGCAGCCCCACGGGCCAAGCGAAGTCCACCGCCCCGAGCTTCCGGCGCAGCGGGATGGCTTCCCACCACAGGATCACCCCCCTCTTCCGCATCGGCTGCCGACAAAACCGAAGGCACAGGAAAGGCCATTCCCTGACCGTTTTCCCGAGCGTAGATGGCAATGACGTGATCGATCGGCACCACGATCTCCCGCGCGATACCGCCAAAACGCGCCTTGAACTCGACAAATTCGTTACCCAACTGGAGCTGGCTGGTCGCCTCAAAGCTCACATTGAGAACGATCTCGTTGTTCTTGACGTATTCCTGCGGCACCTGCACCGAGCGATCCACATACACCGCCAGATAGGGCGTGAACCCATTGTCGGTACACCAGTCGTGCAAGGCACGAATGAGGTACGGGCGGGTGGAGCTGCCTTGGCTATCTTGATCGGTGGACGTGGTCATGGGCTGCCGGGTTCGATACTTACTTGCGCATCACTTTTTCAGACGGCGTCAGCGCTTCAATGTAGGCCGGACGCGAGAAGATGCGTTCAGCATACTTCAACAAGGGCAGCGCATTCTTCGACAACTCGATGCCGTAGTAATCGAGACGCCACAGCAAAGGTGCGATTGCCACGTCGAGCATGGAGAAATCGTCGCCCAACATGTACTTGTTCTTCAGGAAGATCGGCGCCAACTGGGTTAGACGATCGCGAATTTGCGAACGGGCTTTTTCCAGTTGCTTGTCGTTGGCCTTGACGCCACCACGGCCTTCCAGCGTGTTGACGTGAGCAAACAATTCCTTCTCGAAGTTGAGCAGGAACAAGCGCACACGCGCACGGGCGACAGGGTCACCAGGCATCAGCTGTGGGTGAGGGAAGCGCTCATCGATGTACTCGTTGATGATGTGCGATTCGTACAAGATCAGATCACGCTCAACCAGGATAGGCACCTCGTTGTACGGATTCATCAGCGCGATGTCTTCGGGCTTGGCAAAGATGTCGACGTCACGGATTTCAAAATCCATGCCCTTTTCGAACAGCACAAAACGGCAACGATGCGAGTAAGGGCAAGTCGTTCCGGAGTAAAGCACCATCATGGCGGTGGATTCCTCACATCAAAAAAAGGAAGTGGCGCGACGCACCACAAAACAACGAAGCGCAGCGCCGCCAGAAAGCGGAACACTGCGCCGTAGACGCCTCGCCACCTTGGGCAGCGAGGGCGTCACCGATTACTTCACGTCTTTCCAGTACGCGGCATTCAAGCGCCAGGCAATGAAGAAGAAGCCTGCCAGGAAAATCAGCACACCAACGCCCAAACGGGTACGTTGGGTCTGCATGGGCTCACCCATCCACTGCATGAAGGCCACCAGGTCAGCGACGTTGCTATCGAACTCTTGAGCCGACATCTTGCCGGGGGTCAGTTGTTCAAAGCCGTCGAAGTGGTGCGTCTTTTTCGCGGGGTCATGGGGATCAGCCACTTCCACAAACTTGGCTGCGCGTTGACCTTGCAACTCCCACAGCACGTGCGGCATGCCGACGTTCGGGAAGATCAGGTTGTTCCAACCGGTAGGACGGGTTTCATCACGGTAGAACGAACGCAGATAGGTGTAGAGGTAATCAGCACCGGTACCGCTGTGGCTGGCGCGCGAACGAGCCACCAGGGTCAGGTCAGGCGGCACAGCGCCAAACCATTCCTTGGCATCTTTCGAGTCCAGGGACACCTTCATGACTTCACCCACCTTGTCAGTTGGGAAGAGCAGGTTGTCCTTGATCTGCTGTTCGGTCAGGCCAATGTCTTTCAGGCGATTGAAGCGCATGAAAGCCGCTGCGTGACAGTTCAGGCAGTAATTGACGAAGAGCTTGGCACCGTTCTGAAGAGCGGCCACATCGGTGATGCGCTCCTTGGGGAACTTGTCGAGGACGAGATCACCACCAGAAGCGTGCGCACCCGACACCATGGCCAGGGCAGCCAGCAAAGAAGCAAGAATTTTTTTCATGAGAAGTCTCCTGCTGCAATCAGTGGGGCTTGAAGGTCACGCGCTCAGGCACTTGCTTGAACGAACCAACGCGACTCCACCAAGGCATCAACAGGAAGAAGCCGAAGTAGATCAGGGTGCCAACTTGGCTGACCTTTTCGCCCACGGGGGACGGAGGCTGCACGCCCAGGTAGCCCAGGATCACGAAGTTGATGACGAACACCGCGTACACCAGGTTGTGCCAGGTAGGACGATAGCGGATCGACTTCACGGGGCTCTTGTCCAGCCAAGGCAGGAACACCAGGATCACCACAGCACCACCCATCACGGCCACGCCCCAGAACTTCGCTTCGAAGACCTTGAGCAGACCAATCAGAACAGCAGCACCCACCAGCGCACCCATCTTGGTCTTGCCATCGCCAGAACCCTTGATCAGGTTCAGCACGGCAGCCAAGCCGATGATGATGCTCAGGACATTGACCATCCAGTCGGTGGTGGCACGCAGCATCGAGTAGAACGGCGTGAAGTACCAGACAGGCGCAATGTGAGGTGGCGTCTTGAACGGGTCAGCAGGGATGAAGTTGTTGTACTCGAGGAAGTAACCGCCAAACTCGGGCATGAAGAAGATCACGGCCGTAAAGACGATCAGGAAGCCCACCACGCCCACGATGTCATGCACCGAGTAGTAGGGGTGGAAAGGAATGCCGTCCAGAGGGATGCCGTTGGCGTCCTTCTTTTCCTTGATTTCAACGCCATCGGGGTTGTTCGACCCCACTTCGTGCAGCGCAATGATGTGAGCCACGACCAAGCCCAACAGGACCAGGGGCACAGCAATCACGTGCAGCGAGAAGAAGCGGTTCAGGGTTGCGTCACCCACCACGAAGTCACCACGAATCAAGATCGCCAGGTCTGGGCCCACAAACGGCACAGCGGCGAACAAGTTGATGATCACTTGGGCGCCCCAGTAGGACATCTGGCCCCAAGGCAACAGATAACCCATGAAAGCTTCAGCCATCAGGCACAAGAAGATCAGGCAACCGAAGATCCAGACGAGTTCACGCGGAGTGCGATAAGAACCGTAGATCAGGCCACGATACATGTGCAGATACACCACCACGAAGAACGCTGAAGCGCCGGTGGAGTGCATGTAACGGATCAGCCAGCCCCACGGCACATCACGCATGATGTATTCGACCGAGGCAAAAGCCACAGCCGCATCGGGCTTGTAGTTCATGACCAGGAAAATGCCGGTCACGATCTGGATCACCAGCACCAACATGGCCAGCGAACCGAAGAAATACCAGAAGTTGAAGTTCTTCGGAGCGTAGTACTCGGACATGTGCTCCTTGTACATCTTCGTGGCCGGGAATCGATTGTCGATCCAGGTCATGAACTTCTCGCCTGCCGACGCTCCGGCCGGCGCTTGCTTGAATTCAGCCATTGTGTTTCTCCGATCAGGCCTTCTTGTCTTCACCAATCAGCAGCTTGGTCTCAGACAGGTACATGTGGGGAGGGATTTCCAGATTGTCTGGAGCGGGCTTGTTTTTGAACACGCGGCCAGCCAGGTCGAAAGTGGAGCCGTGGCAAGGGCACAGGAAACCACCGGGCCAATCATCAGGCAGCGAAGCCTGAGGGCCAGACTGGAACTTGGACGAAGGCGAGCAGCCCAGGTGGGTACAGATGCCCACAGCCACCAACACATCAGGCTTGATGGAGCGATGGGTATTACGGCAGTACTCAGGGGTCAGTTCGCTGGGCTTGCGCTCGGACTTGGGATCAGCCAGTTGGCCGTCGATCTTGTCCAGTGCAGCCAATTGCTCTGACGTGCGCTTGAGAATCCACACGGGTTTGCCGCGCCATTCGACGGTCATCATCTCGCCCGGCTTGAGGGCGCTGATATCAGCCTCGACAGCAGCACCAGCTGCGCGAGCACGTTCGGAAGGTTGGAAGGTCGAAACGAAGGGGATCGCAGTGGCCACGCCGCCCACGCCACCGGCGGCGCAGGCCATGGTCACCCAGGTCCGACGGCTTTGATCCACTGGCTGATTGCTCATGGTTATCCTCGAGGACGATGACATTAGATTAGGGTCAACCTGAGATTCTAACGGACGACTGGCTACCTGCTGACCTGAAGTCGTGCAAGGCAGCGGAGATCCGACCACTTTTTTTCTATGGCTTTTCCGCAACACTCGGAAACAATCGCCCAAACCGCCCTCATTCCCATGGAGATTGAACGCATTCGTGACAGTTTGAAACAAGCCCAAAAGGTTCACTGAATCGGGTCGATAAACAACGTAGCCAGAGGGCTGGCTGAAACAAACGTTGCGATACCCATTGACTGGACCCAAGCTGTGACCGACCCCCGTCTTGATTCCGTCTTGCAGGCTGCGCTGGCACGCCTGGAGTCGGCCATGCATGCGGCCGCCGACTCTTCGGGCACCGTTCTGGGGCAATTGGCATTGAGTTCGAGCAGCGCCTCCCAGCGTCAACTGCTGATGGATGCAGAGCACATCCTCCACAAGGAAGGCGGTCGCCTGCAACGCTCCTTTGCCAAGGAACTGCAGGAGCGCGTCGAGAAGGAAGCTCGACGCCAGTCCGACAGCAAGAGCGGCATGCTCTCCGATACCGATTGGTCCATGCTCTCCTTGGTGGATGACGCCGAGGTAGAGCGCGGCGTAGCCGCAGATCGCCTGGCCGCCCAGTTGGCCGGTGAATGCGACAAGGCTCTGGAGGCCTTGAACAGCTATTTGAGTTCCGCACTGGAAGACGGTAGCCCCAACAACAACCCTTTGCGGCCGCAGGTGATTGCCAAGGCTTGGCTCAAAGCGCTGGGCGAGTTGTGTGATGACCTGAGTGTGATCAACCTGATCGTGCAGCAGACTGGGCGTCAACTCTCCCGTCAATTGAGTTCCGCGTACGAACAAACAACTCAAGAACTGAAAAATCTGGGCATCCAGCCGCAAAGCCTGTCTGTTCAGCGCACTCGCAACAATGGCGGCGCCGGTTCGGGTGACACGGGCACCGACGCAGCCAGCACTCGCCCCAACCCACTTCAGGACACAGGCCCCGGCACAACGCAGTCCGGACACTGGAACGCCCCCACGCAGCCAGGCCCGCTCGGCGGCAGCGCAGGGGGAGGCAACGCCCCCTGGTATGGCCCGCAAAGCGAACATCACGTCCGCGCAGCTCAGGCGCTGAGTGAAATGTTTGGCATGAGCGTGCCCATGGGCGCAACCGATGGCCCTGCCCCCATCAGCTTGCGCGCTGGCCGGCCTCAGCCTGGGCAATTCGCCCCCATCACCCCCGATTTCCGGAATCTGCTGCGTGAGTTGAGCGCCCAGGCAGCCGTCACTGATTGGTCGGCCACCTCACCGGGTGGCGACTTTGATCCCCAAGCGCTGGCCGCTGCCGGCGCCATACCCTCAGGTGCGGGCTTCGCCGGCCCGCTGATGGCCCCCAACCTGATCCGCGCGCATCGCGACGAGTTGGTTCGCGCCAGTGGCGGCGCCGCGATTGACCAGATGGTGATCGACATCGTTGCAGCGCTGTTCGATCAAGTTCTGTCCGACCCCAAAGTGCCTCCCGAGGCAGCACGCCAGATTGCGCGTCTGCAAATGCCGGTGCTGCGCGTGGCCTTGGGCGACATGACGTTTTTCAACTCCCGCAAGCATCCGGTTCGCCGTTTCGTGAACCGAGTCGCGTCACTGGCGTCGTCGTTCGACGGTCACCAGGATGGTCCTGGTAAAGAGTTCCTGACGCACATCACTGCGCTGGTCAATGACATCGTCGATGGTGACTTCGACAAGATGGAGTTGTATGAAGCCAAGCTGAAAGAGCTGGAGTCATTCACCGAAACGGAATCCGAGCGCGAAGCAGCTGAACAGGCAGCAGTGGCCGCGCTGCTGAACAACAAGGAAGCCGATCTGCGGGTGCAGCAGCGCTATATGCAGTTGCTGCGTAAGGAACTTGCCCAAATTGAGATGCCGGAGTTCGTGCGGGACTTCCTGGCACAGATCTGGAGTCAGGTGCAAGTCATGGCGTCGGCACGCGATGGCGTTCAATCGGATATAGCACTGCGCATGCGCAAGGCGGGCCATGAACTGGTTAGCAGCGTTCAGCCCAAAGGCAGCCCTGTACTGCGCAAGGAATTCCTGCTGCGCCTACCCAAGTTGATGAAAGACCTCAACGAGGGGCTGGCTCTGATTCAGTGGTCGGAAGAAGCCAAAAAGGAATTCTTCGCCCAGCTATTGCCCGCACATGCCGAATGCCTGAAGGCAGCACCTCAGCATGAATTGACCCAACGCCTGCAGGAAAACGCACTCAACAAGGTCGAGCAGCTGTCCATTCCCAGCCGAGAAGAAGCTGCCAACGACCCCTTGCCTGCCACGCTGGAGAATTTGAGTGCCCCACCGCTGCTGACTGTGGTCACGGCCTTGTCGCCCGAAGAGGTGCAACAAGCCGGGTTTGTGCATGAAGCAGCGATCACGGTTCCAGGCGATCTCGACATCAATCTGGATGCGCCAGGCGAAGTGGATCCGTCTTTGGCGGAACTGGACATCAATCTCGATGTACCACCAGCCCCCACCTCTGGCATCCAGTTGGTGCACCACATTCAAAAGGGCACGGCTTATCAGATGATGATGCAGGGGCAGTGGAAAAAAGTGCGCCTGACCTGGGTGAGCGAAGGCCGCTCGTTCTTCATCTTCACGCAGGGCCACCACATGCACAAGCAGACCATTTCGCTGACAGGCCGCACCCTGGCCAAGATGTGCGAAAGCGGTCGCTTCAAAGCCTACGAACAGTCCGAGTTGATCGAACGCGCCACGGTGCGTGCTCGCCGGCAACTGGCCGCCTTGGCCATGCCCAAAAAATCAGCGGCCTGACGCCCGCTCGGCTCGCCCGGAAATCAACACCTGCGCCATGCGCATGGCCTGAATCAGGCTGGACGGGTCGGATCGTCCCGTTCCCGCCAGGTCAAATGCCGTGCCGTGATCTGGGCTGGTGCGCACAAAGGGCAACCCCAGGGTCACATTCACACCGTGATCCAACCCCATGTACTTGACCGGAATGAGTCCTTGGTCGTGGTACATCGCCACCACCACATCGAACTCTCCAGGGTGCTCAGGCGGTGCGTGGCGCGCCCGCATGAAAACGGTGTCTGGCGCCAGGGGGCCAATGGCGTTGATGCCCAACCGGCGGGCCTCCTCAATGGCCGGGCCAATGACGTGTATTTCTTCGTCACCGAACAATCCACCCTCACCCGCATGGGGATTCAAGCCCGCCACGGCAATACGCGGCTGACTCAACCCCCATTGCTGGGCACTGCGATGGGTGATCTCAATCGTTTCCAGCACGGATGCGCAGGTGACTTGCTCAATTGCCTGCCTGAGACTCACGTGAATGGTCACCAACACCGTTTTGAGCTGGTCATTCATCAACATCATGCGGACGGGAGCCGGTGGCTGGCCGGGGGGGGCACCTTCTGCCTGTAGCAACTCGGTATGCCCGGGGTAAGACTCGCCCGCAGCGGCCAGGGCTTCTTTGTGCAAAGGGGCGGTCACTATGCCCTGCACCCCTCCATCCTGGGCCAACTTCACAGCCGCCCGAATGCAAGCTGCGGCAGCCAACCCAGCCCGCCGATCGACTTGCCCCAAAGGGGCCTCGATCAGATCTGCGGGCAGCCCCGGCGGCGCCCACACCCCCATCTGCCCGGCCCCCAAGGTGGCCCAATCGCCAGGCTGAGACAAGGCAACCACCTCCAGGTGCGGGCCTTCTTTCCGCCCATCTGCTGCCCTCACGATGGCCACTGCACGCGCCATGACCGCCGGGCAGCCCAGCACCAGGCCCTGAGGGGATTCCGCCACCCACAGTCGCACCAAGATTTCCGGACCAATGCCACAGGCATCGCCCATGGTGAACGCAAGGGGGCGAGGTGAAAACACTGAATCACTCATGACGAAAACATGGACGGGCGCGGAAATGACAAGACTGACACGCCCCCGTTGATACACTTCGGGCATGACTTGGTTAGATGATATTCGCTGGGATGAAAACGGGCTCGTTCCCGTCATTGCCCAAGAAGCCAGCACGGGCGATGTGCTCATGTTTGCCTGGATGAACCGCGACGCGCTGGCCCTGACGGCCGAACGCGGCGAAGCGGTGTACTGGAGCCGTTCGCGCCGCAAGCTGTGGCACAAGGGCGAGGAGTCCGGGCACATGCAGAAGGTCCACGAAATTCGCTTGGATTGCGACAACGACGTGATTTTGCTGCGCATTACCCAGTTGGGACACGAGCCTGGCATCGCGTGCCACACCGGCCGTCATAGCTGTTTCTTCAGCCGACTGGAAAATGGTGAGTGGAAGCCGGTCGATCCGGTCTTGAAAAACCCGGACACGATCTACAAATAACAAGCACCATGAGCGACTCTCAACCCAACACTTTGGATGTGCTCGCCCGCGTGGCCGACGTCATCGAGTCTCGCAAGGGCGGTGACCCGGACAAAAGCTACGTGGCGCGCCTGTTTCACAAGGGCACCGACACCATTTTGAAGAAAGTGGGCGAGGAAGCCACGGAAACCGTGCTGGCCGCAAAAGATTTGGCTACGGATGCCAACGAAGCCAACCGCAAGGCTCTGGTCGGCGAGTTCGCCGATTTGTGGTTCCACTCGATGGTGGCCATGGCCCACCTGGGTTTAGGTCCGCAAGACGTGGTGGCTGAGCTGGCGCGGAGAGAAGGCCTGTCGGGCCTGGTGGAATTCGCATCCCGCCCGGGCAACAAGGGCTAAGCAGCCTAAGCTGGCACCACATTTGCTATGAAACAAACCGATATCAATATGCCTGATGAGGTCGAGACAATCGGTTTAGAGTGCAGGCTGCGCAGACCGCCAATGCAGGCGTTTTTTGAATAGACATTTCCTTCGGAGTACTCAAAATGGGTTCCTTTAGCATTTGGCACTGGCTGATCGTGCTGCTGATCGTGGTCATGGTGTTCGGCACCAAGAAGCTCAAGAACGTGGGCCAGGACCTGGGCTCGGCGGTCAAGGGTTTCAAAGATGGCATGAAGGGTGAAGAAAGCCCCCCTAGCCAGGAAGCCGCCCCCCAACAGGTGACCAACGCCACCCGTCACGACAGCAACACCGTCGACGTCGACGTCAAAACCAAGTCCTGATCCGTGATTGACTTTGGTATTGACAAGCTGGCGATCATTGGCGCGGTCGCCCTGATCGTCATTGGCCCAGAAAAGCTCCCCCGTGTTGCAAGAACAGTCGGGGTGCTGGTGGGCAAGGCGCAGCGCTACGTCTCGCAGGTGCAGACCGAGGTCAATCGCTCCATGGAGCTCGACGAGCTCAAAAAAATGAAGCAGGGCATCGAAGAGGCTGCCCACGACCTCAACACCGAGGTGTCTACCGGCCTGCAAGAAGCTGCCCGCGACCTGTATACCGATGACAGCGAAATGGCGCATCGCTACGGCAGCTTTGGCGACACAAACACGCCCTACTACGGTAGCGGCACCCCTGTTCGCAAAAACTGGCGACTCAAGCGCGGTGCCACGCCACTCTGGTACAAACAGAAAAGCGGCGTTCGCCGCCACGCCCAGTCTGGTGCCGCCCGGGTCGCCCGTTTCCGGCCACAGTCCACCCACTCCACCCGCAACTGACACCCTTTGCCGTGAGCGACTCATCCAAAAGCCCCGATGACCTTGAGGGCGCGGAACAGCCTTTCATCACCCACCTGATCGAGCTGCGCGACCGTCTGGTCAAGGCGATGGTAGCCATTGGTGTGGTGTTTGTGGTGCTGGCGCTCTACCCTGGCCCCGCGGGCCTGTATGACTGGCTGGCCGCCCCCTTGGTCGCACACCTGCCAAAGGGCGGCACCCTGATCGCCACCAACCCGATTTCGCCTTTCATGGTGCCCATCAAGGTCACCATGCTGGCTGCATTCATGCTGGCGCTGCCCGTGGTGCTGTACCAGATCTGGGCCTTTGTGGCCCCAGGCCTGTACAACCACGAGAAAAAACTGGTGATGCCCTTGATCATCTCCAGCACGCTGCTGTTCTTTGCGGGCGTGGCGTTCTGCTATTTCTTTGTGTTCGGCAAGGTGTTTGCGTTCATTCAGACCTTTGCCCCCAAAAGCATCACCGCCGCTCCCGACATCGAAGCCTACCTGAGCTTCGTGCTTAACATGTTCCTGGCCTTCGGCGCGGCATTTGAAGTACCCGTGGTGCTGGTCATCCTAGCCCGCATGGGTCTGGTGTCGGTGCAGAAATTCCGTGAGTTCCGCAGCTACTTCATTGTGATCGCCTTTGTCATTGCCGCGGTCATCACCCCACCTGACGTGGTTTCGCAGCTGTCGCTGGCAATCCCCATGTGCCTGCTTTACGAGTTGGGTATCTGGGCAGCGGTGCTGTTTGTGAAGCACACCCAGGCCCCCGATAGCGAAACCACAAGCTAAACCCGATTTACTCTTCCTGGCTGCGAATCTGGGGCTGGACACTGGCCTTGGGTCGCTTGGCCACCACCACTGACAAACTCATCGCTTCGTTGCCGCGTTGCACCTTGATGGCAGCCGTCTTGCCGGGCGGCAGTGCTGCCACGGTGTTGAGCAACTGCGAGGTGTTGTTGACTGGCGCTGTGGCCACCTGGGTCACCACATCACCCGGACGGATGCCCGCCAATGCAGCAGGCCCGTTGTGCAGCACGCCCGTGATCAGCACACCCTCGCGAATCGGCAGGTTGAAGGTTTCGGCAATTTCGGGTGTCAGGTCGCGCGGCTCCACGCCAATCCAGCCACGGGTAACCTGCCCTTCCTTGATCAGGCTTTCCATGACCTGCCGCGCCACCGACACCGGGATGGCAAAGCCAATACCCAGGCTACCGCCTGAACGCGAATAGATGGCACTGTTGATGCCGATCAGATTCCCTTGCGAATCCACCAGCGCGCCGCCCGAGTTCCCCGGGTTGATGGCGGCATCGGTCTGGATGAAGTTCTCGAAGGTGCTGATACCCAACTGATTGCGCCCCAGCGCGCTGACAATGCCAGCCGTCACGGTCTGGCCCACACCAAAGGGGTTGCCAATGGCCAACACGGCATCCCCCACCAGCAAGTTGTCGGAGTTACCAAACAGAATGGTCGGCACACGATCCAGATCGATTTTCAACACGGCCAGGTCGGTTTCCGGGTCGGTTCCAATGACCTTGGCCTGAGCCTTACGGCCATCGACCAGCATGACCTCAATGTCGTCCATGTGGTCGATCACGTGGTTATTGGTCAGGATGTAGCCCTCGGGCGACACAATTACCCCCGAGCCCACGCCCGACTGGGGCTGACCTTGTTGATCGCCAAAGAAATAGCGGAACCACTGGTCGCCCCGCTGATTGCGGGCTGGCGAGGTGCTGGTGATAACACTGACCACGGTGGGGGCCGCACGGCGAGCCGCATCGGCATAACCTGTGGACGGAATCTGCCCACTAACAGATCGGCCTGGCGCTGACGCGCCGGGCGCGGCCACCGAGACCGTTGCCCCCGGCAGTGCAGGACGCCACATAGCCCCCTGCAACCATTGCGGCTTGAAGGTGGCCACCACAAACAACACTGCCATCGCCACAGTAGCGGACTGGGCAAAAATCAACCAAACTTTACGCATGTGAATGTCACTGTCCGAAGAGAGAGCTGCTGTGATAGATCGAGACGTACTGAACCGACACCTGGACAACTTGCTGGAGGTGTCCCGATTCAAGGATTATGGTCCGAACGGTTTGCAAGTTGAGGGCAAAGCCGAGATTCGCAAGGTCGTCAGCGGTGTGACCGCCAGCATGGCTTTGATCGACGCCGCCATTGCCACCAAAGCCGACGCGATCATCGTGCATCACGGCCTGTTCTGGCGCGGCCAGGATGGCCGGCTGACCGGCTGGATGAAACGCCGCGTGGCCGCCCTCATGGCGCACGACATCAACCTATTTGCCTACCACCTGCCGCTAGACGCACACCCCAGCCTGGGCAACAACGCCCAATTTGGCAAACGCCTGGGCTTGGCCGCAGACCGCCATTTTGGTGATCAGGACTTGGGGTGCCTGAGTGACTTGCCAGAGGCCCTGACCTTGGCAACCCTGACCGATCAGGTCTCGCTGGCCTTGGGTAAGCAGCCCACCGTGGTTCCCGGTGATGGTCGCCCCCTGCGGCGCATCGCATGGTGCACCGGCGGCGCGCAAGGCAGCTTCGAAGCCGCGATTGCTGCGGGTGCCGACGTGTATTTGACTGGCGAGATTTCCGAGCCGCAAACCCACTACGCCCGGGAAACCGGGGTCGCGTTTTTTGCCTGCGGACACCACGCCAGCGAACGCTATGGTGCTCAGGCACTGGGCCGCCGCGTGGCCCATGACTTCGCGCTGGAGCACGAGTTCATCGACATCGACAATCCCGCCTGATGGCACTCAAGGGGCGGCCATCAGCGCCCCTGAGCACCCCAGTTCAGCAGTCAGTGCGCCAGCACCGACTCCAACTCGGCAAAGGTTCGTGAGTGCAAATCGGCGTGGATGGGCTTGCGCATGGCCATCTCCAGCCGTCTGGCTGAAAACAAGCCCCGCAAACAGGTTTCGCCGTTCTTGGTCTGCGTCACCAGCAAGTAGCGCAGGTTGTGCTCGTGCAGGGTCGATTCAATGTCGCCCAACCGAGCGGTTCGCACCTGGCTGAGATCCACCACGTCCCAGGCCCCCACCGGCACCATGACGTCCGACAGGGTGAGTTCACGCATGGGCACATGCTGGCTGGACGCCCGTACCACCGGGCGCTCCCCCTGGATGTCTTCCGCAGTGACCATGCCCACCAAGGCCCCATCGGCCCCGGAGACAAACACCATGCGGACACCGGCTCGCTGCATCAGATGCAGCGTTTGCTCAATGCCGTCTTGATGACTGGCAATGACGCAAGGGCTTTGCTGTAGATCGGTCAGCAAACTGAGTGCAGGATGATGGGGCTCGGCCGTACGCGACACCGTCGGCAGACTGGGTGCGTGATCCAAAGACTGCAGCGGCAGCGGCCTGAAGCGATTGGCAAGTGGCATGGCAAGGTCCTTTCCAGAACACAGACACTCCAACGACACCGTCAGATTACGCCTAAGCGAGCCTTTCGGAAATGCTTCCAACCCGGGACCTGCCCTGTTGATGTGAAACGCATCACGATGTAAAAGAGGCCCCTCGGGGCCTCTTGTTGCGCATGCGTCGGCCAACAGGCCAAGCGCTCGTCACAAGCGCTCCTCACAATCGAACGGGAATGCCTCGCTGCGCCATCAAGGCCTTGGCTTGCGCCACGGTGTATTCACCATAGTGGAAGATGCTGGCAGCCAGCACGGCATCGGCGCCGCCCTGCTGCACGCCGTCGGCCAAGTGATCGAGGTTGCCCACCCCACCCGACGCAATCACCGGCACGCCCACAGCGTCGCTGACCGAGCGAGTCAACTCCAGATCAAAGCCCGACTTGGTACCGTCGCGGTCCATGCTGGTCAGCAGGATTTCGCCCGCGCCATAGTCGGCCATTTGCTTGGCCCAGGCCACCGCATCAAGGCCCACATTCTTGCGGCCCCCATGGCTGTACACATCCCAACCCGGACCACGTGTAGCCAAGTCGTCGCCCTGGCGCTTTTTGGCATCAATGGCGACCACAATGCACTGCGAACCGTACTTGTCAGACGCATCGCGAATGACCTGGGGGTTGGCAATGGCCGCTGAGTTGAAGCTGACCTTGTCAGCCCCCGCATTGAGCAGGCGGCGCACGTCTTCCACGGTGCGCACCCCACCCCCCACGGTCAGCGGAATGAAGACTTGGCTGGCCACGGCTTCGATGATGTGCAGGATCAGATCTCGCCCATCGCTGGTGGCGGTGATGTCGAGAAAAGTGAGCTCGTCGGCGCCCTGCTCGTTGTAGCGTGCCGCGATTTCAACCGGATCGCCAGCGTCACGCAACTCCACAAAGTTGACGCCTTTGACCACGCGCCCGCCCGTTACGTCCAGGCAGGGAATGATGCGTTTGGCCAGCACGAGATCAGCCCTTGCCGTTGAGTTCGTCGGCGCGCTTCTGGCCAGCAGCCAAGTCCAGATCGCCGGTGTAGATGGCGCGACCACAGATCACGCCTTCCACGCCTTCGGATTCGACTGCGCAGAGGGCTTCGATGTCCTTGATGTTGGACAGGCCACCCGAGGCAATCACGGGAATGGTCAAGGCCTGAGCCAGCTTGACGGTGGCTTCAATGTTGATGCCCGACAGCATGCCGTCACGACCAATGTCGGTGTAGATGACACCTTCCACGCCGTAATCTTCAAACTTCTTGGCCAGGTCAATGACCTCGTGGCCAGACAGCTTGCTCCAGCCATCGGTGGCCACCTTGCCATCCTTGGCATCCAGGCCCACGATGATGTGGCCGCCAAATGCCGAGCAGGCATCGCGCAGGAAACCAGGGTTCTTGACCGCAGCCGTGCCAATGATGACGTAGCTCAGACCGTCGTCGAGGTAACGCTCGATGGTGTCCAGGTCACGAATGCCGCCGCCCAATTGCACCGGGATGTCGCCGCCGACTTCCTTGATGATGGACTTGATGGCCGCCTCGTTGACCGGCTTGCCGGCAAACGCACCATTGAGGTCGACCAGATGGAGGCGGCGTGCGCCGGCATCCAACCAGCGGCGCGCAATGGCCGCCGGGTCGTCACCAAAAGTGGTGGAGTCGTTCATATCGCCTTGCTTGAGGCGCACGCATTTGCCGTCTTTCAGGTCAATCGCAGGGATCAGCAGCATAGTGTTGCTACGAGGGGTGGATAGTCAGAATGAAAAATCAGGGCTTCCACTGGAGGAAGTTGCGGTACAGGGCCAAGCCGTGATCCGCGCTTTTCTCGGGGTGGAACTGCGTGGCAAAAATGTTATCCCTTGCCACGACACAGGTAAAGCGCACGCCGTACTCGGTTTCGCCAGCGCTATGTTGGGGATTGTCCACGACGGCATGGTAGCTGTGAACAAAGTAGAAGTAGCTGTCGTCGGGAATGCCGGCCCAGACCGGGTGCGGCTGACCGCCCCAGACGCCGTCATGGCAGGCCTGGTGAACTCGATTCCAACCCATTTGCGGCACCTTGTAGCGGCTGCCGTCGGGTTGCTTGAGGCCGTCGAGACGGAATTTGATGACCTTGCCAGGGATCAGGCCCAGGCCAGGGGTGTCTTGCTCTTCCGAGTGGTTAAGCAACATCTGCATGCCCACGCACACACCCATCAGGGGCTTGTTGGCTGCGGCATCAAGCACGGCGCCCAACAGTTCGCCACCATGGGCTTCACGCAGTTCGCGCATGCAATCGCGCATGGCGCCCTGCCCTGGCAACACCACGCGCTCGGCGGCGCGCACCACGGCGGGGTCATTCGTAACCACCACCTTCAGATTCAGATCTTGGGCAGCGTGTTCAACGGCCTGCGAAACTGAGCGCAGGTTACCCATGCCGTAGTCAATCACGGCCACGGTAGATGGCTGGCTCACAGTGAACCCTTGGTCGATGGGATGATGCCGGCCATGCGGGGATCGCGCTCCAGCGCGGCACGCAGGGCTCGGGCAAAAGCCTTGAACACGGTTTCGCACTGATGGTGCGCATTGGCGCCCTTCAGGTTGTCGATGTGCAGGGTGACGCCGGCGTGGTTGACGAAGCCCTGGAAGAACTCGAAGGTCAACTGCGTGTCAAAACCACCAATGCTGCCGGAGGTGAACGGGATGTCGACATGCAGGCCGGGACGACCGGAGAAGTCGATCACCACGCGCGACAGGGCCTCGTCCAGAGGCACATAGGCGTGACCATAGCGGCGGATGCCTTTTTTGTCGCCCACAGCTTTGGCAAAAGCCTGGCCCAGGGTGATGCCGACGTCTTCCACCGTGTGGTGGCCATCGATGTGCAGGTCGCCCACGGCATGGATGTCCAGATCGATCAGGCCATGGCGGGCAATTTGATCGAGCATGTGGTCGAAGAAGCCAATGCCGGTATGCAGCTTGGCGGTGCCCGTGCCGTCCAGATTCACACGCACGGTGATCTGGGTTTCAGCGGTGTTGCGGGTGACTTCGGCGATGCGGTCGGTGCCGACCTGTTCTGGAGCGTTCATGCAGGGGTGAAAGTAAGGGGTTCGCGCAGGATCTCGGCCAGGGCCGACATCAGGGCGTCATTTTCCGAGGGCAGGCCCACGGTCAAACGGACACAGTTTGCCAGCAAACGGTGCAATCCTGCGACATTTTTGATCAGGATGCCACGCGTTTTGAGTTCGGCAAACACAGCGGCGGCGTCGTTCACGCGCACCAGAATCATGTTGGCCTGACTCGGGTAGGCCTTGGCACCCGGCATCTTGGCCAAGGCCGCCAGCACCCGCTCACGCTCCGACTTGATGGCCTCGGCCTGGCGGGCAAACTCATCGGCATGCTCCAGGGCGAACAAAGCTGCCTCGGTGTTGAGCACGCTGATGTTGTACGGCGGACGCACTTTTTCGACCTGCTCGATCAGATCCTTGCGACCCATCATGTAGCCCAGGCGAACACCAGCCAAGCCGAACTTGGACAGCGTGCGCATCAGCAGCACATGGGGGTGACGGGTCAAACGGTCCAGATACGATTTGGACGCGAAAGGCTGGTACGCCTCGTCCATCACCACCAGCCCCTGCCCATTGACCGCAACAGCCTCAATGATCTGCTCAATGGCAGCGTCGTCCCACAGGTTGGCGGTGGGGTTGTTAGGGTAGGCAATGTAGGTGATGGCCGGCTTGTGCTCGCGGATGGCGGCCAACATGGCGGGCAGGTCCAACTCGAAATCAGCGGTCAGCGGCACGCCCACAAACTGCATGCCGGTTTGCTTGGCAAAGGCCTCGTACATGACAAAGCCCGGCAAGGGCGCCAGCGCCACAGCCCCCGGCTTGGCGCAGGCCACCGACAGCAAAGAAATCAATTCATCCGACCCATTACCCAAGACCAGACCGTGATCGGCAGGCACCTTGGCATGACTACGCAGGGCGGCATGCAAGTCGTTGATGCGGGTACCGGGGTAGCGGTTCAGCGCCACCCGGCCCAGGCGTTCGCCCAACTTGGTCTGAAGTTCGGGCGGCAAGGCGAAGGGGTTTTCCATCGCGTCGAGCTTGATGTAGCCCGCGGCATCTTGCACATGGTAGGCGTGCATGGCCAGCACATCGGGACGGAAGACAGTCAATAAATTCGAATGGGCGCTCATGTTCTGTAGGCACGACTTTGGTCGTTCTCTTATCAATTATCCCACGGTCAACTCAATGAGATGAATTTGCAGGCGAAGGACCACTACGTTCTAGGGGCAGTCACCCCCGCCCCCGTTGGATAGACTGAATAAACAACCATTCAACCAGAGAGAATCCCATGACTTTTCGACCCAACAAGCTGCCCCCCAGAGCACGTCTTTTGGCGGCTACTGGAATCGCGTCCATTTTGATGGGCGTGAGTCTTCCGTCCTTGGCTCAAAGCTATCAATTGACAGCGCTGGCTCGAGCGACCTCCATCGACAGCCTCAACAACCAAACAGATACCCAGTCACTCAATTTGAATTTGATCAACCAGCCCTCAGCCCTAAGCCCGCAAACCCTGGACGCGAAAGCTCACCAAGGTGGCGGCGAAGCCATTGCTCTGTTTCAAGGCAACATAGGACAGCTAAAGGCCTATGCACAGGCGAGTCACCCCTATTGTTGCGACAACCAAGGCCGCACGATTGCTCAAGGTTACAGTGACGCGACCGTCCAAGCTAGCTTCTTTGATACGCTCAAAGTTGCTGGAGCAGGGCTCGCTGACGGGACTGCCGTGAACTACAAGATCACGATTCAGATTGAGGGTGAATTAAGTTCACCTGCCTTTGAAATCGGGGGATTTCTCAGCGCATACGCACAAGCAGAAACCCGACTGACCGACTTGACTAGCGGAGAACAAGTCATTTTGCGCTGGGAAGCGGGAAAACAAGACACCGGCATGTTCAGCACATCCATTGACACAGTGGTCGGCCACACGTTGGGACTATCCGCTTCGGTTGCCGTGGGGACGTACGTTTCATCCTTTGCGACGACAAGCCGAGGTGCGACAGCCGATTTTTACCATTCATTTAACTATGCTCTCGCCCCATCGATAGAGGGACTCAACACAGTCGGACTGAGTGGTCATGACTACATGGCACCCGTTCCTGAGCCGACCAGCCTGGCACTTGTTTGCTCCGGACTCGGCGTCATTTCGCTAGCCCGGAGAAATTTACTCAAAAGAAAGGTCCGCTCCGTCAACACTCAGTCGCGCTTCAGACGGAACTCAGCAGCCTGGGCGTGAGCTTGCAGACCCTCGCCGTAGGCCAGCACCGCAGCGGTTTTGCCCAGAATTTGAGCACCGGCTTCGCTGACTTCAATCAGGCTGGAACGCTTCTGGAAGTCATACACCCCCAGAGGCGACGAGAACCGCGCCGTGCCCGAGGTAGGCAACACGTGGTTGGGGCCGGCGCAATAGTCACCCAGCGACTCGGAGGTGTAAGCGCCCAGGAAAATGGCGCCGGCATGCTTGAGCAAGGGCTCCCACTTGTGGGGCTCGTTGCTGCTGACTTCCAGGTGCTCTGGCGCGATGCGGTTGCTGATGTCGCAAGCCTCTTCCATGTTGCGAGTCAGGATCAGCGCGCCCCGCCCTTCCAGCGAAGCGCGGATGATCTCCGCACGCGGCATGGTGGGCAACAGGCGATCGATTTCAGCCTGCACCTTGGCGATGTAGTCGGCATCAGGACACAGCAAAATGCTCTGCGCCAGTTCGTCATGCTCGGCCTGGCTGAACAAGTCCATGGCCACCCAGTCAGGCGGCGTGGTGCCATCGGCCAGCACCAGAATTTCAGAAGGGCCGGCGATCATGTCGATGCCCACTTGGCCAAAGACATGCTTTTTGGCGCTAGCCACATAGGCATTGCCTGGGCCGGTGATCTTGTCAACCTTGGGCACGGTGGCGGTGCCATAGGCCAAGGCCGCCACGGCTTGGGCGCCTCCCACAGTGAAGGCCCGGGTCACGCCCGCCACATAGGCGGCAGCCAGCACCAGGGGGTTCTTCTCGCCACGTGGGGTGGGCACGACCATGATGATTTCCGCCACGCCAGCCACATGGGCAGGGATGGCGTTCATCAACACAGACGAGGGGTAAGCTGCCTTGCCGCCGGGCACATAAATGCCCACGCGATCGAGTGGGGTGACCTTCTGGCCCAGCAAGGTGCCGTCTTCATCGCGATACGACCAACTCAGGCCACAGGCCTGCTTCTGGCGCTCGTGATAAGACCGGACTCGGGCAGCAGCGCTTTCCAGCGCCGAGCGTTGCTCGGCTGGCAACCCGTCGAATGCAGCCTTGAGTTCGGCCTGCCCCAACTCCAGATCGGCCATACCTGCCACTTGCAGGTGATCGAAGCGAGCGGTGTACTCCAGCACCGCCTCGTCACCACGCAAACGCACATCGGCCAGGATGGCGGCCACCCGGTCCTCGATGGCCGAATCCGTTTCAGCCGACCAATGCAGCACCTGCTGGAAGGCGGCATCAAAGTCGGGCTGTGAGGTAGCGAGGTGGCGGATCTGGACTGTCATGGTGCCGAGGATCTCAGAATTCAGAGGCAAAGGGATCGCGATGACGATGGGTTCTCGCGATCGTGGTCATAGCTCAGGCTGGAATGGCCGACTCGAAGGCCTGGATCAGGGCACGAATGGGCTCGCGCTTGAGCTTAAGCGAGGCCTGGTTGACCACCAGACGCGAGCTGATGTTCATGATCTGCTCCACCTCGACCAGCTTGTTGGCCTTCAGGGTGCTGCCGGTGGAAACCAAGTCGACAATCGCGTCTGCCAGACCGGTCAAGGGCGCCAACTCCATCGAGCCATACAGCTTGATCAAGTCGACGTGCACACCCTTGTTGGCGAAGTGCTCGCGGGCGATGGCCGTGTACTTGGTGGCCACGCGAATGCGCGAGCCCTGCTTCACGGCGGCTTCGTAGTCGAAGTCGGCACGCACGGCGACGCTCATGCGGCACTTGGCAATGTTCAGATCGAGTGGCTGGTACAGATTGTCGCCGCCGTGTTCAATCAACACGTCGCGGCCTGCCACACCAATATCGGCCCCTCCGTGCTCCACGTAGGTGGGCACGTCGGTGGCACGCACCAGTACCACGCGCACATCGTCGCGGTTGGTGCTCAAAATCAGCTTGCGCGACTTTTCAGGGTCTTCGGTCACGGTGATACCGGCAGCTGCCAGCAGAGGCAAGGTTTCCTCAAAGATGCGGCCTTTGGACAATGCAAGAGTAATCATGCTTTCACTCGTTCGATGTCGGCGCCAATGGCGCGCAACTTGGCTTCCATGCGGTCGTAACCACGGTCGAGGTGGTAGATGCGATCCACCAGGGTCTCGCCTTCAGCCACCAGGCCAGCAATAACCAAGCTGGCCGATGCGCGCAGGTCGGTGGCCATCACGGTGGCGCCGGACAGCTTTTCCGCACCCGTGACCACAGCGCTGTGGCCGTCCACGGCGATCTTGGCGCCCAGGCGGATCAGCTCGTTGACGTGCATGAAGCGGTTTTCAAAAATGGTTTCGTGAATGACCGCCGTACCGTCTGCCACGCAATTGAGCGCCATGAACTGGGCTTGCATGTCGGTGGGGAACGCGGGGTATTCGCGGGTGCGGAAGCCCACGGCCTTGGGGCGGGCGTCGGCCTTGACACGAATCCAGTCAGGGCCCACCTCAATGGACACGCCAGCTTCGCGCAGCTTCTCGATCACGGCTTCAAGGTGGTCGGCATTGGCTTTGCGCAGGGTGACCTCACCACCAGCCGCGCCCACTGCGCACAGGAAAGTGCCGGTTTCAATGCGGTCGGGAATGATGTGATGGGCCTGCTCGCCCTTCAGTCCATGCAATTTCTCGACACCCTGAATGCGGATGCGGCTCGTGCCGTGGCCTTCAATCTTGGCGCCCATGGCAACCAGCATGTTGGCCAAGTCGATGATTTCCGGCTCTTGGGCGGCGTTTTCCAGAATGGTTTCGCCTTCTGCCAAGGCCGCAGCCATCAGGAAGTTTTCAGTGCCGGTCACGGTGACCATGTCGGTCGTGATGCGGGCCCCCTTCAGCCGGGTCGGCTGACCGTTGGCATCCAACGGCGTACGGGCTTCGATATAGCCGTGTTCGACCGCGATTTGGGCCCCCATGGCCTGCAAGCCCTTGATGTGCTGATCAACCGGACGTGAACCAATGGCACAGCCGCCCGGCAGCGACACACGGGCACGACCAAAGCGCGCCAGCAACGGGCCCAGCACCAAGATGGAAGCGCGCATGGTCTTGACCAACTCGTAGGGCGCTTCAGGGTTGTTCACCTGCCCTGCATCGAGGGTGACGGCATTGGCATCAGCAGCATGGCGCTCTGAGACCACGCCCATGTTGGCCAGCAACTTGAAGGTGGTGGACACGTCCTGCAGTTGAGGCACGTTGACCAGCGTGACGGGCTCGGCACTGAGCAGGGCAGCGCAAAGGTCAGGCAAGGCAGCGTTCTTGGCACCAGAGATCGTCACTTCGCCTTGCAGGCGACGACCGCCACGAATCAGGA
>ERZ724505.637-NODE-637-length-21816-cov-11.964064_pt1 | contig 21816 bp, 29 predicted proteins | sample MGYA00376038_ERZ724505 | MGnify/ENA primary metagenome ERZ724505 (study PRJEB28724, sample SAMN07190884) | wastewater metagenome | isolation source: effluent of sewage treatment plant in Hong Hong | place: Hong Kong | collected 2016-03-17 ...
GCATCAAGCTTCGCACTGCCATCCACGGACAAGTCGCCAGTCACCTCAACCAATGATTTAAACTGATCCTGATTTTTTTCTGTGATTTCCAAATTTCCAATGTGTTTCATAAGCTCCTTAAAATTTAAAACATGCGAGGCAAGCTACATATAACGTGTTTGTACTCACGTGCCCGATAGCCACAGGCCCACTTTTAGGTGTTGCGTGTCTCCAATGATTGCTTTCGCCATTGCAAACTCTGTTACCTCAGAGTAATCACAGCTTTCCACGCCGCTCACATGTCTTCACCCACGAAGGGGTAAACTTTCGCCAGATATCGCTCTGGCTGCCCAGCGGGATTTGGCCGTTTAACGTCCGGCTCTACGACGCTGCCGATTCCTAGACAACAACCCAGCTCGGCAAACACTGGACTACAAACTTTAGATTCTACGTGTCTCCATGATGATAGCACTAGAAGCCATTTTAATGACCTCACTCTTGAAGCCGTGACGGTAACAAACCACATCGTTATTGTCGCGATTTCCAGCAACTAGAAAAAACGTGGTGTGTCCAAATTCCTTTGTCATTTGATCCGCTAAAGCTTCAAACATTTCATGCTCAGTTTTCTTTTTTTCCGTATTAGCTTTTTTTACTTTTGCTTTGATTGGAGCTTTTGTTTTCGCGGCCTTGTTTGTGGTTGTGGTTTGAGTTGCCATTTTTCTTTTCCTCGTTTTTGTTTAATCCTCTAGCAAAAGGATTGTTGATTTTTAGATCGCTCAACTTCATCGATAAGCCGCCCTTGGTAATTCCAAGCAAGCTCGCCGCCTCGGTTAACGTGTCCGCATAAGTCAGCGCCCTCACAATGAGAACCTTCTGAAATTCGTGTGTTTCTTTTCTGAGATTGATCGCTTTCATTTTTTCTTTCCGAGCATTTGCGGGGTGTAATAATCAAACAAAGCTTGGCTGAGTTTTAAAAACACCTGCCGACCCTCGTCGGTATCCATTCCGAAATTGTGGTCACAAATGAAATAAAGTTTTGTTACCAGCATATCGTATTGAATCCGCATCATTTTAAACTCCTAGTTTTAATCGCTGGCGCAACCCTACTTAGATCCGCATTAAATCCCGATCGAGTGCTCTTGGTTTCAGCTATGGGATACCAGCTATCAAACAACCTTTGTTTACTTGTTTAAACTAACTATACCGCTAGAATTTTTCTGTAAAGAAAAAAATGTTAGAAGGTTTATTTTTTTAAACTAGACTAGAATGGTACTTCATCGTCATCAATCACAGGCGCAACAGGTTCGGGCTTTTTGGCTTCCTTGCCACAATCGCACTTAAAGCGCACGCGACCGCTTTGGTATTCAGAAAGCGAAATTCCTTTGAATTGATTTCTAATTCGATTGCCAAGGGCTTTATCTTGAAGTCTGTTTGATCTTTCTAAAACAGAAGCAAGACCTTCAGGGCCGCCGCAGCAATCGCAGCGCATCGCAATCGGCGTGCATGAATGACCTGCTTGTGATGGTGGAACGATCCAACCCGAATTATAACAATTTCTGCAACCTGCCATAATTAAGACTCGATATTTCCGCTGTTTAAAATGTTCAGATTGTAGAGTGTTTTAATAATGTCGTTAACTGCCGCATCCACATTCATGTCACCATCTATGTTAGTCACATCTAAAACAATTCGTTCAATCAAACTTTCTAAAAAGCTTAATTTATATTTTTGAGCCGATTGCTGTGTTCTTTCGGTGATGATTTGATTTAATGCGGAAGCAATTGATTCAAAATATTCCTTACTTGCTGAGTTGTAATCTTCGCAAATCCACCCATGTGTAAAGGTAATGATTAGGTTGCTTTCATTATGCAAAAGATCAAAAGCCTCAAAGACATCGCGCCATTTCACTGGGGCAATGATTGAGGGCGTTTCATCTTTAAAAAGTTCTTGCTGATTTTCTTGTGTGTTCATTTTCTGTTTTCCTTTCATAAATAATTATTGTGTACATTCAAGATAAAACTTGGGCATCCTCCCTACCTATCCCTTTTTGTTTTATGGGTAGGTACGAAGGCCTATTCCTTTTTTGTTTCGGAATAGATTTCTAAGATCGCAGCGTCCTTCGGTAGCCTAATGAAAAAACGAAATAATTTTTAAATAAAAAAATACCGTTTTCTCAGTACGATACCGAAAGCAAGATTGAGAGCCACCTCAACCGCCAGCCTTATCCGCTTTCTTAGTTAATGCTGTTATGCTCGTCGCCCCAGCTTCACTACTCTTTTGAGTGCTTGGATCCCTTTTAATAACTCTTTCGAGTGGTGCCGCCCCTTGCCCTAACGCAATATTATCCCCCCTAGACTGAGCTTTACGCGTCCAGCTGCTCAATCGGGCATTACTCAGGCTCCTGCTATCATGAACAGATCACCCTTCAGGTTTACGCCACTGGAATCCATCGTAGGCCTGTGTTTTAAAGATGCTGAGGCCTAACCGTGCATCTGAACTTTTATTTTTTTTTGATTTGATTGATTTTGATTTTGAAAATTGAATTGCTCGTGTTACAAAAATCACAAGCGGTTTCTTTTTTCTAAACGTTATCAATCGCTTCGTGGGCAGGTGGTTCAACACGCTGCCCTTTTTTATTGCCTAAAATTTAAGCAAGTTTTAAGGAACCATAATAAACGCTTAGTGCCTTGTAAACAGAAAAGCTTTATAGGCTGGTTTAAGTAATACTTTAGTAATATTGTTTTTTAATTCTTGAGATTATAGGTTTTTTGTTGGGTGCTAGGCATATGGTGAGACATCTTACGCATTCTATTCAGAACGCCAATTCTCGCCCTGTGTGCGAGAATTAGCCAGTGTTTAGGGTAGACACATTATCCGCGTTAGGACGCTTTAAAATCGATTTTGTGGCGTTTAAAATTAAATCTATTTTCGCAGTTTAGCAACCCGACCCAGATCAGCGACCAAGGTCGGGGTAAACACAATCAAGCCGACTTCTCGTGCTGGCGAAGCCATGCTTCAACTTTTGACATTCGAAACCGAATTGAGCTTCCTAACTGAAAATAAGGCAATCCATATTCGCGATAAGCTTTTTTCAGAAACGAAACAGTCAAGTTCATTTCATCGGCCAGCTCTTTAATGTCTAAAAGCGGCTCTGTTGATTTTTCTTTTTGTTCCCTTTTCATTATTCCACCCATGTAGGTTGCACAGGCTTTTGTTTCTCAAGACTTGTGACTAAAATTTCCATTTCAAAGTCAGTTAATTCGGTCGATGATTTATGGAAGTTGTCCGAAATAAACTTATTTAATTCCGCCCCCTTCCACCCAAGGCGCTTCTGCTCGGACTGTACTTGCTTTTTTAATTGATCACGCGATGGCCCAACCACTTCGGATTTTGGTGCAACAAATACTTTAGGTGGTTCTTGCGACAATATTGTTTCAATTTTACTAGATTGATTTTCAACGTGTGTTTCTGTTTCAATTGATTTTTTATCTTTGTTGTCAGCTTGTTCCATTTCTTCGGCAGAATAAAGACCGCTTAGGTCGTTAGGAAATGCTTTTCGAAGGGCCAATGCCTCGGCGCATTTTGCAATCATCACGTCATACATTTTTTGCCAAAGACCCATTAGCTTTCCATCATCAAGCTTTTGAGCATAGGCATCGAATCGAGCAACCGCGTAAAGTGGTTCTTTAAATTCCTTGTGAAGCACTCCAACTTTTGCGGCTACTGGCGGGGTTGATTCAAGCCATACGTCCTTCCATACACCATCAGATCCACACCAAAATGGGCCAACTTGTCCTGCGTATTTTCCCGTTCTTTCTGCAACCAATCGAAAACCATCAATTGAAGTTTGAATGGTCATTTTCAGATCGTAAGTCTTCTTTTCTTTATTCCATTGTTTACGCATGATCGCGTAAATCTGACGCGTGAATGGATCGAGTCCGGTTCGCTGACACTGATACATGAATAATTTCAATTCATCATCGCTTGCGCCGGGTGCAATTTGAGTTTTGATCAATTCAATTTGTTCTTGTGTAAATACACCGCCATAAGATTGAACACCCTGATTTTGTGGTTTCGCTACAATTTGATTCATCCTGTTTTCTCCTTCATTAATTTAAGTGATTCAATCTCCGCTGGATCAATTCTGTTTGGCCTAAAAAACGCACCGTACTTTTCTGCCGCAATTTTGTTGTATTCAATTGCAGCTTCAACTTCCGTCATGAAATGACCGTATGATTTGTTTCCAACTTTAACTTGCCAGCGAAGATTTCTTGATTTGTCTGATTTATAAATAACGCCTTTATATTTTGAGTTTCTCGTGTTTTTCCTTTTCTCTCTGTTTGTTGCATTTCCAGAATAATCAGTGATTCTTAAATTGATTTTTCTATTATCAAAAGTGTTCATGTTAGAGTGATCAACAATTCCTTCGCTATCAACCATAGCTATAATTCTATGAACGTATTCCGTTTTTCCATCCCATGAAGCAATGACGTATTTACCATCACCACTTACACATAAAGATTTTCCAGATATTAAAAACAAATCATCTGAATCCATGACCATTAATTTTTCCCCGTGAGTTTTAGAATCGATCAAAATCTTAATCATTACTTTTCTCCAATAAGTTTCACTTGAGTATAACGAGACCCTTTCTTTCGATAAGGTTCTAAGTCCATCCCTTTTAAAGCTTCTATTTTGCTGTAATCAACGGCCCCAACTCGCTCCACAACCTCAACTCGAATGCCCTGCCCCTCTAAACAAGTGGCCTTGTATTCGCCTAGAAGCTCGGTTGAAAGTTCCTTTATCTTCGCGTCCACCTGTTCAAGCTGCGCTGACATTTCAGACGATGCTCGCTTTAGCTGCACAAGCTGTAAATATTTTGGGTTATCCAGATAGGTAAATTCCTTCACCATCTCCGCATCTAAAGCTTCAATGAATCGGTGGGCATGGGGAACAATCTCGTCAATGATTCGCTGTGAACGAGTAACGTCAATCGTGACCATATGCCCGTCTTTAATGACTGCCAGTAATCCGCGATCTAATCCGGTAACGTAAAACTGCCACTGCATTTGAAAATAGTAGTGTGGCGGTATGTCTGCCTTAGAAATTCGATCAATGATTTCTTGTTTAGTCGTTGATTTAACTTCGAGGATCATTTCGGCTTCTGTGTCTAACCCGTCAAGGGATGCGAAGAACCGCGAATTTGAATCGTGCTCAATCACTTCAGGGCGAAACCGAAAGCCGCGCTTTTCGTTAATTTCGTCGCGGATTAATTTTTCGTATTCGTGCCCGTCTTGAAAAAGTTTGTTTTTAAAAGAATTGTCCTCAACCGTTTGATTTACTTTATCCCTCAAAACTGCATTAAATGATTTATAAGCCCCATCAACACCTAAGATGCTGGGAACTTCGGACGCTCCCAATCTGGTTCGTCGATATTGGTGCCATTCTTTAGACCCCTGAGATAAATCAATGCGCTTCATTTATTGCCTTTCTAAGCTATTGTATGTGTTATTGTAGTGCTATATATCTCTATATATAGCACTACAATAACCGCTTGTAAAGGAAATTAAACTTAAAGGTTGGCGAAATCGTTTTTTAATTTAAACTGCATTTGAAGCGTCAACTATGCGAACGAACCCCATGATAGGCATTAACTTTGAACCTTTTACTGATCTTACGCAGCGATAGCAACCGTCACCCTCTCGAATCACTCCCGTAGAATCACGCGTATTAAATTCAATCGTCTGAATGCGACCGCCATCTAAAACCTTTTCAACGTAACCAGCATGACCTGAACTTGTGCCAGCGTACTTCCAGATCACAACATCGCCCGCTTGCGGCGTGCTGTGTTTAAATTTTGGATTCACTGAATTAAAAAAAGTTTGGCAATGCCCGGTAAATGGTAAATAAAACTTAACCCCATCGTTTTGTTTTTCAACTTGACCAAGACAATACTGGATCGCGCTTAAACAATACGGCGACCCAAGAGCTAACCCCATGTACTTGTTAATCAGGTCAATAATTTTAGATCGGTTATCGCCCTGATCTTCTCTGATTCCTATATATGCAGAAATTTGGCTAGTAATCGCTTGGTGAAGCTGTTCTTTGTTGAGCATTTGAAACCGCCTTATTTAGTTTTTGGTCAAACTCATTCAGTTTTTTTTTGAACTCAAAAGTGCAGATTTTAAATTTAGAGCAAAACTTTAGGATTGCGGCTTTCCAGTTTGCGAAGCTGTTAGCTGGCGTACACAGTTTCGGATTATCAAAATCTAAAAGGTACGCTTTCCATTCATCACTGGTTAAATCTCTAGTTCCATCGCTTAAAGTATTAAAGCAAGAAGCCCCACCTTCTGGGGATTGTCCGCACCATTCTGCATCTTGTATCTTAACGGATGAGCACGCACTAAGGACGCATAGAAATAAGATCGCGCAACCGCTCTTTAAATTTTTCACGCTCTTTTTCAATTTTGTCCTCGTTTCCAGATTGCAAGGCTTGTTCGAATTGCTTCACCGAGTCCTTGTATTCTTTAAGCTCTCGATCGACTTTAATGTCGATAATCAAATCAACCGCACCATCCTCGATCGCCCTGTAAAGCAGCCCCATGAATTTTCGGGTTAAAAACTCAAAGCACTGCTTTACGAACGGGACGGTCAGAACCCAGACATATGACTGGGCAAGCTTAATCGCAGTCTCTACAGCAACGTCATACGTTGCCTTAGCAACGGCATTCCCTACTGTTTGACGTGGATCAAAAACTTGCCCCGGCATATTTATTTTTTAGATTGAAAGTGTTGGATCAATTGATTAGCAAAAACCATTACAGCGGTAAGGGTAGCACTATGAAAAATCGCAGCCATTGGGCTAACACCCGCAACGATCATTGATAGAACACCACTCACAATGGTCAATCCTGAAATCACGATAAGCTTTGTAAAACCCTGCCAGTTTTTAAAAATTTGATTACAAATGTCTGAGCTTAAAAACTTGATCACCGCTTGAACTACGAAAGCCGCAATTGCCAAAGCGCTCGCGCCTTTAAGTCCGTTAAACGATTGAAACAAGAACGACAAAAACTCGTCGGTTGGAATCGGTGCCGCCTCTTGAGCAAGCGCCATGAATGGCATCACTGCAATCATTAGAATAAAAGTGGTCATAACATATTTTAGGTATTTCATTTTTTCTCCTGTTATTAATTATCGATAAAAATAAAAAAGCCGCCCCATTTCTGAGGCGGCCATTTCCTATTAAAAGATAGTTATTTTGATTATTTTGGCCCAAAGCACTGAGCACTAAACCCAGCGTTTACGGCAGTCGTGCTACCAGAAGTAAAACAGTTAACACGAAGGTTTGATGATGAAGTATTACTGTAATCCGATCTGCAAACCGCTACGTTACCCGACTCAGCATTTGCATTTAAGATGCAAGTAGGCACATCCGAATACGCATTGCTAAAGGCACAGTTGTAAACACCAGTGCTAGACCAAGTGCATGAGCTGAACCCATTGTTTTTTGCAAGCGTACACGTCCCAGTTGTGCATGAAGCCGTCATATGAAGGCGCTTCGCTTGTTCAATACCGGAAGATTCTGAAGTCACCATTCCTTTAAAGATCGGAAGCGCACCACTTAGGTAGTTTAATGGGTAAACTTCCCAATGAATATCTGATTGACCATAAGTAGCTCCAGCATCGGCAATAATTGCATGACTGCTGACAGTGCCCGACACTAACTGCTCATACATTAGTCGCAACGTCTTTTGACCAGAAGATGCAAAGCTAAATGTTCCACAAACTCTTTGCGGAGTTGCTCCATATTGAGAAGCTTGGTTGTTTCTATAAAACGCTCGGCTTTTTCCTTCTTGCAAAATGGTTTGTGAATTTGATGCAGTCTCAACAACCTGAAACGTAGCCGAAACATCTCCGGCGGCACCGTTAGTAACCAAGTTACCAAAACTCACACAGGCAAGAACGTCACCCGCATTTGGTAAATTGAAGCTAACCCCAACCGATTCGTTTCCAGCGGCGCAAGTTGTGCCAGTAGGTGCGTTAGTGCTTGAGCATGGAATCTGAGCCGAAACCACACCGTTTCCAGTGTTGTTTGATAGAGTCAAAGATCCATTTTCAATACCCGTATAACTTGATACGTTTGAAATTCCTAGCGATGGGTTAGCCCCACTGATATTTGCGTCAACGCGCCATCCAAGTTGATCAACTCGCACTCCTGTTTCTGCTACAGTAGGGAATCGATAAACTTTAATCACGGCAGGCAGCGCAGTCGTTCCGGCTACGTTCGTAGTTCCAGCCGAGTCAGTTTTTCCGTAAAGCTGAAGCGTTACGTTTGACTGAGCACTAGAATAAGAAATCGATTGAAACGCAGAGGTCGCAATTGGAGCAACCGAGTTGGCATAGGCCGAGGTTGTTTCTCTTGCGGTATTCGTTCCATCCGTAAATTGAACATATGCGTTTTTGCCAGAGGTAGCGTTTGCAATTACACCCTCGAATTGAATCATGTACTCACCCGGTAAAAGCGAGCTAAACTTGATTCCCGGCACGTTTGTTGACGGTGCCTGTGCAGATCCGGCAGTTGAATAAGAACAACTAGAAGCCGCTGAGAATGCCGCAAATGACGTGCTAGTGGTTGTCCAGTTTGCTGCACATCCTGTGATAGTAATAGCACCCACAAACTGAGCGCCAGAAATATCAGCCAATCGAATATCAGAACCTAAGTGAGCATTGTCTAAATCAATATATGCCGCTGATCCAGACGATTTAACTTGAAGGCTTAAAGTCTTCTGATTCGTCGTAGCCGATGATTCTGGGCACTTAAAAGTAACGTAACCCCATTGTGGGTTAGTCGTTGCTTCTAGTGTGTTTGTTCCAATCACTTCGCTATCATCATTCACCACCTCAAGGCTGTACTTGTTAGAAGATTCGGTCGTGTTGTATCGAATCATTCCCATACATGGTGAACCAAACAACCCGGAAGAAACTAAGTAACCATTAGTTTTGTAGGTTTGGCTTGATCCAGTTGCTTGAAATCTTGCGCTAGTGGTATCGAAAAGCGCATTTGTTCCGGTTCTAGCCGTAACCGTACCCGGTGACGATTGAGTCCATGCAGTAGAAATACCAGCCTCAAAGTCAGGGTTATCAACCAAAAGGTTAACCCCACCCGATCCACCTGAACCACTTCCAAAGTTTTTGTAAGTTGATCCATCATTAGCAAACTGAAGCTTGCCGCTAGACACATCGTACTTGATCTTACCCTGTACGGATGACCCCAACTGAATCGTCTTGTTAGACGAACTTCCCGGCTTACCTAAAACGAGTGTATCCTCGCCAATCTTAGCAGCCATCGCCGCACTTGATAGCGCTACAATGGTCGCAATGAATCCAAACCAAACCTTTTTAGTGTTTTTCATTCCTGTTTTTCCCTTCATTAAACTGCGTGCGTAACTATGTTCGACAATCTTAATTTTCCAACATAGTTTGCACCCGCTACGTTAGTCGTAGCGTATTTAAGCTGCCCTACTCCCAATGTGGTATCGATCGAGAAAGTTAGTCCAGCGTCATCAAAATTTGAGTTAAACACTACGTCCCATGCCGCAGTGGTAGGTTTATAAACTAAAAGTAATTGCCCACTTTCAACTGTTTCAACCGAGTCGGTCTTGATCGAAATAAACACGTCAGCCGATACCGCAATGAATGAAGCCGCATCAAACGACATTCCAGAGATCGCGAGCGCACTTTGGTTGTTTACTAGAGAAATAGACTTATCATCGTAGCGGCGGCGAGTAACAGGATACCAATTAGAACCGTCTTCGGTAACTTCCATTCTGCCATTTCTAAAACCAAATTTCTGAGTTCCAGCGGGGCCAAATCTGAAATAAGACAACGACCGATAAGTGTCTTCAGTGCTAGAAATGTTTCCGCTGTTTAAGTTGGTAACACCTGTACCGACCGTTACAACCGCAAGCGATAGACGACCCGCAGTCAATCCCGGTGCCGATGGAGACCCCGCAGGAGTTCCGGCATTCTTCTGAATAGTAGCCGTATGAATTTTATCTAGAACAACCGAGTTTCCATCAATATTCGTTACGCTTGTACCGTTTTCTAGAGTGTATGCCAATTCAATACGGTCAAGTCGAGGGTTAGAGACATCGGCAGCGTCTAGGGTAATCTGTTGCGCCGCGACTGCGACCAGAACATTGTTGGAAAATAAAACAAGTCCCGCTGAAATCTGAACCGTCAGACCAGACACTACCGACACCTCACACCCGTAAATTACACCATAAGATCGATTCCCAATGATCAGCTCTTTAAGGTTATCCTCAATGTAAGTCTGCCATGTATTTAGATCGGCAGCTTTGATTAGGTAACGGGCCAAACTTCCAAAATTTAATTTTCCTAGCATAATTTAATCACCCCAAAATTGTATCTACGTCTAGCGTGTTAACACCCAAAACCCAGAAGTTCGGAACCGCTTGAATGATATGGCGCGAACCACCTTTTTCAATCTTCGTTAATTCTTCATCGAGTTTTTGTAGTAAAAAGCTACTGACTGGCTCCGAAAAAATGACCAAGTACCATCCAGAATCAGCGCTTTGGCTTGACCCTGATAAAACCGAATCCACGTCAAGCGCACTCACATCTAAAACCCATCCACCGAAGTAAAGGTTTCGGATTACAATTGGAGTAACGCCCGTGATCGATCGCGCTGCCGCTATCACGTCATCGACGTTCATTTTAAAACGCTTGTTAATCTTAATCAAAAGCTGCTCAATGCGAGTAGCTAGGTCTAAATCAGGCTTAGTGAATCCAAAGAAGGTTTCTTCCCACTGATTAATTGACAGCTCTGTTGCAAGATGCGGGTAAGAATTTTGATGAACCAAATCAATATCGTCTTGCAGAAGCTTTAACTGCTTTGCAAAAAGACGATTCATGATCGAGTTAAAAGGTGAATTAACATCCGTGACAGAACTAAAATCACGCTTAAAGACAGGGTGATCCGTCCGAGCAAGCATTTCATAGTAGTTCTGTTCGAGTGCCATCGCTATGTCCTTACAGCGTTCCTAGGGTAATTGACCCCGGAACTAATAACTTGTTGCTTGGAACGGTAAACGTAGGCCCAGAATTGCTTAGGTTCTCCACTCGACGGTCAACGATCAAGTGACCTAACTGCTCGTCAATGGTGCGCTCTAAAGTAGTTGGGTAAAGAACCTGAGCCGATCGCGCCTTGTAAATAAATATTTTCGCAAGCTTCTCGATCGCAGCATCAACCGCACCGCGAAGCGTTTCGTCGTAAAGCTCATAGTTAATTTCAATATCAAAAGTTTCCTCGGTTGGTGCAATCGTTTGATGATCGTCCGTTACAGGGTTTTTAGACAGAATGTACGCTTGAACTGTGTTGATTAGATCATTGCTTGGTAAACGTGTGATCGATTCACCGTTATTGACTGCCGCCTCAATGTCCGTAGTGCCCGAAGTGATAACCGTGTCAACCGTGTTAATCCCTCGAGCGTTCTTGATCGCCGTAGCAGTAACCACTTCGTTAGACGCTTCCTTAGCCCATCGCTCATAAGCCGCGATATTCCCGCCAGTGTCGTCATCTCGATCATGAGTTTGAATCCGCGCAAGCATCTCGGCAGCGGTTTCCTTGTCGCGCCCATCCCGAAACTGAGTCGTGTTCTCGCACTCAGCATCCACGCCGGGAATAGACCCAACCAAACTAAATGGCTGTGCAAGTGCATCAATGTTTTGATTCTGCCCCGTTAAAAGGCTCTGACAGGTCAATTCAAGCTCGCCAGTAGTTACATCACCAATTGAACCGGATTCGATTGTAACGTAAATGCGACCGTCTAAATCAAATTTAACCTGTACACCCGTACCTATCGCAGTCCCATCCACTCCGGTGAACTTGATCTTACCATTAGATTGAGATGCGGCAGCTCTCGCCGGCAATTGTCTAGCGGCTAGGTGCAACTCTAAAGAAGGTTCATCCGATGACGCTGGGAAAATGTTATCAAACGTCTGACGAATCTTAGCCCGTTGCATAGACAAAGAACCCGCATAGGTCTTGGCCTTGATCACGACTTCGTTATTCAAATCAGATAAAGAAAGTTGAATGCCAGTGATCGCCTTGTAATCATCAAGCATCTTTTGTGCAATTTCGTCAGGTGTTTGAAACAGGTTAGACATTTAAAGCATCCTCGGCAATTTGAAGGTTTAGACTTACCTTACCGCGAGCGGTGAGAAGGTCGGTCACTACCGGGCCATACTTCTCTAAATAGAAAGCCAGATCCTTTTGAAACTCCTCGATCTTGGCATCAGTCTGTTTCGCAGTTTCGTATTTCTTTAAATCATGCCCTGACGTTGGAGCGTATAGCCATTCCCCAGCACCCAGCGCGAGTTCAATTCTTGCTTTATAAACCGGATGATCAGACGCTTTAGGTGTCCTCGTTTCAGACGCATATTCGTATTCTCCATCTGCATTTACTATTAGCATTTCATTCTCGTTATCGACATTTTAAGTAATTGATCCAACCGCAGTCACAGAACCACCCGAACCAGATCCACTCGTCACCGTTCCGGTAGAATTAACCACCGCTTCGGCTTTAATATGTGTCACGACTTGATTCCCAACATGCTCGGCCACTTTGTTCGCAATCGCGCTGCCTAGCTTTTCACAGAAGTTATTGAACCACGCTTGTGAGTCTGCATCCGGTTGAATGGTAAAAAACGTCTGAAGCTTTGACTTGATCTCCGCTTGTAACGGTGCCTCTAGGTTTGACTTAATTAATCCTTCTAGTGTTGATCCGCTTAGTGCCATATCAGAACCTTCCACCATCTTTCACAAGAATTTTTTCGTTATCCAAATTGTTCGCTTTAAGTTGAGTAAATGTCGCTGCGTTATCAGGCGGTGCAGTAAGTGTACCCGGTAGGTTTGAAACGTGTTTATGAACTACGATTGCCTGAATCAACGAAATTAAAAGCTGCCTAGTCGTTTCACCCGCGACCACTTCCTCATAAACCCCATTCTTACCCACATAGATTCGATCGTTTTTGCAGTAAACGTGATACTTGCCCGATGAATATTGAATCGATTCGCCCTCATTAGCAGGATCCGGTCGATCACGGTCTAGGTGTGCGACAATAACGGGCGCTTGTGAGTTTCCTAAAAGGTTTAAGAAATAAGCAAACACGCCCTTTTTAGGTTTTGAAATGAACCCGTAAGGGGATGCGTGTTGAGCCTGATCAACCGATCCAAATGGAGCAAGCTCTTTTAGTTTTGCACTAAGCTTTGAAACCCCGTCAAAAGCGCCACGATACAATGGTTGAACAACTGATAAAACTGCCGATCTGATTTTGTCCGATGATAAGCGGTTATTCATGAAAGCGTATCCGGTTCTACAAAAGCAAGTTGAACTTGCAATTGATCTGAGCTTTGTTGGTAATGAATCCCAACCAACTTATGATCGGAATTGATTTTATAGGAATCGTTTTTAATTTTCCAAATCTGCCCAATCTCATATGGGATATGTTGGCCTGAGTTAGTTTGATAAAATGGCGAGTCCGCAATAACAACAACCATTGAAAGGTTTTGATTGCTTTTGCGTATGAATGAAGCCGCTAATTCGTTTCGTCTAAAATCCGCGCTTTGAGACCCAGCCGTTCCCACTAGATCCTGAGTAGAAAATATTTTAATGAGTGGCTGACTTAAACCCTTCGCGCGTGGATCGGAATTAAATACTGCGCTTGATGCCACTGTGGCCGTTGGAGATGGTGAATCTAGATTGTCTTGACCCTGAAACAAAACCGAGCAAGATGAATACACCTTTGAGTAGTTTTGCCGAATCTGCATATCAACTACGTTCAAGTCACCTTGAGCGTCTAGGGTTTGACCTACAATATCGCTTTTTAGCTGCCGTGATTTTCGACCATAAACAACTAATCGACCAAGACGATCTTGATAGATCAAGTTCATCGCTAAATCAGCGTACTCTTGGATCACCTGAGCGCGTGGAGCGGTAGCAGAGTCAGTAAAGATCATCGGCCCCGTGTAAATTCCTAAATCAATAATGTTCGTGCTTCTGTTTCTAAACTTTAAATATTCAATAATGTATGTATCTTGAACTGCTGAGTTTAAAAACTGTTTGTAACTTGGCCCGTTTTTATATAATCGCGCCTTAAAAGGGAAAGCCATTAATTGAGCTAAAAAGTCGCGACCGTTTCCTTGGATCACGTTTCCAGAGGCATTCGTCTTCTTTACGAAATCCTCAGTAAAGCCAACTCCGACTTGATGTTTTTTGTTTCCATTCCAAAACCAGAACTCTACGAAGTCATGCGAATTAATATCAAGTTGCTCGTATGGCCCGAATTGAATTTCAAAATCAAATGCCGCAGTAAACTGCCTAGCGTCTGCACCAAACGACAGAGAAGTAACCCTTGGCTCGACGGGGTACTCACGCTTATTCTTTCGATCAATAAACGTAGCGTATATCGCTGATCCTTGACCGCTCGCACTCACAGATAAATTACCTCTCCACCTTCCACAACCAATGGGTCATTAATGTGTGGGTTATTTCTTAAAACTTGATCCGCTTGGTCTACAGTCAAACCATTAAAAAACAAAATCTCGTTTAAGCTCATCTCAAATGGAACTAAGTAACCAACCAAAGGTTTTGGCTTGATTGAAGTAGCTACGTCCTGAAGATCCTTAATTAAGTCTAGTATTGCATCTGATACATCTAAGGTCTTACCGTTTGAACTAGAACTTAATCCACTTTCTGACTCTTTTAGCGCACCAATGTTTAAGGTAATCGCATCAAGCGCACCTTGATCGCTTTTAATTTCTGGGGCGTTTACTGCGGCGGAGGCGTTTGGTTTAGCCAAAGGATCTGGCACAGTAGTCGTAGGGTTAGGATTGTTGAAATCCACCACTTGCTGTCCGGTATCAGGATCAACCGAAACGGGCACGTTATTGGTCGATTGTGTTTGATTGCTCTTTCCAAAGACGTAAGTAGAAATTGAATTAACGATCTGCCCCGATATTGCTACCGCAGCCAATACGTTTGCCTTAAATTGCAAAACAGAAGCTTTCAATGTAGCAGGATAATTCAGCGCCCCTTGAACGAAAATCTGTAATTGCTCCGCATTCGTTTTAGACTGCTCTAAGGTCTTAATGAACACGTTATTGTTGATTGCATTTTGTACGTTCTGAATCTTTTGAGCAATTGAAGTACTTTTTTCCGTGATGCGATTAATTTGCTCGTCTAAAGGTGATGCAAACGTCGATGCAACTTTAGGCGTAGGCTTAGAAAATGCCTCAACCCACACACAAGACACAACTAAAGTTTCACCTTCTTGAGCCGAGCTTCTAATGCTCATGCTTTGGAAGTATGCAAATACGGCCTTAGTCTCATCCGGTAAAATTAATTTACCGGGAGCGCCATCGTTACAGGTTTCCTCAAACTTTGCGAACTCGTTTAAATAATTTGGCCCAAAAAAAATGATTTCAGCCGTAAATCGTTTTGCTCTGCGACCCCAATCTTTTACGTCAGCACCATCGCGTAAAGGGCGCTCAATGATTTGAAGCTTTCTATCAAACTGTTTATCGATTGACGTAACACCGTGGGGCTTTGTTGGTTCTGGCTTCACAACATGGAACGTGTAACCCTTAAATGTTCCGTCCGTAAAAACGCGATCAGCCGCATTCGTCTTAGGTGAAAGACTAATGCCTGTAAACGCTGGGGCTGTTGGTAACGCTGGAATTAGTGCCATTGATTAGAGTCCTCTTGGATCTCTACTGTTATCGTTAGCTTTTGGGATTCCGACAAAACCGGGATCTTTTGACTGAATCTCGACCTGTACTTTTTGAGCTTGCTTGATTGCCGCTGACGCATCACCGCCGAAATATTGATCGAGCTTAAAGATCAACCTTTCAACCGCATTACCTTGAAACCCTTCCGAGGTCGTTCCCTGTGTATAGGCATCAATCCCTTTATTTGCCAATTTGCCGATACCGTAACCAGCTAGGCCCGCTACCCCTACACCCGTAGCCGTAAGCGCTCCTGCGGCCAATCCGGTGCCGCCTAATAGCATTCCAGACCCAGCAACTCCAGCGCCCTCTGCCGCTAACGCCCCACCTGCAGCCGCAGCACCGCCTCCACCTGCAACCGCTCCAGCCGCCTGTGCCCCGAACATACCTAGAACACGTTTTGCCGCCATTCCAGTAACGGCAGACCCGCCTAGCACCGCAGCCGTGGCCCCAGCGATCTCCTTAAAGTTACCGGCCACATCTCCCAATGCCTTGCCAAAATCAAAATTAGCTAAGTGCCTAAACAAGTTTTCAAACGCACCCGCAACCGCTTGATAAATGTCCTCGATCTTGCCCGATAGGTTGTCACCGAGAGTCATACCAGCTTGTGCCGCAGTCGTAGTCGATCGATCAAACTTGTCGATTCCTTCTTTAAACTTATCCGCGTTTTTTAGGATGTTAACCAATCCGTTTGCAGCGTCTTCGGATAGGCCATTCTCGGTCATAAGCTGAACGAAGCCAGCATCGTCGTATCCTTTTTTCTTAAACCGCTCGGATGCTTTAGAAAGTTCCTTAGTATCAAGCTGACCGTTCTTAAACAGGTTCGCTCCAAGCAACCCATTCAACACAGCGTTTTTAGCAAACCCAGTCCCAGCGCCCTTCATAATCTCGTTTACAGCCGCAAGTGATTGATCCTTGTTCGCTACCCCAGAAGCCGCAGAAAGCAATTGAGCCGCAGTCTTATTAGAAATCTTGGCCCGTGAGATGGCATTGGCATTGAGTGCCCCATAAGCGCCCATTGCCTCATCCAAAGTCTTAAATGACCCGGACTTCATCATCGTTGCGACTGCGCCTAAAAGCTGCTCGGTGTTTTGCTTAGACACAGGCAAGTTTTCACTCGTCAAAGTAGACCGAACAAACCGTGCGACCTTAGCCGCATCACGGCCCTCAACGCCTTTAGAAAACCCGCTGATAGTAGTTAAAACATCCTTAGACTTGTCCACGTCCCCAAGGGTAGAAAATATTTCGTCAAACGCATCTGGGATACTTCCTAGATCGGCCCCAACCTTTACGAGCTTAGACAACGAAGTCTGAAGATCATCGATTTCATCCTTGGTCTTGCCGGTTTTAAGCTGCACGCGCGACATGGCCTCGCCAAAAGAAAGAACCGATTTTGCTGACTGTGAAATTGCGTTACGAGCGAAATTAGATGCGCCCATTCCTGCATTGATCGCAAGGCCATTAATAGCGTTTTCCTTAATCGACTTACCAATCGATTTCAAATCGCGCATCATAGACCCAGCGGATTCTTTTACCCGGTTCTGTACGCTCTGCCATGATCTTTCGTGTTGAAGCAAATCCTTGTTTGAATCGCCCAAACCCTTAACCGAATCGCGGATCTTTTTAATCCCATCGGTATAGGGCTTGTAGTTTAATTTTGCGACTTGTTCTACTGTGTTTTTATCTGCCATATTCCTTCAATCCTTAGAACTGATCAAACAGCTCATGACCGAAGGCGAGGCCCATTACCAGAATCCAGCTTCGTTGGCCTTCGGTAATATCTTCTCCAAAAAGAACTTTCCAATTTCCGCGAGCTGCCATGTAAAGTAGTCGCTCGGTTCCTTCTGGTTTTTTTTTACCGCTAAGATCATTTCAGCCACTTCTTCGGGCGCTATTTTCTCAAATCGAGGATTCACCTGTCGAAGTACCGATACATATTGATCGTAAATTTCTTGAATTTCGGACAAAGTACACTTATCCAAAAACGCACGCGGAGCGTAAGGAACATTGTCCACTGTACACGCCGTTTCTAATACGGCCTTTTGAATCTCTACCCCAGTGAAAGCCTCAACAGATCCGCTATAGTTCGCTGGTAAATTGATTGAAGCCCTAGCACGCGCAATGGTCTGGACTTCCTCGGTTGCCGTTAAAAGCCGACAAGGAATATCCAAACCACCTGCAACGATTTTTAATTCCAGTTTGTAACCCTCGCGCATTTTGCGAAGTCGATCTTCAATAGTGATGATCTCTGGTTGTCCTGATTTCATTTTGTCCCCCGGTTATTCGTTATCTATTAAGACAACGCAATGTCTACGTTCACGGATACACCGTTCTGGTTCACCAAAGTCAAAGCTTCAAAATTGATCGCTTTGCTTGTTTCACCCACCGATGCGTCGATGCTCATGTCAGACGCTTTCACGCCGCCCGCAATGTAGCGCTCGCCGCCACACTCGAACACCATGCTAACTTCCTTGGTAGGATCAGCAATTGCCGGATCAATTTGAGCGCGTGCGTTTTCAATGTCGAAAGTCGCACTGATCTGGATCGATCGGTTTCCGTACTTGTAACCCGCGCTTGAACGATCACGAGTCATCGTTTCAACCCGTGCAAGTGATTCACTGCACTTTAAGTTAGCGGTGCGAAGGTGAAGGCTTTCGAAGCCATTTATTAATAGAAACGCCCTAGAGGCGAATAGTTTTGTAGCCATAAAAATTCTCCTTATTTTTGTTTTCGATTATTTTCAAAATCAACACACTTTTGATGTGCTTCCTGTTCTGTTTTATAAAGCCCTAAATAGTGGCGTTTTTTTGTTACAGGCTCAATATAAGTAGCTTGCCACCTATTTCCAACCTTGCTTGCGCCCCATAGACGACCAGCACGATGTATCTTTGCGTTTCTTTGGTTCTCAGAAACAGAAACATCTCTAAGATTATCGATTCTATTATCTTGTCTGTTCCCGTTAATATGATCGATTTCACACTTTGGCCAATCACCGTAGTAAAGAGCCCAAGCAACCCTGTGAGCTAAATAAGTATATGATTTATAGCAAACGGTTGGATAATGTTTAGGGTTATTTTTTGGTGTTCCAATAACTCGTAAAGGATATGTTGCTCGATTTACTTTTTTCTTCCAGTAGAAAACTCCAGCAAACGGGTCATAATGTAGGACGTCTGATAATTCTTTAACAGATGCTAATTCTCTTTTTATCATGCGCCCTACATTATTAAACAAATAATATTTTGTAAACCTTATGCGATTGCGAATGAATCAAATTGAGTTGTTCCTACAACGCCGATCCCTTTATTGTGGAATCCCGGAACCACGTTCACCGGAATGTTGTACACACCCGCATGACGGTTATCTAATGGGCGCTGAACCGAAAACTGATCAACCAATTGGTCAACGTGCTGGAACATTTCAAGCGTCTCAAAATCCTTCGCAAGCTGGATAAGCTCTGAAAGAAGTGATTTAAGCTTCTGATCCGTTGCCTTCGCAATCTTGTATCGTGGTTGAAGTGACAGCAAGTAAGCGTTCTTGCGGTAGTAGTAAAGAACCTGCCAGTCCTGCATATCATAGTACGAATCCGCAGCAGATGAACTAGGGCGGTAAGTGGTAACAGATCGGCTAATTGCAATCGTTCCGTCACTCTTAACGAATAGAGGAACCGCGCCAGAAGCTAGACCTAATGAAATCGATCCAGCATCGCCTGAAGTGTGCCAATCAGACTTAGAAGCCGGTGCAGACAATCCACCGATCACAATTCCATTCAACGGAAGGAACGGCTGACCGTTAGAAGCGCATACCGCAGCATAAGCCGAAGCCACTTCGTAAACCTTATTCACAGGTGAACCCGCGCCATCACGCAACCAAGGCACGCAGATCAACTCAGAAGCAATCGCCTCACCCGCAGTAGTTGTGTTGGACAATGTATCTAAAGACCCAATAAATCCAAATGATCCAAACTGAGCGTTATCACCACGATCAGCCGCAGAGATAGCAGTCAAGTGAGTCTTTAAAGCTCCTCGCGCAGTCGAGTTTGTCGCAACGAATGGAACAACCACGAACGGCATTGGCAATCCAATGTTTGCCGCAAGAGTCGCAGCCAAGTCGGTTTCGTCGTCGTCGTTAGCCATTGCGATCGCTTTAATGGTCGGATATTTCTTAGTGACCATATCGCTATAAAATACACCCTTAACCGCTGCAATAATCATTGCACCGATTTCTGAAGATGAACCAAATCTAGTCACAACTTCAGTTGCAACCGCTACAGGATCGCCGTAGTTTTCAATTTGCACAGGCACGTTAGTGGTAGCAGAACCACCAGACGCAGCACGGCGACCAATAATAACGAGTTCGTTATCGGCTTGTGTTAAGCCGGACGTATTGATTTCAATACCAACTTTTGTGGACGGGTTTCTTGTAAAAGAAAAATTCATTTCTCAGTTTCTCCTTGAGCCTTATTAGGGTTTTTTTGTTCAACCACTTTTTCTACCGCGCCCTGATTAATTGCGGCTTCAATGTGAAGTTTGCTTTCGTATGGGAGTTCATCTAGGTTAAACTCAATCGCCTCGTCGCGGATTCTCACAATCTCGCCACGATAACGAACGGGTGTCATTAGTCCATTCAGACTACGCACCTTTAAAGTTTTAGTTTGTTTGCCCTGTTTCACTTAGAATCTCCTCCGATTTAATTACATTGTCATTATCGTCTTTAATTATAATTCTGTATTCTTCCACCCAACCAACTAGCTCGGCATCTAAGTTATCCATGTAGTCCACGTCTTCATTGTTTCGACGCAACCAAGTAAGGTCAAACTTGTAGGGAATATTAAATTCAATGGCTGGAACGACTAACCCCGCACTGATCGGAACCAATCGGTCATATTTCCATTCGGAGTTATAACCAAACTCGGTCAAACCTTTTACGTTAGAAAATAAATTGTGTTTTTTTGATCCTAAGAATCGCTGAATACAATTCGCAATCTTGCGTTGCACGTTCGTATCCGTAGCCGTGTCGATTTTAGTGGGAAGTAAAATGCGGCCCTGAATGTTTCCACTTAGAATAGTAACGCCGTCCTGAAATACTTCGTTGCCCCAATAGAACTCAATCAACGGGAAAATGGTTTCGTTATACGATGGAATCTTATCAATAAAGATGCGCTCGCCCGCATTCCCAAACATGGCCTTAAACACGTTCTGCAAAATCATATCGGCTTTAAGCTGTGACAAGAGATTGTCCCCAACCAAACCGCCCGACACGATCGAAATGGGCGTTTTAAATCTGTCCGTTAAATTATTACTCATCTAAAAATTTCCTCGTTAAAAGTTCGATCTCTTGCTTATCCTTTTCGCGGAATTGATCAAAAGGTCTTGCCGGTATTGTGATCGAATGCGCTGGAATACTAATGCCGCGACCGAATCCGTTTTTAGTTCCGGGGTGCTTAATCGTTCCACCGTAGTTATGGATTGCCGCATATTCGACGTGTGTTGCAATTCGCGCCATATCGTCGGTCACTTCAACTTCTTTTTGAGATGACCCCGGCCCCGAAGCGCTAGTAAACGACTGCCTCAATACACCGGAATCCTGTAGGATCTTAACCGCATTTTTCTTGCGTCGATTCTTGCTTGGAACCTTACTTAACCGCGCACGATACGCTTGAACCGATAACGGTGCCCATTGCCCATCGTTCTCAGTGTCGAATACTTCCAAGCGCTGAGACAACATTAACGCACTAATATCCGCAAGCAACAGCCTACGGCGTGGCGCTGTCAGCTTGTCCTCAAATTCCGGCATATCAAGTTCGTTAAATTCAAATATTGCCATAGTTAGAAAAGTGGAATGTCTGGGTCTGGTTCAACTACAATGTCGTTATTCGCACGCGCGAGGCCAATTGACTGCGTAGGCTCGTAAGATCCCTCTGAGAAGGTGTTTAACTTAAATCCGAACTTCTTTTTAGAATCCAAAAGGGTCTTAATGTGTTGCTTGAAATCCTGCTCATGCACATCGATATAACGCTGGGTCGCATC
>ERZ724505.638-NODE-638-length-21800-cov-95.719292_pt1 | contig 21800 bp, 23 predicted proteins | sample MGYA00376038_ERZ724505 | MGnify/ENA primary metagenome ERZ724505 (study PRJEB28724, sample SAMN07190884) | wastewater metagenome | isolation source: effluent of sewage treatment plant in Hong Hong | place: Hong Kong | collected 2016-03-17 ...
TCACACGCAGGGCTTGCAGACGGGGTCGACCAGCGAGCAATCACCCGACCACGCGCATGCCTTCATGGCCCACGCGCAGACCTCGGCGGCGTCGCCCTGGTCGCAGAGCGCGGCGAGCTCGTGACACGGCGCGCCTGCGTCGTCGGCGATCGAGGTGCACCAGTCCTCGAGGTCGGGGCACAGGGCCTTGGCCTCGCAGAGCGGGGCCTCGCGGTAGTCGACCTCAGCGACACAGGCGCCGAGGATGAGGGGCAAGAGAAGGGCGAGCCGCATGCTCACGCCTCCGCCGACACCGGGTAGTACAGGATGACGACCCGCAGGTTGAGGTTCGAGATGTCGTCGCAGTCCTCCGAGCCGGCGCCGACCGCAGTGAACTTCGCCACGATCGCGTCGGCGGCCCGATAGCTGCCGATGCCCACGCCCGCGTACGCCTCCTTGCGCCCCGCCGCGCCGAAGACGCTGGTCGACACCATGAGGAAGTCCGGGTCACCAGCGATGCCGACCTCGCAGGTGAGTCCGGTCGTCGCTCCGTTGCCGCTCGTGGTCGACTCGTCGGTGACGACGTAGCACGCCTGGGGGATCATCGCGGTCGGCTCGCCAGTCAGGGCCACGGTGCACGTCGCACCCGACGAGAGGCCCGCCTGGGTGATGAGCTGCGAGACGTAGCGCTTGATCGGCACGAACGTGTTGGCGTTCGCCACCGAGGACGGGTCGATGGTGATGCCGCCCTTGAAGGTCGCGCTGCCGTTGAAGACCTTGTCGTCGTCGTAGTTGGTCGACATAGATTCTCTCCTACACGTCCGTCAGATACTCAATGCACAACGCACGGACGAGGAGCGTGGTGCCAATCGCTGAGACCCGGCCCAGGACCATGAGGACGCTGTCATCCTCAACGCCGATGCCGCAGCGCAGGTGACCGATTGCTGAGTGCCAGCCTTCGGTAGTGGACATGGTAACATCCGCGATGCTGTAGCGCTCCGATTGGAACCGAACGTGCGCAGTGCCGGTGCCCATCGAGGCGCCGTATACCCACACTCGCACCGGAACGCACGCGTTCGCGCCGCGCATCTCGCGGAGTGCATTGCTCGACTTGAAGCTCTGGGCGTTGCCGCCGTTCGACAGCGACCAGCCGGGATAATCAGCGGACCAGTCGGTCAGCGTCGATTTGGTGACTGACACCCACGCGGTCGACGTGACGCTGACAGCCCTCGCCTCAGTGGCGCTCACGTCCTGCGTCTCCTCATCCCACGCAGTCCACTGCATGAGGATGGGGCCCGTGTCGTGCTGCTGGCGGTGCGCCACGTCGGCGAGGAGCAAGGACCCGTAGGTCGGGTCGGTCGCCCCCTTCTCCTCGATCGGATACTCGACGGGGTAGTTGCCGACCGTCTTGCCCGCGCCGTCGACCGCGAGCGCGCAAGCGTAGTCCGTGTCGGTTCCCACGTCACGGACGTACTTGTGTGGCACCTCTTGCACGACAGCATCGACGCAGCGCACGCCGCCTTGGTACTCGATCGTCACCTCGGCAGTAACGCCGTCGCTGTAGTTGTACTGATCCTCGAGCACGTCGATTACGTTGTCGGGGTAGATGAGGGGGATCGAGACCCGGTGCAGGTTCGCCCACGCCCATCCGTCCGCCGACCCCTCGCCGCTGTACAGGTTGCCGCTGTTCGGCAGTGCACCCGTCGAGAAGACGACCGTGTCGGTGACGCCACCTGAGAAGACGACGCGCACGTTGATCTGCCCGAACGTGCTGTCCTCTGTCCAACCCAGCTTGCCGCCCACCTTGTTCGTCAGTCCGCACGGGTTCACCAGTGCAGAGAAGCGAAGCATGTGGCCAGGCGTCAGCTTCACCGGCGGGAAGCGTGCCGCCTTCCGGCTGGCCGAGATCGTCGGGTACACCTGCCCTGTCGACTCAGGCGTGATCGACCGGACCTGGAAGCGCTCCGAGCCGTGTAGCCCCACGCGGCCGAGCACTCGACGCCCGTTGCCGAGGAGCCGATCGACTTGGCCGAACACCGAAAGGACGCGGTCACGCTTGGCTGGCGCGCCGCCCGCCAGTGCTTGCAACGACGGGTTAGTCGTCTCCGTACCGCGTAGGTCCCTGAGCTTGTAGTTCGGCATTAGTACCCCAGCCCCACGTCAGCATCATACCCGTTGCCCTCGTACTCGACATAGCAGGGGTCGATTTGCACATGCCGCACGACAAGGCGGGTCACGCCCTCCTCGGCCGCTCCGGAGTCGAGGCCGAACGAGAAGCCGAGCGCGAAGTCCGTGAGCCCGTCAGCGTTGCGCGCAATCTGCAGCATACCGAGGTCCACCCACTCACCCAGTGAGCCGTTCGGCGTGGAGATCGTGGCGGTCGCGGTCTTGTACAGCTTGAACGCACCTGGCCCCTTTCCCACCGTCGACAGGTTCGCCACGCTGTACATGCGCAGGTAGACGGTGCAGATGTCCGGCAGCGCATCCGATTCGTACACACGCACGAAGACACGGCACCGAGCCTTGTTCGTCTTCGGTGACACGTACGCCTGCCACAGGTAGCGGGTGCTCACGTGGTAGCGGTCATCGTCCCACGCTGTGCGGAAGTATCGCGCGGGGCCGTAGTCGTTGGATTCGACGTACGGGTACCGCGGCGAGCAGTCGACGAGGCGAGTGATCAAGCGTTGGTCCGCTTGCCGTGTGGCGGCCGCCGCCCACACGTACACTGGGCCGGCGAGTGCGCCCTCTCCCACGATCGGCAAGTCTGCCGAGGTGGCCGTGGGAAGCGGCGTCCGCTGGCGAGCCGTGAGTGTCGGTGGCGTCGACTCCGCGACCCAGTCCTCGGCGGCCTCGGTGGTGCTATGGAAGCGGCGTCCCACCCGAACGCTGTAGATCGATGAGGGCCCGCCGGTGTACGCACTGCCGCCACCGTAGCCGGCGCCAACCGTCAGTGTGTCCGTCGCAGACGGGGCGGTGCCAGCGGTGTGCGTGGCCTGCACGACCTGCCACTCGTCTCGGTCGTAGTCGTAGACCGCCAACTCCGACAGAACACTAGTCCCGGACACGCGCTGGCACCACGACACCAAGACCTTGTACGTCGTGTCCTTCTCCATCTCGGAGAGCGTGACCGACGCCCGCACCGTGCCGCCCTCGGCGACGGAGATAACCCCGTCGAGAGCTACGGTGACGCGATAGCTGTAGCTTCCTGCGTTGCTGTGCTCGATGAGCGTGCCTTCGGAGTCGCTCAGAATGTCGAAGACAATGGCGATTTCGCGGGGCTCCGTGAGAGCGGTGCGCGACGAGTTCGCCTCGCTGGCATAGGTCGTGTTGTTCGTCAGGTTCGTGCGGGCCTGCCCAATGTCGACCACGAGCGACGCAATGCCCGCCCCCTGCGGGTTGAGGAAGAGGGCAGTATCGGCCTTGCTGTTTCGGTTGAGCGCTGTCACAGAAGCTTGAACCCCTTCGTCGGACCGGCGCCGAACATGAACGTGGAGTCAGTGTGCACCGAGAACAGCGAGCGCGGCCAAGAGTTCACATCCTGATCATCCCACGGAGCAAGCACGAGAACCGTGTACTGCACCTCGTGGAAGGTGCCCGAGAAGGTGCCGACTTTCCAAGTGATAGTGTGAGCGGCAGTGTCGACGCTCTCGACATCGAACGAGAACGTCTGCGCCCACGCACGCCCGTTCCACTGGTAACCGTGCACCTTGGCATCACCGCCGACTCCGAGCCACGCAGGCTCAGCGAAGTAGGCCACATCGGTGCTGTACTCGCGCCCGAAGAAGTCGTCGTAGCAGGAGAGGGTGCGCGTCGCCACGTCATAGCGGGCTTCCACGGTCGCCACGTCATCGAGCACCACGGCGATCGGTGCCCAACGACGGAACGCGAGCGGGTCGCCCGGCTGCACCAGCAGGTCCAGCTTGCTCGTCAGGTTGAGTAGGTTGTGCTCTACCTTGTAGACGCGCGCCATCTTGGCGGCGAGCCCATAGCTACCCTCGCGGCTTGGCGCGAACGGGCTCGACGTGAAGCGGACGACCGTGCCGACCCCGATGTCCTTGGCCTTCGAGTACAGGATGGGCAGCCCGGACACCTTGACGTGGGGAGCTGCGAAGAAGACCGACATGATGCGGCCCCACAGCGATATGGCTGCGCTGTACCAAGGCGACGGTGCGCCCGGCTCGCCTGGCGTCCACAGCCCCGTGTTGATGAGGCCCTGCGCGTCGAGCTCGAGGTCCGCGTTGCCAGCTCGCGCCGGCCGCCCCGGGTCCTGCGCACGCACCGTCAGCTCGGGCTCGTTGTCGGGGCCCGCGTCGTCGACCAGCGAGCCACCGTAGCGCAGCCGATAGAGGTCCTTCGGCGTCAGTTCACCGAAGGCGACCTCTTCCATGTACGGGATGTCCTGCGACGCGTAGTCGTCGCTGGAGATCGTGACCTCTGCGTCCTCGAAGGAGAGCAGGCCGGGCCGGTTGAAGAGGCGGAACCTGCCGCCCGACCAGCCGAGAGCCCAGCCGCGCGGTTCGATGATGCGGGAGATCAACTCCTGCGAGTCGAACGGCCCGATGTGCGCAATCTTGACGCGGTTGAGCGGCGAGTTCACGCCGCCCTCGGGTAGCTCGTTCGCCGTGTCGATGAAGCTCTGCCAGTCGATGAGGCCGTGGTAAATGCCCAGCCCCAGGTCGGCGATCTCCACGTCGCTGCCCTCGTCGATGGTGGCGTCGGGGTGCGCGTTGTCGCCGAGGGTGCGGACTGCGCCGGGCCCCACGTCGCTCCAGCTCGCGGTGCCAGTGGAGAGCATGGTCCGGAGCATGACGAGGTCGGCGCGGTCGCCCGCATCGAGGTTGTACCCGACGACGTTGACGGGCACCCACTCGAGCGCGTTCGTCGCCCACGTCCGGTCCAGCAGCTTGCGGTTGATGCCAAACCAGCGCGGGTCGATGTAGCGCGCAACGAAGAACGCGCGCTCGCTGAGGTCATCCTGGCCGATCATCACGCCGCCGAGCGACGAGTCGTTGTGCCACGAGACCTTGGCGATCTGCACCTGCGTGCGCGGCTCCTCGTCGCCGCTCTCACGGTACGGTCCGCGCAGCGCGACGAACCCGGTCGTGTCGCAGTCGCCACCGTTGAACGTCATCGCGTGCTCGTCCGCTGGTCGCGCAAGCTGTCCCTCGAGGTAGGGGACGGTCGGGCCGCTGCCGACCACGATCTCCTGGTCACCCTCGGGGCGCAGCGCTTCGGCTGCAGACGGGGAGATCGGCAGGAACTTGCGCAGCTTGCCGCCGTTGTCGAAGTCCGGCGGAAACGGGCTACCCAGCGGCACCGTGTGAAAGATAGCGGTGACGTAGCCGGGCCCGGGGGTATCGTACTTGACCCCGTTGATCGTGACCGTGCCGCCGTCCTTGTCGGCCGGCATGAAGAGGACTTCGTAGTCGCTGGTCGAGAAGAAGCTGGGGGTCGACTGCGCGCGCCAGTCATACCCGAACTGCGCCCACACTCGCTCGTGCATGCACAGAACCCACGCCCCCTTGTAGCCACTGTCGGCGATCTTGCAGCCGGCGTAGCCCAGCTCGAACGCCGCGACGCCGCTGTAGTGGGTGCTCCAATCAACGTCGTCCGTTATCGCTGACACGACGTTGATGCGCCCCTTGATCGCGGTCAACCGCTGCTCCAGCGAGCCGGTCGCGGGGAGGGTGTCATCGACGAGGTCGAACGCGCTGGCCCCACCCTTGAGAATGCCGAACGGGGTCTCCGTTCGTTCGTAGTAGAAGCCCAGCGCGAACAGGTCCTCGCGCGCGCCTGGCGTCTGACTGAGCACCACGCGCGAACGACACGGCTTCCACTCCGCGGGCCGGTTGCCGCCGAGCGTCTTGCGGAGCAGCGCGCTCGGGCCGTCGCACACGATCGACCACGTCAGCCCTTGGGCCTTGACCTCGGTGACCGTTCCCTCCCACAAACGGGAGTAGCCGGACGCATCGTGGTCGGACCACGAGGGCCATGTCGAGAACGGCGCAGTGGTGTCGCGGAAGATGCGATAGAGAGCCGCGCGCCGGCCGACGAGGTGAGTGGCCGCGTCGCGGACGACGACCGGCGCGATGTCCTGCACGTCGCTGGTCACGCTGGCGTGGTCGTACCCCGGCAACGGGTCGCCGGGGTGGACCTGCCACTGCCGGCGCTGGCCTGCCGTGCCGATCGCCTCAACACCCACGTACCTGTCGCGGATGTCGATCGAGGTCTGCCCGTCCGCGGACAGCAGCGTCGCGGGCGCCGGGTCGTCGGTCGGCGAGAGCCGCTGCCCGATGGTGTCGGACGTGCTGTCCTGATCAGCGACGAACGCGATGAGGCGCCGCGAGAAGTCCTGCACGACGAACGTTGCACCGTCGACATCTTCGAGCATGCCAGTCTCGGGCGAGCTCGAGGACACCAGCGTCTCGGGTACCTGCAAGTCGAGGTAGATCGAACGAACGCTCTCGCCCAGCCACGAGAACTCGCCCTCGCCCGCGAGTTCTGCACGGTCGGTGAACGCGAACGGGCACCCCTCAAGGAAGAGGACGTACCCGACATCACGGTGCGCACGAGCGGCGAGCTGAGCAACGGTCAGCGTCATGTGTACTCCGGCGGCACATGGCAGGGGATGTCGATGTCACCGAACTCGTCGGTGTAGTCCTTGCCCTTCGATCTGTCGTATTGCCACGATACACCCCGGCGCTCGGCGCTGTACACGTAGGGGCCAAGGGGCTGCGACAAGTCCGCCGCCGCGGTCGAGCCGCTGTCCTCGCTGACCTCGCGATACATCTTCCACAGGGCCGCCGGCACGGCGACGTTGTCGAACCACGTATCCCACTCGCCGCCCGCTCCGGCCTCAGTGCGGATGCGGTCCACGTCGACGTACGGAAAGACGAAGCGGTTGTACTCGCGGTAACCGTGCGAGGTCGCCTCGGTCTTGCCACTGTACGGGGAGACGGCCTGGTAGACGCTGTGCACCTTGTGGCCACGCACACCGAGGCGCGCGAGCTGAGGGTTCTCGGTGCGACCAGGAGACCACAGCAGCGGCGACACGTTCGGTGCCACGTAGCTCGCGGCCCCCGACAGGTTCGCGTCGAAGCCGAGCAAGTTGCGAAGGAGCGGGTCCGTCCACGTGATAGAGAACGTGGCGCCCGCGCTCAGCTTGACCTTGCGGTTCTTGCACAGCACGGCCGCCGCGCCGGCCACCCCCGCCGCCGTCATCGCAGCGACGACCGCCGCCAACAGGGACAGCGAAGAGGTCGCGTCGTAGAGATAGTAGTTGCCGGCGGGGACGGTCTGCGGCGACGCACTCACCGACAGGTCCTGCTCGGGAAGGCCCGCATACGAGCCAATCAGCCATGCCGTTTCAACCGCCATCGTGCCCTACCAGTCTAGCACCTATGCCCGCTTGCCGGCGCCCCGATGGGTGTACATGATGCGGTCCACCTCTTGCGCCAGCTTCTTTGGGCCACCATCGCCGAGGACGCTCCCATGGATGTTGATCACAACACCACCGCCACCCGAGCTAGACCTCGTGCCGGTGTCGCGCCGCCTCGAGTCCTCGTAGCTGACCGGCGTTTCCATGGGTTCGAGCTCGCGGCTGGACCCGCCGCCTGCACTGCCACCACCGGGGCGCCCAGCACCCGTCGTGTTGAAGCCAGCACCGGAGCTATTTCGGCCACCGCCACCGTGTTGGCGAGCGTCAGCAATCGCCCCGGCTGTCATCGCGCCGGCCCCAGCCGTGAGCGCCACGGCGGTGTGCATCGCGGCCGCAGTGCCGTGCTGCGCCGCTGCCACATAGCGGTAGCTCGCAAACGCACCAATCGCCGAGGCCGCCTCACCGAGTGCGAGAATCGCGTGCTTCTTGGCAACACCGGCGAGTAGCTCCTTGAGCATGCTCGCCATGGCGCCCTTCTCACCGGCAGCCATCCGCTCGAACGCGCCGACCATGCCCTCGCCGAGCGTCGTCACAGCCCCGACGAGAGAGCTGACGGCCTTCTCCTTGCGCTGGTATTCCTTCTCCTCAACGCGCGCGATCTTCTCCAGGTTGCGCAGGCGCTTGGTGTGCTCGGCCGCTTCGAGCCGGGTCTGCGCCTTCTCCCGCTGGTTGGCGGTCTTCGCGTTCTTGACCTGCCAGCGGGCGAGGCGCTCCTCTGCCGCGATGCGCTGGTCGATAAGGGCCTCGCGCTGCGCGGCCGCCTCAGACTCGACGGAGAGCGTGAAGAAGATCGCGTCGACCTGTTCGGCCTCCGCCACGCCGCGCGCGTTGATGGCCTCGATCTCGCGCTCGATGCCGCGAATCTTGCCGTCTTGGAGGTCGCTCTCCTTTTCGTAGAGAGCGACGTTGGCGGCGAACGCTTGCTCGCGCTCGCGCCGCGTCTCCATCTCGTAGCGCTTGGCGGCCTCCATGCCTTGCCCCGAGAGGTCCGCCTTCTTCTTGCCCTTCTTCTTGTCCTTCTTGAAGCCGGGCGGGAGCTGCGGGCCCATCTCGTTCGCCGCAAAGAACGCGTCCTCGACCGCCTTCTGCTCAGCCTTGGCATTGCGCTCCTCGAGCTTCTTCCACAGATCGGCCTCCGACTTCATACGGCGATCGGCGGCGTTGGCCGCTTCGAGGTGAGCAAGGCCCTCGGCGGCGATGCTCAAGGCGTACTGCCCCGACAGGTCGATCAACCCCTTCATGTCGGAGGCGAGCGTGCCGGTGCCCTTGGCCGACTCCCAATACGCGGCGTCGAGTTCCTTCTGCTTCTCGATCAGCTTCTCAGTCTCGGCGACGATCGAGGTCATGCTGTCGCGTGCAAGCGACTCGATCGCGTCCTTCGCCATGTAGACCGGCGAGAGGATTGCGTTCGCCGCCGTGAAGAACAGCTCGAGTGCGCCGGCCGCCACCTTGACGGTGCCCGCCAACCCAGTGAACGCCGCGCCGAGGGTGAGACCAAGCAGGTCCGACAGGAACTTCCCCGTCTCGCCCATGCCGGAGAAGGTGCCCATCAGCGACTTCAGGGCGTCGGTGATGCCCGAGTCCATGATCGAGACGATGAACTGATCGAAGCCGTCCTTCATGGACGACCACAGGCCGCCGAGCGTCTTCGACTGCGCGAGCATCCCACCTGCGAAGTTCGTTTCGCCCAGGCGGATGAGGTACTGCTCGATCTCCTTCGAGTCGAACTTCATCTCCTGAGTCATGCCGCGGAAGGTCAGGCGAATCTTGTCGCCATCCTTCGACATGCGGATGCCGAACTCCTTGAGGCGCTCTCCCTCGCCCTGCGCGGCGTCGGCGACAGCCTCGACCACGTCCATCATGGTCTTGCCCGTCGCGCCGGCCATGTCACCGTAGGCCGTCATGGCGCGGGTGCTCGCGTCCAGACCCAGATTCTTGAGCTTGAGGAAGCCCTGCGTCGCCTCCTCGAGAGAGAACGGCGTCGCGGCCGCGAACTGCTGGAGCTCTGCGAACTTCTTGTTCGCCTCCTCCGTTGAGCCGAGCGTCGACGCAAGGCTCGTCTTCATCGACTCGAAACTTGCCGCGGTGCTCAGGGCGTGCATGCCCAGCTCGCCTATACGCCCCGCCAGCGACGACACGGCGTTCGCACCAAGGTTGCCGAAGAACGACGCGAGCATGGCGCCGCTGCCCTTGGCTGCCCCGCCCAACGACGTGATGCGGTGCTCGAGCGTGCGCAGTTCGCTGCTGTTACGGTCGGCCTCCTTGCCGACCTTTTGAATCTCGTTCGCCAGGCGCTTGACGGCCGGGAGCGCTTTCTTATCCGCGCTCCCGGCGAGTTCGTTGACGCTGGTCGCCGCCTTGGCGAGGGCGTCGTCAGCTTCTTTCGCTGCCTTCGCGCTGGCTTCCTGCGCTGCCTTGAGGCGCCCGAGCGCTGCGGCCGCCTCAGCCGACTCCTTGCCGTGTGCCGCTGCCGCGGCGGTCGCCTCGTTGAGGGCGCGCTGTTCCTTCTGAGCCGCCTCTCGTGCGGCGTTCATCTTCGCGGTGGCCTCGGCGACCTCGCGCGTCGCCCGCTTCATTGCGTCGCCGCCGTCGTCGTTCGCCTTGGCGAGACCGGTCATGGTGTCCGCGAGCTTGCCAACCGCCTCTTGGGCAGCGCCGGTCTCGACCTTGATCTTCATGTTCCGCTCGAGATCAGCCATGGCCCTACTCCTTCTCGTTCTTCTTGCGGATGGCTACGAGGTGCTCGCACTCCCAGGCATCCTCAAAGGCTTCCAGCAGCGCGACCGCTTCGAGGACCACATCGTCATCGCAGCGGTCAAGCCGTGGGTTTGCGACGCGCCCGCCGCCCTCAGTCGACCGCCGCTTGTATCGCGCAACTGAGTCGAAGAACGGTGTCCGATACCATGCTCCGGGACAGCCCTCGTTCTCGATGTCCTCGAGCGGACGCTTGACCGCGGCGCGCTCGGTGACCTTGCAGCCGGGATGATCGCTTGGGCGACAGCGGAGGATGGCTGGTTGCTCGGGCAGCCCCATCCACGCTGGCCTGAGCGCAGAGCTATCCCATGCCCGCTGGTCGAAGCCCGGCAACGCGCAGTTGCGCCGTGCCTGCTTCTTCGTGGTCAGCTTGCGCGGGTCGCACGAATAGGCGCAGAGCGTTGCGCAGGAGAACAGCTCCGCGACCCCTCCTTCGGCTCGTGGCGTCGGGTCTCGACTATACGCCGCGAGCCGAAGGCTTTTTTTCACTGTCGTCCAGTGGCCGGCTGTACGCCTTGCAGGCCGCGGCAAGCGCGATGATGGAGAACAGCGCACCACCATCGGTCTCCGCGATCGTCTCCATCCACGACTCCGGCAACTCGCGCTCGCCGGGGGTAGCCTGCCACAGCACATCGCTGCCGCACGCGATCGACTCGACGCCGGCCTTGCACCAAGCCGCATGCGACGCGGCCGCGTCGCGCATGCCCAGCGCCTCGATCCGCATGCGTGCCTGGTAGCCCACACGCCGCAGCGTGAAGACCGTGGGGGTGGCACCCTCGCAGAAATAGTCAAAGGCGCACGCCTGACCACGCGGCCCCTGGTCGACCGCTCGCGGGTCGAACCGGGTGTCACCCGCGAGGAACCGCGAGACAGGGTGCCGGTCCATGGCCTCGTCCCGCTCGTCCTCGGTCAGCACGCACGACTCGTCAGCCTCGACCAGTTCCTCGGGGGTCAGGTCGCGGCCGAGCTGGGCGGCCATCGTGGCGCGGGCCTCCGAGCACATACGAGCGTGCGCCATCGCGGCGAGCTCCTCGCGCTCGGCAGCGATGCGCGCCTTGTCCCAGGCGTCGTCCCACTCGAAGACGAACAGGCCCGGAACATCGATGCGATGAGTAGGAACTCGGAGACCCTTCAGCATATACCACCAAGTCTAGCGCACGGTGCCGCGATCAGGCGAGGGCGATGAGGAACGGGGACTGCTCGAGGTGCTCGTTGCTGCCGCCCGAGCAGTCGCTCGGGATCATCGCGGAGAACTCGACTGCCACGCCGTTGACATCGCCGACATCCGCGCGCGACGGAGTCGCGGCGACCTGCGCCTTGGCGACGTGGAAGCACCACGCCTTCCCGGGGCCACTGCCAGGGCCGGGCTGGTAGTAGTTGATGCGGTAGTCCGACTCCTCGTACAGGCCCTCATACCAGGCGGGGCCGAAGGGCACGAGCGTCATGTTCATCTTGGTCTCACCGACGCTGTACGAGTAGGTGGCGAGGCCCTCGAACCGGTCGATCTTCTCGGTCGTGGTCGTCACCTTGCTGCGGGTGATGCCCGGCTCGAACGCGACCGCGTTGACCTCCACCTCTGCCATGGCGGTGTTGCCGTAGGCGCCGATCGAGCACTGGATATCGCGGCCGTTGACGAGCTGCGCCGAAGTACCCGCAGCGGCCGGGAACGTGACCGCGCTCAGGTCGTCGTAGTCGCTGTGCCGGAAGTTCGCCGACATCACCGCGAGCTGCAGCGACGGGAGCTCGCCAGCGCCGAGGCCCTGGAAGGTGGCCGTCGCGACGCTGCCCTCGAGCTGCCACATGAGGTCGGTGCCGTCCTCGGCCTGGCGGTACAGCCAGTGCCACGTGGTCGGCCCTGCGACCGCGTCCTTGAGCACGGAGCGGTCAGCGTAGATCGTCAGCGTGCCGTGGACCTTGTCCGTGTCAGCCGGGGTGAACGGCAACGCCTCGCTGAGGGTGACCGCCTTGGTGCCGCCGTTGACGCTGAGGACCCGCCGGAAGTGCAGCTTGCCCATGTTCTCGTCGTTGGGCGAGGTGACATCCTCGAACGCGATCATGCACCCCGGGATGATGCCCGTGACATCGTCGACGATCGGCACAGTCGCGGTGCCCGGCCCGGAGATGGTGGTGCTGTTCGAGCGATGAACGCCGCCATAGCACCACTTGAGCAGCTTGCTCAGGTAGGTCTCTGCGACCTGTGCATCGACCGCCGTCTCGGTTCCCGTGCCGTGGAACTTGGTCGTCAGCGTCCAGTCGACGTTGCGGGCGCCCTTGATCTTCCGGCGCTTGCCGACCGCGAGCGGGTTGCCCTCAGCAGTCGGGTCGACGAGCAGGGGCTGCTTGGGGGCGAGCTCGATCGAGATGAACTCGCAGCGAACACCCGAGGCGCCCCAGTCGGCCGGCGGTGCGCACACCGTGGTCTCGGGGTAGAAGGCGAGGAACTTGCTGTCCTTGTGCGTGTGGGCCATGGGGCCTCCTATCAGTCAGTGTTCTGCGACCAGTGAATGTCGAACAGGTGCTCGACCATGGCGTTCGCCTGGTCGTCTAGCTGCGGCGAAGATGTGAGCCGGTATTCAGCATAGCCGAAGCCGGGCGTAGTCGGCTCGGTGAGCCGCATGAACATGCGCGTCAGGTCGATACCGTCGTCAACGATCATGTGATCGCGCAACTCCGGCGGCACGTTGCTGTACGACGTGCAGATGCGGAGCCGACACGTGTACGCTGTGCCGTTCCCGTACCAGTTGCGGCTCTCGTTCGCGGGCTCGAAGATGAGGTCGAACGAGCGCAGGTCGGTGCCCAGCAGATGCATCGCTGTGCCGCGCGAGCGAGGGCCGACCGTGTACTTCCACGTCGACGAGCGCTCGTGCTCGTGCCGAGGGACGAGCGCCTCGATGGCGGTCCTGAAGGCGGCTGCGAGCGCGAGTGTGTTCGTCGGGGTCATGCGTCACCACGCCACTGCGAAGAGAGACTTGTAGTCCTTCGGCTTCTTCGCGCCGTCCGCGTTGAGGTGCGTCACCTTGGCCTTGTCGAGGCCGACGAGCAGGTTGGCCCTGAGCTCTTCGTACCGCTTCCGGTAGAACTCGGTGCGGCGGACCTCAGCCTCGCCCATCGCGTGCTTCAGGGCATGGTACGCGGCCGCGTGCTTGAGGGCCTCACGGCCGATCGGGCCCGCCATGACGCGCGAGTCGTCGTGACCCGCAGAGAGCAGGTCGATCGAGAGGTCGCTCTGTGCCTGTGCGACCGCAAGATCGAGGCCCAGCCCGTTGCCGTCGACGCTCTCGAGCGTGCGGTCGAGGTTGAGCACGTCCTGCCGCGTGATGACAGGCGGGGTCGTGTAGCGCTCCAGGAAGACCGGCTCGAGCAGGGGCGGCAGGCCCGTGAACTCCCACCGCACCGCGAGGTTCTCCGCCCCGAGGTAGTCGTCGTTGGCCGCGACAGCCTCGGGGATCGAGCAGGAGACCTCCAGGCCGACGAACTCGGATGCCGCCGGGAACGACTGCGTGACCGCCGAGCGCAGGCGGACGGTCGTGCCGCTGATAGCGTCGACCTCAACGGACTCGGAGCGCCCACCTTGCCGTAGCAGGTAGGTGCGGCCGACCACGATGCCCGTGGCGGAGGCGACGGTCAGCGAGCGCGGGTCCGCCGTGCTGCGACCAGCCGCGGCCGAGATGGTCGTGCTGACGCTGTCGACCGTAGCGGTGCCGCTGTCGAGGATGCGATCGGCCGAGTCCTCGGGGTACCGCAGGTCATGGAGTTCGTAGGTCGCACCGGACACCTTCGTCGCGCGCCCGTTCCGCATCGGGACCGTGCGAATCGTCTGTGCGCCCTCGTTGAAGTACACCCGGTGGTCAGCCATACGTCACTTCACCTGTTCATTGTGAACGATGATCGACATGTTGACGACGCGTTCTGCGTCGCGCATCGCAGCGTCATCGATCTGTCGGTCGCTCATCCGCGACGGATTGCAGGTCGTACCCGCATCGCCGAAGCGAAAGAACGTCTCACCACGCCCGCGGGCCGCCTTGAGTTGGGCGGCCTTGCGTCGCTGGTGCTCGTGGTAGGCGTGTCGCCAGTCACGCATTGAGGACCGACTCCGGGTCACCGCCGCAAGCGCGACGAAACAGAACCTCGCGTGGCAACTTCTCCACCGGGAAGGGCTTGCGTGCCTTGCCAGCCGCGCACTCGGCCAGGTGCTTCTCGTACTCCGCCCACCCCTCGTGGTTGCCCTCCTTCTCGAAGAGGTCGCGCAGGAGCATGTAGCCCTTGCGCATGAACCGGCCTTCGACCTGCCAGTCCAGCTTGCCGTCATCGTCGTAGAAGGCCACCAGCCACTTGTGCTTGATGGTCGGCGAGCAGGGGATGTGCTTGATCTTGCCGCTCGTGGCGGGGTCGTCGGTGATGGGGGTGACGACGGCGATCAGCCGATAGGGAGTGTTGCTGCGGATGTAAGCGTCCATGACCTAGAGGTTCCAACGTGGTCGGTATCGAGAGCGGGCGCCGGCCCGACCAGCCGGCGCCCGCGAAGGCTCAGATGGCCTTCTTGGTGACGATGCGGTGCACGAGGTGGTCGGCGGTGATCGTGGCGCCGTAGCGGGCGGTCACGACGAACTCGCGGCCGACCTGCGTCTCCTTGGCCTCGATCGCCGGGCGGGGGCCCCACCAGACCGCGAGGCCGAGACCCGACTGGCCCCCCGGCTCGTTGGCCGCGACGAACATGCCGGCGACATCGCTGACGCCATCGTCGGGCATGTCGCCCAGCCACACCTCGACGCCGCCCCAGTCACCCTTGTAGGCGCTGTTCGGGCGGCCGTTGAACACGTCGAGGCCGGCGCCCATGATCAGGCCACCGTTGCCGCTCGACCGGATGGCCTTGCGGAGGTGGGCGATCTGGTTCGCGCTGGCGATGAGCATGTGCCGGGCGAGGTTCGGATTCAGCGCGACAAACGCGGCGTAGCCCGCGTCGAAGTTGTCGAGCGTCAGCTCGAGGCCGGTCTTGTCGGTCTCGGTCGCGGCGCTCGAGGCGAGCGCGCACACGTCCTTGTTGACCTTGTTACGGACCTTCTCGGCGAGGTTGAAGAAGATGATCGACTCGTCGACGATGCTGTCCTGCACGCCCTGGTCGCTGACGAAGTGCCGGTCGCCGACGACGGCCGCGGTCGCGACGCCGTCCTCGAGACCGAAGTTCGAGGCCGTGATCGCCTCGGTCTCCGTCTGCGACCCGGAGATGCTCGACGCGGTGAGGGTCAGGAACTTGTACGTGCCCGCCTTACCCGCCGAAGCGTCAGCCTGCCAGGAGATACCCTCGTAGCACCGGACGATCGCCGGGGCGGCGATGATGTTCGGGTCGATCTGCTCGGTGTGGATCGACTTGGCGAGGGTGGTGGTGTTTGCGCCGTTTGTGGCCATATGGCCTCCTTCTGCTCTAGATCAGGAACTTGCCCTGCTGTGCGCGGCCGTTCTGCTGCGGAGCCCCGTTCGGGCCTCCCCCTTGCGCCGGCGCAGGCCGCTTCTCTTGGCTCGGCGACTGGGTGTTCTTGTTCTCGGGGATGAGCTCGAGCGCCGCCTTCACGGCCTCCTCGAGCTTGCTGTCCTCGGGGTGGCGGTCGACCTTGCCGTCCTCGGCGAAGATGGCGAGCCGCCCCCTGATGTCGATCTCTTCGAGCCCGGGCCGCGCCGCCTTGATCTTCGAGACCAGAACGCCCTCGCGATGGCGCCGCACGTAGCCGTCGCGCTCGGTCGTCACCTCGGCCAGCGCCTTCTCGCGCTCGGCGAGCTTCTTGCTCATCGTGGCAAGCTCGCTCTCGACGCGCGACTTCTCCGCCTGTAGCGACTTGAACGCGGCATCATAGCCGCTCTCCGCCTTCGGCGCAGGCTGCTTGGTCTCGGGCTTCTTCTCGGGCGACTCGTTGCCACCCTGTTCGGTGTTCTGGTTGAGGTCACTCATGTGCTAGCTATCCGTTGCGGCGTACGTCACCGCTCACTGTGCCGCCCTCGCGGCCTTGAACCTGGGCAATCGATTGTACACCACGCTGTGCGTCCATCGATACATTGCGCGATGCGAGTTCCTCGAGGCGCTTCGCGTACGCGTCGATGTTGGCGGCGAGTTCCTCTTCGGCCTCAGCACGCGTCAGCTCGGGGCGGCTCTGCAGGAGCAGGTCAACCGCGTTCGTGAGACCGTGCTTCTGCTGGGCCTCGAAGGCTGCCATGCGCTTGATCTGATCGTTGGCGTCGGCGAGGTCGGGGAACGTCACGCGCAGCACTGAGGCGAGTTCATCGGGGGCCGGCATCAGCGCGGCGTGACGATGTGTCGAGGCAATGACGACGGCGCACACCGATTGCCAGAGCGCGCGTTCGGAGCGGCGCAACCACGGGGCCTGCGCGTCACGCTGGACAGCGAGCCGCTCACCGCGGACGTTGATCGCCAGCGCGCCCCAGTTCGTGTTGTTGTTCTCGAAGGTGACCTCGCTCGGCGGGATGCCGTAGCGGGAGACCGCGGCGTTCACCAGCGCCGCGCATTCAGCGAGGTACTCGGCCGGGTTGCTCGACCGCTTGAACACCTTGACATCGACCTGACCCGCAGTCGCAGCGTCGAAGAACATCGGCCGCGAGGGGTGGCCGACAGCCTGAAGCTTCGGCACGTCATCGAAGGGGCCCGAGATGACGATCAGATCGGCGAGGTTCTGCGACCGCACCCACATGCCGATCGCGTGGCGCAGCGCAACTTCGAGGGTTGCGTCGACAAGGCCGCGATGGTCGAGACTGTTCCACCAGTCGTAGGCGAGTGCGGGGCGCGACCGGAACGGGACGGCCGGGCAGTAGTCCAGGCCGTGCGGCGTATAGGCGCCCTCGTTCAAGGGGTCGCCCGCGGTCGACCAGTAGCGCCAGCCGAGCGCGTCGACCTCGACGAAGGCGCCGTCGTCGCGGCGCCACAGCACCGCCTCGAGCACGTCGGGCGCGGCGGCGTTGTAGCGCACCTCGGTGCGGTCGGGCGTACATACGTGCAGGCCGAGCCGCGACACCCCGCGCACCACATCGACGAAGGGCACGACGATGAGCGGACCGGTGAGCCACGAGAGCGCGTTGAGAGAGACGGCGCGCTCCACGATGCCGCTCTCATCGACGAGATCGGTGAACGCCTTTGCGGCCGCCTCCGAGGCGCCCCGAAGCTCGCGCCGACACCCACGGAGATAGGCCACAGCGAGCACGTCAGCGACGGTGCCAGCGACGCCATGAGCGGTCTGCACGCAGCGCTTGATCTCAGTCGCGGTCTCAGCGTCCTTGATGCGCTCGCCGATGAGCTTCCGTACCCGCTCCTTGTAGTCACCGTGGTAGAGCTCAAGGCGCAGCGCTGCGGATGCCCGGCGCTTCTCGCCCAGCTTCCACTCCGGCCACATGTCGAACAGCTCGCCCCTACTACGCGCCATCTCACCTCAGCGTATCACAGACTTGCGTCGATCACACGCCAACGCTCATCGGCTTCGGCGCGTTCACGATACCCAGCACAGCGTATGACAGGGCATCGATCGGGCCCATGACAACGTCCCAATGCCCGCGGCGCGAGTCGATGGGTACGTTGCCGTCCGGCGTAGCGAGCTGGGTTGCAAACGAGTTGAGCAGAGAGCCAGCGCGCGCGAACACGTGAAGGCGGCCTTCGCGGACGACGCGGTGAAGCAACCGAAACCTATCCTCCTGCGTGCCGTTTTTGTGGCCTGGCCCATCAGCGGTCGGTCGGTACAGCGGCGCTCGCACGTCGAAGCCCAGGCGCGCCCACGACTCCACGATGGAGCCCGGCGTGCCGCCGCGCCCCGCCGTTGGGTTCCGGCTGATGGCCGTCGCGTCCATGATCACGCCGCAACCTCGAAGGGGCGACCCGCTTCCTGTCGGGTCGAGCGACCTCGCAAGGTCCGTTGAGACGAGGCGCTCTGCGTGACGCAGGTCGTTTGAGTTCGGGGAAGGAACATCGTCGATGACCCAGTAGTGCCACGCCTCCTTGTCGTCCTGCTTGTCGCGCGGCGCTGTGACTTGAACGAGCACACTCATCATCGGGTTCACGTTCACGTCCTGGCCGATGATGAAACGCGTATTGGTCGCGCGCGCCATCCGGTAGTGCGGGTTCGCTCGGCCGAAGAGGCGACGAACGACAGCGGCCGTGATCGGGACATGCTGCGCCGCGCCGACGCGGGCAAGCAACTGCGGCGGCACCTGTGCGATGTCGCGGTGCTCCCACCCGACCACGTTGCGCTCAGGGTCGAAGTCCGTCCAGCACAACCCCTCGTTCGCCACCCACAGGCCGCCGAAATCGCGCTGGTTCTCCGGTTTCGACATGTCGAGCGTCTTCCTGTCGCGCTCGATATTCGCCAGCGGTATCCACGGGTTCTCCTCCATCGGGAAAGGCTCGAAGTGCCACGCCGCCCCCTCGTGCATGCCGGTGCGCTTCTGCTCGCTGTCCTCGTCTAGCCGCTGATAGGCGAGAGCCTGGTCAACGATGTCGCGTACCCAGCTCCCCGGCCGCGGAGTCGAGGCGAAGAAGAGACGGCCGAGCATGTCGACACAGCGACCGCGCAGCGCGACGAGCCAGTCCGCGCTCGGGAGATGCGCCGCCTCGTCGATGAGCGCCGCGACGATCGGGTCCGACTTGGCCCTCTCCGCGCCGGGGTCGCCGTTGAACGGCTTGAGGTCGATGAGCGACCCGTCGACCAGCGTCGTGATCAGGTTGCCGGCGCGGTGCGTCTCCGGCGCCGACGCGACCAGCGCCGAGGGCAGCACCGGCGGCGAGTCGCCACCTGTCCCCTTGAACAGCTTTTCGAGCAACCGGAACGCCTTGGGCGTCGTGCTCGCCACGAGCCACAGACGCCGCTCTCGGCCACCGAAGCGGAGCCACTGCAGCGCCAGCCAGTAGAGGCCGATCGCCGTCTTGCCGGCCCGGTTACCGCCGCTGGCGAAGAGGTGGCGGTTGGTCTCATCGAGCAAGAGTGCAGCCTGTCGCCGCGAGCACCTCATGGGGATGTCGTGCGTCTCGGCGCCCGCACAGAGGTCGTCCCACACGTCGGGAGCCACCGTCTGTGCGGTGTACCGCTCGCCCGTGTACAGGTCGACCACGAGGTCTGCGAGGGGGCGGCGCTCGGCGATCTCCGCGTCGACCGATCGACAGCAAGGGCACGGCGTGCCGGGCGCCTGTGCGACCCGCTCGTGGATGAGGGCCTCAGCGCGCAGGCGCATCCACCGAGGCCGGGCGAGCCGCTCGCGGTTGGCCGCGTTCAGGCGTTCGAGCTCGCGGCTCCGCATGGCTAGCCTCCCAGGCGCTTCGAGAGCGCGTCCTCGCGGGCGGCCTTGGCGGCGAGCTGGCGGGCCTCGTCGATGGCCGTGGACTCGGCGGCGGCCGCGTGCTCGCGAGACAGCTTGGCGGCCTGCTCGGACCACCTGATCGCGTACGTGTGATTGCCGTCGAGCAGGCACCACGCGCGTTGCAGCGTCGCGGCGCGCAACTCGGCGGCGAGCAGGCGGACCTTGGAGGCCATGCTCGGCTCGAGCCGGAACGCTTCGACGGCGTCGACGCACTCGAGCTCAGCAGCCGCGATGAGGCTGGCGAGCCGCTGTCCCTCGGGGGTGGCCTTCGGGTCGACCTTGCGCGGCCGCCCGCCCTTGTTCTTCTGCACCACGGCAGTCACTTGTCTAGGTCCTTCGCGCGAGGCTCGCCTTGCTCGGCCTCGACCTTCAAACCGTCGAGCATCATCGACAGGTACTCGTCTACTGCTTGAACGATCGCCGCATCCACTGCGGCACCAAACCCGAGGTACTCGATACCCCTCTTCGCCTCTTGTGCGATGAATACATTTCTGTCGGTGGGTACCCTGATGACAGCCTCCGCCTTCGCCGTGGTCCCCTTGATGGGGGACGAGAAGAGGTCGTCAGCCATGTGGCCGGTCTTGTAGCCGCGCACCGGACCCGCTCGGCCGGGCTGCGCCGCGACGCCCTTCGAGAGGGGCTTCTGCGCGGAGCCGTCCGGCTTCTTCCCCTCGGCGATGTTGTCGCTGGTGACGCGAAGCGCGGCGTTGCGCGCAGCGTGGACCAAGGCCCGGCTGTCGATGTTGACGATCAGCGGCGCCCCCTCGAGCTGCACCGGCGAGTCGGTCGCGCCCGGTCCGCGGAACAGCACGGCCCCCTCGTCACCAGGACGGTTAGGGCGGGGTTTTCGAGGGTTTGCCACGGCTGTCTATCTCGCGGTTTACGGGCGTCTCTACGGGGCTTGTGCTGCGCCAGGCGGAAAACGCGAGGTTAGGGATCGCTCGCGTGCGTGAACGCGGCCAGCGGCAGGGCTGTTTAAGAGGGGTTCTGGGGGTGTTCGGAAGGGAGAGGGTTCACCATCACGCGCATACGATGCACTCACGAGCACGTCACGTGCCCACCTGGGGCGCCCCTCGCCAGGTATCGGGCAGGGCTTGTCCCCCGTACTTCGGCGTGCCCTCGACCATGCCAAGCGTATCGATGGACCACTGACCGACCTCGCGCCACAAGTCCGGGCCGCAACAGTTGCCGCGCGTCGGTGAGAGGTGACGATGCGCGTACACCTGCCGCACGGTCGGGAAGCGCTCGGCGAGCACGCGCAAGAGGTCGCGAGAGGCGCGTACCTGCTCAGGGTACTGCTCGAGCTTGTCCTTGCCGTACTTGTCAGGCTTGAACCACTGACCTCTGTCCGAGGGGTAGTTGCCCGCGTGCTCCACGTTGATAGCCCAAGCGTTCGCCTGCCCTGCGCCGTACAGCATGCGCGTCAGCGGGTCGTGTAGGCACAGCACGGTGCCGTCCTGCTTGACGAGGTAGTGGGCGCGCACGCGGTACCATATGGGGTTCACCGGGTGCCACACACCAGCGCCGATACTGGTCTGATGCAGTACCACCCCGACGATCTCAGCGGGCTTGCGGATGCGAGCGCGGTACGAGGCCGGGCTCCTATTGGTGCAGTCCTCGATCACGACGCGTCTCCCGCAGCACGTGGCCTCCGTCGCACACCACTGACAGCCGACTCGGCCTCGAGCACCGTCAACCTGTGACCATGGTCTCTCTCGACGTGCTCGACGCGGCCCTCAACACGGTCGAGGCGCGACGCGGCCGCGGTGAAGTGCGCGTCGAGCTTGGTGACAGCGAGTTCGACGCGCCCGAGCCCTGTCGCTTGCTGCTCGAGGAGGCGTTCCATAAGCGCCTGGAAGCGCGCGACGATCGCAGAGACGCCCTTCCACACAGCGCCGAGCATCAGCAGCACCACGACCACTGTCCCACCACCTTCTGCCAACGCGAGCTTGTACGCCTCGTTGACGAGCGCAGGGTCGACGTTGTCAGGTACACCGATCGAGGTCGTGGGCTCGGCCATCTCTCACCTCCGTTGGTAGCGGCGCCACAGCCTGAGCGCGCCGTGTTCGATGAAGTGCAGCGCCAGGCCGCACACGACCGCGAAGACCAGCAGGGCGAGCGCCTGAGCGCCAGCAGCGTACAGGAGGGCAAGCGTCGACATCAGCTCTCCTCGCTGTTGGAGGTCGGCGGCTTGCGCTTCTTCGAGCCGAGTAGCAGCAGCACCCAGCCGGCGATCAGCATGAGGCCGGCGACGATGGCGAGAGGTAGCAACACAGCAGGCATA
>ERZ724505.639-NODE-639-length-21795-cov-6.660902_pt1 | contig 21795 bp, 21 predicted proteins | sample MGYA00376038_ERZ724505 | MGnify/ENA primary metagenome ERZ724505 (study PRJEB28724, sample SAMN07190884) | wastewater metagenome | isolation source: effluent of sewage treatment plant in Hong Hong | place: Hong Kong | collected 2016-03-17 ...
GCTTACGCCAGAGTTCTTTGGGTCTGACGACCCTAACTTCAACCTCGATGCGGCTATTCAGGCGTACTCCTGGGTGATGCGGGAAGAAGAGCCTGTTGCGAAGTTCGTGCTGGGTGATGTGGTCTCCAACGTCATCTACGAAGAGGTTCAGAAGAACGAGCCACAGTTCCGCGCCTATATCCGCAAGCAGGCTGAAGAGCGCAAGGAACTAGTGAAGAAGTCTCTCGCGCGTGCGGTCATGGAAGGAACCATGAGCGATGAGGCTGTGCAGGAGACCATCGACGCAATGGAGATAATCTCCAAGGCGGGGCGTTGGGACGACACACAGTTCCAAGAGAGCGATGTGCGTCGTGATGCGGGTGGACGCTTCGCCCCGATGGGTAAGACGAAGCCTGTCTACTCAGGTCAGAAGAAGACTGGTATGCACACCAAGGCAAGCAAGGTTGCGCAGGCGTTCAATAACCAGCAATCTTCTAGCAAAAGTCATATGTCTGATTGGGACAGAAGGCAGTTTGAAGAGGCCTACCAACAGATCGAAACTGACCTTGCCACCATGAGCGTTGGCGGAAAGAATCCAGTCTCCGCAGTGGTGACGGCGACTGACAGCAATGGCGATCTTCAGACCACCCACATTGACTACATCACGGGTCCAGACTCCATCGTGAATGGTGAGTTCTTCAACAGTCGCAACAAGCACATTGTTGATGTCACGTATTACCCCGCTGGTGCTGCTTCTTCCTCTGTCGCTGGACAGATGCGCGCTACCAACAACGGTATGAACCCTGCGGGTGTGGCTGCGTGGCAGGGCATCAAGACCGCCCAGATGATGCAGATGGAGAACGACCCTGAGTTGACTGGCTCTACGCGCGGGATGCGTAACGTCGGCAATGCTGCACAACTGGCTGAGACATTGGGGTTGGGCAGCAGTCCCAAGGCTCAGGCTGCTATTCAAGCAGGAAAGATGGTGGGTGAACTCGGTCCTGAGGCTGAACAAGTACTTGGACCAGGGATTCGCCGCGCTGCGTATCGCTATCGGGGTACGGAGAGGGCCAAGCCCGACAAGGAGATCACAATGGCGCTGGACGCTACCTTGCGTCCGGTGGCTCAGAGTGGTCAGCACATGTCTCCCGAGGTCATCCGCTCTGCTATTACCGCACCACGTCCTGCGGAAGGCACTGATGAGACCTACGGCAGCCCTCTGATCAGGGCCATGCAGAACCGTCTTCCTGATCAGAATCTGGTCGATCTGCACGCTAATTCAGGCAGGATCACCCCTTCAGAGGGCATTCTGCTCGATGCGCAGGGCAACATCCTGTCGCAAGCGGTGGGTAACGCTGACGATCACTACCTCCCCTTCAACCTGCGCAAGATCAGCAACGCGCGGGGTGGGTCGTACATCCGCACGCGTGCATTGGGTGGCCCGACCACTGAGGATGTCTACGCGGGTCTGATGGCTGGGCTGGACTCTATGACAGTGGTGTCCAACTCTGGTGTCTACACGATCACCTTCGATGAGTCCTTCAAGGGTGGACGGCGCTACAACGACAAGGCTCTGCGCATGAAGATGCGCTACGGGCAACTTGTGGATGCGGTGCAGTCCAAGCGTGTGCAGTTGGACGCCATTCCTTCTGACCGTATGAAGGAGATCAGGCAGCAGGCCATTGATGAGATTCCTGGCGATACCCAGGAGATCATGCAGGAGCGCAACAAGCGCATCAACGAACTAAAGGTCACTGAGCAGCAGATGCCTCAGCCCTCCCAGAAGCAGATCGCTGAGTGGGGCGAAGAGTTCAAGGCGCAGCAGGCTGACAAGTGGTCGAACTCCCCCGCTGGTGAGATGACGTGGAATCAGGTCAAGGCGCAGGCGTCCTTGCAGGCGCAGCGTCCTCTTTCTGACGAAGAGGCGATTGCTGAACTTGGTCTACAAGACGAGATGGACCAGTTCATCGAGGGCAAGCGCGAGCAGTACGCCTACGACAAGGGGCCGCTGTCACTGAACGCTCAGGGCTACCACAAGGCGTTGCAGGGGTTGCAGGAACAGTTCCCGTACTACATCAAGGATGTTTCCTTCATCCCGGCTGGGAACAACCGTACAGACCTCGGCTACGTCAAGCCTCGCCACATCCGGCCTGAGGGAGTGAAGAGCGGATACTTCGACCCGACTATTGAGGGTCGCGCCTACTACGACCCCATGCGTGAGGGCGGTACTGGAAAGCGTCGCGCTGATATGGACTACTACGCCAACCGCGCGGCGTATGCCAATCTTGGGCGAAATTATCGAGGTGCGTATGGACGTAATACGGTTAATCCTAAGAAGCAGCAAACCCAGGGGGGCGGAGGAAACCCTAATGTGGGGGCTTCGGCCCCCTCTCCCGCTGGTAATGCTGGTGGAACTGCTGGAAATACTTCTGGGTCCGCTGCTCGATCTAGCAGTTACTATAAGGGGTTCTCGCCCAGCCCCGGCCTGAAGACGGCTAGCGAAGGTACGCCGTACCAGAAGGCAATGGCTGCGGTGAAGATGCGGCAGAAGATTCGCGGTGTTGACAAGTTGGCCTACCGCAACGACCAGGGTGAGCCGAAGTTCACAAGGATCAACGACGATCCTTCGATCATGAACGACCTGTCGAACCTGATGGGGTCGAACTCTGTGAACCTGTCGGATGACCAGTTCCTTGAGCGCATGATGACAGACCCTGACTTTGCTCAACTCGTCAGCGATGAAGTGACAGTGCTCAACCGCAAGTCAGGTGAATCTGGGTGGCAGGGTGCGCTCGCCCACAAAATGCAGGATGAAGTCGCGGTATTCACGGGTAGTTCGTATGACAACCCCGGTTCACCGCAGATTCTTGTCTCTCGGTTGGTGACCAGGGACAAGAAGATGTACGACTTCACGCAGCCTTCGCGTCGCATCGACGGGCGAAACTACCTGCCTGGACAGCCGAAGAACGTCTACGAGGCCACGTGGAAGGCTGACTCTGACATTTCGCGCTTCACTGCCAGCAGCGGTAAGCGGTTCGGGTACAACATGGGTCTGGGGCAAGACCCGAAGGTATTCAATGGCATCACTGCACAGTTCGGACAGTCCATGCAGCAAGGGCTGGGCTATGTGGATCAGTGGCGCAGGCAGTCCACGGAGTTCGGTGGGACACGGAACATCCCCAACAAGACGGTAGTGGAGTACGGCGGCAAGCAATACTCGCCGTTCTCTGCCAACGATCTTGAGAGGGACATCGCTCAGGACGCTCTGGCGCTGACGAAGATGAAGCAACTCAAGGCACAGTACGACGCGGGTAACAATGCTGATATCCCGTCGATTGCGCAGGATGTCAAGGAGAAGACGGGCAAGAAGGTCATCTCCATCGACGCCAATCTCAAGGACCCTGAGCGTCACAAGGACATTCAGGAGCGCGGTATGGTCACGGATCGCTCGCGTCGCAGCATGTACTTGGACAAGTCTCAGAAGACGCTGGACAGCATGACTGGCCTGGATAGCGTCAAGGGTCAGGTCAACACTCTGATCGATGAGGCGAAGGTCAACGAGAAGCGCAAGGAAGCGGGTCTCCCGGTCAAGCAGAGCACCAACCACCTGATCTTCACTGGTGCCCCTGGTACGGGTAAGACCACCGTGGCGAGGGCTTTGGGCGACGCCTACTACGGCATGGGGATTACCAAGAAACCGGATGTCAGAGTGGTGTCTCGCGCTGACCTTGTGGGTACGTACTTGGGTGAGACCTCCAACAAGACGCGCAAGGTGTTTGACGAGTCAAAGGGCGGCGTGCTGTTCATTGATGAGGCGTATTCGCTGGTCTCTGGGGATCAGGACCAGTACGGGTACGAGGCTATTGACGAACTCATGCAGTTCGCAGAGAACAACCGTGACGACACGGTGGTGATCCTGGCTGGCTACCCCGACTCCATGGAAGGCCTGTTGGAGTCCAACCCCGGCATGAAGTCGCGGTTCCCGAAGACGATCACCTTCCCGAACTACTCAGCGGAAGAGATCAACGAGATTCAGTCCAACATGCTCTCTGGCATGGAGTACAACGTGCAGCCTGACGCACAGAAGCGGGTCACGGAGGTCGCGGGGAAGATCGTGTCCCTTCCCAACTACTCCAACGCCCGTGACGCGCGTAACTTCAATGACTCGCTACGGCGTGCGCACGCGCGTAGAGTCAGCCGTATTCCAGAAGACAAGTTGACTGAAGAGGCACTGACCACCATCACTGTGGATGATGTGGACAATGCGACGAAGGAATTCTTGGGTACGAGAACGGGAACCTGATGAAAGCAGAGGTTCGGTCTTCTGTAGAGAGTGCTGATCACGACCCTCATCAGGAGCACACGCGCAGACAGTTGAGCGTGAACTTCCTTGTGTACCGGAATCTGATCTCTCAGCACCTTCTGGACAACCCCAAGAAGAAGATCACACAGGCGGCGATGCAGGAGATGCATCGCGATTTCGCTGGGTATTGGCATGACATGTTCGACCCAGACATCGCTGAGGGGATGAGCGCTGACGAAGAGTTTGTGAAGGCTGCTGCGGGAAAGTACTCCGGTGATCTGGCCGAACAGGTCAATGAGGTGTCTGATCGCGCCTTCATGGAGGGCTACAACGCGGCAGTGAACAAGGGGTGGGAGCGTGCTGTGGCATGGGAGCGTATCTCCCAGGTGTATGGTCTGGACCCCTCTCAGATGCGCTCATGGGTGACGTACTACCCCGCTGATGGATACCACCCGCAAGAGATTCCATCGAAGTCTCAAGAGCAGGCTGATCGTATGCTCTATGAGCGCGCCAATCGCATTGCCACTCATGAAGCGTGGAGCCTGAAGCAGATGGGAAAGCAGGCTGAGTGGACGCAGCGTGTCATGAAGGGTGAACTGTCGCCGGACACGAAGAAGATTTGGATCACGGCCAGGGATGAGTTGGTCTGTCCGGTCTGTGCTCCGATGGACAACATCGTGGTAGGCGTCAACGAGCAGTTCAAGACCCAGAACGGGAAGTTTTTCGCTCCCCCTGTACACATCAATTGCCGTTGCGAGATTTACCTTCAGTTCGATGCTGTCGCTAAGTCGATGGGTAATGATCGCTGGAACCGTGACCGTAGAGGAAGATTCTCTACGCGTGAAGAGCGCTCTTCTCGGCCATTAGTACGTGTTAAGACAGGTGGCGCAGAGCGTGGTGGGCGTATTGATCCTCGCGCTCCGAAACTGCAATACGCTCCGTTGCGCGGAACAGACACCACTGGTCGCTCGCAGCAAAAGCCCAAGGCCGAGGTGGACGCAAAAGCAGAAGCACAGAGCAAGGCCAAGCCTCGCGCGTCTGTTGGAGCGCAGAGCAAAGCGCGCTTCTTCGACATAGACACCGATGGCATCTTCACACCAGCGCAGATCGGCGGAAAGCGTCGTGAGGGCGATCTGATCCACGTAGACCCACGCACTGTGAAAGAAGACAGGTACGAGGTGGGCGAGATTGCGTCTTTGATCAATAACGAGCAGCGACGCGATGGTGATTTCCAGGCGTATGTCATTGATACTAACGATCCTTCTCCGCATGGGCTGTATGTGGTGACGGATACACTCACCATTTCCAGCGGTGAACAGATTGATCCTGATCTTTTAAGGCTGTGGGGCGGTGTCTCAGAAGACACGACGCACTCACGAGAAGGTGAATACGACGATTCGCGTACGTATGTCACTGCGCCTAAGGATATTCACGTGAGCCGAGCGGTTCCGTATTCTTCTTGGCACAAAGATGCACTAGAAACTGATGATTAGGATTGAGATATGAGTCTTCTGAACGATCTCGCGTCTTTCATTTATGAAGGACTTGATGAGCAGGAACTCATCAGCAAGTTGCAGGACCCTTCGGAGGTCCATGTGAATCAGCCAGTGAAGGTTAAGAAGCAGCCTTCCCCGGCGATGAAGAAGTACAAGAAGAAGAAGCGCGAGATCGACATCGGACTTGCGAACAACGCTTTTGGCGCTGCCGCTGGTCTTGCAGGCACCAAGTTGGCGTGGGATCAAGCCAAGACGATCAAGCCAGACACGATGAAGACTGCGCCGGAAGTGAAGACCTCCAAGGTCGGGCTGGCGCTGAAGAAGTTGAAGGTTCCGCCGAAGGCTGCGGCTATCGGTGCAGGTGGGGCAATTGTCGGTGCACAGTTGGCAAACGGCGCAATGGACGCTCAGAGCGCGCAGTACTTCGCGCGTGAGCGCACCAAGTTGAAGAAGCCCAAAGAGCACGTGAAGAAGATGTGCGATGAGATCGTGGAGAAGCGTAAGCAGGGCCTTATCACCACGAACGAAGCCATCGAGATGATCGACAAGGCCATGCAACTTGTGCCCACCGACCCTGTGAAGTTGAACAAGTACGGACGACGCACGCTGTTCTTCGGAACTCTTGGAGCCACTGGCGCGGGTGCATACAAAGCAGGAGAGAAGGGCCTGGGGCACGAGCAGGCTCAGAAGGCGAAGAAGTACGCAGGGCCGTACAAGATCGAACCTGTTCAGAAGGCCAATATCGATCCCGCCAAGTATGAGTTCGACGGAGAGATCAAGAAGTCGGATAGCGAAAAGCGTCAGGTGTTCGGTTGGTGCTCGCTATCCAAGGTGGACGGCGTGGATGTTGTAGACCGCCAGGGTGATTACGTTCCCATCGATGAGATGGAGAAAAGTGCGTACCACTACGTTGTCAACTCGCGCAAGGGTGGCGATATGCATCAGCGAGTGGGTGATCAGCCTCTTCATACTTCTGATCTCATCGAGTCCTTCGTGGTGACTCCTGAAAAGTTGGAAGCGATGGGACTTGAACCTGACGCTGTTCCTCACGGCTGGTGGGTCGGTTTCAAGGTAAACGACGAGCAGCAGTGGGAGAACGTGAAGAAGGGTGACCGCGTTCACTTCTCCATCCACGGTAAAGGTCGGAGGGAACCACGTGCCAGCCTTTGATTATCTTTCTCCTGAGCAGCAGGCTCAGGCGTACTACTTGTATCAGAAGTACGAAAAGGACCGCAGGAAGTCCAGGCGACGTAAGACCGCAATGGCAGCCATCATCGGCGCAAACATGCTGGGTGCCACGATGGCTGTGAAGAAGTCTGATGTGATGAGTGACGCTGAGATGCGTCATCGCAAGAAGTTGCAGGCAAAGATTTCTACCGCAGGATCAATCGCTGGTCTGACGGGTTTGGCGGGTCTTGGTACTGCTGCGGCTGTTCGCAAGTACCCCAACGCCTTCAAGAGCGTCCCGATGGTGGGTCGGAAGGTTGCTACCAAGGGCCATCAGGCTACCGCCGACTCCATGAAGGATAAGAGTTATATCGCTGGTGCTGTTTCTACAGGTATCGGCGGTATTGGTGGCTTGAACTTTGCGGCCATCCAACGCGCTGAGTCTCGCAAGCGAAATCAATCGAAACCCAAGTCATAAATAGCCTTGTACGTTCTGCAACAATCACCAGTAAGGAGGCAACCTAAAAATGAGCAGCGTTATCAAGACACTGCGGGACATGGAGATTGATGAAATCTCCCTCGTAGACCGTCCTGCAAACGCTCACGCAAAGGTTGTTATCGCGAAGAGGGCGACCCAGGAGGAAACCGTGCCCGAAGATGTATTTAACGAGGATGGCGAAGTCATCGACGTTTCCGAATTGTCTGAGGGTGACGTTGTTTTCGATGAAGAGGGAAACCCTTTCCTGATCGTTGAGGACGATGAGCCTGAGGGCGAACTTCAGACTGAGCAGGAGGCCGAACTGGAAGACGCTGGCGTTTCCAAGGGAATTGGGAATGTCGCGAGCCAGTTCGTGCGCGGCCTTAAGGGCGTCGCTGGTCCTGCTCCTACCAAGATGGGCCAGACGGCTCACCGCACTGGCGCACACATCGCACGAAACAAGTTGGCATATGGCGCTGGAACCGCCGCCGTGACAGGAGCAGGAGGGGCATACGCCTTGAAGAAGAATGACGACGGCAAGACGTTTGCCGAAGAACTTCGTGAGGAACTGTCGAAGTCCCTCACCGACATTGAGCGGGACGAGGTGATCTCCAAGGCCTTCGCCCAGGTCGAAGAGATGCAAGAGTCGCTCGCGCAGGCTGAAGAGATCGCCAAGAGTGAGCGTGACCTTCGCCTCGTGCGGGAGTACGAAGAGGTTGCGAAGTCCTACAACCTCCCGATTCCGTCCGACGAGTTGGCCCCGGTCCTCATGGCTATCGCTGAGGAACTCCCGTATGAGTACGGCGAGGTCATCCACAAGGCGCTCAGCGCCGCTGGTGAGATCATCTTTGAGGAGTACGGCACCGAGGGTGCTGGCTCTAACAACGATGTGCTCACTGCGGTGGACGCCTACATCGATGAGAACGTGTCGAAGTCGGACATCAGCAAGGCTGAGGCGGTTGAGGCCGTTTTCGACGCGAACCCCGGTGCCTACGACGAGTACATGGCTACTCGCTACTTTGGTTAAGGAAGGAAGACAATGGCGTTTGAAGAGGGTCTAAGGTCTATCAGCCTTAACGCTGATTCGACTCTGGCCGTGTACACGAGCGTTCCCGGTCAGCCGGGAAGCGCTGATCCGAATGGCGGTAAGCAGTACCGCTTCGTGAAGGTCACTGGTGCCTCCCAGGTTGGTCTGGCTGATGCCACCGCCAACGAGATTGTGGTGGGTGTGCTTCAGAACAAGCCGCAGTACACGGGACAATCTGCGACTGTGGCAATCCGTGGTGTGTCCAAGGTGCAGGCTGGCGGTAACGTCAACGCTGGACAGGCCGTCAAGGTGAAGAACACTGGTGAGGCTGTTGCCGCCACTCTTCCCGCTGACGCTGCTCTGGTAGTCGGTGTCGCTGTCACCAGTGGCGCTGACGGGCAAATCATCTCCGTGCTGCTGAAGACGAACTAAGGAGACTGACTAAATGCCTAATCCAGCACAGAGCGATCTTCACGTCAACGCTCCGTTGACCAATGTCAGCATCGCTTATATCCAAAACGCTTCGGAGTTCATCGCTACGAAGGTGTTCCCGCAGGTGCCTGTCCAGAAGCAGTCGGACATGTACTGGAAGTACAGCAAGTCCGACTGGCGCAAGACCGATGTGAAGCGTCGCGCGCCGTCCACCGAGTCCCCTGGGGTCGGTTGGAAGTTGGACACTGATTCGTACTTTGCCCACGTGTACGCCGTGCACAAGGACATTGACGATCAGGTTCGTGCGAACGCTGACTCCAACTTCCGCGTGGACTCTGACGCGACGAAGTTCGTCACCAACCAACTGCTTCTCAAGCGTGACCTTGACTGGGCAGACACCTTCTTCAAGGCTGGTGTCTGGACGACTGAGAAGACGGGCGTTGCCTCTGGTGTGGGTTCCGGCGAGTTCCTTCAGTGGAACGACGACGCGTCCGACCCGATCAACGATGTCTCGCAGTGGATCGTGGACTTCCGCGAACTCACTGGGTACGCCCCGAACACGATGGTGATCGGTGCCAACGTTCTTCGTGAACTGAAGAACCACCCCGACATCATTGACCGCATCAAGTACACCCAGCGTGGAATCGTGACTGAGGACCTCATCGCGACCCTGTTCGGTGTGGACCGGATCGTCACCGCGTACGCGACCAAGGCCGCTGGCCCTGAGATCAACGACGCTGACGACCAGGATGCTGCGGCCTCGTACTCCTTCATCGCTGACTCCAAGTCGGCTCTGCTGGCGTACAGCCCGTCGTCCCCGTCGCTGATGACCCCGGCTGCTGGCTACACCTTCACGTGGAACGGATACACCGCTGGCAACGGCCAGGGTATCCGCATCAAGAACTTCCGCATGGAGCACATTGCCAGTGACCGTGTGGAGGGCGAGATGACCTACGACATGAAGGTTGTCGCTCCCGACATGGGAATCTTCGTCGGTACTGCGGTGGCCTGACGATTCACAAGAGGAAGAGGGAGGTCGGCTGAAAGATGTCGGCCTCCCTTTTCCCGTAGAGAAAGGCACATGAAGTGGCTCGTAGGATTCCCACCTACTATGTGGTTCGTCGTCCCCTGACGCTGTGGGGACAGTCCCGAGTTCCCGGCGACATCATCTCGCGTGAAGAGGCCAAGTCTCTGATCCGTATCGAGACTCTTGTGCGCGCTGGGCGTATTGATGAGAAGTTCGATGAGGCTCCTGTCGAGGAAGCGCCCAAGCCTGCCAAGAAGGTCGCCAAGAAGGCTGCTCCCAAGGTAGAAGAGTCTGTTGTCGAAGAGCCTGTCGCTGAGGATGTTGTAGAGGGCGAGTGATGAAGCGCCTCGTTCCGCTGCTTTCCAAGAACAATTTTACGCAAGTCTCCAAGCGTAAAACCGTGGACGAGAACATTCGCCCTGCGCTTCCTTCTACCACAGTTGATGCGTATGACAATGCGCAGTACAACAAGAAGAAGGCTGCGCAGAAAAATCTCGCAGCCAAGATCGCTGGTGGTGTCGCTGGCACTGCCGCAGGTTACGGAATCTACCGTGGCATCACGCGCGGAAAGGCGTTCAACGCTCCGCTAAAGGTGCCGGGGGTAAGTAAGCCAGTGCATCCAGAGAAGGCAAAGGGCTTTCTCTCTTCTACTGTCACCGGATTAGGCTCTGGTGTCGGTGGATACATTGGGTCTAAAGAGTCACTAAGAAGGATCAAGGATGATCCTCAGTATCGATATCGAAAGGCTGACTAATGGCTAACGCACTCTTCGACGCGGGGCGCGAGGGCTTCCTTGCGGGTGACATCGCCTGGGACACCGACGACATTCGGTGCTGCCTTGTGCGTGGATACACTTTCTCGTCCTCTCACACCGTGCTTTCTGATGTGACTGGTGCTTCCGGTGTTGTCGTACAGTCGTCCAGCGCGTTCTCATCGAAGACCACCACTGGTGGTGTGGCTGACGCTGCGGATGTGCTCTTCTCGGCTGTTCCTGCGGGTAGCGCGATCACTTCGGTGATCATCTACAAGGAGGGCGCTGGCGACAGCACCCGTAAGTTGATCGCTTACATCGACACCGGAACAGGCCTGCCGATCACTCCGACTGGCGCTGACATCACTGTCGCGTGGAGCAACGGCGCGAACAAGATTTTCAAGTTGTAGCCATGATTAGCGCGTTTGGTGTTGAGCACGGAGAAATTAGTAAGGCTGCTGAGGACGGTAAGTACGTCAAGGCTGGTGTGAACGACGACAAGATTCGATCTCGTGGTGAGCGCAAGGCGTATCGTCGCGGAATGGCTGTTCCCTACGTGGCTGGCGGCGCTCTTGCTGGCGGATCGCTGTATTCTGCTGTCAAAGGCAAGAACAAGGCTGCTATCGGACTTGGTGGGGCAGGAATTGCTGCCACTCTTGGGTCTCAGGTTACTGGGCACAGGGCGGCGAACAAGTGGCGCAACAAGCAGGGTCTCAAGTCACGCAACTATTGGACTGGCAAGCCTGAAGAGGTCTGATGACGTTTTCGTATTCTGGGAACCCCGCGTTGTCATTGCGCGACGCGGTGCGTTTTCATGCCCAGGATACGTTGTCTGATGACCCCTTTCTCACTGATGAAGAGATTGACTACCTGATCTCTTCATGGGCGCACTTCACTGATTCGCCCATCTACCTTGCGTCTATCGCATGTGAGAACATCGCGGCAAAGTTCACTCGCGAACTGTCGTATGGGGCTGATGGAGTCAGCGTCAATGCCGGGGAGTTGCAGCAGAAGTATCAGCAACTTGCCATGCAACTACGTGAGATGTTCAAGACCTCAAACATCCCAGGCTCGCCAGATGTTGGTGGAATCATGGTCGGGGAGGTCTACGACGACTCGATCAAGCCACTTACCTTCGCTAAAGGGATGCACGACAACATTGAGGCAGGGCAGCAGGACTACGGAGGAACGGAGCCTGCGCAGTACGTTCAGCCTGAGATCGACGGGACATACCCGTGATCAGTGCATTCGGGGTAGAGCACGGCGAGGTCAGCAAGGGGCTGCGCAACTTTGCGCGCAAGCACAAGATCATCACTGCTGCCGCAGGCATCGCTACATACAACAAGGTCAAGAACACACTGACTGGCGTGAAGCGTGTCAACCCCGTGACGGCGCATATGAACCGCACGCTTCCGATGCGTAGCGAAGGTATGCGCAGGCAGTTGATCGCTCAGAGCACGCCTACCAAGCCCAAGCAGAACAGCCTGTTCGCGAAGTATGACCCTAAGCCGAAGTCTGCTGAGCAGGCTAAGACGCGCGCAGACACCAGCCGCAATGTCGCGTTGGCTGCGACAGGTACAGGTATGGGGAACATGGCTGTTGACCTGTACCGACGAGACAAGGCGAATCCTGGCTGGGTCTTCAACGCCATTGCGGCAGATCATGCCAAGCAGCCTCGCCCTAAGTACAAACTCCCCAAGGGCGCTAAAGCGCAGGCGGTGGGAGGAATGGGTCTTGCAGGATTAGCGGCTGGTGGAATCGGCTACAACCGCTACAACCGTCATCACCAAAGGAGAATGAGTAATGATTAGCGCGTTTGGTGTTGATCACGGCGAGATCAGTAAAGGTTGGCTCAAAGGCTCCGCTGAATCTGTGAACCAAGCGTACGTGGCGGGACGGCTTGGTCGTACTTTGAAGAGAATGGGTTCTCAGACATCAAAACTAGGCATCGAAACTGATCGTAGTCCTGAAGAATTTAGGCAGTCTACGAAAGCGGCTAAGGAGTTTGGTGGCCTCGCTAGTCGCGCCGGATATTACTCCCCAGAGATCGCTGGCGGAAGTATTGCTGCCGCTGCGGGTGGTGGGGGCTATGCCTACGGCAAGAAGCGTAAGAAGGGTAGCCGATAGCGCAATAATGGGCACATGAAGATCACAGTCTCTGAGCGCACGAAGCAGTACGCGCGCAAACGCGCTCAGGATCACATGTCAGCGATGGTGATCGTCTACCGCCCAGAAGACCCTCAGATCGAGTTCGATGAACTCACTGGCATCTCTGAGATTCCTTCACACGAACAGGTATACGAGGGCATTGCACGGGTATGGAGTATCGATACCTCTAGCACTCTTATCCTCGGAGAGGCTGATATCGCGCAGGCCTCTACCAATGTCTCCATTCCATACGACGGCTCTGTGGATGTCAGGAATGGCGATGTTGTGTACGTCCTGGCGCATGATTCCACTGCCTACCAAGGCAAGTCCTACACAGTGATGGCAGTGTCCTACGGCGGATTTATGGACGCCACGATTCGTATGTCTTGCACCGGACTCACCGCTTCTAACTCGTGGAGTCCTTATGACTGACAGCATTGCTTATGTTGATATCAGAGAGTTGGTAAGTGATCTGAAGACGATCTCCAACCTGTCAACTGGTGAGATCACAGAGAACATCTTCCGCGACTACGGTGCGAAGATCGAAGCATTGGCAAAGCAGAAAGCCCCGCACAAGACGGGGGCTTTGAAAAGCAGCATCACTCACCATGCCTCTCAGGAGACATTGGAGATCGTTGCTGGTGTCGATTACGCTATGTATCAGGAGTTCGGTACAGCAAGTCGTGGAGAGTTCAACGGTGCTCCGTACACGATCACACCCAAGAAGGGTCAGTACCTCGTCTTCTACGTGAATGGCAAGAAGGTCGTTACAAGAAAGGTCACGCACCCAGGTATTCCTGCGCATCCTTACCTACGACCTGCTGTTCAAGAAGCCTTTGGGGAACTCTTTGTGAAGTTGGCAGAGCGTGGTCAGGCAATGATCGTGAAGGGGCCAAATAGTGATCTCGCGTAGGCATCTGACGGAGTTCTTACTGGAAGAGATGGAGATCGCTGCCGCAGAAGTAGGCGTCACTGCGATTGGCGATGCTGTTCATCCTGATGGCAACTTCGGGTGGAATGGGCAGCCAGGAGAGCCTGGGAGTAAGTTCCACCCCTATGTCATCGTTACCCCGATGCAGTCCTCATATTCAACCGGAGCAATTCAAGGCTCTCAGAGTGACTGGCGCTTCCCATACTCATTCTCTTCATTTGGTGCTACTAGAGCACAGGCAGAGTGGCTCAATGATCACTTGCGGGACTGGTTGTACGACAACACGCACCGCAAGACATTCACGGCAGAGGGCGCAATCAAATACACCATTCAGAACGTCCGTATTGACATGATTGGTGGAATAGTAAGAAGCGATGCGGTAGACCCGCCCGTTTACGGACAGACAGATGTATACAGCATCTGGATCACGAAAGGTAAGGCGTAGTGCGAGAAGATTACGTCACCATCTACCACCCGAGCGGCCTTGAGTCTCGGGTGCTTAGTAAGTCCGTTGCGGCGTGGCTTCGCAATGGATGGACCACCGAGAAGGCATCTGAAACGGACTTGCCACAGGTGGAAGAATCAGAGAGTAAGACCGACACAACGGAGGCGTACTAACAATGGCTCGTTTGATCCCCAATGAGCGCACGTGGATCGGGTTTGCCACTGCTGTGGCGAACATCGCTGCTCCTACTGCTGCTGAGATTACCGCTGCGACTAACCTCACTGGTTTCTGCGTGTCGCTGAATGCTGCGTCCCAGGGAAACACTGTCCCTACGCCTTCGTTCGACACGCTCTTTGAGACCTCGGTTCCCGGCACTGTGCAGGCGCAGTTCCAGGCTGACTTCTACCGCGACGACGAGAACGATGACGCGTGGGAGACTCTTCCGCGTGGCACTGAGGGCTTCTTCATCATCGCTCGTTTCGGCGGCACTGGCGCGAACAACAAGCCGATTGCCACCGACCACGTTGAGGTGTGGCCCGTCAAGGTGACTTCGCGCACCATGCAGAACCTCGCTAGCAATCAGGTTCAGATGTTCTCTGTGCAGTGCTCCGTTCCGGTGGAGCCTGACGAGGATGCGGCGGTTGTCTGATGGCTGCGCTGGTTACCCAATATCTTGACAAGGCGTCAGGTACTGTTCCTTCGTTTAGCGCTGCTGCTGGTGGCGGGGATACTGTTGCTTCTTCTGAAGGTGTGTTTCTCGTGGTGAAGAACGGCGGCGGTGCTCCGATTACCGTTACTGTTACTGTCCCCGGTAGCACTTCGTATGGAGTCGCCAACCCTGACCCGACCTTCACCGTTGCTAACGGAGCCGAGCGCTGGATTCCGCTGTTTGATCCTGCGTACCGCAACGCCGATGACGACACTGTTGCCATCGCTTACTCTGCCGTTACCTCCGTTACGGTAGGAGCGTTCTCCGTTTAACCGAAAGGAATCCTCGTGCCCAAACCACAGGATGACTCCGATGAGACTTCGGAGTCGATTATGAAGACTGATGTGAAGGCAGTAGAAGGCCGTAACGCTCAGCGTGAGGCCTCTAAGCGCGCGACCTTCGACATGCTGAAAAGCAAGCCTCGTGCGGAGCGCGAAGTCCTTCTGAAGATTCCTGGCGCTGACGGAGAGATTCAAGAACTCTCCATGTTGTTCCGAGCCATTGGTAGCCAGGACTACGACAAGTTGCTCAGCAAGAACCCTCCCACGCTTGAGCAGAAGGCTGAAGGCGCTGCGTACAACGTCAACACCTTCGGTCCTTCGCTGCTGAGCAAGGTCTGTATTGAACCTGACATGGACACCGCACAGTGGACAGTGATCTGGAACTCCCCCGATTGGGGGCGCGGTGAAGTGATGCAACTGTTCCTCGTTGCTGTTGAGTTGTGCAACAAGGGGCTGGACATCCCTTTTATCGGAGGCGACTGAGATACGACAGTCGGCTCTATCTTGAACTGACGTTGTGTCATGAGTGGGGGATACCTCACTCGGAGTTCCTTCACTGGTCCAATGAGGACCGCGCCAAGGCTATCGCGTACTTCTATGAGAAGAGCGAACGCTGCGACTTGTGTGGTACGGCAGAATGGGAGTGGAACGAAGACAAGCGCGCCTACGCGCCCGTAGAGGAATTCTGTATGGGCTGTTATCTGAAGTCGATCACCGGAGAGAACTCCGGTGCGGGGACAACGATCCGGCTTGTCCCCACTCATACTCAGGAGCACGCTAAGCGTCTTGTAGCCGAGAAGAAGAGGGCGCTGCGCAATGGATGATCGCAACGCCAAGATCGTTATCTCTGCTGATACCGACCAATACACAACAAGCGTCAACGAGTCGTATGAGGCGACTAGTCGTCTGAATCAGGCGCTTCAACAGACAACTGCCAGCATGGACGGTCTGGTCAAGCGTGCTGGCAAGAAGATGATTTTCTTCGGCACTGCTGACCTCACTGCTCTGAGTTCTGCGGTGACAGTCGCTGCCACTCTCGATAAGCAGATGTCATCGTTGCAGGCGCAATTCAGGTCTGCTGGTCGTGGCAGTGAAGAGTTCGGGAAGATGCGCGATCAAATTCGCGCTGTGTCTCGCGAACTGCCTGTGGCGCGTGGTGAAGTCGTGCAGTTGTACACGGCCATCTCCAAGATGGGTATCACTTCGACTTCTCAAATCGGAGCCTTGACCAAGGACTTCATGAAGTTCGGGGCTGCTTCTGGTGAGTCACCTACCGCTCTTGCGCAGGCACAGATTGGCCTGTCACGCACGATGGGAACACTGGATAACGGTCCAGGGACTATTAGGCGCTTCAACGACGAGGCGAACACACTCTCTGCAAGGGCTGGTGTCACCTCTCAGGGGATTCTGGACTTCGCTCAGATGCTTGCGCCTACTGCGCGAATGGCGAACATCTCGCAGCGGGACCTTCTCGGTATCTCCACTGCGTTTAACCGCGCTGGTGCCGATGGTGGATACGCTGCCAACGCCTTCAACCAGATCATCAACAACATTACGCAGATGAGACAGTCTGGTGACCCAAATCTGAGAATTTACGCGAACAAATTGGGGCTTAGCGACAAGCAAGTTCGCACCGGAAATGCTGCTGACATCTTCTCCACGTTGGTAAGTACAGTGCAGGGTCAGGGAGAACAAGGCATCGCGACTCTGAACTCTCTAGGGATTGATGGTCTGCGCACCCAAAGAGCGCTGCAAGCGCTGTCTGCTGAAGGCTCATTGCCTAAGTGGATCAAAGAGGGCCGTGAAGCATACGGCGACGATTCTGTTAGGAAAGGTTCAGAAGAGGCGTATAGCGGCTTGTTCGACTCCATCGAGAAGATGAAGAACAACTTCACTGATCTTGCTCAACAACTTGGTCAGTCTGTTCTACCTGTCGTAGACAAGTTCGCGCAGTCGTTGGCGTCAGCAGCAGAGATATTCGCTACTGTTATGCAACCGCTTACGAAGATACTCGGGCCTTTGATGGCTGGTGGTGGTGCTGCTCTTATCGCTGGCGGCGGTCTTATGAAGTTGTGGGGAGCAGTAGCGACTCCTGCAATGGCGCGCTGGGCGATGAACACGCGCCCAGGCCTAGGAGCCAAGATGGGCTTCCTATATGGACGTAACCGCACTCCAAGTCTCGTTGACATGGACGAGAACCAACTTGCCTACACCAAGGCGATGAATGAGGACAAAGTTGGTTGGTTCAGCCGGATGATGTACGGCATGGGTTCTGGCGTTGGCTCAATTGTTGAGCAGGGCGCGACGCGCGGATTCAGCATCGGCCAATTACTGAAACAAGGCTTCGCTGGTGGCATGGGCCTCTGGAGAATGTTCTCTGATCAAACACGGCAATTCTACGATCAGTCTACTAACCGTAGTGGTTATGAGAAGGTTGCTGGAACTAAGCCGCGAGGATTCTTTGCTTCGTTTGGTGACGCTGTTCGTGGTCGTCCTTTGATTATGGGAGACCCTCAGGCTATTCCTGACGGACCACCTAAGCCTCGCCCTCCGCTATTGCAAGACACTAAAGAAGCCATCGCGCGCGCTAAGTTGAATTCAGGTTTCGCAACTGTCGCAAGAGAAGCGGGTCTTGCTGCGGTAGCGCTCGGCAAGATTCCGCTCGCTGCTGGTAGGGCCGTTGCTTCAATGGCAGGTTCTGGTCTTGGCGCTGCTACACGCTGGGCTGGGCGCGGTTTGGCAAGTGCTGGCTCTAGCATGATCGGTCTTGTAGGTGGGCCAGCAGGACTTGCGCTAGGTGGCGCGGCTGCTCTTGGTTGGCTGTACAACCAGTCGAAGCCTAAGGATTTTTCACAGCCTTCTGAAGACGTTGCGCAAGGTTTGTCTGCTTACAACGAAAAGTTGGGAGTCGCTACAACATCTTTGATGTCGTTTAGCGATGCCGTCAATAAAGCACGTAATGTCGCTGGCGGGTATCAGTCGTTCAAAGATGTTCAAAAAGACGCGACTCTTGCTGATACTGCACGAAGGAACCCTGAGTACGAAACTAAGGGTCAAGCGCAGCAGATGGCTAACATCCGTAACAACGAAGACGCGCTTAACCTTCTGTATTCAGTAGGAAAACAAATGACGCCAGAGCACTTGGCGTCTATCAAGACCGATCTTTATCGACGTAAGAACTCTGACCCCAAACTCGATCTTGAACCTGACAAGGTTATTGCTGAGTATTTAAAGACGCGTAAAGACAGAAGTGTTGGCGAGAACACTGAGTACAACGCGGCTTTGGAAGGCGCTCGTCAAAGCAAAGATCAGCGTAGTTTCTGGGACAAAGTAAAGATTTGGGGAACCGAGTCGTCCAAGGCAGAGACTGCTTTAATCGCTCCCTGGCTCAATTACATTCCTGGCGTTAAAGAGTGGGGTCCAGGCGGTCAGCGCACGCTAGATACTCGTCGTAACTGGGCAGATTCGCCAGAGATCGAGCAAGGCGCAGCGAACGAATGGGAACGAATTCTTAATAGGCAAGACGATCTGCTTAGCAAGTACGGAGATACAAAGAAGGGGCGCAAAGAAGTACGCGAAACAATGCGTGCTGATCTGTCCAGTTCCCTCCTCGATCTTCTGAAAGAAGGAACGCCAGAAGCAGTACGAGCGGCGGAATACCTGTACGGAAAAGCCGCTTCTGAAACAGGCTACAAAGTTGACGGCCTTTACGACTTCAACAGACGTGAATGGGAAACAATGTCTGATGAAGATGTAGAAAAGAACTTCTTTGCTGACAAGATTGTTGGGCAGTTTGACGCCACTAAATTGCAGCAGACTGGCGAAGAGCATCTCAAGAATCTTCTTGATGGCAAAATGAGTCCTGCTGCGAAGGCTTTTGCTAACGAAGAGAAGTATCAGGACATCGAAGGCATTGGGAAGTTCGCCAAGGGTGTCACTGATGACAAACTATTCGCATTGGCTGAACTTCGCTCTGGTAACCCGAACCTTCAGTACCGCGCTATTCAGAAGGTTCGCCAGTATGCGGGTACTAAGGACCTTCTGCTTGCTGACCGTCGCCTTGACGCGATGATCGCCAACTTTGGTCCTGATTCCGCTCAGGGTCAATGGGCGCAGGCTGCACAGGCATTCAACAACCAAGAGCGCGCTAATCGTCGTTCCACGTTGAACCAGCCTGGGCAGATCATGTCCACAATTAATACGTGGCAGTCTGCTCTTCAGTCTCCTAATGACACTCCTGGGATCGACAAGAAGCGCTTGGAGACTCAACAGAGTGCTAAGGAATCGATCCTTGCGCTGTATCAGCAATTGCAGCAGTATGACCGCTCAATGAAGCGCGAAGAAGAAGACTTCTACCGTAGCCGCGCATGGTCGATGGAAGACTTCTACCGTTCGCGTCGCCAGAGTACTGCGGCGTATCACCGCCAAATGCTGTATGCGGAGAAGGAATTCAATATCTCCCGGCAGCGGATGGATGAGGATTACGAGCGTGGTCGCCGTCGTGCTGAGGCTGACCACAACCGTGGTTTGCGACGTGAAGAGGCTGATTACAACCGCCAGAAGATTTGGTCGATCACCGATTATCAGCGCCAGCAGTCTTACACGTTGTTCGATTTCCAGCGCCAGGAGAAGATTCAGAAGCGCGAATTCAACATCTCAATGCAACGCAGCGAAGAAGATTACCAACGCTCTGTTGCTCGTTCGAACTTTGACTTTAACTTGTCGCGTTTCCGTGCGTACCGCGATTACAACCTATCCGTGCAAAGGTCCACAGAAGACTTCTACCGTCAGCGTGAATACGGAGAGCAGGACTTCCAGAAGTCCCGTAAGCGCTCTACTGAAGACTTCAACCTATCTCTTTCGCGTTCGTTTGAAGACTACAACAAGAGCAGGCTGCGCGAAGAAGAAGATCACTTCATCCAACTGTCGCGCATGAGTAAAGACGCAGCGAAGAGTTTCTACGACCCGTGGCTTCGTGTGCAGTCTCAAGCAACTGCTGGCGTGGACACGTTCATGGAGAACCTCCGTGACCAGACTGAGCGTATTCAGCGTCAATTTGAGAACTTGAAGAAACTGCGCTCTCGCGGTCTTTCGCAGGATGCCATCGATATGTTCGGCTTGGCTGATCCGAACAAGGCGCAGCAGTTGCAGCGCGTCACTGTTGAGATGACTGATAAGCAGATCGCGGAAATCAACAGGCTCACCAAAGAGCGTGAGAAGGGTGCCAAGCAACTCACTCAGTCAGACTTCAACGAGCAGTTCCGTCGTATGGAAGAAGACCGTGAAAAGTCCCTGAGGCGTGGTGAAGAGGACTTCAAACTCAGCATCGAGCGTTCTGTTGCTGACTTCCAGAAGTCTATGGCGCGAGCGCTTGAAGATTACAACCTGTCTTTGACTCGCTCAGCATATGAGTTCAACTTGTCTCAGCAGCGCTCTGCTGAAGATTTCGAACGCAGCATGACGGACTCGCTTGAGGATTACCTCCGCGCGATGGAACGTGGTGACGAAGATTTTGCTCGTAGCCGTAGGCGTTCAGTCGAAGATTTCGCGCGTAGCCTTTCTGACTCTCATGAGACTTTCCGCATCTCTCTTGAGAGGTCTAATTACGAATTCCAACTGTCGATGGATCGACAGGACAAGATGCGCAGTATTCAGTTGCGTCGAGCAGAGAAGGACTGGGAGCGATCTCTCAAGTTCCAAGAGCGCGACTATGCTCGTTCGATCAAGCGAATGATGCAAGATCGTGAGCGTCAGGTTGATCAAAGCAACAAAGAGTTCCGCATCTCAATGCAAATCTCTAATGCGAATTTCATTAGGCAACTTGAGCGTTCTGAAAAAGTTCGTAATATTCAACTTGCGCGCGCTAAGCAAGACCTCATTGGTTTTGGTAAGGACACATTCACCGGGTACGACAAAATCATGAAGCGTCTGCTGGACCTTACTGGAAAGCACATGGGCGCTGCCGGAAAGAACCTCCGCAATGAAATTGCTAACGTCTGGGAGAAGTTGTTCAACGATGGCGAGACTGCCGGAAAGAAGTTGGGAGATAGGTACGAGAAGGCCATTGATAGAGTCATCAGCAAGATGAAGAAGGCCGTTGACGCAGCGGCAAGATATGCTCGATCTCTCGCTAACGCTTTCTCTGGCGTTAACACATCTGGTTCTGCTCAGACTAGTCAGTACAAGTATGACCCTCAGTACACGCCTCCTTATGGCGGTCAGCGTGCTTTGGGCGGTGTTGCTCTTGGAAGCATTAACGCCACTGTCGGTGAAGGTGGTCCTGAACTGATTCTTCCGCTGAATTCTCGGGGGATGGACTATCTGACCACTGCACTGAGGCAATACGCTCAGACAGATGCCATGAGGTTGAAAGGCACTCAGAGCATGTTTTACCAGCAGCCTTCTCAGGGTAACCTCACGCAGTTCAACTTTGGCGATGTCAGCGTCGCTTCTGACACTCCTGACCAGTTCTACCGGGAGATGAAGCAGAAGGAATCACTGAAGAAGTTGGTCGGTCACTAGAAATTTACCGTGAAACTGAGACACCCCACCCGCCGCCCCGAAGGGCGGCGAGCAGGGCATCTTTTACTCGTTGTCGAGATCAGAGAACTCAACCTTCCA
>ERZ724505.640-NODE-640-length-21785-cov-5.435757_pt1 | contig 21785 bp, 22 predicted proteins | sample MGYA00376038_ERZ724505 | MGnify/ENA primary metagenome ERZ724505 (study PRJEB28724, sample SAMN07190884) | wastewater metagenome | isolation source: effluent of sewage treatment plant in Hong Hong | place: Hong Kong | collected 2016-03-17 ...
CGGAAAAGTTTAATATTGATACTGCTATTTTTAATCTTTTTTAGTTGTTTATAGAAATCAGGATAAACGTCTTCGTTTACGTAGATTTCGAGCTCATAAGTTTTCGCAAGTTTCAAAAAGAATGAAGCCGGTTTCTCTTTTATTAATAAAAATTGTTTAAAGTTTTTACTAAAAAGGGGAATAGCTTTTGATAAAAAATATCGAGAAGGGTAGCCGAATTGCTCTTTCGGATTACCTTGGGTCATATAAGGCTCAATAATAAATACCGGCAAGAATTTAATATTTTCTTTTTTAGCATTCAAAACTGCGCTTAATAAAGCTCGATTATCCCGCAATCTAAAATCCCGCCTTGCCCAATAAATTACTAGCTTTTCTTTCATAGATACATTTTAGCATAGTTTAGATATTAAAAAACGAAGGGTTTTGAAGAAGATAGGGGGAGGAGTAATTTTTACTATCAAGATTAGGTTTCGATAAATTAAGCCGAGGGACCGGGGTCATTAGTAAAATTTTTAGAATCTCTTATTTTCATCCAAAGCTTGCCCAAGGCATTTTCTCCTTTTCCATCAGGACCAACTCCCCAAAAACTATCTATAGGAGAATTCTCAACAATAGTTTTGTTTCCACTTTCTTTTAAAATTATTCTAACTTTCTCATGTTGCTCAGTTTTTGCTCGAAGAATTTCTTCCATTATTTTGAGTTTTAAATCAGGAAAATTACGAGAAGCTTCGCTTTTATGAATATCAGAGATTTTCTTAACTTCGTTAGGGCTTGTTGCGTTGAATATTTGTTCAGCTATCTCAGGATTTGAATCTATAAATTTCTTCCATTGGTACGCATGTTCAGATGTTTGAAATTTTTTGCCCCATATTTCTATTGTGTGGGCTGAGAAATTATCAAGTGCATAAAATACAGGCGTATAGAAATATATCGCATCCTCGGTTTCTTTATTAAACTCATTACCTAAAAACTGTTGCATGTATATATTTTAGCTTAACTTTGAGAATTTAGGTACTCGGGTCTTCCGACACTAGATTGTTGTGGCGGTGTACTCGGGTATGGTACCCGTGGGTTCAACCCTTGTAAGGCTATTCTAGCACGTTCTGACTGAAGAAGTTTAGCTTTGTGGGTCGCAAGCTCAAATGCCAACAAATGCCAATTTTTGATATAATACAAACTATGACCGTAGGCGAATTAGTATATCAACAAGCAATAAAGGATGGATATGACCCTGCTACAGCAGAAAGGCTTGTTTCGCCGTTGAAGGCTGTTTTTGAGGCACATGAGAAGACTCTCAAAGCTTTTGAACCAATGAGAGAATCATTGAAAAAAAGCATTGGGATGGCTAATTCCGCATTTGAATCTGTAAGACCCTCGTTGGATGTTTTGGCTGGATTCTCATTCCCAACAATAGATAAAGATGATTATATTATTCCTGCAAGAATGGTTCAGGAGGTTAGAATTGTTAACCCTGAAGATTTAGATGTTGGATCAGCTAAAAAAGAAAGCAGCGTTGTTGTTGCATCATACCTACTTCCCCAAAATGCTACATGGGAAGCATTGGATATAAAGTTTTTGGATGGACACCTTGTTAAGGTTTCTTACCCAGGAATGAAGCCACAAAAGTTTGATTACAAAGATATGGGTTTTATGAATACTAAGACAAACAACCCAGATTATAAATGGGCACTACTTCGAATAATGGCAGAATATGATGGCTCGCTAACAAAATCAGAATGGGACAAAAGATTTGGCAGAAATGTTAAATACGAACTCAATGAAGGTTTAAAGAAGTTTTTTGGTATGAAGTCTAGCCCAATTTCTCATTACACTAAAAGGTATGGGTATAAAGCCCTGTTTTCTCTCAGAGCTGACAAATAGTCATTTCATATAAAATGACGAAATAAAGACCTTTTGCTCGTTCAAGCAAAAGGTCTTTTGTATTAAAGATTTTCTCGCTACTCATTTTGAGGAAGTAAAAAGAAATTGTCATTTTGTCATTCAATGACGAATAAGGGTAGAAGAGCAGCTAAGAACCTCTTCTGAATAAAAACCCTATGGCTAAGCAAAAGCGTACATGGTCTAGCACTACTCGCAAGTTGGTAGACCTAATTAATAACGGATACAACCCGAGAAAGTTGAGTGAGAGTGAAAAGAGAGACTTGCAAAAATCTGTTAAGGAATTTGGAACGGTCGTGCCTATTGTTCTTAATATCGGCTCAAGAGCCAATATTATTATTGGAGGTGAACAACGCATAAAAGTGTATGCGGATCTTGGTATTGAAGAAATTGAGTGCATGATTCCTTCACGAGAACTAACCCTCGAAGAAGAAAAAGAACTCAACTTGAGACTTAATAAGAATACTGGGTCGTGGGATGAAGAACTACTAAAAGAGTTCGATATGGACATGCTTCTTGATGTTGGTTTTGGAGATGAAGAATTACAGAATCTATTTGATGACGTGGATCTTGTTGAAGATGATTTTGATGTTGAGAAAGCCATTAAAGAAACAGTGGCACCAAAAGTGAATTTAGGAGAAGTTTGGGAACTCGGGAAGCACCGCCTTTTAGTTGGCGACTCTACCAACGAAGATCAAGTCAAAGAACTCATGAAAGATGATCTAGCGGATATTGTCTTCTGTGATCCGCCCTATAATATTTCTTGGGAATACGGAGGAAAGTATGGTGGAGAATACAAAGATAATAAGAGCGAGGATGAGTACTCTGAATTCATTAGTAAAAGTATTGAGACAGCTAAAAAGTTTGCTAAGCCAGACTCACACTTCTTTTACTGGTCAGACCCAAACAGCATTGGATTAACGCAGTCTCTATACGATAAATATCAGATCAAGAAAAGAAGAGTTTGTCTTTGGATAAAATCGAATCAGAACTGCACTCCTAAAATTGCTTGGAACAGGCTCTATGAACCATGTACATACGGCACACTTGGTAAGCCATATCTAAATCCAAACTTCAGGAATGCAAATGAAATTCTTAATCAAGAAGTAACAACTGGTAATCAGGTCTTGGATGAATTGCAAGACATGATAGACCTTTGGCTTGTTAAAAGAGATAACACTCAAAACTATCTCCACCCAACACAAAAACCGATTTCTTTAAATGAAAAGCCCTTCAAGCGATGCTCTGCACCTGGGCACATCATCTTTTCTGGCTTCGCTGGTAGTGGTAGTGACCTTATTGCATGTGAGGAATTAAATCGTGTGTGGCGTGGGGTCGAAAAAGATCTACTCTTTGCGACTATTGTTATAGATCGTTGGGAAAAGTTTACCAACCTTAAGGCGAAGAAAATCTATGAAAATAAATAAAGGAGATATTTTTAAGATTGGTGATCACATTATCGGTTGTGGCGATTCTCTAGACAATGCCTTTGTCGCAAAAGTTATAGGAAACAATAAAATACGAGCGGTTGTGACTGATCCTCCGTATGGCGTTGCTTATGTAGAAAATAAAATAGGATTCTCAAAACTCGGCGTTAAGAATGAAAAAGTTATTGCCAATGACCACCTACAATCAGAAGAAGAATACGAGCAATTTACTAGTAAGTATTTAGGTGCGACTATCCCGCACCTAGAAGAGTACAACACGGTCTATATCTTTAATGCCGATCTAATGTTTCCAAGTTTACGCTTGGGTATGAAGTCCGCTGGTTTCTATTACAGTCAGATGATTATTTGGCTGAAAAATCAACCAGTCATGAGCAGAAAAGACTATTTGTCTATGTACGAACTCATTGCCTATGGATGGTTTGGTAAACACAAAATGGAACAGTCTAAAGCAAGAAATGTTATCTATCATCCTAGACCACATAAATCTAACCTTCATCCTACGCAAAAACCAATTGGGTTATTGAGAAAAATAATTCCTAACTCAACGAGAGTTGGTGATGTTGTATATGACCCCTTTCTGGGAAGTGGTTCAACTGCTGTCGCTTGTGCACACTTGGGTCGAAAGTGTATCGGCATAGAGCTTGATGAGGCGTATGTGCAAACATCTCTCACAAGGCTTGAAAAGCTTACTGGCGAGACAGCAGTAAAGCTTTAAGTGATATATGCAGGAAGAAGATTTTTCTAAAGATCCATATAAAAAGCAGGTCTACGAAACCTATGCTCTTTGGAAGTCCCTTCCTTCGTTTCTTAAAGGGCAACCAAGAGTAGCACTCGAAAAGTTCGGTGTTGAAGAAGAGTCAGTATTTGAATTGCTTGCGATAAAGACACAGCTTGAATTCTCAAAAATATACAAGATTGATACTGGCACGCTCACTGATTGGAATAAGAGACTTGAGAAAGATGGACTAGTCAAAGACATCAACTCATGGGCAAGAAAACTAACTCCGAATGTCATTTTTGCACTCTACAAAAACATTATTAAAAGTGGCAAGGCTCATGAAGTAAGGGCTTGGTTTGAAATCGTAGAAAATAACTAGTATGACTAAACCAATTAACCTAGAAGAAATAAATAATATTCTTTCGGATACTATCCGCAAAGTGATGAATAAGGAAATGTCACTCAAGCAGGCATCTATGATTGCCAAGCTTACTTCTACGCTTTCAAAGAATATAGCCAACACAGAACTTAAAGAACGGGTCGAGTTCTTGGAAAACGCATTAAGAAAAAACAGATGATATGAAAAACTTAAGTGATTTACTTAGAAGATCAAATATCACACCGCTTGAGCGAGTGACTGCACTTGTCCATAACGATATTTACAGAGAAAAGAACGGCAAAGGTGCACTATCTGATTCTGATATCTATGTTTTGACTCAAGCATGGAGTCCTCGTACCCTCGAAGTAAAGGAATACAACCGATACATAAAGATTGTTCAACTAGAGAATTCTATGAAAATGGATGCTCAGATGTTTTTGTATCGGTCAGAGCTATCACTGTTACGAAACCAGAGAGTGCTTGATAGTTTTCTTTCTGGTACAAGAAGCTTTCAGGGGGTAGCAATGCAACAATTCACAAAAGATATTCCAGAGGAAGAAAGTATCAAACTGCTTACAGAATCTACTTATTTTGAGTATCAAAAACTGTTACACATATTCACATTTAATAACCTACCAAAAGAAACACAAGAAGACCTACTTCTCCTTGACGATACGGTTGCTAGTGATTCCAAATACTTGGAAGACCAGGTCTTTCTCTATGAACGATTCAAGGATAGCAACAAACTCAGTAAGGAGGAGAAAGACTTGATTGTCAGTCGTATCTATTCCTGTATGTACTATGACGGAGCGAAGAAAATAAGAAATACCATGGCGGAAAAAGGCGGGTTTTTACTCCATCACTTTTTTGCGGAGCTACCAATAAAAGATGTATTTTTTAAATTAGCTTACGATACACATATTTCACACGATGCTACCGAAGAAAACATATTGTCGATAGTGGAAGAATATGCAAAAAGTAAAAACATGAGTATTGAGCTATTGGTCAAAGAAACTCTATCTCGGTGGCTAGATGATGGCTTATTCGTAAATGAATATTCACCACTCAGTATGAGTGAGCGTTTTGACACATGGAATGGTAATACTAAAAAGAGTCACAAGGATTTGTTCATGGCTTGGTATACAGAACTGCAAAAGTCCAAAAAGTATTTTCAAAAGCTATTTGATACTGGCAAGTTGGTAAAACAAAATCTTGAAAAAGATTTCTTGGGAATGCCAAGAGTGGTAGAGATAATAACTGGGACTAATTTATATACCTGCAAAGAAGAGGTTAATTTTGTGCAGGAGTATAAAGAACAGATTGAAGTACTGCTACCTCTTGCAAATATGTTTCTCTTTACAAAGAAGCACGCAAGTCCAGTTAAGAACTATAAGACACTCTGCGAATTTAAAAATCTGGCTCAAAAACCATCGACTATATTTGATATTGATATGACCGAGAACTATAGTGAGTTTTTTGAACGATACAAAGAAGAAGTTGATCTACTAAATCATAGTCTCAGTAAACTAATAGATACCGTAACAGAGCATCTATACACCGAGAAATCATTGCTCTATGTTCTCGATATTATCGAGGCTAACTTTACATTTAATCTTGATGCCGACGACAGCGTAGCTGAAATAACAGAATTATATTCTGCTGAGTTTAAAAAACTATTGTAATTTCAGAATCAATTAGTGATTATCCCTCAACTCGTCGAGCTTCTTTTTAACCTCGTACGGATGAGCGATGTGGCTCAAGACGATTTCTTCTTTACTTGTTCCTGCGGTGTTGATGAACAACTGTCCGCTTTTTGTGAATGTCTTATCTAAAAATGATTCACGGACAGTAACATCAGTGATCTGCTTATAGTCAACGCTGATTAAGTTAGTTGAGAAAAATCCACGATGGATCAGTACTCGCTTGTCGGTAAATCCGTAGATGTTTGCCTTAGGCAAGTAGAACTTCAAATACAAGAATGCGATGAGGAATATGAAAATTCCTACGACAGCAAAGACGAACGGCAAACTGATGATCGCCCAGATGATAATGTATGTATTGATATACTGCTTTCCGACTGAGAACTCGTACTTAACTTCTTCGTGTGCACTGAGGACTTTGCCCCATACTTCTTCACTATGTGATTTTTTATCCATAAAACTTTGGACGGTTTAATTATTATGGTGACTGTTTAGGTAGCAAAAAGCTCCTAGCCAGATCCGATATACCCCGTGAGGCATACCCATACCCCTTTCGAGATATGACCGTCCAAAGTAGACTCTGACTAGGAGTTCTTTACTTTGGACGGATTTGGCGACCATATCCTCAATAAATTGAGGGGTTAGGTCTATTATTAAATTGTAAACGAATTATACCATTTTCAAGGGTATTTTTGTACTGTAGCTTACATTGAGATTATTGTGTAGTGCGGTTACCAACAGCTAGATTTTTTCATAAAGGTGCTTCCAAATTGCGTACATAGCATAAGTATCAAGACCACAATAAATTTTAAGATTTTTAGAAATATCCTCAAGTTCTTCCTTGCTTGTGTCTGGTGCAACCATGAACCACCACTGTTCAGAGGCTTGACCGCCTTCATGGATAACTAAGTCACTATAGTTTAAGTCAGGAATTAAGGCTGGCAATACTTTTTTGATCGAGGCACTTCCTTGAAAATCTGGATGAACGTAATACTGCTTTGAAAAAATATCCTTCAAATCATACATTTGATTATTTATACGTTCCATTGCTTCTCGATGTTCAGGAAGACGCTCTGCAATGTCAGAATTAACTCCTTTCTCAAACGACTTGTTCCACGAAATAACTGTACCTTTGGGATGGATATGCTTAGTCAAAAGTTGCGCGACCAATTCTGATGGATCGGTACGTTCAGGATGAAGAAAATCAACATGCTCAACTCCGCCATTTGGTTCACGTAAAATATGGAGTGAAAATTGGAATGGTATCCGCTTATAAGGGCTATAATTCACAAACTGTGGAATCGCTGGAGCATATGTCTCGTAATCTAAGAAATATAGAGGAAATTCCAAGACACTAAGCTGATTTCTGACTTCACTCAAATCGATAGTTGGAGTCTTAGTTCGATGAGCTTGTAATTGGTTGGTTTGAATGGGAGACAACTCATAATCAGTAGGGATATCATCAAGACTGTAGATACTATTATCGACAAAAAACTCCATCTTCTTTTTACTACTTCCAATACGTGAAAGATCATGAACTGAATATTCTGGCACTTCGGGATGGGAGTACTGAAATGTGGCACAATGTCTACTTCGTCCTAGATAATGACAATCACAACCACTCGCAGGTTCTGTTTCTTGGTTGAGAAACTCACGTGACCCTTCCATTAAAATACTCATTTCATCAAATCTTTGAGCTACGGTTTCAGTAAGATCTTCAATTGTAAATAACTGGTCAATATCAAGACCGCTAGTTCGTACGTATTCTTTATTCAAGTGAATTAAAAATGAACGTCCTAGGTTAACACCTGAGCGTTTTAAGACTATTGCTTGAAATGTAAGATCTTCAACATGACTTCTCTCGTCAGAACCCTCTTTGAGAGAATTTGTTCCTTTAATTTCATATAGATCCCAGCAATCATTTTTTGGTTCATAAACCAAAACGTCATTTCGAGCAATAAAGCCATCAGCAATAAATGTAGCTTGAAAAATAGCTGGAGTTTTTGCCTCCATCAATTTTCTTGTTTCAAGACATGCATTTTCACCTTTACTTATAACTTCAACGCCATTAGGAAAAAGACCACGGGCACATAACTCTACTTCATTACCTTGCTCGATAAGTTGCTTTTCAAATTCGGAAAGTTCGAAATTCTCCAGAAGCTCAGGTTTGTGTAGTTTGAGCCAAGTATTTTTAGCACAGTTACGTGAGTCAATAAATATTGTTTTTGATATAAGAGGCATATTACCTGAGAAGTTTATGAGATTGTTTTGATAATATCCTCGATTATTGCTTCCTTGTGTGAAATCCAATGTTGAGACCAAACACGATATATATCCCAACCGAGTCTTCTAAGAATATCTTCTCTCAAACGATCATTTACTCGAGCAGAGTATGAAGAGTGATACGATGCACCATCGCATTCGATTCCAAGAATGTAGTCAGTCCCAGTCTTAGGATTGATGATTGCCAAGTCGATTTTAAAACCTGATACACCAATCTGTTTTCTAACTTCATAACCGCGTTCCTCAAGTGCTCGTTTAACCTCCAGTTCAAATGGACTATCAGCTTCAACATCCTCTCCTGCAACGACAAGACGGCTACCGTCGAGAGTCTTAACGCCATTTTCAGCATAATCCAAATATTTCTGTAGCATTTTTGCACCTCGCGAAGTTTCGCCAGCTTTCATTTCAGTCGATTTAAAAGAAGATACGCAAATCAACTTTTCTTTTGCACGAGTTACTGCTACGTTCAAACGTCTGTAGCCAGTGACGCTATTGATAGGACCAAAACGATTGAAGAAGTTGCCATTTTTATCTTTACCATATCCAATAGAGAGTACGATAATATCTCGTTCATCTCCTTGTACAGATTCAAGATTCTTAATGAAAAACGCATCGCTACCGTCTTGATCTTCGTTTAATTTTTCCTGAAGTTCAGGGTGTGTTTTAAGAAACTCGATCATCGCGTCTCTGATACCCACCTCTTGAGATTTACTAAATGCAATCACACCAATGGACTTGTCTGGGTAGTCAGTCGCAGACTGGGCACACATTTCAACGACGCGTTTTGCTTCGATATCATTACGACGGGTTCCCGCATGACCTTCCTTTTTGATCCCACCATCGAATATACCGTCCTCAACATACTCGAACTGAACCCCACGACTTGAATGATCTGGATTTGGGAAAGTAATAAGGCGATCCTTATACACTTCACAGTTTGAGAACGCAATAAGATCTTCGTACTTACTGCGATAGTGATATAAGAGAGAATCGCTTGATTCAGGAAGAACGGTTCGTGCGGCATGAAGGATACTTTCATAATCTTGTTCTTCGACATCCTCAGAATCGTCATCTGAATCTGAAGCTACGTCAAAGAAAGATGTTGGAGGAAGTTGATGTTCGTCACCAAAAATAATGACTTGCTTTCCACGAGCAATTGCACCAAGAGCATGTTCAACACGCATCTGTGATGCTTCATCGAAAATAACCGTATCGAAATCGAGTGAGCCATATGGAATATATGAACTCAGTGTCAAAGGACTCATCATCCAGCAAGGCTTATATTGCTGTATATGAGAAGTACACTTCATAACAACCTGTCGAACGGGTTTGTGTTGCTTTTGGAGTTGGCTTTGGTGAAGCAAGAAGCGTTCAAGCTCACCACGACGCTCTTTCACTTTTTTAATCTCAGGAGCAATTCTTTGGAGTATTCGTTTCGCATTAACATCAAGTACACGCTTCTCAAGTTTGCGGAACTCTTCGATAGTTTTCTTGTGTTCACTTACATTGAAATCTCGCAGATCAGGATCGGTACGATAGTAATTTTCAAGCCAAGAATTCCAAAGTGATTCAGCAAACAAAGCTGCTGGATTTTTTATATCGCTACCCTTAACTGATTCCAAAAACCAAGAATAACCTAGATCTTTCATCTGGTGCGAATAACGACGATATTCCATCCATGCTTCAAGACCTTCTTGGTCTTGGATCATTTCCGATAATTTTTCCTGAAATGTCTCAATTTTTAGAGGTTCAAGGATTGCTAAACTTTGCTCATTCTCAAACAGCTTATTTAAAGCCGAAGCGTGCTTTTCGTAATTTGTGAGTGCTGACTTCCATTTATCAAGTTTTGCTTTTGCTTCTGTGGTTAATTGTATCGAATCACTTAGTGAAATATCACCTTGATAATTAGACAATTTTGAAATATGCCAGAGGAGATCCTCAAGTTCAAGGATATTCTTTTCCAGAGACTTACGTTTATTTATAAGCGAGGCGGGATTTTCCTCTTCTGTAAATAAGCTGAAAATATCTGGATCAATCTTGTCTAAACATGTTTTGAGTTGGTTAAGATTCTGGACATCTTTCTTGAGAGAACCAAAAGTTCGAGAAGAATCATTCTTTATCAAGAAATTTTCCACAATCTCTTCGAGAGAAATTATGCTCTGAGCATTTTCTGTCAGCTCTCCAAATTTAGAAGCGACATTTGCAATTGAGACACGATCAAGATCAGAAAATACACTGAATATGCTCCAATGACTACTGAGTACTACCTCCAAATCTTTTAACGAATCGCTAAAAGCTTTCGTTGCACGAGGACTACTGTTTTTCTCGACAACCTGCTTTAGATGACTAGGGAGTTCGCTCTTATTTTCTTGACGCATCCATTCGCTGAGATTCTTTGCACTACCTGAAAGAATTGGAATTTCGTGTACCGTTATTGATTTACCTGAAACAATGTACTTCTCGTTAAATTGAGCAAGAAGAATACCTAATTTTTCTTCAAGGTTTTGGCTGTCGCGTACAGCAGAAACAACTTGATTAATATCTACATACTTTTTCGGTGTATTGAGGTTGCACCAATCTGAAACTATCGCTTTAGTTGCCCTATAATCACGGGAGAAAAAATGTAGGTATTTATGATACCTTTTATTAAATTCAGTAAATACTTTTTCGACATCTTCTTTATTTAAGTTTTCACGAATAATTGCCCATTTTTCAAATACCGCATTTGCTTCTTCAAGTTTACGGTAAATAGCTTGTAATGTTGTAAGTGATCCAAGAGAAGCCTGTAATGATGATGCTTCGCTCCAATCCTTTATTCCAATAATAAGTGGATCGAGAATTAAAATATTTCGATAATGAATTAATTCAGCAATAGGTAAATTCAAGAGATCGTCGTTCTTGCAAGCCTCTACATTTGAATATAAGGAAGACAGGATCGCTTCAATTTTAGATGCAGAATCGAGTGCGGTGCGAATCTCTTTAATTTCACGCTCGTCATTTACGGACTGGACATCTAGCTTACTCAAAGACCATACAGTAGGCACTTTATAGATATCCCCAAAACTCTCGGTAAGTTTTTGATAGGCAGAAATAACTTCAACCGTTTGTTTTAAAATCTGAATTCCAGCACTAAGAATGACTTCATCTCGTAGTGGTATTGGCAATAAGCTAGTTTCAAACTGTGCCAATTTTTCAACAGTCTCCATATTCTTTTGCAGACCTTGAATTGTATCCAAGCCTATTGATTCGGGTTGTAGAGAATTAAGTTCGGCAATCGCAGAATGAGCATCCTCAAGTACGACTCGAACTCTACTTGCGAAGTCAGGAGAGAAATTTTCTTTTTGTATTTGACTCCATGCTGAAAATTTTGGATCAGAAATCTTGTGGAGGACTGGAGAAACAGCTTCCAAAATCGTAAGAATTTTCCGATACGTGTCCTCAGTAATAACTAGTGGATTACTTTCTCCCCATGGTATTGCCCGATCAGAGTTAAGTGCTTGTGCTTTAGCAAGCTCTCCGTGAACCCATTGAACTGATCGCTTGAGTGGTTCAACAACAGTAGCCAGTGAACATGCGTAATTCCATAGTTTTGTATGGACACCTTCACGCAATTCAAGAGCCGTATCATCACTAGAACTACTATGTCCATAGGCTTCAATTAGAAAGTCTCTATCGTTTATAACAGATTTCGCGAATGTTTTTTTATCAGCGTTCTGATAAAAAAGTGGCAGACAAAGCTTGTCGAGTCCTTTATCTTTGAGACGTTTAAAAACAACTTCAAGAGCAACCTGTTTTTCACAGACAACGAGTACTTTTTTGCCACGAGCAAGTAAGTTAGAAACAAGGTTAACGATGGTCTGACTTTTTCCTGTTCCAGGAGGACCTTGAACAACAAGACTGTTACCTTGAACAGCTTTCTGAATAACTCGCATCTGGCTTACATCGGCATCTAGAACAGTGAAGTCTTCTTCAACAGCCAAAAGATCATCGGGTTGTGAGTCTGACGGTAAACCTTCTTGAATGATAGAACCTTTGCCGATAAGACCATCAACAAATTCATGTTCACAAATTGCTTCTTCATTATTTCTTAGATCTTCGTATATTTGTTGACCATAAAAAGAGTACTGACCGATACGAATATCGTCAGTGATATCATTTTTAATTTTAGATTCTGCAAATGATTTTTTTAATATTTTGACAAGTGAATCGAATGCCCCAGAGAGACTGGTGATTTCTTCAAATGAGGGTATCCCAGAAATCTGAACCCCGTATTCCAATTCAGAGAGTAAAAGTAGTACAGGATTAAAAACAATATCATTCGCTTCTAAATACGTTCTGATTATTGTTTTCTTTGGCGTAGATTTTGTTTCTTCAACTGAAACAGGAATAAGAAGAAGTGGGGCATCGTAGTCATAGTCTTTTTCTTCTAGTGCTCCTTCTGAGCCACGACCATTTCCTGGTTCTTTCCAACGCACACGACCAATCGTGAGGTATAGAGTATGGAGTCCATGTTCTTCAAATTTCTTTTTACTATCAAGCCTCAAAGCTTGAAGCATCGTTATAAGCTTTTTACCTTGAACGTCTGTAGGCGGAATAGATGAATCCTTTTCAGCATCCTCTACCACTTCTTCCTCTTCGCGAAGAATTGCTTTATGCAGAAACTCAATCTCTATTTCTTCAGCAGAACCGAAACTCTCTTCAAAATCAGAGATGTTCATTTTAAAAGAAATAGCCCGAGCTTTTGCGGGGTATTTCAAGAGACGGTTTCGTCGAGTAAGATCAACAATCTTTTTTTCGTACTCTCTCAAAACTTTTATATTTGGACTCAAAACTTCGGCAGAAGTTTCATTTGGACGGTTTTTTACTGTAGTCATAGCTATTTGATTTTACCATTTCTGCACCAGAATTGACAGATAAAAAGACTGAGATATAAGGGCGTAGTTGCCAATTGGAGATACCCTAGACTTCTACGAAGATCAGCGTCATTCATTGAAATGTGGAAGACATTGAAGCAATAATAGATGCCAGCAAGCATTTCAAATATCACGAACCGAACGGAAGTACGCCTTTTAACCGTATCTCTTCTCTTCCTGAATCAAAAAAGCATTTGAAACGAGCCATCAAGGAAAGGATACAGTTGTTGGTCGGGGCATACATATCACTGGCATCCTTTATCGACGATGATCTCGTCGATTTTTTAGAAGAGTGTGATGAGAATTTAGATGAAAAAAAGATAAAGGAAATATCAAAAATATATAAAACAGTTCTAAAAAACATGGACAGGCTCAGGAAAGAAATTGAGGATTTTGACCCCTTTGAGTTACCAACAGATAGCACTCGGGACGCACTAGACTCCTAGGACGAGTTGCGTCATCAATGTAGGTATGAAGATAGAAAACCCAAACCTAGAGCAAGGTGTAGCGAAAGTAGTAATCGAACCAAAGAAGATCAAATACTGCCTGTACGCAAGAAAATCGACAGAATCTGAGGAACGGCAAGTATTGAGTATTGATAGCCAGATAAGCGAAATGCTCCAGTTGGCAGATCGTGAGGGGCTTGAAGTGGTCACCATGAAGCGTGAGAGTCATAGTGCAAAGGAAACAGGACAGCGACCAGTCTTCAACGAAATCATTGAGGAACTCAAGCAAGAGAAGTTCAATGCAATACTGACTTGGGCACCAGATCGTATTTCAAGAAATGCAGGTGACCTTGGAAAAATCGTAGACCTGATGGATGCAGGTAAATTGCATATGATAAGAACTTTCGGGCAGACATTCGGAAACAACCCAAACGAGAAGTTTCTCCTGATGATATTAGGAAGCCAAGCGAAACTTGAGAATGATAATCGAGGCATCAATGTGAAGCGAGGATTGCGAACGAGAGTGGAGATGGGATTATGGCCTGGAATGGCACCGCTTGGATACCTGAATCAGAAACTCATGGATAGGAAGTGCCAAATAGTAATTGATCCAGAACGAGCACCAATCATCAAGAAAATGTTTGAGAAAGTGGTGTACGAAAAGTGGAGCGGAAGAAAAGTATACAATTGGTTACGATTTGATCTGAACTTCTATACCCGAGGAAATAAACCCCTGACGCTCTCAGGGGTTTATCGTATCTTCAATATGCCCATCTATTATGGACCATTCGAGTATCCACGGAATAGCGATAACTGGTATCAAGGAAGCCATACGCCGATCATTACTCAAGAGCTGTTTGAAAAAGCCCAAGAGCAATTAAAGCGAGACAGAATCGTGAGAGAAAATCGAGAGTTCGCATTTACCAAACTCTTCACCTGTGGAATGTGCGAATCAGGAATAACGGCACAAGAGAAGTACAAGGAACTCAAAGATGGTACGACCGCCAAGTACGTCTACTATTCCTGCTCAAAGGCGAGAGACAGGAATTGCAAGAACAAGTATATACGAGAGGAAGAACTGATCGAGGAACTATTTAAAGTCATAGACAAAGTCAGTATCAACGAACTGGGAATGAGAATGAAGCTAGAAGAAGAGATTAAAAGATTCAATCGACTCCAGAGACTTGCAACTAAAGGTACACCCAAATACTCAATCAACGAGGATGATGTTAATACCAGAGAGTATGCAAAGTATGTGCTGAGAGAAGGAACGCCACTGGAGAAGCGTGAACTGATGGGACATTTGAGGAGTAGATTGATACTGAAAGAGAAGAAAATTACATTGGTAGCATAATGGAAAAAATAAGTGAAAAATGATAAAATAGGTTTATGAAAAAGGTTTTCTTAATTCATGGTTTTCAAGGAAGTCCCAACGGTGGCTGGCGACCTTGGCTTATGGCTGAACTAGAAAAACAAGATGTATATGCTTGTGCTCTTTCTATGCAAAATCCTGATGAGCCGATTCTCTCTGAATGGCTAGAAGAAATAAAAAGACATGTTGATAAAAATTTAAACGATGATATTTACCTCGTTGGTCACAGTTTGGGTGGCACCGCTATTCTTCGATACCTTGAACATTTTGATTCTCCAAATCTCAAAGGTGTCATCGTTGCATCTGCTCCATGTCATCAAAACACAAATGATAAAATAGTTAATTTTTTGCATGCAGATTTCAACTGGGAAGTAATGAAAAATAAAGTGGATCATGTGGCTGTAATTCACGGAGACAATGATCCAAATGTTCCAGTGTCTGATGCAGAAGAAATAGCAAGACAGCTTGATGGAAAACTTATTCTTATACCGAACGGGAAGCATTTGAATGGATCAGCAGGATTTACAGAACTACCTGAAGCATTATCAGTACTAAGTGAAATGATAAAATAATATGAAACTCACTAAATTTGAACAATCAGGTTTTATTCTTGAAACAGAGGCAGGCTTTCGCCTCGCTTTTGATATTGGGAACAAAACTCCAGTTGAAAAACTAAATGGAATTACTGTAGATGAAATGTTAGTGTCTCATATTCATGGTGACCACTTCTCTCTTGAACAAATAAAGGCATTGTCTCCAAAGAAACTATATTTAAACGCAGAGTGTATTGAAACACTTGGGGAAGAAGCTTTGACTTCAGAAATTGTATCAGTGAAAGTTGGCGATGAGATCGTGGTGGATAGTATCAAAGTGCAGTTTTTCAATGTAGATCACGGACCAAATGTTTCTGCTCCACTAAAAGAAAACTTCGGATTTCTTATTATTGCTGACAATAAAACAGTGTATTTTGCAGGAGATATGTTTTATGAGTCTGGTATTGATGTAACAAATCTTGAGGTAGATGTAGCGCTACTACCAGTTGGAACTTTCTATACATTTGGTCCGCAAGAAGCGTTTGACTTTGCAAAGAAATTTAAAAGGATTGGGAAAGTCATACCAATGCATTACGAGAAAACTCCTGAAACTAGAGAGCAGTTTATTAAATTAGCTGTTGCTGAGGGATTTAATACTGATAGCTACATTTTGTAATATGTTGTACTGGGATATTTATCAAGTAAATAGTGCTACAGAAAACCTTATCGGAGTAAAATTCAGAGGTAATCTTCGGAAGTATGCTATAGAAAATGACTTTGTACTTTTGGCTGAAAATGCACAAGATGAAGAAAACACAGTACGCTTTGCTTTGATTGAAAATACTTATGAGGAAGAACTACTAGAAAAAATCACAGCTTTCATTAGAACAATTATTTCTGACGGAGAAGTAAAACAAGTCTTAAACAATATACCGAACCCAATTTTATCAAAACTAAAAAATAACGACATTAGTCGATACTAAGAATATATGGCAACCTACGACGCAACAACTAAAGATAACAAATGTATTTTCTGCGAAATCGCACAGGGTCGTTTTGATACCCCTGGAATTTTTTGGCAGGATGATGAGCATATGGCATTTCTTTCAATAGATCCAAACACTGAAGGTTTTTCTTGTGTTATCCCGAAAGAACACCACGGAAGCGATATTATGAAAATGCCAGACGAGGCTTTACAAAAATTAATCATTGCAAGCAAATACGTTGCTGGAATTCTAGAAAATTATTTTGAAGATACAGGACGGGTGGGTGTTATCATGGAGGGAACAGGTATTGACCATGCTCATGTAAAATTGGTTCCTATGCACGGTACTGAGAATCTTAAACGTGGAGAATGGCAACAAGTACTTTCGGGTAAAGAGTTTTGGTTTGATAAATATGAAGGATGGATTTGTTCAGGTGGTGGACCAAAAGCTGATCCTGAAAAGTTAAAAATACTCGCTGAAAAACTTAGACTAAGTCAAAAATAATAATATGCAATCACAAAATGTAAAACTTATTATATTTACACCATTAACTCACACAGACATCGTGCGTGAGACACTTGGTAATGCGGGGGCGGGTAAAATCGGTAATTATGATTTTTGTTCTTTTTCTACTAGGGGCACTGGTCGCTATCGTGGAAATGAGAACTCAAACCCTTCTATTGGTGAATCACTGAGATATGAGGCTGTTGAGGAAGAAAAAATCGAGGTTATAGTTCCTAGAACTATTTTAAAAGAAGTTATCGAGACTGTGAGAAAAGTTCATCCATACGAGGAAATGGCTTTTGATATTTATTCACTTGAAGACTATGAGTAAAGAACTCGACAAGAATATAAAAAGAAAATATTCTCTTTCTGAATATGATCCAAATTGGGTAAATAAATTTAACTCCATTAAAGTTTTTTTGAGTGATGTTTTTAAAAACAAAGCTCTAAAAATAGAGCATATTGGAAGTACTTCCATACCAGGAATGAGAGCAAAACCATTAATTGATATCGTTTTAGTGGTCTCAAAAATGGAAGACTTTAATACTGAAAAAGAACAAATGACAAAAGCGGGTTATGAATGGGGTGAGAATTATATTGCACCCAATACTCTACTTTTTTTCAAACTAGGTAGTGATGGCGATAAACTCGAAAATATCCATGTATGTGAAGTTGGCGCTCCTAAAGAACGACAATTTATTATTATGCGAGATTACTTTAGGTCACATCCAAACAAAGCAAAAGAGTATTCTGATCTCAAACTAAAAAACACAAAATTATATCCATATGACTATCCTGCATATCGAGCAGCGAAAGCACCCTTTCTTCAAAAAATGGAAATAGAGGCGTATGAATGGTTTAGTAAAAAGAATCAAATGTGGCATATCAAGATACAAGCAGATAGATTTGTGCATTGGTATAGCAGACTCACTGGAACAAAAGGCAATGCTAAGGCTATGGCTTTTTATCCATTTTTATTTACTACAAGCAAGATACATCCGAAGATGCATGCTTATTTTATTAATCATGAATTAATTCATTTTGCTCAACAAAAAGAATTACTGATTGTTGGAGCATGGATATTTCATATTCTAGAATGGCTTTATATAACCATCATAAAAAGAAAACGAGGTATGAATGCTTATTTATTAAGATCTACTGAACAAGAGGCATACGATAATATGTTCGATCTTGAATATCTAAGCAAAAGAAAATCTTATTCTGAATTAAATAACTACTGGGAGAATAAACCAGTTGTCTGGAAAGATTATTTAAAGAAAGTATTAGAAACAGAAGGATACCCTATAGTTTACGAATGGGTAGATAAGCCAAACACAGAATATGCTGAACATTCCCATAAAGGAAAAGTTTCGTTTTATGTAATGAAAGGGGCTGTAACTTTTTTAACAGGAATAACAAGAACAGTAAAAGCTGGAGAACGATTTGATGTACCTGTTGGGGTAACTCACACTGCAAAAGTTAGTAATGATGGATGCGAATACATAGTTGGTCAGGAAATAGAGGGAGATGCATAAGTAGAAAAAAGAGAGACAATTGTCTCTCTTTTTTCTACAACATGAAGCTTTGTGGGTCGCACTTAGTACATAACTAAATGGGTCATCAAAACTAACAGGTTGTCAATGCGGAGGCGGTGAGATTCGAACTCACGGTACCTTGCGATACTCCTGTTTTCAAGACAGGTGCACTAAACCACTATGCGACGCCTCCAAATATTTATTTTTTAAAAATTACTTTAACAATTAGAGGCAATCCATTACACTAAATACTCTACGACCCCTCTAAATATTTACTTTATTTAATTTTTTACCAACAAGGAAGCCATTACACTAAATACTCTACGACCCCTCCATAAACCACTTTACTTTATTTTTTATATTTTTTCAAGTTTTTGAAAATTATAAAAACCTCACGATTAATGAGGTTTTTATAATTTTGCTTAGCTTATTTTATTTAAAACTTTATGATAAGTTTTTACTAAATCGTTTTTTATATCTTTTGGGCTTTTCTTTAACACTCCAAATACGTAAATAATTTCTAGAATACCAAAAATATTAAACAAAACTAAAACAATAAACCATCCTTTGTTATTATTTCTTGCGGAATACCAAACTGCATATAATTTCCAAAAAATACTCCAAATAAGTACTAAGATAAATAATATTTTTTCTAAAGGATTTCCAAAACTAAATAAATTTATAATATTTTCTTGCATGCTTATATTATATCAAAAGTGAATTTTTTGTGCTAATATGAAAAAATGAAATATCTAGGTATAGATTATGGTACGAAAAGGGTAGGGGTGGCGGTTTCAGATGAGAACGGCTCTTTAGCTTTTCCGAGAGAAATATTGAAGAACGATTCTGATTTGATTTCTAATTTAGGAAATATAATTAATTCTCTCAGTATCGAATCGATAGTGGTGGGGGAATCTTTAGACGGTTTCGGTTTGCCGAATCAAGTAAATACGAAGATAGAAGATTTTATTGAGAATTTGAAAAAGGAATTTAATTTACCGGTTCACAAAGAAAAGGAATTCTTCTCGTCTTTCGAAGCTCACGGTAGGCTCGGTAAAGAATCCTTAAATGATAGAAAAACAAAAATAGTTAAAGGTGAAGATTTAGATAGTAAATCTGCTGCGATAATTTTGCAGAGGTTTTTAGATAAAAGAAAATAATTATAAATTAATTTTAAGTATATGAATAAAATAAGTATTGATGATTTTGCAAAAGTAGAATTAGCCGTAGGAGAAATCCTAAATGTAGAGAAAGTAGCGAATGCTGATAAGTTGCTCAAGCTTTCGGTAGATTTCGGAGAAATTAAAAAGATAGAAAAAGACGAAGAGGGGAATGAGCAAGAAATAATCTCTCGAGATATTCGTCAAATAGTTTCAGGTATTGCACTTTACTTCGAAGATTATTCGGTTTTAGTAAATAAAAAAGTTATGTTCGTTGTGAATCTTGAGCCTCGAACTATAAAGGGTCTCGAGAGTAACGGTATGATACTTGCAGTTTCTAATTCGAGTGGAGAATTTTCTCTACTTTATCCTGATCAAAAGGTTAGCGTCGGACTTCGCGCAAAATAATTTCATTAATTTTATTTTTAATCTAGCAAAGTAAATTACTTTTATAGTATAATATTTATAATGCTACGAAGTACTCATAAGCGTAACAAAGTTTTTTCTACACCAGCGTTTTTAGAAATGCCTTCTTTTGGATTAGATATCGCTGATGAGTCTATTAAGTATATTGATTTTAAAGCTACTCCTTTAGGTATTAGACCTAATAAATATGGAGAAAAAAATATTCCTAAGGGTATTATAGAATTAGGTAAAATAGTTGATGCTAGTAAATTTGCTGAGATTATTAAAGATTTAAAAAAAGAACTAAATATTAAAGATGCCAGAGTTTCCATACTTGAAAATCAGATTTATCTTTTCAAATTAAAGTTAGACAAAGAAGGTTTAGTTTCTATCAAAGAAAATATTGAGCTTGTTTTAGAAGAGCATATACCGATACCGGCTCCCGAGGCTATCTTTGATTATGAGATTTTAGAAGAAAATTCAAAACAGCTAATTGTTGAGGTTTCTGCTATTCAAATAGGTATTATCGAAGACTATTTGTCTGTATTTGAAGAAGCAGGAATTACGATTCATTCTTTTGAGATTGAAGCTGCTGCTATTGCGAGAGCTGTGATTAAGGATGGAGATAAGGATACTTATATGTTGGTAGATTTTGGAGGTAAAAGAACTGGGATTTTTATTGTTAGCGGGGGAGTGGTCCGATTTGCGACTACGGTAGATTTCGGAGGAATTATTTTTTCTCAAATGATAGAGAAGAGTTTAGGGGTAAGTTTCGAAGAAGCTGAAAAGATCAAGAAAGAATACGGACTTCAAAGAAATCTTGAGAACAAAGAGATTTTTCCGATACTTCTGAATTCGGCTTCTATACTTAAAGATGAAATTATGAAGCATTTCGTTTATTGGCATACTCACGAAGATGAAGACGGTGCAAAAAATCCTCCAATTAAAAAGATATTGCTTTCAGGTGGAAACTCTAGTATACCCGGTTTGCTTGATTATTTTTCTATGAGTATGAAAGTTGATACTGAGCTTGCGAACGTGTGGGTGAATATTTTAGATATTCAAAAAGAAATTCCAAGTATAGATAGCAAGGTCGCTTTATCATTCGCAACAGCAATCGGACTTGCGCTCCGAGATTTTGAACATGATTAATTTAATTCCAAGTGAAGAGAAGAAAAAGATTCGCAAAGATTTTTATATGCGAGTTGTTATTGTTTCTTTTTTTGTTTTAGGTATAGCAATATTGCTTTCTAATATTATGCTTATACCAGCTGTATTTTATGCATCTTTAGAGAAAACCCTTGTGGAAAATCATTTTAATAATAATCAAAATCAGCTTTCTTTAGAACTTAATCCAGAAGACAAAACTTTAGTTGATAGCTTGAATAGTAAAATCAATCTTGTAAATAATTTTCAAAAAGATAAATTTTTGGTTTCAGTTAGAGTTATCGACAATATTTTAAACAGGAAAACAGACGGCATAAAAATAAAAGATATAAACTAT
>ERZ724505.641-NODE-641-length-21784-cov-6.326890_pt1 | contig 21784 bp, 15 predicted proteins | sample MGYA00376038_ERZ724505 | MGnify/ENA primary metagenome ERZ724505 (study PRJEB28724, sample SAMN07190884) | wastewater metagenome | isolation source: effluent of sewage treatment plant in Hong Hong | place: Hong Kong | collected 2016-03-17 ...
TATTATACAGAACCGGCTCGCATCACGTCAATGCATAGTGTACCCTTAATTCATGCATGAACGTCCCGACGCAAAAGAGAGATTCGATTTACTGCTCACACGTGCGGAAGGCTTACCCGACCCAGTAGAGCATCAAACAAAGGACTCTCGTCCAAACGATGGTTATACCGCCAAGCAAATTCGGAAACGTAAGAGGAAAGGTACTTAGGCGAGACAACGTGATAGGTGCCGTGAATCGAACGCTTTAACTGGCTCCAGAATCCTTCGATGGAGTTTGTATGCGTGCCGTCTGGCTTTGCATACTGGCCAGCGCCATGTTCGACGGTGTTGTGTTCCAAGTCCATGATTTGTGCAATCTTGCGGTAGCTTCGTAGCTCGTCGGTAATCAGCTTCGTCCCCTTGGCAATGTTGTCCTGAATGTGCGGCTGGAGCGTTGCGGCCTTCACGTTCGGTACGATGACCGTATTCAACTTGCCTTCGCGCTGGAGCGTTCCAAAGACGATGGTCTTGCCCGCTGCCCCTCTGCCACGGCGTCCCTTTCGCTTGCCGCCTATGTAGGTTTCGTCAGCCTCGACGCTACCCGACTGATCGTGTGGGAAATCGAACATCATCTTGCGGATCTCTGTGGCCATTCTCCATGCTGTTTTGTAGGTCACGTCGCAAGCTCTCTCGATCTCCTTTGCGGCTATGCCGTTCTTTGACTGAGCAAAGAGATACATAGCGAAGAACCACTTCACGAGGTCGGTAGACGACTTCTCAAAGATCGTACCCTGCTTTGGGAAGATATGAGACTTGCCACAGTTGCAGGTGTAGCAAGGGCGGGTTGGATGCTTGTGGTATTGGTCTACCCTTCCGCACACTTCGCACTTCGGCTTGTGGAAGCGATCAGCGAACAGTTTTGCCAGACACGCATTGTTGTCTGGATACTGGCGGTGGAATTCGAGGATGGAATAGCGCATACTGTAGAGGAATTATCTACATGTTACGCTTTCATTTACTAGCCGTCAAGGGATAGTTACCTAATATTATTCTGCATACTGAATTCCGCATTCTTTATTCTCATCATATGGGCAAACGCCGCTTCACCGACGATAGTTACCAGCGCGAACCATGGTTTAAATCCCTGGTTTCGGCACTTATTGCCTGTAAAACGGAAGGGGACATGTCGAATTTCCTGCGCGATATCGGCACGCTCAGCGAGCTGCAGGCCTGGAGTGAGCGCCTGGAAGTCGCCAAATTACTCGTAACCGGTATGAGCTACCGCGATGTTGCCGCCAAGACTGGTGCCAGTACCACGACTGTGACACGCGTTGCCAAATTTATCGAAAACGGCGAAGGTGGCTATAGGAAGATTTTGAATGCTCATAGGCACCACAGAACCGTTCACACCACACTCGAAAAAATGGAAGGATCGATGGCCGAAACATCAGAGAAATCAGATCCTAAAACCGGGAACAATCGTCCGGATGCCGTTTTACAGAAATATTTGGGGAAAAAGGACTAATGTCAGTTCATTTAATTTAAAGTGGCTTATATAAGCCATTATATTTTGTGATAACACGTTGACACAGTATTAGTGAGTTGATACAATTTGGTTGTTTTATTATATTTACCATTATTAGCAAATGAGTATCAAAACACCTACTAGCAGTATCGAAAATCAGTCAAAGTTTGAGCAGCAAGATCCGACTGTTCGTATTTGTGTTCCAAGTAGAAATGAGTATATCGCTTTAATGTTGCAAAATGGCGGGCTTAAAACTAGAAAAATATCACAACGTTATTACAAAAGCCAAGGGACAGGTAATTATGAAAATGTTGATGTTTTACCATTTAGAGCAAATGAAATACCGACGCTAGTTGCTGAAACACCTCGGACAGAAAGTGAATGGTTACATGCTGGTTTCGCTGGTCAAGATTTAGTAAAAGAGGCAGGCGTAGATAGCAGTATTATTCCAATTGCGATTATACCGCTCTCAAATGGAGGAAAATCTAAAGTAGATTGGAAGTGCTTGGTAAAAGAAGAAAGTTCTATACGAAAGCCATCAGATCTAATTGGCAAAATCATCGGCACGCAAGCTCCTAAAATTACTCAAGAATGGCTGATTGCAAATGGGATTGATCCTCAGCAAGTTGAAATAAGAATGGCTACAGGATCAGGAGAAGCGTATTTAAAAATCGGAAGAATTGATGCTCTGGTAGATGTTGTAGATACTGGAAAGTCCCGCGATGAAAATAAATTACGCGAATTAGAAGGCGTTGTTTTTCAGAGTCAGGGGCTACTTATTGCTAATAGAATACAATGGAGCAGAGGCGATGTAAGAGAAAAACTGCGGGAGATTGCAGTTAATACCTTAGGCTCCATACTGTCGGTAAAAACTATAATGATCAATGCAGATGTGCCAAATGATAAATTGGAATCTTTAAAAAATAATCCTTTATTTAAAGGTGTGCAGAGTCCAACAATTGTAGATCTAGGAAATGGATTTTCTTCCTATGCAATTGCTATTCCTGAGGAGCAGAAGTCAGCAGTTAACTATCAGCTTTTAAAAGCTGGAGCAGATGGAATTCTAGCAATTCCTACAGAATCATATATCGATAAAAACGCAGTCAAAAGCCATTTGCTTGTATCTATTAATGAGTAATCTTATTTCAGTAAATAGATGTTTTCTTCCAGTCTGAGATTGTCTCAGGCTGGTTTTTCTGATGTAAAAAAGTATTATATAAATATGGATCTCCACATTCCTTTCATGCGCCGGTGCATCGAACTTGCCGCAAACGGACGCGGAAAAGTGGGTAATGGCGCGTTGGTCGGATCAGTGTTAGTTCGAGATAATAAGATCATCGCCGAAGGCTGGCACGATGGCTTTGGCAAGCCGCATGCAGAGCGGATGCTTCTTGAGAATTTTACGGGATTGATTGAGCTGGATGACATTCTCTACGTCAATTTGGAGCCGTGTTGTCACCATGGCAAAACACCGCCGTGTACGGATATCATTGTGGAAAGGGGAGTGAAGACGGTGGTGTATGGATTGTCTGATCCCGATGTGAGGGTCAGGGGTCAGGGGTTGGGGTTGTTGAAAGAAAAAGGAGTGAATGTGATTGGACCGATTTTGCCTGAGCAGTGCGCTCGGTTGAACAGGGGATTCCTCTCGGTTCGTAGCAAAAACCGTCCATTTATCACGCTCAAGAAAGCGCAGACGGTAGACGGAAAAATTGCACATGACGACGGCAGTCCGATGTCGATTACCAGTGACGAGCAAAATAAATGGTCGCACAAAAACCTGCGAGCCACACATGATGCCATTCTCGTTGGAATTGGCACGGTGCTCTGCGACAATCCATCGCTCACCATCAGACATGTCGATAATCCACCCATGCTGTGGAGGATTATTCTCGATGCAAAGCTGCGCATCCCGCTCGACTGCAAAGTTGTCACTTCGCCACTTGCAGATGGCGCAATTATCATCACAAGTCCGCAGGCGATTGCATCAGAAGATGCGAAGCATCAGCAACTCATCGATCGAGGCGTAAAAGTATGGCCGATTCCGATGATCGATGATTCATTTGATATGCAGGCACTGTTCGATCAGTTGCTCACTCCAAATGGCGACTACAAAGGCATCACAAGTATCTTAGTTGAAGGCGGACGGAAGACGTGGGAGATTTTTAAGAGTCGGGGACTTGTGGATGAGCAGATTACGTTGGTTGGGAAGTAAGGTATGTATTGTAGGTCTGGTAGGTAAGGTAGGAGTGTCACTCTGAGCGCAGTCGAAGAGTGGCGGCGGTTTTCCCCCAGCGTCATGGTTCGACCCTTTCGAACGGATTCATCCGGGCGGGCTGCGCTCACCATGAAGCCGTAATTTTGGCTTATAAAAAACAAAAATAACCTGCCTTACTTACTATACATACCGCACCTACAATACCTCCCTAGAATTTCTATTCGCCCTCCCTCCACAAACATGTTGATATGGTATTTTTTTGAGCCATGCATTCCTGTACGGTACCGCTTCCCACAGCCTAAAAAGAATAATTTTCATCCGTAAAAACATGTAAGGGAGAATGTACTTGTAACCGGGTCGCGGATGCGTAAAATGTGCAGATGTTGTGGTCCGACGAATACTAACATACAACATATTGTGTTTCTTCCCTTTCCTTTCCCATGAACCCGAACGTGTCTTCCGTCCCAAAATCCCAGTTTGTTCCGCTCGATGAGCTGAGCAAAATTTCCGAGTCGACTGCAGACAAAGGAAAGAAAAAAGTGGCTGCCAAAAAGGCGGCCGATATTATGCCAAAAGGTGCCGGCAAAGGTCTTACCATTGCCCGTCGTTTTACGAACCCCGGCAGCAATCCATTGGATGAAGTGAAGTACGAAAAGCGTGTCAGCCGTATTTCCAATAAAGACGGTTCGGTCGTATTCGAAATGAAAGATGCCGAAGTGCCAGCTGCCTGGAGCCAGGTTGCAACGGACATCGTTGTGTCCAAGTACTTCCGCAAAGCAGGCGTGCCGCAGTACGACGCGCAGGGGAATGTGATGAAAGATGCTGAGGGAAATGTGATCACCGGACCAGAAAAGTCTGCTCGTCAGCTGGTGTCTCGTCTTGCCGGTTGCTGGCGTTTCTGGGGTGAAACACACGGTTACTTTGCGACAAAGCAGGATGCGCAGGCGTTCGAGGACGAGCTTTCCTACATGCTCATTCACCAGATGGTCGCGCCAAACAGTCCGCAGTGGTTTAACACCGGACTCAATTACGCGTATGGCATCACTGGCAAGCCGCAGGGCCACTATTACGCAGATCCGGTCACAGGCGAGATCCGTCAGTCCGAAGATGCCTACACACACCCTCAGCCACACGCCTGTTTCATTCAGAGCGTGGAAGACGATATGGTCAACGAAGGCGGCATTATGGACCTCTGGGTCCGTGAGGCTCGTCTCTTTAAATACGGTTCTGGTACAGGCACAAACTTCAGCAAGCTCCGTGGAGCTGGCGAACCTCTTTCGGGTGGTGGCAACACGTCCGGTCTTATGAGCTTCCTGAAAGTCGGCGACCGCGCAGCAGGAGCTATAAAATCCGGTGGAACCACACGCAGGGCGGCTAAAATGGTCTGTCTGGACTGTGATCATCCGGATATTTTTGAATTCGTGAACTGGAAGGTCAACGAAGAGAAAAAAGTCGCAGCACTCGTCAAAGCTGGTTACGATGCCGACTTTAACGGCGAAGCCTACGCAACGGTTTCGGGTCAGAATTCCAACAACTCCATCCGTGCGTCTCAGGCGTTTCTGGAGGCTGTTGAGCGCGATGAGGACTGGAATCTGTACTGGCGCACCGAGCTGCGCAAGGCTCAGGAAGAAGACAGGCTTCCAAATCCATGTAAGACATTCAAGGCACGCAAGCTGTGGGACGAAGTCTGTTACGCCGCATGGGCTTGCGCAGATCCGGGCGTTCAGTACGACACGAGTATCAACGAATGGCACACCTGTCCGAAAGACGGTCGCATCAATGCATCAAACCCATGCAGCGAGTACATGTTCCTCGACAACACTGCCTGTAACCTGGCATCGGTCAACTTGCTCAAGTTCATCAATAACGAAGAGTCGCTCTTCCGCGGCATCGAGGCCTTCGATGTCGATGGCTTCAAGCACGCTGTACGTCTGTGGACGATCGTTCTGGAGATCTCCGTGCTCATGGCTCAGTTCCCAAGCAAAGAGATTGCCGAGCTCAGCTATCGCTACCGCACACTCGGTCTTGGCTATGCCAACCTTGGTGCCATGCTGATGCGTATGGGTATCCCGTACGACAGCGAAATGGGCCGTGCCATCTGTGGATCCATCACCGCTGTGTTAACTGGCGACAGCTACGCTACATCGGCTGAAATGGCTGAGCAGCTGGGTACATTCCCGGGTTACGCTCGCAACAAAGAGGATATGCTCCGCGTCATCCGCAACCACCGTCGTGCCGCCTACCATGCGGCAGACAATGATTATGAAGGATTGAGCATCAAGCCGGTCGGTATAGATCAGAAAACGACGCCATCGTACTTGCTCAAGGCTGCCAAGGAATCGTGGGACAGAGCGCTCGAACTTGGCGAAAAGCACGGATACCGCAATGCCCAGACAACGGTTATCGCGCCAACAGGCACGATTGGTCTCCTCATGGACTGCGACACAACCGGTATCGAGCCGGACTTCGCGATTGTCAAATTCAAAAAGCTCGCTGGTGGCGGCTACATGAAGATTGCCAACCAGTCGGTTAAACCAGCACTGCATGCCCTCGGCTACGCCGATGATCAAGTCGATGACATTATGCGCTACGTCATGGGCACGCTCTCACTCGAAGGTGCTCCACATATCAATCGCCAGAGCCTCAAGGCCAAAGGCTTTACCGACAGCGATATCGCGAACATCGAAAAGAATCTGCCATCAGTCTTTGAAATCAGCTTTGCGTTCAACAAGTGGACACTCGGTGAAGAGACTATGAAGAAGCTCGGCTTTAGCCCAGAGCAGATTGCCGATATGAGCTTCAATATTCTCAAGGGTCTTGGCTTTAGCGCCGCCCAAATCGAGGAAGCGAATGTCCACATCTGCGGCCACATGACGGTCGAAGGCGCTCCACACCTCAAAGCTGAACATCTCCCTGTGTTCGACTGTGCCAACCGCTGTGGCAAGATCGGCAAGCGCTACATTCACGCCGAAGGTCACATTCGTATGATGGCAGCGGCTCAGCCGTTCATTTCCGGTGCTATCTCCAAGACCATCAACCTGCCAAATGAGGCAACGATCGAAGACTTCAAGCAGGCCTACAGCCTGTCCTGGAAGCTTGGCGTCAAAGCTAATGCGCTCTACCGCGATGGCTCTAAGATGAGCCAGGCACTGAGCAACAAGTCCGATGACAAAGAAGAAAAGGCCGAACCGCAGATCATCGAGAAGATCGTCATCAAAGAAGTGCCACGCCGCAAGAAACTTGCCGACGAGCGCATGAGTATCACTCACAAGCTCGCTGTTGCCGGCCACGAAGCCTACGTGCACGTCGGGCTGTACGAAGACGGCCAGCCAGGCGAAATCTTCATCAAGATGAGCAAGGAAGGATCCACTCTCTCCGGTGTCATGGATACCCTTGCCCTGTCGCTTTCTATGAACCTGCAGTACGGCGTGCCACTGGATGTTCTCTGCGAAAAGCTTGTGAACACACGTTTCGAACCTATGGGTATGACTTCCAACAAGGAAATTCCAATGGTCAAATCCATCATGGACTACCTGGGTCGCTGGCTCGCTCTCAAGTTCCTAACCAAAGAGAAAGCCAAGCGTTACCACAATCCGGATCTCATCGATCGCTCGTACAAGACGGGCACCAAGAGTAAAGATGCCTTTGCTATGCGCCTCCCTGTCGTTGACGAAGGTACCGTTGCCATCGATATGACGAGTCCAAGTGTTGAAAAAGCAGCCGAAACAATTATGGACGATCTTGAAGCTGCCAAGCTTCAAGGCTTTACCGGCTCCGTCTGCTCTGGCTGTGGATCCACCAAAATGAAGCGCAATGGATCGTGTGAAGTATGTTTGGACTGTGGTGCAACGAGTGGATGTTCGTGACCAGCCTACGCTCTGCGGAGCTCTGGCCGGCAAGGAAGAAATTTGAAGCTAGAATCAAGGAAGCCGGGATACTCCGGCTTCTTTGCTGCATTGCCAGGAAGGCTAAAAGTGTTAGTATAACTTACTATGACACGTTACACAGATCAGCAATGCGCAAATTTCATTGCAGATAAAACAGGCTTGCTGGTCGAAGTAGCGCTCACTGAATTAGATACCGGAGTGGTAGAGCTGGACGTTCGATATCAGTCCACTCTTGTAATCCATCAACAGCCGGCGCCAAACATGCTTCGAGGCATAAATCTACCGTCCTTTTTCCATTATGGCGAAGAGACACTGCCATTTCGACTACGACTTGTGCAACTGCTTGGAAACCTGGCCCTGCGCCATGAAATACTGAAACGTTTTCAAGGCGATGTAAAGGAAGGTATAGATGTGCCGGAAACAATCATTCGGCTAGAGGACATTCGTACAGAGATACGAGAGTGTACAGAGCTTATATTAGATGCATTTGAAGCGGCAGAAATAAGGCGATTGCTTGCGTTTGCAAGAAAGATGAACTAATACTTAGGCATGCCTTCGCTTTTTTGAGGGGCCGCCAAAAGATCCCATAGATCTTTCTTTATGATTTGCTTCGACGGGAGCATTCAAAATATCATGGGCAGCCTGGCGTGCCTCGCTCACATAGCGAAGATACTTAGGAATTTCGCCCTGGTGAGGATATTCATCTAAAGCAACTTCTAAATCGGTGGCTTCACTCATGAGCTCATCTGCAATATTGATATCCCCCTCTTTTGTGGAATGAAGATGCAACAAGCCGTCACCTGTAAACAATTCACCTTCAATTGCTTGCTGACGTGTATGTTTTGTAGGGTCGTAGCCAAGAATTTTTTGAATGTTGCCCGAAATTTTTCGTACATTTCTTGCACGAGCATCGCGAGAATCGACAATAGGCTGATCTTCTAGGCTAGCAAGGGGCTGTTGCTCAAAAAGTTTATTGGTATTCATATGTTATATTATACAATATTTATATAAATAATGCAAATATTATTCTACAATCCCGCACTAAATTCAATAATTCTATCATCATGCGCAGCCCTATTCTTAGAGGATTTTTGGCATTTCATGCATTCATACAGAATCATGAAACCGCGCTTAGTATCCTGGTCAATTCCAATAGGTTTTAAGAGGCCTTTACAGGTACTTGCCCTGTCGCCCGGACCTCTATCATCTACATGCTTTCCGTATAAACAATACGGACAGTGATCCCTGTAAGTTCCCTTCAATAAGGGCTCCACAGGTTTTTTACAGTTTTCGCAGATGAAAGGTTCTTCGCGGGCAATGAAGGGCATACGGAGAATGAATAATGTATAATTGACAACTTATAATTAAAGCGATATTTCATTATACATTGTCAATTGTCAATTTTACATTTTCTTAAACATTGAACCTAAAGTGCAGTACATCGCCGTCCTGCACAATATACTCTTTGCCTTCTACGCGTAGCTTGCCAGCCTCTTTTGCCTTGGCTTCACTACCGGCAGCCACAAAGTCGTCGTAACCAATGGTTTCTGCACGAATAAAGCCTTTCTCGAAGTCGGTATGGATCACTCCAGCTGCCTGTGGCGCTGTTGCTCCTTTCTTTACGGTCCATGCTCGCACCTCTTTTTCGCCGACGGTAAAGTATGTTTGCAGTCCAAGAAGCTGGTATGCGCTACGAATGAGCTGGTCTAAGCCAGAGGATCTTACTCCCAGAGAAGAGAGCATTTCTTGGCCTTCTTCAGGGCTCAATGCGATTAGCTCTTCCTCGAGTCTTGCGGATACGATAATAGCAATATCGCGGGTGTCTAAACCTGCCTGTTTCTTGGCATCTGCCAGGGAAATTTTGCCAATTTCCTGTTCCGACACGTTCAAGGCATATAAAATAGGCTTGATTGTAAGGATCATAAGAGCCCTAGCATAAGGCATTTCATCCTTATCCAGGACAACAGTTGATGCCATTTTACCCGCATCTAAAGCAGCTTGTAATTTGAGGAGAACATCGAGCTCTTTCTGCAGTTCCTTATTGCCGGACTTTGCTCCACCCGAAATTTTATCAATCTTCTTATTTACTTTATCCAGATCCGCGATGGCAAGCTCGGTCTCGATTGTTTCTCTGTCACGCTTTGGGTCGACAGAGCCTTCGACGTGAATAATGTCATCCCCCTTAAAAATGCGTACAACATGACAAATGGCGTCCATTTCGCGAATACTGCTTAAAAAGTCATTTCCCCGACCTTCGCCTTTACTGGCTCCTCGTACAAGTCCTGCAATGTCGACAAATTCCACAATGGTTGGGATGGTTTTTTGAGGCTTTGCAAGTTCTGTCAGTTTATCCAGGCGTGGATCCGGCACTTCGACGACGCCAACGTTTGGATCGATTGTACAGAACGGATAGTTAGCTGCCTGAGCGCCCTGGCTTCGGGTAAGAGCATTAAAAAGAGTGGACTTACCGACGTTTGGGAGGCCGACGATACCGATTTTAAGAGACATGAGGGAGCGAAGTACGAAGTACGAATCACGAATTACGCATGTATTTCATCATAAATTGATTGTAGCATGACATTCAAAATAATCTATTGTGTTAATGTATTAAAACAGTGATATTTACGTCTTTTGAATCTGAGATTTAATGCTGATAATATTGACAAAAATATAATTATGATTATAATAAAAATTCCTTATGAAGAACCTTATCGCAACCCTTCTGATTATTGGCACCGTTGCGACAAGTCCGAGTGTTTCGGCTGCCGGCGTCTCGTATGCTGATGTGCAGGGCACGCCGTTTGAGGCAAGTGCAGTGGCTCTTGCTCAGGCAGGAGTTGTGTCCGGCTATTCCGACGGCACATTGCGTCCGTATTATTATGTTCGTCGTGCGGAGGCCGTAAAAATGATTATTGAAGCAAATCCAGCCTTCAAGACAGAGTTGAACTGGTTTATCGCTCACCCTTCACCGCTTGCGCTGTTTTCGGACATCGATCCGTCTGCCTGGTATACGCCCTATGTGGAGGTCGCGTTCAAGCATCATATTATTACCGGTTACAGCGACGGCACATTCCGGCCCGATGATCTTGTGAGCACGGGCGAGTCAATCAGCATGATTGTGCGCGCCATGGCTTCCGACAGTGCTCCGGGAAGTGTTGTGTACGCTCCTACCATCAACAACAGGCCGGGGCAGTGGTTTACCCCGTACGTGAACGTGGCTATCAATAAAAATCTGCTGATGCGCGGCCAAACTCTGGCTGTCGCACAAACTATACATCGTGGACAGTTTTTCGATATTCTCTATCGCATGCGCGAAGTGGCGCTGAAGCGTCTGGTGGCGTTCAGCGGGCCAGAGCCTTTGGGTCAATCCGCCACAGGTCTGCCAACCGGCACGCAGCTGGCCATGCAGTCGCCCGCAGGGCCGTTCGCCCAGATCCCGAGTGCTCTGGCGGCCGACAGTCAGCAGTATCTTTCGAAAAAGCCGTTTGCCATCACCATACCGTCCCTTGGTATTACCGACCTCACCATCACAACGCCTAAAGACCCGTACACGGCCAAGGGTGTGTTAGCCCCTCTTACTGCGGGTGTCGGGCATCTGTTCAATTATCCGGGTCAGAACGGCAAGATTCTCGTGTATGGTCATAGTAGCGGTTATCCGTGGGATACATCGTCTTATACGAAAATTTTCCGTTCGATCAACAAGCTCAAAAACGGTGATATGGTCTATGTCACCTATAACGGCCGCCTGTATACCTATGCCATCAGCGGTCATAAAACGGTTTCCGCCAAGGACACGAAGGAGTATCAGCCGGATGGCAGCGGCGAAAAACTGATCCTCTATACCTGCTGGCCGCCTGATAGCATCTCGCAGCGTTTTCTGCAGTTTGCAACACTGGTCCGTTAATCGTTCCGGTCGCAGGCGGAAAATGAGTATATAGTTTCAGGCATGAAGAATGTCCTGCAATCGATCGCTTTGCATTGGAAACGTGATGCATTCTTGCGTACTCTGCTCATTCTTTTGTGCTGTGTGTTCATCGTCTATTTGCCATCGCTTGGCAATCAGTTTGTCGATTTCGATGACATTTTGCTGATTGGCGAAAATCCGATAGTGCATCAGTTCACCGTTCATTCGGTGCATCAGGCATTTACCTCGTACGATCCTGAGCTGTATATACCGCTGACATTCATCACCTACATGATCGAATATGCACTCGTGGGACAACAGGCTTGGTTGTACCACTTGGACAGCCTGCTCCTGCATATTGGATCGACGGCACTGGTCGCCTTTTTTATCGTTATGCTCACAGGCAAAAAACGTGAAGCATTGATTGTTGCCGCACTGTTTGCATTGCACCCGCTGCAGGTAGAAGCGGTTTCGTGGGTGGCTGCTCGCAAAGACGTGCTGTCGACTTTTTTCTTTCTGGGTTCTCTCTGCGCCTATCTTCGCTACTGCAAATCCAGTAGCAAATTGGCGTATGTATTCGCGCTATCGCTCTTTGTTCTGGGGCTCCTCTCGAAGGTATCGATCGTTCTTTTGCCGCTGTGCCTTCTTCTTATCGATTGGCTGCGCCATCGATCAGTTGGCCTACGACAGCGTATCCTTGAACTAGTGCCGTTCTTGTGTATCAGCATTCTTTTTATTGGGATCGCTTGGTACGGAAAGCACGGCATCATCTCATCACTGAATATAGTCGACGTCGGAATCATCGGTCTTCGATCGTTACTGTTTGTTGTAAGTGGCATCGTCTATCCGTTTCACTTTTCGGTACTGTATCTTCTGCCGCGGCCGCTGGCTGTCTGGACACCGGCCTTTCTGGTTCCGGCGCTGATCACTGTGGGCATATGTGTCGCATCTCTTCTTCCGAACGTGCGCAAACAAGGCAAAATCTATGTTTTTGGCTGGTGGTTTTTTGTGCTGTGCATGCTGCCGAGTATGACCAATGTCTCGAAGGCCGGCGAATTCTATCTTACCTCCGACCGGTATGCGTACATTGGTGCGATTGGCTTATTCCTGATGCTTGCTGCAGGGTTCAGCTCATTCATTCATCGCTTCGCTCACTTCCAAATCCTTTCCCGTAAAGTTGGTGTTGTACTTTGTATGACACTCGGATTGTTAACCATGGCCCAATCACTACTCTGGCACGACAGTACGTCACTTTTTTCTTACGCTGTACGGTTGGCACCTGCCAGTGCGGTGGCTCACAGTATTCTGGGCAATGGTAAGTTGAAACTCGGCGACAGAGAGGCGGCCATGAAAGAATTTTCTGAAGCGCTGGCGCTGCGACCGGATATGGCAAAAAGTTACACACCGCTGGCCATGATGTACGAACTGCAGGGCGATAATGCCAAGGCCAAGGAGTTGCTGCAAAAAGCGTTGCAGATTGATCCGCACGATCCAACGGCCCTCAGTGAAATGGGGCTGATGCAATACAATCGCGGCAATGTAACCGCCGCCATCGATTACTACGAGCAGTCACTGCGCAACGGCTCGGATCGCTTTAATCTCAGCAAGCGTGTCGCAACGTATAATAATTTGGCGGCGGCGTACGCCGATCAAAAACTCTACGACAAAGAGATAGAGCAGTATGAAAAGGCTGTGGAAATCGATCCGCAGTTTTACTACAGCTACTACAATATGGGTTTGAGCTATGAAGAACGCGGACAGTATGACAATGCGCAAATCGCCTACAAAAAGACGATCGACATCAACGAAAATTTTGCCGACGCGCATATGCGATTAGCCCATCTGTATGCCATACAGAATGATTGGACCGATGCATTACTTGAAGCGCGTATCGTTAAATCATTGCAAGCTAATTTTCCTGGCATCGATGAATTTATTCGTCAGATAGAAGCGCAAGGAATGAGATAAAGCCTGGAGCAACTACCAACTAACAACTACCAATAACCAAGAAAATTGGGAGTTGGAAATTTGGCATTTGGGAGTTATCGATCACATGCTCGATCCTCCGATACGACGAATGATTTCGCGGTCGATGAAATCCTTCTCGCGGCCGTACTTTAAGCGGCTCAACTGCTTGAACGCTTCTATGGCTGCTGCGTCTTTTGGATAGGTGGTATCCAGCCACGGACGAGGGATTTCGATGGAGAACGGACGCGACGGCTGGCCGCTGATGCTCAGTTTCATGCAGGCCTTAAACGCATCGAGGTTGACCATATCGGACTCCGAGAAGACCGGCGCCATTTCCTTGGAACAGAATTCAGCGTCCTGCGGACCGATTTTGTAGAACATCATGGTTCCCACGTTTCCGAAGACGGCTCCTTTTAAGTTCACCGCACCGGCAAGCTTGCTCTCTTTTTCCAGCTGATCGAGATACTGGTGGGCGATCACGAGTCCCAAACGGTACTTACGCGCTTCGGAGAGAATGGATTCAATCGAGTCGGTCACGTAGTTCTGGAATTCGTCGATGTACAGGAAGAAGTCTTTGCGTGTCGACGCTTCTTCGCGCTGACGGCGCATGGCGGCCACCTGAATTTTGTTAACGATAATCATACCAAGCAGCTTGGAGTTTACGTCTCCAATCAGACCTTTTGACAGGTTCATGAGCAGAATTTTGCTGCCGTTCATCACATCACCGAAGTCAAAGGAGCTCTTCACCTGACCGACAATATTGCGGATGAGCGTGTTGGTCGTAAACTGACCGAATTTGGCGGCGAAGTACGGAATCATTTCCTGCTTCTCGCGCTGACCGGTTTGAGCCATCTGCTTGTCCCAGAAAGATCTGACGATCGGATTCTTCACTTTGCTTACTTTGTATTTGCCCCACTCGTCATCGGTGAACAGACGCACCAGATCGGTAATGGCGCCGCCTTCTTCTTCGTCAGCCATCAGTGTCAGACAGCCGTTGCGGAAGTAGTCCTGAATACGCGGTCCGAAGATTTCCTCACCGAACATTTTTACCATCATGTTCATGGCATCGAGCGCGATCAAGTCGCGTTCCTCCTCGTTCTTGCCTTCGAGCATGTTCAGACCAAGCGGTCGCTGCGTGTCTGCCGGGTTGAAGTAAATGATATCGTCGGCGCGTTCGCGCGGAATGTAGGGGAACAGATCTTCAATCAATGATCCGTGCGGATCCACGACACAAATGCCTTTGCCATTATGAAAATCCTGTCGGGCCATCAGCTGAATGACCGATGATTTACCGGTTCCTGTCTGACCGATCACGTAGAAGTGGCGGAAGCGATCCTCCGGATTCATGTAGACCTTCGTCTTTTCGCCGCGAACGGTATTGTATCCCAGAAACAGTCCTTTTTCGGGAATGTTTTTGGGAGCCGGCGCGATTTTGAAATTCTGCCATTTGATATTCTGCACCTTGTTATATTTGATGTTGGGAAAGTGGAAGAAGCTGGCCAGCTCAGCTGTGCCGAGGAGCATTTTTTTCCAGAGGAGTTTTTGCCAGAACGTCTTGCCCGGCGAGCGGCGGATAAAGCCCGACAACAGCCTTTGGCTGTTGTGATACCGCGTCCGCGAAAAACTGTTGCCGCGTACATCGTTGAACTGCGTGAAGCTCCCGACAATCGTATTGAGAATCAGCTGGGCGCGCGGCGAATTTTCAGCTGACGCGACGATGCGCAGCATGCAGGTAAAACCGGGCGAACCGGCTTTTTCATCCACCGCCTTGCTGAGCTCCTCCACCGCCTGAGACACGCGTTCACCGCCCTGCTTCTCGGTTTTCTCGCCGGTGGAAAACAGTTCGATAAAGGCTTTTGTCCAAAACAGGGGATTCCACCATTCAAACGTTTCTTTGTGCTTCGGATTGATGAGGTTCTGCGCCTCTTTCTGCAGCTTGCCCTGCCAGTTGGACGCAACAGGCCTGAGTACCAGCTGCACCGCGGCACCTTCTTCCTTTTTCAGCTTGCTGAATGCGTTGGTAATGGCGTTGAACGGATCGCTTTTCAGCTGCGCATACGTTTTGAACGGGTAGACGTAAGATTTAGTCGGTACCAGATACGTGTTTGCAGTGACTGATTCTTTGGTGAAGATGTTGTAATCTTCCACCTGGTCGATGACAGCGTCGGGGTAGAAGGAGGTGATCTGCTTTTCAACGATAGCCACGGCGGACCGCGGTACCACGACGAAAATCAGAATCTCGCCGGCCAGACAGGCGTACTCCACCGAAAAGAACGGACTGCCCTTCCAGTGTCTGGCGATGCTTCCGTCATAAAGCGAGGACAGCGTCTGATACAGATGATCCATAATGCCGAGCACTTCCTTGAAATCCTTGCCGGTGGAAAACTGTTCGGATTCCTGTTCCTTGTCTTCCTTGCTCTCTTTCTTGGGCGTGAGGATCTGGAGAAAAACCAGCTCCCGTTCACGTTTGTGATCTTCGTGATGCTTCAAGAAATTCAGCAGCCACAGCGTGCCGATGGCAAGCAGCGCGAGGATGCCGATGGCGATAAACAGCTGGGTCACGGGTATATGGTAGCACGTATGACGGATGGCATGCGGGTATCGTAATGAAAAATCAACGGGTTATCGAATGACAGTCAGCCACAGCAGCGGCAGAATGCCGGAAGTATGAGCGGTAGCGTGTTGAGTGACAGCGTCAATGATGCGGATATACTCGCCAAAAGTCACCGGCGCATTCATGACGGCAGGAAGATCCTTTCCCCAATCGGCGGTCTTTTTTCCGGTCAGCATCACGAACACCGCTTGATAGATCTGACTCGACTGCTCATTGCCGAGCGATGCCGAGAGGGTATTGTTGCGGATGGAATTCACCGTGACAAGCGATGCGATCAGTCGTGCAAAATGATCACGCGTGACGGGGGAGGCGGCCACCAGCGTCTGGTGTTCCTGGATATCGCTTGCCGAGAACGAAAACAGGCTGAGCAAATCCGTACCGACCGTCTGGGCGCTTGCGGCGATACGGCCGGCAACCGTCAGTCCGGCAGAACGCGGCAGTCCGAAAATATCAATGACAAAGCCGACAACCTGCGTGTATGCCCCGGCACCGCGACCGTTTGTCTGCTGGATCCGTCCAAGTGCGTCATTGCGTGACTGCGGAGACGGATTGCCCAGCAGCAGCGCGGCCGCACGCAGGAATTCTGCGTAACGGACAGGGTCGTCCGGATGGCGTGTTTCGGTATAGACCGTCCCTCCGTTCGCCGTGAAATTACCCAACGTGTAGAGACTGCCGTCCTTGGTGTTTGATGCTGTTGCCGCCACACGCGCAAACGCGGCGTACAAGGCATTGTCCGGGAAAAACCGCGTGGACCGGACGGTGCGGTTTGCTGCCGATGTCATAAACGGCAGCGGGCCCATCTTTTCTATGAACGGCTGCAAAGCACTCGTGCGGCTCTCGTCGGCTGCGGATGGCTGTGTGAGATCCAGGGAGCCGGCACTGTACATGGCCAAAAGAGCTGTTTTGAGAGCCTGTGCGGTCGGAACTGTTTTGGAGAACTGTGCAACAGTGAGCCATGAGGGAATCACGCCTGCCGCCTGCAGGGCAGCAAGCTGCGTGTCGTCTGGAACCTGAGTGGATGGAGCGGTACCGTTCGTCACCAGTGCGTATATCCAGTGAACAGCATTGCCCCAGGTCAGAGTGCCCTCCGCATTTGCCACCTTGCCTTGCGGACTTGGGATCTGCGTATCGGGAATATGGCGAGCAAATGCTTCAAAAAATGCCCGTGTCACCGCATCGGATTTCATCCGTGTGGGCCGAAGATCGGAAAAAATGCCGGACTGATACGTGCCCTGCCGCATGTCAGACAGACTGTCTGCAAGTGCCGGGTCGGATAACGGTTTGCACACCGTAAGCGACTGCAGAAGAGCGAGAAATTCCCCGCGTGTTGCCAGAATGTTTGTGCGTGTCAGGCCGGTTATTGCGGCTCCGTCGTCGCGCGTGAGTAGTGCCAGCATGCGCTCGGCGCCCGATGCGTCTGTGATCGTGTCTGGCAGGACGTGTGCCTCTAGATGAATGCACGGATCGTAGGTGCCGATGAGAAGGCGCAGACGCAGGGGAATGAGAATCGTTTTATTGCTGGACTTGGCAGCGGTCCCGGACACGGCCTCTGTCACCCAGTCCTGTCCGATGGTGGCGGCATGCATCGTGACTGAATAGAAGGCCGACACCGAAACGGGCATGGTGATAATGCTGGCTTTACCGGCGGCATTCGTGACAATTGTCGCATCCACCGTCGTATCGCTGGATGCTCCGTAGGTTACAGTGCCTTCCGCGCGCGGTACATCCGGCTCGAATGTCTGCTGAACGCCGTCGTTATTGAGGTCCTGAAAGACATGAATAGTGAGAGTCGCCACGGCCGCCACCGGTGAAGCGCTGCTGGCATTGGGCAGGCCCGACGCACTGCCTGTTATTCCGCCACCGGATCCCTGACCTGCCGTATCTCCGCCGCCGGTGCCTCCGGATGTTGCACCATCCGAACTGGAAGATGAGCTGGAGCTGGTATATCCCGCGGATGAAGAGCTGGAAGAACTGTCGGGATAGCTCGATGAGGTGCCCTGATACGAACTGGAGCTGGAGGAACTAAAACTGATGCCGCTGCTGTAAAAATCACATACATCGCAGTCGCCGAAGGCGGATGCCTGCATGATGAACTGCGTTCCCAGAATAAGTGCAATCAGTGTCAGAAGGACGGTCATGATCATTTCCGTGCTCTGGGGTAGGTACGGATGATTTTTTTCCACAGTTGACAAGGACATGCCCTCGACTTTCATGGTGTTCACAATGCCGCGCCACTGGTACAAAAGATACAGCAGCAGCATGGTGCAACCGATGATCAGAAAAGCAGACGGCTGCGCAGACGGGGTGACGCCGTCCAGATTCCACTTCAGTTGGCCTTTCAGCAGAAAATAGATGCTGACAAGCATCAGACAGAGAGTGAGAAAAATGTGTGTGTAGCGGGATCGGAGCACGAGGGATGGTTGGTATTGTATTGAGAGAAACTTTTCTCAATATTATACAGTAAAAACCACTTTTTGCCTAGGTCTTAGGAGCAAAAAATCAACAATGCCTGTCTACGGCAAAAAATCACCTTTGTGGCTTATTATTGCTATAAACCGCTCTTCCGGCCGCAATCCACCACTTCCATGGTAAATGACCGTCTGTGACCCGGCGTATCACGCAGGACAACGGTATAAAGGCCGGTCATGCTGGGAGAGATGTTCAAGGCCGATCCGGGTGCATACCATTTCGGCGTGTCATTCACGGTGCCGTCCGGATAGGCAACGGAGACCGTCGCAAAAAATGCATCCGATGAAAGCGCGATTGATTCACCCAATGCCAGAAAATGAGGGAAGCCGGGGTTGAGAAGAATCCCTTTTGCCAGCCGTCTTGCGTAACGTGTGTCATGGCACTGGTTCAAGAGGGTACTGTCGCCCAGCCGCTCGAAGGTGGCGTCGATAGTGCCGGAGGCCCGGTCCGCAATTGTCTCGAAAGCTGCAAGACTCAAATCCATGTCGCGTCCTTTGACAAACGGTCCGCGATCGTTGATGCGTACGGTAACGCTCAGGCCGTTTTTCACGTTCGTCACTTTCACGAGTGTGTTGTACGGAAAGCTGCGATGCGCCGCTGTGAGCGCGTTCATGTCGAACGTTTCACCGAACCCGGTTCCTTTGCCGTGGAATTTTTCGGAATACAGGCTCACTTCGTGCACTTCTTTGGTGAGCTGACCGTCTAAAAACCGCATGTAGGCGAGCAGCTGGTCCCGCGATATCAGGGTGTCGTCGGGCAGGGGAGACATATCAAAGCGCTCGAGCAGCGCGGGAACATCGCCGGGGTCTGGCAGGGAACTTGCGCGTTTGTAGCTTCCGTCCTTCGGTGACTCCACGCTTCTGGTCCGAAAGAGCCAGGTCATCGCAGTGGTAAAATCGATTGGATCGTCGGGCGAGAAATTCTTGTTGGCATCGTTTACAATCCCGCGCGCTTTGGCGTAGGTAATTTCGGTAAAACCAGGATCACCTTTTTTCATGTCTGCAAACGGTTTTTCATTCGTCGTATCTGTGGCGCGGAAAATACTGTTCCACATGAGCAGAAAGCCGTCGCGACGGCTTATTGGCGGGGCGGATTTGGCATCGGCAAGTGGGACGAATACTGTTGCCATCACCACAAAAAACACAAGAAAAATCGTGAAACGATTCATAAGAAAGATGATGAAATCGCAGTATACAGGACAGACCGCTATTGCAAATACAATGGACGTTTTCCTTTAGAGAGCCTTCACACCATTGGCCCGGACTTTCTGCCAGGCCAGATTCACCGTATCCGTCGTCATCGTCTGCTTGGTTGCCGGACCGAAATTTCCGGCTCCCGTATCCGTCTCTTTTTTAATCAGACCTTTGTCTTTCTGGTATGCAATGAGCGCTGCTTGTGTCGCGTCGCCGAAGTGACCGTTGATAGTGGCAGCTTTCATGTACCCCATATTCGCGAGGAGTGTCTGCAGTGTGCGTACATCCTTGCCGCTGTCGCCTTTGGCAACATAACGTGCCGGTATCTGTTTTTCCTGAATGTCTTTGGTGATTTTCATTTTGAGCATGGCCATATCGGTAGAGTCCTTCACCTGCTGCGCTTTCCAGATTTTGGCGATGGCAGCCTTCGTTTTCGTGCCGACAATACCAGCACTGTCCGATGTATCGGATTGCACGATTGACTGTTCTTTTTGCAGGACAATAACGGCCTTGCGCACGTCTTCATCGAACACGCCGTCTGTCCGTCCTTTGTAGAAGCCAAGGTATCGAAGAATACGCTGCAGTTCCTTTACATTCGCTCCCCGCATGCCGCGGCGCAACGTGGTATCAATCGGAGCGGGATGATTATCCATTTTCTTTGCCAGTGTCAGTGCCGCATACGTTTTTTCATCCACTTTCGTGCCATCGCCGTCGATGCCATAGTCTTTCTGGAAGCTGGCAACCGCCTGTCTGGTGTCCGTGCCAAACAAGTCTGTCACCGCCTGATTGAAGTAGCCGAGATTTTTGAGTGCCGTCTGCAGGGTGCGGATTGCGTATTTCTTGTCACCGAAGGTGGCACTCAGCATGCTCGATGCGTCGCTTGCTTTAGGCAGCAAGGCTAATGCGCTGGCAGGAGAAGGAAACAGCGCGAGTGACCATTTTTCAGCGGGTTGCGCTCCGCCGGCCGGATAGACGGTGCCGGTCATTTTGCGTGCCCCCCATTCGAGCGATCGGGCGAGACCTTCCTCGCCTTCGCCCATCCATAAATCGATGCGGTGTGTGTCGTTGTCCCAGGCAATTATGCGTCCGCCGCGGTCATGAACAGTGCCAACAACCCCGAGTTCCGGCAGCGAAATACGCGTCCCGAAACTGTATTCGCGCGGAGCAGCGATCATACCCGGGTATACTTTGGTACCGTCGGCTCCTTTTGTTCCACCGCCATTAAACGTTATTTCGGCTTCGTAGCTGCCACGGTAGTAGCAGCACTGGTTCGGCTTAGGGGAATAGTACGCTGTCACCACGAAATCCTGCTGATGTGGCTCTTCCACAGCATAGACCGGTGAGGCGATGCTACAGACAAGAGACGTGAGAATAATCGATGCTGGATACAACTGTGGCCACCGAAAACCGCGCCGATGTTTGCGTGTGTATTTTTTTGTTGGCATAAATCTTTACATTGTACCACAAATGAGTTGAATTAGCAGGTTTGAGATATAGACAAAAAATATAAATGAAATATAGTACTATTTATCGTCTCTCCTGAGGCGATATTAAGAGGGCGTAGCTCAGCTGGTCAGAGCGCCCCGGTTCTGCCGGGGAGGTCGCTGGTTCAAATCCAGCCGCCTTCGTGCCTCGGTATCTGCTCCATCAGATACCGAGGCCCTGCTCCTTAAGCGATCTTTCGTATCATCTGCTCCATTATTCGTTCTCTTTCTCGATGTTTGCGCGAAGCAGCGCTGCGCGAAAGAGGACATCATGATGGAGGATAAGGACAATGAGACTGCAAGTGACTGTTGGCCTGTACGGACCAGTGGGCAATCCAGAAAAGCCGAAGATTGTCACGCAAAACACTTTCATGGTCGATCTCGGCCCGACGGTGAAGAAATGTGGTTTGGTCAGCAGTATGAAGCCCGTTAAGGGAAACTGCATTATTGTGTATTGCATGCAAATGACAGACGACGCATACGCTGCAGGTCAGTACATCATTCCCAACACGGAGGATTCCGTTGTGGTGGAAATGTGCTTTTTTG